>Ga0070698_100003003_pt1 | contig 18586 bp, 29 predicted proteins | sample KBSK1502metaG_FD_65477 | JGI IMG/M metagenome (GOLD analysis project Ga0070698, IMG submission 65477) | Corn, switchgrass and miscanthus rhizosphere microbial communities from Kellogg Biological Station, Michigan, USA - KBS K1-50-2 metaG | ecosystem: Host-associated > Plants > Roots >...
CGTGCTCTCCCGCGAGCTCGGCCCGAAGAAGATCCGGGTCAACACCATCAATCCCGGCGTGGTCGAGACTGAAGGCACCCACAGCGGCGGCGTCATCGGATCTGATTTCGAGAAGGCCGCTATCGCGCAGACTCCGCTCGGCCGCATCGGCTAACCTGGCGACATCGCCTCCATCGCTGTCTTTTTGGCGTCGGAAGACTCCGCCTGGCTCACCGGCGAGCAACTTCTCGCTACCGGTGGCCTTCGCTAATCCGTAAACAACTGCTTGCCGCTGCGATCCTTACTGCTTTCAACGACAATGTAGCGATCACGTACCTTGCATCCCTTGTCCCTGGATTTTCTGACTGTCGTTTTCAATTAATTCGTAGACTGGGTGGCACGCGCCTCTCCTAGGAGTCTACGACTTAATTGAAAAACAAAAGTTCAGTTAAATCGTGGACTTTTCAGTTAATTAGTAGACCATTTGTGGCCCCAATTTGGTCGCAGATTTAAATGAAAAATCCTCGTTTCTAACCCGCGCTGCCCATGCCGAGTTGGGAAGGGGATTGTCTGCAGAACGCTGTTATCAGGGTCGCTGGTCGGCGAGTGTCCGGTTTTAAGACTGTCCCTGATTCATTGCTTATGGAAGAGACCAAACAGTGCACGATTTAACTGAAAAGACCGCATTCAGTCTCGATTTAATTGAAGCATAATGTGGCTGAAAATCATTTGGTCTACGAATTAACTGAAATCGACAAACACCGAACTTCTCGGCCAGAGCCCGAGCCTTTTCCGCATCGCAGCCAGCGACGATGAAATCGAGCCCAGCCTGCTTTGCCAGCTCACTGACAAGCTGCCCCGTGTAGCCGGTGGTGCCGTAGATGATGAGTTTACCTGTCATTGGATGCCTTTTCACAGTTCTTGCATCAGCAGGGCCACGAGACCAGCCGGGACGCCGTCTTGAAATTTCAAAGGCGTTATGCCTGAGGGTGCTGCCAACTCTTGTAGACCGCCTCGAGGCTATAGCCGTCGGGATCGAAAACGTTCGCGGCATAGTAGCGAGGATCGTAATACAGGCGCGCGCCGGGCTTGCCGTTATCAGCCGCGCCAGCCCCCATTGCTGCTTCGTAGAACGCATTCACCTCGGCCTCGCCCTTGGCGACAAAGCCGATATGTGCAGCCCTGGCGTCCGCGTTGCCCTGTCTCAGCCAGAAGAAAACGCGACCGTCTCGTCCAAAGCCCTTGAGGTCGGGATGTCCTTTGGGGCCATCCTTACCGTTGTAATCGACGGCATGCATGATACCGAGCGGCTTGAGAGCCGTCTCATAAAAGGCAATCGATCGATCGAGATCTTTGACGGTTATGAAGACGTGGTCGAGCAAGAGTTCACCTCATTCGTTAGCCGATTTCTATCCGGTAAGAGAAGTTACCGCTTTTAAATTGGAAAAATCCACTTCAAATAATTTGGAAACCCACAATCGAAGATGTCATTTTCCACGCTATTTGAGGTGAAATTTTCCACGGTATTTGATGTACTCCTTCCCTGAATGGGAGAGTTGACGTCACTTGCCGAGTCAGACCGAAAGATTGCTCTCGATCGTTACCGGATCCTGCGGTCACATCTGGAAGACAGAAGAGCTTTGAGCGTCGTAGCCACCGGCCGCCGGTGCCGATCGTCCGATCCCTGGTAGGTCGACGGCCACAACTGTGAACCGCTGGGCCAGCCGGGGCATGACCGCCCGGTATTCCACCCAGTCCTCCGGGAAGCCATGGATGAGGATGACGGCTGAGCCGCGACCGCCGCGCACATAATGCAGGCTGGTCTCATTCACGCTGGCTTCGGCCGACGAGAAACCGGCCGGGGCGGCTCCCTTAAGCCGTCCGAAGCCGCGTCCTCGGCTCCTGTCGTGAAGAATACGGCGGCGGCAGCGAATCCCAGGAGCGCGCGACGATGTAAACTTTGGGCCATTGAAGGATGCCTTCTCGAGATTTCGATCGCTTGCGTTAATGATCAATGGTCGAAGGTGGTCTGGTCGGGCCAGGTGCTTCCAGGCTTGTCCGGTTCGGCCTGGATCGAGATGGTTCGTACCCCGTGTACATGCCTGCCCCGAGCACGCACGCGTCTATTTCGGGCATCAGGCTGTAGTCGTCAGACCAGGCCTGTACCCATTTCGCGTTAGTCACTTTCCCGTCGAGCGAAACCTTCATTGCAGCGATCAGCTTCCGCATGCCCGTCTCCTATGCGAATACGTCCGGCTGATTCTTGGCCGTCGTGATCAACTTGGGCAAATTGCCGTTGATCAGCAGGCCCCACGCGTTCGAGCAGTTTCCGTAGCATTCGTATTGGGGCACCAGGCCCATGTGTGTGAAACGGACCTCCGTTTTCATTCGCTTTCACTGACGCGCCGTCGCGCTCTGCGGCACAAAAGCCGTAAACTGGCGTTCCAGCGCCTTCACCACGCCGGCGCGCCAGCCCTCGGCCACAGATTGAGATACAGGGTCGGGAAAAATGTCTTCCTCGCGTTTCTCCAACCCGTCAAAAATTGCCGCGGCGGCGGACTCGGGCGAGGCCTTCGGTATCTCGAGGCCGCGGTTCATATCGGTATCAACCGGCCCCAGGACCACCGCGTGGACCGTCACTCCCTGACCGGCGAGCAGCGCTCTCAGTGACTGCGTCAGGTTGAACGCCGCCGCCTTCGAAACGGAATACGAGGGTATCATCGGCAAGGCGGCGAGCGCCGCCAGCGACGAATTATTGACTATGGCGCCCTTGGAGCGTCGCAGCAGCGGCAGGAAGGCCTGGGTCACTTTGAGCAAACCGAAGAAGTTGACTGCCATGTGCTGTTCGATCACTTCGAGGTTGCTCAGGTCGTCGTAGATCGCGATGCCTGCGTTGTTGATGAGGAGATCCAGTTCGCCTACCTGATCAGACGCATGCTGGATCTGCGAAGTGTTGGTCACATCCAGCGCCAAGGGGATGACGCGCTCATCGGCAATTTCGAGTGCGCCCCGGGTACCCGCGTACACCCTGGCCGCTCCCCGTCTGAGAGCCTCATTGACGAGCGCCCGGCCGATACCGCGGTTGGCGCCGGTAATCAAGACTGACTTGTTCTGAATGTTCATTATAACCTGTTGCTTAGTGGTCAGGAGATCAAATTAGAGCGGGTTATCGAAAAGGTGGGAGTAACAAGCTTGGCGGGATTCCGATGGACTCGCTGATCATGGCATCGAATGACTCGCTATAGGCCTTCGTGCCCTCATGAGCGAGTGTAACAAGGTCTCCACCCAACTGCGGACTATGTTGAAGACGGTTCCGTAGCTCGGAGCCTTTCGTCGAGCTCCTGCGCAAACCGCTGCACTCGCCGGTATACAGCTGCAAGTGGCAATGGTGGCCTTTGGAGAGCAAGGCCTTCGATGACCTCTCTGAGCTTTGCCGAAACAGCACGACGCTCACCTTGGTCCTTGCGCTTCTTGCGTACTAGCGCCGCCAGACCAAACTAGCGATATTGCGCCACCCACCGCTGTGCGGTTCGGTAAGGAATGCGCGCGGCACGTGCAACGGACTGCAAGGGCTGATTCTGCTCAAGGTGGGGTTGGATCAGCCGGAACCGATCCAAAGCAATCTTCCTTGCAGATTTCGGACAACGAAGCGTGTAATTGATCGGATGCGTGCCTTTCGATTCAATTTGCTGCTTCCGATTATTGCCTTGCTGCAGCTTAGGCAAATGGAAGAATGGAAGCGGCTCTGCGGCAAAGAGGCAGCCAAAGCAGCAGCAGAGTTAGCCAGTGAGGCGTAAGGCGAGGCGTGTTCGTGCCCGCTCGTCCAGATCACCAGAAAGCAGTCACGAGCGCGGTGCGTGAATAGGACAGACGTTAAACCTTTAGCCCCGAAAGCATTATCGCCGAAATCGCAAGTATAGCACGACGCCCGAAACGATGCCGGAATCTCCGCCCCTATCTCTATTTTACCTAGGCCGACCTGGAGCGGCCTCCGGGAGGATGGGCCTTATTTCAATGGTGTGGCCGTAGTCCAGCAAGGGGTCCCCTTTTGCGATCTCTACCGCTTCCTCAAGACTGGCTGCTTGAATGAACCAGTAACCTGCGATCCCTTCCTTGGATTCCGCAAACGGGCCGTCCGTCACACCTTTTCTGCCGGAGAGGATCTTGCCCTCAGGCGCAAGCTGATGCCCGCTTTTCATTTTTCCCTGATCGCTCATTCGTTCGAACCAGGCGTAGAATTGTTTCATGGTATTCCGTGTATCTTCCGGAGAGAGCCCTTCATCGAACCTGGCGCCTCGGCAGATCACTAGATATTCTGATGTAGTCGTTTGTGTGGTCATAGGCTTGCTCCACGCTTGCGTGTTCTCTTTGCTTCAATTATATGACGAGCTCAAGTGGCAAGATCACTTGATCCGCGGAGCACCAATACCTCTCGGAGCACTCTTGATCCTCCAACTCCGGGATCTTTGACCCTTTAATGTATTCGTCTGCAGTCTTGAACTTTTTCTTCGCGCTCGTTGTTTTTTCTCCGTTGCTCTGACCTGTCTCGCCCTTGTTCATTTGCTCCAGCGAAGCCGCCCAACTACGGCTTAAGGTCGATTGCGGCTTTGAAGCTGCCATCCATGTAAAAGGGTACTGACTCGTGCTCGTGCGCCATCTTCCATTCGCCTTTGATCCTTTGGAAGCCGAACGTCTGCCGAAACCAGAGATCGGCCTTTGCTCCGTCCGTCTTTGTTCCGTGCATCCGATTCAGGCTATGGCTGAAGGCAACATCGTCGCCGATCATTATACCCGGGTCGCGGATTTCGTAGCCGATTGGGCCTTGCCAGGTGGCGAACCACGCATTTAGACCTTCTGCGTTCGATGCAGTCGAGAGCAGCGGCGGCGCGAGAGACGCTTTTAATGCTGGAAGGCGGCCCGGGAGAACTTGGTTATCGGGCAGACGTAATGCGGTCTCGGGTTAGTCTCTACAGGCTTGCTAAGAACTCGATGAGCAGGTCGTTTACCTCATTTGGGCGCTCCTGCTGGATCCAATGCCCGGCGCCCGGCACCAGAACCTTCTTTCTCAAGCCCGGCATATTTTCCTCCAAGCTGTCGAAAGCTTGCCGATACATGGTGATTACCCCGTCGAACTCGCCTGCTATGAAGAGCGAGGGCTGGCGAATCTTGGCTCCGCTGAGAATTTGCGTCAGCAGTTTCCAATTCCTGTCTATGTTCCTATACCAGTTGAGTCCGCCTCGGAAGCCGGTTCGCTTGAACTCTTCTGTGTAGAGGTCCAAATCCGCTTCAGTCAACCACGCAGGGAGCGTTTCCGGCACTGTGCCGGTGTCGAGAAACGTCTCCGACTTGTCGAACAGAAAACGCCAGCGCTTGTCCGGCGGTGCATCGCCCGACCCCGTGTACAGCCCCATGAGCATCGTCTTGCGGACGTCGGCTTCGAGTTCAGGCTCAGCCTTGCCTGGTTCTTGGAAATAGAGCTGGTAAAACTGCTTCTCGCCTGCCATTTGTTTCATCGCTTCAGTCGGACGGATGTCCGCCCACGATCGCCGACGATAAGGCACACTCAAAAGAACAACGGCGCGGAAAATGTCGGGCCGCAGCAGTGCACAATGACAGGCGACCGCCGCCCCCCAGTCGTGTCCTACGATGACTGCCCTCGTCTCGCCGAGGGCATGGACGAGGCCAATAATATCTCCGCTCAACTGGAGAATGTTGTAGTCCTCAACGGCCTCCGGCCGATCTGTCCGTCCGTAGCCGCGCTGGTCCGGCGCGACGACGTGGTATCCTGCCTCAGCCAACGCCTTCAATTGATGACGCCAAGAGTACCACAACTCCGGATAGCCGTGGCAAAGAACAACTAGCGGCCCCTCGCCATCCTCGGCGAGGTGTATTTTGATCCCGTTCGATTCGACAATGCGGTGATTCATTTCGTACGCTAGGCGTGTCCGGATGGAGGCAATTAGCCTCAGTAAATCACAAAATTTACTCTCCAACTAGTAGTTAGAGTATTAGCTCTTCACCCCAGGCCGTGAGCTGGGCACCAACCAAAAAATTTTCCGCGGTCTTGCTCGTTCACGGCATCTCGCAAGATTGGCGCTCGTGGATCGCGCAATCCTCACGCGATAGGCTGTCGCAGAAACCAACATTTTTGATACATCTCGCTTCAACAGCAAAAGTCAGCGATTTTTGAGGTTTAAATTGTTGGCAAAAGTCGTCCCAAATTCTATGCTGCAGAAACGCTGCCCTTTTCGGAAACGTGAAGCTAGGGTCTGGCTTTGTTGATTTCATGGGGGCTTTGCGATGCATTGCTCGGCTGATAGTTTTTGTAGTCGTCATAAGCAGAACGAATTTAATTGAGCAAAGTGTATGGTTTTACCGTACACTGTGCAAGATAATATTTGAACGTTTGTACGTTATTGTCGTACACTACGAGCATGGCGCCGAAGGAATCCGAAAAACTCATCTCCGACCTGAGAGTCTGGGCTGATGCTAAGTATGGCAGACGCGCAGAGCTTGCCAGGATGCTCGGCGTATCCCGTCAGCTTGTATCGGATTGGTTAGCCGGCAGGACGACGCCCACTTTGGATTCAGGGCTTAAGCTTCAGGCCTTTCTCAAGAAGCAGAGTCGAAAGTCATCTCGCGCCTAAAGGCTTCCCGTATGTTCGAAGGTTACTCATGGCGTCATTAACCCTCTCGATTGATTGGCACGCCACCAGCGATGAAGTTCGCTGCGCAAGATCCGGTATTGCTTCGGCCCGAGCTTAACGACGCGGACCTCACGCCTAGAGATAGCGGTCTTGATGCGGGGCACACTGACAGCAGAAAGCTCCGCAGCTTCTTGGAGTGTGAAAAGCCGATCCTCTGGGTTTTCCACAAGCGCCCATTTCGAGTATGATCGTTCGTCCTTCGGTGCAGACCGGGAAATTCCATTAGTGCTGGGGGTCATGAGCCATTTTCGATACTCTCTTTGTCCGTCGCAGTGCAAGCACTGACTTGCACGCAGCCGACTGCTCGCTTGAGCGGAGAATTCTACGCCTTTGACTTTTCTGTTTTTAATTCGGGCGCTTCAGGACTCTACAACGTCCAGTCTTCCCTTAATTAACGAAGTGTACAAAGGAGTTTAAAATGAAACTCGCCGTTAGCTATAACGCTCGTGGAGAAACCCTTACTATGTTTAATCCGGGGGCAGCGACGTCCGAGTATGGATCGCTCCAGTATCGGCCGGCGCCGCGGGAGAAGCACGTTATTTTGGAAGTTCCTAAGAATCTTGAAGGAAAGTCAGTAGAGGAGTTGTCCAAGCTTCTCCGGGTGAGTGTCAGCGGGAAAAAGCCTAAGCTCGAATCGAAGGGTCGAGGGTCAAGCCGTAAGTAGGTGCGATTTGACTAGCTGAAACGTGGGACGAGCCGGTAAACGGCTCGGATGAGGCTGCACCACCTTGAAACGCGCTTAGGCAAAATGGGGATGAGCTAAGGTTGGATTCCGGCTTCCCACCCGTCATAGCCGACACAGAGACAAAAAATGATACCGTATATGACTACTGCTGTCTTCATGGCCATGAATTCCAAATACTGCTGTTAGAAGAGATTTGTGGCGCGCCCATCCTAACGACATTCGGCCGCTTTTCCATGTCCCGCAGGACCAGTAAAACCCAACGTAACCACCATTGGAAACCCCATCCTGCTCCCAAACCGATTTGTGGGCTTACGAATCCGTATCCTGCCGCTCCATAGCCTGGAGGTGACCAATTGCCATCAAACCCAACCCAATAACCCGCAGTACCGGATTTGAGGGCGCCGGATTGCGCTTTGGCGGCGTGGGCTGGTGCGGTGGCGCGGCGTTAGTACGAGTCGGCCGAATTGACTGTCAACTCTCTTGCGTTTGCTCTAATACCACTTCCTCTGGACTCTTATCGTCCCGCCACCTAAGAAACGTCGTCTGCCGCAACTCTCCGTCTTGGGTCCATTCGGCGAACGCCACCTCGCAGACAAAGGCTGGCTTCACCCATTGGATTTTTTCGGGAACTCAGGGCGGATTTTCGAATGGCGATTTATCGGCGAAAACCGGCTTCAGCCGATCGACCGCTTCTTTTAATCCCTTTTCTGTAAAGCCACTCCCTGAATGTCCGAAGTAATGGAGCTTCCCGTTTCGGTATGCTCCCAAAAGCAATGCTCCAAAATGCTTTCGGCTTCCTTTGCCTTCGGTGAATCCGCCGACAACGAATTCTTGCTGTGGTCGAGCTTTAATCTTTAGCCAATCTGGAGATCGCCGGCCGGGCTGATATGTGCTCCTCTTGCGTTTCGCGATGATTCCCTCTAAGCCTTTCTCCTTCGCGAGATTGAAAAGCTCAACTCCGCGTTTCTCCATATAGCCTCCGACCTGAATTCCAGCAACGGGAGTAACGAGCTCCTGCAATCGTTCCCGGCGTTGAACAATGCTCTTGCCGGCCAAGTCACGCCCATTATCCCAAAGCAGATCAAACACGACATAAACGACCGGAGCAGTCGGCCGCTTTTGCCATTTTTGAAGCAACTGGAAGCGAGGAATTCCTTCCTCATCCAATGCCACGATTTCACCATCGAGGATAGTTGAGCGCAGCTTCAGTCCTTCCGCCGCATCTCGAATGGTCGGGAACTTACGTTCAAGCGGCAATCGATTGCGGGACCAGATCCGGGCTTTACCGGTTGAATCAATGACCGCGATCGCCCGATACCCATCGAGCTTGGTTTCGAAAATCCAATCCGGACTATCGAATGGCTCTGGGCAAGAGACGTTGAACCCGCGCCGGGCCGCGTTCCTCACTCGCAGCCTGCATCGTTACGGCCACGAGGCCGGGTCACGCACCGCGTCGACGACCTCGCGGATCGAGCCGATCACGAGTTGAGGCTGCTCCTTGTGTACCTCGTGGCCACTGTTGGTGTTCGTGATGTGCTTCGCGTTCGGCACGAGCTTGGCGAGCTGCTCCTGTGCCTGTTTCTGCGCGTTGTCGGTGACGTAGCCAAAGTCCGCCGGAACCTCAGTTGGCAGCTTGCCTGCAGCAATCAGCGACGGGATCTGTGGCCCCCAGGGCCGGTCCGCAGACAGAACTATCAAGCGGAGCGGACGCAGTGGCTGGGCGGCGCGGACCTGGTCGAAGCTGCGGTCCGGGTCGTTCCTTTCCAGGTCTGGGTACAAGGCCAGGCTCTCCCGTATGTCGCCTTCCATCAGGATTCGCTGCATCGCCCACTGCTCAGGCGTCTCCGCATCTTGAAGCCCCTCGGAGAGGGCGTCGACGAGTACGAGACCGGACACATCTTGGGGGTAGATGCTCGCATACAGCCTGACGATCAGGCCGCCATAGGAATGCCCGACAAGCACGTAAGGACCCGCCTCATTGGCAGCACTCAGCAGGGCATGCAAGTCCGCGACCGCGTCCTCTGCCGTGGTCGGTTGCCGCACCGGGTCACTGCGGCTCGGCTTCTCCCCGACCGGCGTTCCGGGACGGTCGTAGGCACAGACCCGAGTGAACTTGGCGACCTCGGCGAAGACCGTCGGCACTGGTTTCTCGGCGATGTTCCAATCCTCGGCGGAGGCCTTCAGGCCAGCCACCAACACGACGGTAGGGGATCCCGTGCCGCGACACTCCAGGTACATCTTGCGGCCCCCGCCGACGTCGACCAGGCCGGCGAAGTCCGCGCTTCCTGTCGCCGCGCTGACGAGCTGGACGCCGAGGGCCAGCATGAGGAGAGTCATGGTGCGAAGCAATCGAGTCACGGGGAGTTCCTCCAAAGTTAATCTGTCAAGCAAGGCACTGGCCTTGGAGGCAGCTCCCGAGCCGACCGGGAAGATTTGAACGCTCCTTCTAAGAGAGCCAAATGCGCCTTCTCCGCGTCCGTGAAAATTTGTTGCTCTCCTGCGACTGGCTCGACAACGAGCAAATAGTCTCCGTCCTGCCCCTGGAGAATACTGGCGCGTTCAATGAAGAGCTTGGAATCGAGTCTATTGTAGAACCAAGTTAGTTGTTGCACTTCTTGGAGAGTCATAAGCCGCTCTTAATACCTATGGTCCCAACTTAACTCCGTTTGCTGTAAGTTTCGCTTTCCATGCTGTCCATTGGGCAGCTTCGTCAGCCAGCGTAATCGACCCGTCGTGGAACGATTGCGTGCCCTGAACGTAACCGGTTGATAGCTCTGGATACCAGAGCACCACGTCCGTCCTCGCGCCGTTCGGGCGGTTGACGCCAACCACATTGTTCCGGTGTGCCTGTCAAGATTTGTTGACTGCCCCCTTTTGAGAGAACCAGGCAAAGAAAGGACTTCATCCCAGTTCATGGCAACATTTGGGTCAGCGTGCACGCCGTTTAGCTGCCAAGCGTTTCGGCAATTGCGGAAGCGGGTAAAATTAATTGTGATCTGGGCCTTCGTCTCGCTCGGGTCGGTCGGATGACCAAGGACGTAGATGCCGTTGGCTGCGCCATCGATTTCGCAAATGATCAATCCACAGGAATTCGGGTTCGATGGCTTCGACGCCTTTGCCAGTTCCGCCCACGCCGACCCCAGAAGGCCCAAGAATGGAGATCGTTGTGTGATCCACGAACATATTGGCGCCTTCGACTTCCGTCTCGATCGCCGTGCCGTGGCTGAAGATTGTACACTGACGAAAGACCACCAGCTCTCGGGTGCGAACCGAAACGGCGGGAACGGAAGGGTTGTTGTTGCCAATCACGAAGGTGTACGTTCCTCCGTGCGTTATGTTGATTACTCCTGCATTCGCTGCCGGCATCAGGGCTATCCAAAGCCAGATGACGAAAAGGGTTACGGCATGTCTCGCGCGCCCCTTAAAGACATTCTGCAATAAGCTTGATTTTCTACGGCTTGTTATGACTTCTGTTATGAAAACAGAAGATCGAGCACACCGTTTATGCGTAAGTTGCTCGCGTTGAGCAACTGGAGGCGGGGGCGGGAATCGAACCCGCGATTCATTGCCGAACTCCGCGTCGAAAAGCGAATTACCTCGGGTAGGCTCATAAATAAAGGATTTAACATGGCTCATGCTTATATCATTGAAATTAATAAATTCAATGATATGTTCTGACTTTGTTCTAACTTTTTCCGCTTATGCCCTGCCTAGTCAAAGACAAAACTGGGCGCTCGCCCTATTGGTACTGCGCCTATACAGCACCGGACGGCCGGCGCTTGAAGAAATCCACGAAGCAAACCGACAAGGCGAAAGCCTGGGAAGTGTGCCTCACCGAGATCGCTGTTGAGTCCGCTATTCACTCCGGATCTGCCACTGAGAAGCAGTTGAGGAAGATGATTAACACCGCCCTGGAGCGCATTGGTGAGCGCAAGCTCAGTGATCCAAGCGTGAAGGAGCAACTGGACACGTGGATCGAAAACAAGCGCGGATCCGTGAGTGAAGCGACCCTTCTGGCCTATGAGCACGCGCGAGATCTTTTTGCGAGCTTCCTTGGCCCGCGCGCTGAACGCAGCGTCCGATTGCTCAAAAAGAGCGACGTCGTTGAATTTCGGCAGCATCTTCGAAAAGAGGGAAGAACGGCCAGTACGGTAAACACAATCGTTAAGAAGTATCTTACTGGGCCTTTTGAGAGCGCCAGGAAGGAAGGGCTGGTTGATTACAATCCCTTCGTTGCCGTTGATGCACTGAAGGTCAAGAAAATCGAAAAAGACGTCTTCACTCCCGAGCAGGTCGCTCGACTAGTCAAAGCGGCCAAGGGCACCGATTGGGAAGGCGCAATTCTCGTTGCTTACGGCACCGGCGCGAGGCTCCAGGATGTCTGCAACCTCCGATGGTCAGCGGTCGATTCGGATAATGGCGTTCTAACGTTTCAAGAACGTAAAGGCGACAAACGGGTAGTGGTCGGTCTGCATCCTGACGTCGAGGACTGGATAGCGAACCAGCCGCCGATAGACGACCCGGAAGCTTATTTGTTCCCGACTCTCGCGAACCGCTCGGGAGCCGGCCGCAACGGACTATCGAAAGCTTTCGAGCGCGTCATGGAGCGAGCTGGTGTTTCGGGTAAGGTGTTGCGCGAGCGTGATCGCAAAGGCCGCTCCGTTCGATCGCTTTCTTTCCACAGCTTCCGGCACGGTGCCGCTACGGCTGTGTTTAATCAAGCGGCGCTCAAAGACATCACCCGCAGAGTGACGAGCCATGCAGCCCGCGGGGTGGTCGATCGCTACATTCACGAAGACATCGAGGCGCTGAAAGCTGCGACGCAATTGATTCCGAGGTTACCGAAAGCCGAGAAGAAACCCAATGAGTGACGAACTGTTGAAGCCACAAGAGAGCGGGGAGCCTACTGGTCCCAACAATTGGTTCTTGAGGTCACAAAAAAAGTCTGACGAACTCTCGAAGTCACAAGAGCCTGGCAAACCTGACGAACCTGCTAGTACTGACGATCCGTTCGAGAGCTTAATCCAGGAGACGCAAACCAATCCTAATTTGAGTGACGAGGAGAAGAAGCAGGCGATCGCTGCGCTGAGCGAAGGGCAAGCAGAAGAAAGACGCCAAACCCTTGCATGGATACAATCCCTGAAGCATCGAATACCCGATCGCGACTATGCCCCGGAAGTTGTAGCAACGATAGCCGCTACCCTGCTCCGTGGCGATCATTTCCGCGCCGGCGATTGCGAACTAGCGATAGCCGGGGCGTTGCGTTTGTTGGATACCACTTATCGAATACTTGAGCGGCACAAGAGGTGGAGAGCCAGCGGTGCAGAGCAATGCGAGCCAGAAGAAGAGCGAATTTCCTTTGGTGAGGCGATGAAGAAGATCACTGGGGCGGATCGCCCAGGAAAGGCGGAAGAGCGATATGTCGGCAGACTACTTCGTGAGGACTACGAGTTCACCGACCACCATGAATTCAGCCAGGCGAGTGGCTCGAGAGTCCCAGACGGGCATGATCCTCTTGCAAGACCGAAAATATTGAGGCGGAAACTCACGGAAGAAGAAATCGCCGCTCTCCTTGCACCCTACCGGGAAAAAGGATTCACGCTATCGCGCATACAACAGCTTCGGGAGGGATACCGCGAGCGAACAAGCCGCTCCCGAGCTGGAAACTTTCAAAATAAGCGAACTATACCGGAAAAAGGGGCTTGACGGCGCTACGCGCCGCTACAGGCACGTGGTTCGCGCACCAACAGCGCCATTAGGCACGGCATCAGGGGCGTCTGACCCGTTTTGACATAACTTTGCCACCATCAGGCACGCTTCTCGCGCCATCAGGCACCGATTAGCTGAAGGGGTCAATGTGCGAAGCTGGCCTCAATGACAACAATTAACGGAGTTGATCCACGTGGTGCAGGCGATCGGCTACGCGTCAACCAAGCCGCAAAAGAGGCCAATTGCTCAGGCGGCATGATCTACTTTTGGATCGCTGAAAACCGTTTCAAGAGCTGGACAGTGACGCGGCGCGGTTTCGAACGCGGCATCAGATATATAGATGCGAAAGTTTTCGCGATTTTCTGATGTCGCAGCGGGAGGAAATTTAAGCGTGAGCGGCGCAGCACCGCCCGAAAAAAAAGCCCTGGGTCGCGGCCAAGCAAACCCAGAGCAGAAATCGATAAAGCTGCGACGACGTTATCGCCCTTATCGGTTTCCTGCAAGTGGTTACTGGCGCCTCTTGGCTCATCGGTACGCCCGCAACCTACTTACACCTTTCCATTGCAGCTGCTGCGGACGGCAGTCGCTCGATCCGATCGGCTGGAACGGGCACCGGCAGCCCCTTTGTGAATCGTGTGCGGATAGAGGCGTCAGCAAATGAGCGCTGGGTACAATCAAGCCACACTTTTGGGCCGCCTCTGCGCACCGCCGGAAGAGCTGCAAACGAGGAACGGAAAGCTGTTCATCAAAGCCACGATCGCGGTTTCGGTTCAGCGCAAGAATGCGGAGGGCATCGGCGAAGAGCACACGAGCTTCGTGCCGACGACCATGTTCGGCAAGACGGCGGAGCTTTTTCTAAAGTACGTACAGAAGGGCGACATGGTTCATTTGGGCGGTCGCCTCGATTCCAACGAATGGGAAGGCAACGACGGCAAGAAACGCTTGTCGCTTTCGTTTGTTGTGGAGCAGCTCAACTTTCTGCCGAATGAGCGGGCCAGGGCGGCAGCACCGCCACCAAAAGCGCCTGCTCCTGCACGTCTGGCACCAGCGCCAAAACCGCTCAAGCCGCCAGCGCACAATGATTTGGATGAGCCGGAAGATATTCCGTTCCGCTCAACCATCTACCGGGACGTCAGGAAGTCGCGGTTAAGTCGGAGAAATTGCTTATGAGCAAAGGCCCGACGAACCTAATGGACCGTTCCGAAGTGGACGCCGCAAAGGACCGGCTTCGCATTCCTGAGCTGTGGCGGATCCTTTCCCTGCCTGGTGAACCGGTTACGCGAGATGGCGTAAAGTTCTGTAGTCCGCTGCGACCAGATGCTCACCCGAGCTGTTCGTTTTATAACGGCGGCAAACACATGACTGATTGGAGCGCCGGCAAGGACTACGATGCGGTCGACTTCATCGGCGAGGCGCTTGGTTTACGCAATGGCGAAGCGATTCACAGGTTCGTCGAGATCGCGAATGGCCGCGTCCCAGCCCTTCCGCCCTCGCCCGTCTTTCGAGCGCCCAAAAAGACTCGGCCCAGCCGTCCGAATCTATCGCGCCTGCGGAGGGCGACCCGCGCCGAGCTAGAGCAGATTGCGGATAGCCGAAAGATCGATCCTCGCGCTGTTCAGCTCGCCCAGGATATGGGCACGCTGCGCGTCGGCGATGTGTGCGGGTACCTGTCCTGGGTGCTATTGGACGCGAGCGGGCTCTGCGCAGAAGACAGACGCCTAAACCGAAAACCATATCCGGCGATCGCAAACGCGAAGGTTCAGCTCAGCGAGAGGAAGGCGCACACTTTGCGCGGAAGCCGAAAAGACTGGCCGGTCGGGATTTTGCCGGCCGCCGAATATCGAAAGAGCGTTGAGAGTATTCTGTTGGTCGAAGGCGGTCCCGATTGTCTCGCGGCTCACCATTTCGCGCTTCGGCAGCGTAAAACCGGGATTCTACCGGTAGCTATTCTTGGACGTGGACAAGGGCTCCGGGGACTGCATCCTGATTCGCTCAAGCACTTTCGCGGCCGGTCCATAAGGATTCTGCCACACGATGATCCGGACGGCGGCTCATACCTGAGCGCTCTCCGGTGGGCAAAGCAGCTGCAACAAGCGGGCTGCAAGGTGGATTTCTTCACCTTTAAAGGACTGCGCAAAATAGACGGTTCAGCTGTGAAGGATCTGAACGACTGCGTCCAGCTCGGACCGGAATTTACTAATCAGTTGGAGGGGTTTTTCCCATGATAGAAACTGTTAAAGAGCTTGAGGGCCAGTACGGCGGAGACAAGACAAAAAGCGCTTTGGCGTCAGAAACCGACGGCAAGGAACTAGTCGACCGTTATGGGTTTCCCGCCTTTAAGAACGAAAAGGGCAAGCTCTCAAAACTTAATGAACCTTTCTGGGCCGCTTACTACGCCGCGCATGAGCCGGAGATGCTCTTCGAGGCCGATGAGGAAGAATTTTATTACTACGATGAGGGAACAGGGCTTTTCCGTCTGCGTTCTGTGGATTTGATCCGAAAGAAACTCGCGGAACAAATTTTAGAGAGGGCGCGAGCCTGGCCTGCTCTTGCAGAATTGGAGCGCTTCCGCAACGAGCCGGCGCTGCGGGGTGTTTTAGCGCATCTTCGAGGTGAAGTAGAGCAACACGATGCCTTCTGCTTCGGAGGTAAAATTATTCACTTGGCCAATTGTGTCCTGGAAGTTCAACCGGACGGCAGTTTCACCGAGTGTGCGTTCTCGCCAAAGTACCGTAGCCGGAACCGGTCTCCGATCGTTTACGATCAGAGCGCTACTTGTCCGCAATTTGAGAAGGCACTGCTAGAACACCTTGAGGAAGATCATCGCGAACTTTTACAGAAATACGCTGGTCAATGTCTCCTAGGCCGAAACCTCACTCAGCGAATCCTTGTCTTAGATGGCACAGGGAGCGCCAGCAAAAGCGCTTTCGTTTTGCTCGCCCGAGGGATTGTTGGAGCAACTAACGTTTACGAACTTCGGACCAAGCATCTCGCAGAACGCTTCGAGATTGGTCGGATGGTTGGCAAAACATTGTTGCTTGGGGCCGACGTTAAAGCTGAATTTTTATCCGAAGCGGGAGCCTACCGCTTAAAGGCCCTGGTTGGCGGCGACACCCTGGAAGCAGAGCGCAAAATAAGCAACAAACAGTTTTGGATTAGCGGCAATTTCAACGTGATGATCACGTCCAACAGCCGCTTGCGGGTTCACTTGGAGGGCGACCAAAGCGCCTGGCGACGCCGGCTCGCAATAGTCCGCTACGAGCGACCGTACAGCGGTAAAACTGTCCCAGACATTCACGAACAGCTTTTGCGAGCAGAGGGCAGCGGAATTCTCAATTTCTTTCTTGAAGGCGTTCAAAAACTGTTCCGCGACATCCAGGAAACAGGAAGTTTGATGTTGAGTGAGCGCCAACGCCAACTAGTCAATGCGTTGTTAAGTGAGTCCGACAGTCTGCGAATTTTCTTGCGCGAAAATCTCTGCACCTCTCACAAGTGCGACCTAACCGTTGCCGAGATAATTACCGAATATAACCGCTATGCGATCGATGTCGGCTGGACTCCGATCCCGATCGCGGTTGCTCAGCGGCAGCTTGATGACCTGATGCTCGAACTCTTTGGAGTCGCAAAAGTCAATTGCGTCAAGCGGGATGGAAAAGCACAGCGCGGATTCTTTAACATCCGATTCCGGCAGGACGATGAACCAGACCCACCTAACCAATAAAACCAATATGAGCATCCAAATAATTACAGAAAACGGTCGATCTCGGCCGGTTGGCTCAACCAGAAACTTAAGCCGACAACCAAACTCCTGGCGGCGGCTAAAAGGGCGATGCTTTTAGCAAACGTCAGTTAAGGGAACGACCATGCCCCTCAATGCTGAACACTGCTTAGGACGCTTAGGACGCTTATTCGTAATATCTAACGCAGACGCGCGCGCACACACACACATAAGAAGTTGAAACAATGCGTCCTATCCGTCCTACCGCCTATCAATGTGTTCGGGCGCGCCTCGGGTTTATTCCGTCAATTTCCCCTCACGCGTGCGCGAGAGTCGCTCCTTGAGCGGCTATGAACATTCCAGGGTCACAGCAGGCATTTAGCCTTCCGGCGCTTCGGTCACTCGGGGAGTTGGCCGGTTCTGAACCGGTCATCATCATTGATACGCGCGAGCAAGATCCCTTGCCATTTGCCAGGCTGAAGACCCAAGGCGGCACCTTAGTTACCGGCGACTACTCGGTGGCAGGCTTGGAAAGCCTCTTTGCGGTTGAGCGCAAATCGATCTCTGACCTGGTCGGCTGCTGTATCGGCCAGAACCGCGAACGTTTCGAGCGAGAACTCCACCGGCTCCGTGGCTTTCGATTTAAGCGGCTCCTAATTGTCGGCACCGAGGCGCAGATTCTAAAAGGCCAGTATCACTCGAATATCGCGCCAAAAGCCATCTTAGGGACTCTAAGTGCTTTCGAAGTACGCTACGATTTGCCGGTTGTATTCTGTGAAACACCGGAGAGCGCGGGCCGCAGAATCGAGCGCTGGGCTTTCTGGTTTGCTCGCGAGATGGTGGAGAGCGTTAACGATTTATGGCGATCAAACCCGAGGGAATAGAACAAAGGCTTCGTTGCCTCCTCCAAGATCAGAGCAGTAGTCAGAACAGAAATCCTGGCTTTTTGGCGTCTTTCCTGATAACTTTCGTTCTTGGAACAAATCCATGGGATAGGCGAAAGACAGCCGAAACGACACCGACCAGCTAGTGTCCGCAAACGTGGGCCGGCCCAAGGCAAGCTCGGTCGTCCGAGCGGCACGTTTAAAAAAAGCCGACACCGCCAAGCTAATCGCCGACATCGCTCGCGGTGTACCGGTCGCTGTCGCTTGCGCAGCCGTCGGCATTCACAAAGTCACTTTTAATTCGTGGTTGGACGAGCGTCCGGATTTCGCTCGATCGCTCGCTGCTGAAAAGCAAGCCGTCATTCTCGAAGCGCTCACCGCTATTAAAAGCTGTGCGACCAAGGAACGTGAATTCCGAAACTGGTCATGGTTCTTAGAAACTGTCTATCGTGATTACTTCGCCCCACCGGATAAGGGTCCGCATATCAACCTAACACAGAACACACTAAATCTGATAAACGGCCAGACGCTCGAAGAAGCGCGGGCTGCTTTGGATGAGGTTAAACGAATAAAAGATGAACGACGATCGACAGAACGAGGCGACAGCAATACTGCGTGACTCGATCGCGGATGCGGAAACCTTCGCACGCGTGATTCTGCGGCTTCCGCTTCACGAGTGGCAGGGCAGAATCCTGGAAGACGCTAGCCCTTCGGGTAAGCGACGCCGGATGGCTGTACGCGCTCCCAACGGTGCGGGCAAAGATGACAGAATCATTGCCCCTTTAGCGCTGGTGGCTCAGACGCTACAAGCGTGGGCAAGTTGTTATCACGACCTCGGATGAGAAACAGCTCGCAAACCAGACTTGGCGCTCGATTTCGATGCACAAGCATCTCTATGGCGATT
>Ga0070698_100003004_pt1 | contig 18585 bp, 16 predicted proteins | sample KBSK1502metaG_FD_65477 | JGI IMG/M metagenome (GOLD analysis project Ga0070698, IMG submission 65477) | Corn, switchgrass and miscanthus rhizosphere microbial communities from Kellogg Biological Station, Michigan, USA - KBS K1-50-2 metaG | ecosystem: Host-associated > Plants > Roots >...
CACTGGTAAAAATATCTTCCATCAATTTGCCAATATCATAAGTGCTTTGATAAAAACGATCGGTGAGCCAGTTTATTTTTTCTTCGTCAATAATATCGTTTACAAAAAACTTATAAACTTTTTGAGTAATAAATTTTGCTGTTTGTTTTTGTGACAATAAAATATCCAGCACTTCATCGCCGTCAAAATTTCCGGTTTTACCAAGAACTGTTTTATCACCATAATCATGCTGAAAGCGACGGAAAATAAATTCGCCTTTTAATCCTGCACTCCAGCCTGTAAATGCACGGGCGGCTTCTTTTATATCATTCTCTGTATAATTACCGCGACCAAGTGTAAACAATTCCATCACTTCTCTTGCAAAGTTTTCATTGGGATGATCTTTACGGTTTTGCTGGTTATTTAAAAAATTCAGCATTGCTGCCGATTTAGAAACCTCATGAAGCATATCACGAAAACTTCCAAGAGCATTACGCCGAATAACATCAAGCAAACCCTGCTGGTAAAAAACATTCAGATTGCGACAGGCAAAATGACCATGCCAGAAAAAAGCCATTTTTTCTCTTAATTGTGCATCCGTATTTACAAAAACTTTTAACCAGTTAAGATTTAAGCTGCGTACACTTTCACGTTGTTTTTGCTGAACCTTCTTTCTTTCGTCTTCATCCATTTCCTTTCTTCTCTCCTGCCTGCCCACTTCATCAATACCCGCAAATAAGCCTTTAAGAAAGTCATCCGCCACATCGATGTACTCAGGCTTTTTAGAAGAAGCCTTTTGCAAGGCTTTATATAATTGTTTTGAGGAAATTTCAGAAAGATCCGCCAATTGTTCGACCGCAGGACCAAAACCAGCCCGCCACATAAGGTGCTGATTTTTGAGTTGATTAGCCAGGGACATTAAAAAGATTTTGTTTAGGACAATGATTAATCAGCAAAGTTTAAACCACTTATCTGACTATACTACCGATAACGTTAAATTGCAGATGATATTATTTTAATTTTGTTGTCAAAGGTTATGAAATTCCGGGCTTTAAAATACCTGCTTCCGTTAATTCTCTATATCGGTGCCATTCGTTCATTTCATTCTTACGGCATTGTTGTTTGGCTGCCATTGATATTGGCATGGGTCGCTATCCCATTGTTTGAGCTATTTATTAAAGCCCATTCTGGCAATATGAGCTCTGTAGAAGAAGAATTAGCAAAAAGCGATAAAGTTTATGATATCATTTTATATCTCATCGTCCCTTTACAATTCACTGCGCTTTACTTCTTTTTAAAAAATATCAATGATCCTTTGTTGCAATGGTATGATATCATTGGTCGCATTTGGGTAATGGGATTATTATGCGGCGTATTTGGAATAAATGTGGGGCATGAGTTGGGTCACAGGACAAATGTTTTTGAACAATTGCTGGCTAAAGCTTTATTACTTACTTCACTTTACATGCATTTTTTTATTGAGCATAATAAAGGACATCATAAAAGAGTAGCGACTCCAGAAGATCCAAGCAGTGCCCGTTATGGTGAATGGATCTTTGCATTTTATTTCCGCTCTGTTATATTCAGTTATTTCAGTGCATGGCATATTGCCAATAATGATGTGAAGAAAAAAGGGAAACCAGTTTTATCATTTTATAATGAGATGATACAATTTCATCTTATTGAAATTGGTTTCGTCGCAATAATATTTTTTGTTTTCGGATGGCTGACGACGATTTACTTTTTAGCAGCAGCAACTATTGGCTTATTATTATTAGAAACCGTGAATTACATCGAGCATTATGGCTTACAAAGAAAAAATATTGCTGATGGCAAATATGAAAGAGCTATGCCGGCACATAGCTGGAACAGCGATCATGTAATTGGCAGATTATTTTTATTTGAACTGAGCCGTCACAGCGATCATCATTATTTGGCCAGCCGCAAATATCAAATACTTCGCCATCATGATGATTCACCGCAGATGCCAACAGGATATCCTGGCATGATGCTATTGGCACTTATGCCACCTGTTTGGTTTTGGATTATGAATAAAAGGATAAAAGATATAGAGTTAAAATCCAATTAAACCTTGGTTACATTTTTTTGTCGCATAAAAAACTCATTCTATGAGAAGTAAAATTCTTTGCGTCCTTGTTTGCAGCATTTTTTTAAAAACATCTGCTCAAAATAAATGGCACCCGTTTGTAGGTGTTCATTTAAGTTTAAATTCCGATGCATACTATGTCGGCCCTTCTTTCTCCGCAGGTGCACAGCGTTTTTTAGATAAAAAAAAGAAATGGAGCTTTAATCCCGAAATGCATTATTTCCATAAGAACATGAAAAACGTTCTGAATGCGACAACTTATGAAACTGCAAACTTTTTATCTTATTCCGTCCGATCTAATTTCAATTATTTTACCGGAAAAAAAATGAATAAAGGTTTCTTTGTGGGTGCAGGACTTGGGTTTCAATTTGCAAGTGATGAATGTTATACATATATCAATGAGGAAATTGACAGGTCACCAGGTGTCCATTATTATGAGTTTGAATATGGAAGATTAATGTTCACATTAAACCTGGGTTATTCACTCCCCTTCAAAAAAAATCATTCAATTCAGTTTCTTGCCAGTGGAATTGGACCTTATACTGAATCTGATATCTATGGGAGTTATACAGAAATACTATCCGTGCTAAATACAGGTATACGATTCATTTTTTAATCAATCATTTTTATTTTCATAAACAAGGTCTTCAACGTTTCATTTACTTCAACACCGTTTTTATTAAACAGAGCATCAGACTTGGTATAAGCAATTCTTTTTTCGATGTCAGGATGATTGCTGATCCATTCTGTTGGCTCGCCGCCGGTTTGAGATATTTCTTTTTCTAATAATTCAAATAAATGAATGAATCCATTGCAATCAATTTTTCTTTCACTTAAAATTTTTAATCCATTCATATCTGCATCTTTTTCCAGCTTTCGGGAATAACTTAATCCTTTCAGATCATCAGCACTGCTGACGATGACATTGCCGATAGTACCAACATCACCAAAAATAATTGATATAAAAAGTGAAGATGCCTGTTGCCTGAATAATGATCGTGTAGTATGTCTTTCATCTACATGAGTAAACTCATGTGATAATAATGCAGCAAGTTCTTCATACCCATTCATGCCGGCAATTATTTTATCGTATACAATAATATTGCCACCGGGCATTGCGAAAGCATTCGCAACATTTTCTTTCACAACCGTAATGCGGATATTATATTTTGAATCGATATTCAGTTCTCTGAAAAAATCATTGATGTATGCGGTTTTTTCCGGATCAATAGTAAATGTTGGTTGCAATGCATTGTACATGCCATCACCCAGTCTTTCTTCATAAGAAATGGGGACCCGTTTTGCCAACCTTTCTGCAAGAAAAGGAACCAGCCAGATATACGCAGATACCAGTATCACAATAAAAACGGTCAGCATCCTGATCATTCTCCATTGATTCCTGTTCAGGAACCGACCCAACCATGATCCTTCTTTTTCTTTTAAAATTCCTTCCAGTTTGTCGGCAAATTCTTTTTCATTCACTTCAATTGTTTGAACAGGATAAGTACCGCAACGCACAATTGATTGACCTCTTTTCCAAAAATTATCACGGATTATTTGTTCGTATGGCCAATAAACAATTCTTGGCTCACCATGTTCATTACGCAAACCAATGCTGAGCTTATCTTTTAAAAAAAGAATAGTAGCCTCCTGCTCTTCACTGCTTTGTATATAATATTTTCCGGAGTATGCGTCCATTCATTAAATAGATTCTGCGCCAAAATAAGACTGCAACACTAATGGGATTTTTATTCCATCATCTCTTTGATTATTTTCCAGCAAACAAGCAACGATACGAGGTAATGCCAGCGAACTTCCGTTGAGTGAATGAACTAATTGCATTTTGCCATTGCTGTCTTTAAAACGGATCTTCATCCGGTTGGTTTGAAAGCTTTCAAAGTTGGAAACAGAGCTTACCTCCAGCCATTTTTGTTGGGCAGCGCTATAAACTTCAAAATCATAGGTAAGCGCAGATGCAAAACTCATATCGCCTCCGCAAAGTTTTAAAATTCGATAAGGTAACTCTAAAGTGTTTAATAATTTTTCTACATGACTCACCATTTCTTCCAGCACGTCATAACTTTTATCCGGATGCACCAGTTGAACGATCTCCACTTTATCAAATTGATGAACACGATTCAACCCCCGAACATCTTTTCCAAAACTTCCTGCTTCTCTTCTAAAACAGGGGGAATAGGCTGTCATTTTTATAGGAAGACCTCCTTCTTTAACTATTTCATCACGATAAATATTTGTTACCGGCACTTCTGAAGTTGGGATCATGTAAAAATTATCGGCTTGCATATAATACATCTGTCCTTCTTTATCCGGCAATTGTCCTGTGCCATAAGCAGTGGCTTCATTTACCATGAATGGCGGTAAATATTCTGTATAACCTGCAGCCGTATTGAAATCAAGAAAATACTGTATCAATGTTCTTTGCAATTTTGCTCCTTTGCCTTTGTACAAGGGAAAACCGCTACCGGTAATTTTAGCGCCGGTTTCAAAATCGACAATGTCATATTTTTTTATCAGCTCCCAATGTGGTAATGCATTTGCAGAAAGTTTTGGTTCATTTCCACCAGCTCTTACTACAATATTATCTGCCGGCGTTTTTCCCGGAGGCACTTTTTCAGATGGCAGGTTGGGAAGTTTCACCAATGTATCTTGCAATTGCTTTTCAACAATAGCAAGCCTGTCAGAAATTGGTTGAAGTGACGATTTAAGTGTAGCAACATCCTGCTTTTTATTTTCAGATTCCTCTTTTTGTCCTTTGGCCATTAATTGGCCGATCTCTTTAGAAGTGCTGTTTACTTTTGCCTGTGTGTTATCAAATTCCTGTTGTAGTTTTTTTCTTTCTTCATCCAATAAAAGAATTTCATCAACAAGATTTGATTCGGCAAAGTTTTTGACGGCTAATCTTTGTTTTACTTCCTCTTTATTATTTCTTATAAAAACTACCTGCAACATCAATTTTCAATTTGCGCAAAGGTAATTGTTGGTTATGAGACAATCAATGTACATTTATGAAAACATGCAGCTATGATAGATCCAAATATGGTTACAACCAATATTGAATTGAGCGGTTACAGGATTATAAAAAATTTGGGGATAGTACGGGGCATTACTGTTCGTTCACGCAGCATTCTTGGCAATATTGCCGGTGGCTTTCAAACACTTTTTGGCGGTAACATTTCCATTTACCAGGAACTGTGTGAAAGAACGAGAGAAGATGCCTTTAAATTAATGTTGCAAAATGCATCTGACAAAGGAGCTAACGCCATCATCAGTATGCGATACGATGCAAATGAAATAATGGGTGGCGTGACGGAAGTGCTGGCTTATGGTTCGGCCGTTGTAGTTGAAAAAATAATTTGATCATTGTTTATATATCTCCGGATTGTGTATGTGCATCCAGCGGTCAACATTATTCAGTGGAGTAAACCCAAATTTTTCATACAATCCATGAGCATCTCTTGTTGCCAGTATTATGCGACGCAAACCTTGCAAATCAGGATGAGACATGATCACTTCCATCAGCCATTTACTTAAGCCAAGACCACGATACTCTTCAATAATAAAAACATCGGCTAAATAAGCGAATGTGGCTTTATCAGTTATCATTCTTGCAAAACCGACCTGTTTGTCATTTTCAAATACAGCAAAACATAAGGCACCTTCAGTTGATCGTTTGATAATTTCTTTTGATATTCCTTCGGCCCAATAAGAACGGGTGAGAAATGAATGAATAAGATCAATATCGAATTTCTCTTTTTCTGTGCTGATAAAAAATCTATCTTTTGTAAATTCCATTTAATCAATTTTTTGACAAATTTAAGGCTGCTATCTTTGCCGCCATGCAGGCAAAAGACGATTTACAAACAAGATGGTGGGCATTGGAAGCAAAGCTGGTTCAAAGGTTTGGGAAAAAACCCGATATGGAAGCCATTCTTTTTCTTATCGGCATACAGGAGTTCGGACAGTTAAAAGAAAAATTTACCAAAGAACAAAAACAGGACCTGATGCATATAGCGATCTGCAGTCTTTTTGCGCAAAGTGGATATTATGAGCTGGAAGGAAGAGATCATGATGGATGGCCACATTTTCGCCAACTAAAATCGTTGCCCGTTCTTTCAGCTATCGAACAGGAAAATTTTATGAAGGATCATATTCTGCTTTATTTTGAAAGCCACAATTTTTAAATCTTTTTATTTTATGAAATACTGGATAATTGTATTGATAAATTGTTTAATTGTTTGTTCAGCTGCTGCTCAGAAGGATTCCACAATAAAAAAGAAAGACAGGAAAAGAGATGTAATGATTGAAACCACAATGGGTAATATCCTTGTTCGTTTATCAGATTCTACTCCATTACATAGTGATAATTTTTTAAAGCTGGTAAAAGTTGGTTATTACGATAGTGTTTTATTTCACCGGGTGATAAAAGATTTTATGATACAAAGCGGTGATCCGAATAGTAAACGAGCTGCTGCAGGCCAGCCATTGGGAAATGGCGGCCCTGGTTATACAGTTCCGGCGGAATTCAGAAAAACTTTGTTCCATAAAAAAGGAGTGATAGCTGCTGCAAGAACAGGTGATAATGTAAACCCGGCAAAAGCAAGCAGCGGCAGTCAATTTTATATAGTGCAAGGAAAAATTTTTACTGATGCGGGTCTTGATTCAGTAGAAACATTCAGATTGAACGGCAGAAAAATTTCTGCAGAACAAAGGGAAGTGTATAAAACTATTGGTGGCACACCTCATTTGGACCAGGGCTATACAGTTTTTGGTGAAGTAGTAAAAGGGTTGGATGTAATAGATAAAATAGCAGCCGTTCAAACAAGCAAGGCACAGGATCGTGACCGGCCTTTACAGGATGTAAGAATAATTAAGATGAAGTTGATCAAAAGGAAACGTAATAGTTAATCTCACAGATGACACGGATTTTCACAGATTAATTTCTGTGTGAATCTGTGAAATCAGTGAGAACAAGGCTGATTAGCGAAGTGAAACTTGAACGGAGCGTCGCAACAAAAGCTTAATCGAAGAACTAAAGTTGGTCCCAAAAAATACTTTATACTTATTTAACCTGATTTCATAATCTTTGCAACTCAAAATTTTCAACTATGAATTTCCCCTCAAATCTTCGCTATACAAAAGATCATGAATGGATAAAGCTGGATGGCAATGTGGCTACAATTGGCATTACTGATTATGCACAAAGAGAACTCGGCGATATTGTGTATGTAGAAGTGGAAACAGTTGGAAAATCTTTAAAAGCAGGTGAAGTGTTTGGTACTGTGGAAGCAGTGAAAACAGTTTCTGACCTGTTCTTACCTGTAGACGGAACGATTACAGAACTGAACGCCGCATTAGCAAACTCTCCCGAATCAGTTAACAGTGACCCTTACGGCGAGGGCTGGATGGTAAAAATGACGGTGATCAACCCGGCTGATGTAGATGGGTTAATGGATGCCTCCGCCTATGAAGCACAGGTGGCTTAAATCTAAGCGAAAAAATATTTCGTAAATGGAGTATCCCGGTATTAGGGATGCTTTTTTTGTTTATCTTTTGACCAACTTGGAGCCGAAAACCACATACAGCGAGCAAGATCTCGTTGTTTTGCTGAATGAGCAAAGCAATGATGCGTTCAATTACATGTATGACCATTATTCAGGGGCTCTTTTCACAATCATTAACCAAATAGTGCCGGATAAAGACACGGCAAGTGACGTGCTACAGGAAGTGTTTGTCAATATCTGGAAAAAGATCGGCTCCTATGATGCAGCAAAAGGCAAACTTTTTACATGGATGCTGAATATTGCACGTAATGCTGCGATCGATAAAATAAGATCGAAAGGATACAAAGACAATCTAAGGAACCAACCGATTACAGAAGGGGAAAGTGGAGGAATAGCGATGAGCTCTAATCCAACAGTAAATGATGTGGGGCTGAAAAAGGTTTTAACGACATTGAATGAAGAATACCGAAGGCTGATAGATCTTTCCTATTTCCAGGGATTTACCCATGAAGAAATTGCCAAGATGCTTGGTATACCACTGGGAACCGTGAAAACAAGAATACGAACAGCGATAAGTCAATTAAGAACATTGATCCAATAAAGAAGTGAATATAAAAGAATACATATCAAGTGGAGTTGTTGAAAGCTATGTGCTTGGATTGCTGACAGCGCAGGAAAGGTTTGAATTTGAACAATATTGCGAAGCCTATCCTGAGTTAAAAGCAGCAAGAGACGCTTTTGAACTTGCCATTGAAAAACAAGCCATGGAAAATGCAGTGCGGCCACCAGCTATTGTTAGGGAAAAGATATTGTCTGCAATTCAGCAAAAACCTGCATCACACACCTCTAAAATAATCAACATGGAACCAACAACCCGCAAATCATCTGGCTCGCGTTGGATGGCTGCAGCTTCAATTATTCTGTTTCTTGTAGCAGGTTATCTTGCTTACACATTTTATAATCAAACCAAAGAACTGAAAAATTCTAATAGTGAGCTTGAGGCCAAGGTCAACAGAACTGACAGCATCTTAAACAAAATGCTGGAAGAGCAAAGGATGATAAGCGATCCTGATGTTGCTGTCGTAAACCTTGTAGGAACTACTCCTGCAAAAGCTACTGCAAACATTTACTGGGATTCAACTTCTGCAGATGTTTATCTTGTTGTAAAGAACATGCCTAAGCTTCCTTCTGATAAACAATACCAGCTTTGGTCCATAATTAACGGACCGGGTGGACAGTTACAACCCAATAGCCTGGGACTTTTTGATATAGGCGATAACAAAAAGGTTATACTTAAAATGAGCAATGTAAAAAAAGCTGACGCTTTTGCTATCACTATTGAAAACCGCGGCAATACCGGCGGACCAAATCTTGAACAGTTACAATCAATGGGTAAGACCCGGCTTCAGTAAATTATCAACATATTAAATCCCAATTATAGATTTTTTCGTAGTTAGAGTTAAGCTTTAATTAAATCGAAATCTTAAAGATTTTGGTTCTATAGTTGGTTAATGACAGGGGCCCTCTTTTAGGGCTCCTTTTTATTAGCCCTATCACTGAATAAAGGATCTTTTTTTTCATTTCATTATAATCTATTTTGCAAAAAAATCGATTGAGAACTTCTAAGGCATTCATAATAGCTGCAGCCTGGCTGTTGATAATTACAATTCTTCTATGTATTCCTGGAACAAAACTTCCAAAGATCAATTGGAATGATAAATTATTGTTTGATAAATGGATCCATGTTCTCTTGTTTTTGATCTTAGTACTAGTTTGGTGCTGGGCTTATTCACACAAAAAAGGTCAAAGACTTAATGCCAAAAAGATCTTTATATCAATTACGATCCTGGCTATACTTTATGGAGTCGCTATGGAAATAGTGCAACATTTTTTTATTCCATTCAGGTCTTTTGATTTGGCCGATATGATTGCTGATGGACTTGGCTCTATTACCGGTTATCTTATCTCCATCAAAAGATTTGTAAAAAAATAAAGAGGATGCATGCTCGCATATTTCAAACTTGTAACAAGGCTATCTCGTAAATTTAAGGTTGTCGAAACTAAGGATTCCTAAAAACTGGAATTAGTTTGAAATTCTAAGAAATAAAACCAGAAACATTGCTAAGAGTCAATTTTTTACCTGAAAAATTGGGGGTATATAAAAAAATAAACCCCTGTAGAAACAGGGGTCGCAACCAAAACTAACTGCTTATGAGAAAATTGACTGCTTTATTTGTGAAGAACTTTTATCTATAACGCAAATTTACTGCCAATATTTTAATGCTTGCTGTTAATGAACTATTAAAGGTCTTTTCCTCGTATTATCACTTTTTTATATGGGGAAAATCTGCTACGAATAACTTCATTTTCATGCCATTATTCAAACTCAAAGACCTCAATTTTAAAACGCCAAAAGGCAATTTTTATTTTATTCTAATTCAATGCAATTTGTAACCCTTCTCCAAACAAATCTGACGCTGGAATGACAAAATCTTCTTTTGCCATTGTTCGAAAACGTTTGTATTAGTATGACGACAACAAAAAGGCGTTCCTGTTAAAGGAACGCCAAAGAATCCGGTATAGTTTTTTAATGAAGGATGTCTTTTAATTCTGTTTTGCAAGCTTCTCAGAATTTTCAGCAAATTGCAGCGCTTCAATAAATTCATGTATATCACCATTCAACACTGCCGGTAAATTATATGAAGTAAGGTTTATGCGGTGATCAGTCACCCGGCCTTGCGGGTAATTATAAGTTCTGATCTTAGCACTGCGGTCACCTGTGCTTACCAGGCTTTTTCTGTGACGGGAAATTTCTTCCTCTTGCTTTCTCACCTGCTCTTCATAAAGTCGTGTTCGCAGCATGCCCATTGCTTTTTCACGGTTGCCAAGTTGACTTCTTTCTGTTTGGCAAACTACAACTGTACCTGTAGGGATATGCGTCAGCATCACTTTCGTTTCCACTTTATTTACATTCTGACCCCCGGCTCCCCCGCTCCTGGCCGTTTCCATCTTTACATCTGCAGGGTTTAATTCAAAGTCTACTTCTTCTGCTTCTGGCATCACCGCAACTGTAGCCGCAGATGTATGAACCCTTCCCGATCCTTCAGTATCTGGTACTCGTTGGACACGATGCACACCACTTTCAAATTTTAATGTGCCGTATACGTCATCACCGATCACTTCAAGCTGCACTTCTTTATAGCCGCCTACAGTTCCTTCGCTTTCACTTAAGATCGCTGTCTTCCATCCTCGACGTTCACAATAACGTATGTACATCCTTAATAAATCGCCTGCAAAAAGACTTGCTTCATCACCGCCCGTACCTGCCCGGATCTCAATGATCGCATTCTTTTCATCCTGCGGATCTTTTGGTATCAGCATTTGTCTTATTGATGTCTCCATCTTTTCTTTTCGTTCTTCCAAAACAGGCAGTTCTTCTTTTGCAAGCTCCCTCAATTCTTCATCCGCCCCATTCAGCGCCTCTCTATACATCGCCAGGTCATCAAGTACTTTTTTATATTCTTCGTATGCAATCACTATTTTTTCCAGACTGCGATACTCCTTGCTCGTTTCAGCAAATCGTTTATTGTTGCCGACTATCTCCGGGTTAGTAAGTGCTACACCCAAATGATCAAATCTTGCTTTTATGGCTTCTAATCTGTCTAACATTTGAAAACTTTATTTTTATATTGCCGGCCCGGGTAACTTCGGTTGAAAGTCCCTTGCGTCCGCCGCAGGCGGATTATCTTCCGGCAATTCTATTCATCATTTAAGGGCAGCAAAGTTAAAAGAATTCAACGCATGGCTTATAGAAAGTTCAAAGCAGATCAATTGTTTGATGGTTATCATCTTCACGGCAATGATAAAGTTTTAATTACCGATGAAACAGGCGGGGTGCAGGACATTGTTTCTGTTTCAGAAGCAGGTGATGATGTACAATCCTTCAGCGGTATTCTTTCTCCCGGCTTAGTTAATTGTCATTGTCATCTTGAACTAAGTCATTTAAAAAATGTAATTCCTCCACACATGGGCTTGATCGATTTCTTATGTTCGGTTGTAACAAAAAGAGATTTTGCTCCGGAACTTATTCAGCAGGAAATTATAAAAGCAGAAAAAGAAATGTATGGCAATGGCATTGTTGCAGTTGGTGATATTGGAAACACAGCAGATACAGTCGACGTAAAAAGTAAAAGCAGGATCCGCTGGCAAAATTTTGTAGAAGTGTTGAGCTTTACTGATGAAAAGGCTGAGGAGAATATTGATCATTATAAAAAAGTAGCACAAACTTTCGAAAATCAAAAGACAAAAATTAAAAGTCAGAATCGTACTTCATTGGTGCCTCATGCCCCTTACTCAATAAGTCCCAAGACTTTTAAATTAATAAATGAATTAACAAAGGACCAGGTCATCTCTATTCACAACCAGGAACATCCTGCAGAAGATGTACTATATAAAACCGGCGGCGGTGATTATTTAAAACTGTTTAAAATTTTTGGAATTGATAAATCACCTTTCCCTGTTACAGGATTAAGTAGCATACGATCTGTATTACCTCATTTCAATAATGGCCAAACCATTCTTCTTATTCACAACACATTTATGCCGGAAGAGGATGTTGTGTTTGCAAAAGAATATGCTGAAGCAAATAGATTAAATCTTATCTGGTGTCTTTGTGTAAATGCAAATCTTTACATCGAAAACAAAACACCGCCGATTGAAATGCTTCTGAAACATAATTGCCCGATTGTCCTGGGAACTGATAGTTATAGCAGTAACTGGCAATTAAGTGTTGCAAAAGAAATTCAAGCAATCAAAAACCATTTCGCATCATTGTCTCTTGAAACAATTTTGCAATGGGCCACACTCAACGGCGCCAAAGCCCTGCAATGGGGTGATGAATTGGGAAGTTTTGAAAAAGGAAAGAAGCCGGGAGTGGTGTTGATTGTGAAAGATTTTGAAACATCAAAAAGAATATTCTGATACCACTATGAAAATTATTACATGGAATTGCAATATGGTTTTCAGAAAAAAGGCAAGTTTGATTCTAACACATAAGCCAGACATTGCTATAATTCCCGAATGCGAACATCCGGATAAATTGAAATTTGAATCCGGAGTTCCGTTACCTGATGATGTATGTTGGTTTGGCAATAATCAAAATAAAGGCCTTGGTATATTTTCATATAGCAACTATAAATTTCACTTAAGTAATATTCATAATCCTGATTTTCGGATTATAGCACCACTTATTGTAACAAATAAAAAACAAGATTTTACGCTTTTCGCCATCTGGGCCAATAATCCACTGGATAAAGGCTATCAGTATGTCGGACAGGTTTGGAAAGCATTAAACTTTTATACTGAACTATTAAGGAACAAAAGGACCCTGTTGGTTGGCGATTTTAATAGCAATACCATTTGGGACAAACCACGGAGAGAAGGGAACCATTCAACAGTTGTTGAGTTTTTATCAAACAAAGGAATTCATAGCACTTATCACAAATTTTTCAAACAAAAGCAAGGACAAGAAGAACACAAGACTTTGTACATGTATAGACATAAAGACAAGGCATACCATATTGATTATTGTTTTGCGTCAAATGATTTTATTAGAAAATTATCTGATGTGAAAGTTGGTAAACATCACGATTGGTGCAAACACAGCGATCATGCACCGCTTATAGTAACTTTCAATGATTAACCCAACACCTCTCTCAACACCGGCAAAGTCTTCATCGTTCCAAAATCCTGTATATGCAATGCATAATAAATTTCATAAGCAAATAGCAATTGGCGCCGGAAATCATGATTGAGTTTTATCTGTTCCAATTCTTCGGGTTGCATAATTTTTAATAGCTCACTGGTCACTTCAGCCTGCTTGCCTTCTAAAAAATGAAAATGATCCGGCCGTTCTGATACAAAAGTCCCTTCCTGCATATCAAGTATTGGCTTTTCCTCTGAATAATGATCGCTGATCCTGAAACCGAAGAAAGCTGGTAAATGCAATGCAAAGAACAAAGGAAAATTAGCCATTACAGCACCGCTGCTTTCATCCAGATGGATAAATGCATCTTCACAAAAATTAAAAAGCTCCGGGTTTGTTTCGGGTTGCTTCAAACATTTTGTCAGCAATTCGATCATGAATACGGCCACCGCATTTTTCGGCACATCAGAAAAAATATGCTGGTATAAATAAGACCATCTGAATTCTTTTATCCTGTTGAGCTGCTTTAATTCATTGTGATAAACAACTAAATCAAGAATAGCTGTTGGTTGGAAAAGATTTGCTTTACCACTTCCTTTCTTTGTTGAAGTTCTTACCCCATTTACCAAATAAGATTGCAAACCGAACAGTTCAGTAAACATGGTAACGATCAAACTTGTCTCACCATATTTTACAATCCGCAAAACGATCCCTTTTGTTTTATGTAACTGCGTAGACATTTCTTTTTGCCACGGAAACACGGAATATACGGAGGAAAGCTATAATATTATTCCGCGCTTCTCCGTGACTTCGTGGCGATCTTATTTTGAAATAAATAGAATTTTCGTTGCAAGATTTTCTTTTCGGCCGTCATCACTCACCAACACGAGATATACACCACTTGAGATTCTTCTTCCTTTATAATCTTTACCATCCCATACTGCTTGTCCGCCCAATGATCTTGTTTGATAAACTAATCTTCCATCCAACTCAGTAATCTTTACAATCGCATTATTCACTAAACCACGAATGGCAATGGTGCTCCCATATCCCGGCGGCACAGGGTTAGGAAACACTAATACACTACTATTCGTTTCACCGCCATTTGTGGCTGTACTTCTAAATGAACAAATTCCATCTGCTGTTGCAAAAAATATTTCTCCCGTTTTTCCATCAATAGCAATTTTTTTTACATCATTGCTGAGCAAGGGACTATTTGTTTCAGTAAAACGATAGATCACTTTATCGCCTTCTGCACTGATCAGCCATGCGCCATTTTTTGTTGCCACCCATTTTCTGTCAGCGCCATCAACAGCTATACTTCTTACTTCTTCGCCTTTAAAAAGATATTGGTTGAATCCGCCCTGCGTAACAACCGGCAATATTGCATCACAACCCTGCGATGAAAAAATAGTTTGCGGGCATTGAACTATAGCGATACCATCGCTTGTGCCGATCCATATAAAACCATTTTTATCTTTTGCTATACTGAATACATTATTCGTTGGTAAATTGCCAATACCTGCACCACTTCGATATAATTTCCATTTATCATCAGCCGCAATGTCAATGGTATTGTTATCATTAAAAACGATCAACCCATTTCCTTTTGGAGAAACGATCCATTTCTGATCTTCATCATCAATTATTATTTGCGACACAGCATTTTCGAAAAGAGCAAAAGGCGGAGCAAAAGTTTTCCAGCTACCGTCGTTTTTTCTTACAACGATATTTTGCGTAGCACCATAATTGGATATCCATAAATTATTTTGACTATCAAATGCTAAACCAGAAACACGGTAGCTACCGGGATCAAATGTTGCTTGTCCTATTGGAGAATTTTGTTTGAAGATCTCAAAACTATTTCCGGATTTGATGTGCAGCAATCCTCCTCCATAAGAACCTGACCAAACAGTTTCATCCCGCGGATCAACTGCAACTGTAATAAGATCAGGCAATGAATCAAGTTGAGTAAACAGTTTATAATTATAATTTGTCCATTGCCCTTCTGAAAATTTATAAATGCCATTCTTGTTATTTTGTTTTTGCCAGTTTTCATTTACGCTACCTGCGGCTGCATAAAATGTATTGTTTTCAAAAACCATTTCACCAGTCACAATTGACTGTGGCGAATTCAGATTATAATTTTCAAAACCAATTGACATGAACTCTGTTAATCCTCCAATGCTATCTGCCACCCAATAATCATTATTTATCAAAACTGCTTTCATTGGTTGAGTAAGTAATCCTGGTTGCTGAATGATATGAGCAGTAGTTCCATCTGCATTTAATGAAGTAACTTTAGCGCTGCCATCATTCTTTTTTTGACAAATGATTATTTTACCCGAAGAAGAATTAATGTTTTGAATTTTCCATGTGGCTTCTGTAAAAAATAAATTCCAGTTACGGCCATTAAGTAAAAACACAGAATCATTTTTCAAAGCGATTATTTTCCCCTGAGCATTAATAATGTTATTACAAACACCAGCCGCTAATCCATTTACCCCGCTGATATTTTGCCAGTTCAAATAGTTAGCCGGATCAACTGTATTGACAGAAGTTATTTTTAATCCCTGATCGGTAGCAGCATAAAAAAAAGAATTATCAGCTGTAAAGCCATTTACCTTTACCTGCCCGCCATTATTGCCGATAAACCATGAATCTTTCACTTCATATTTATCTGCATCAATAACAATTACTCCCAGGCCGGTTGAGAGATAAAAGTATTTTCCTGAAGTAAAAACATTGTAAATGGTTTTATCGCCAACAATATTATCAAGCTTGATATCCGGCACATTAAAAATATCATTGCGGTAAATGATATCAATATTGCTATTGCGATAACCGATGAATAATTTATCGTTTATTCCATCATAGCTGATCGCTGAAACCCCGGTTTCATGCAAACCGTTGACCTTACTCATTCGTGTAATAGAGTTTTCCGGGAGATCAATGCTAAAGACACTATAAGGCGTGGCGCAAAAAATTTTATTATTCCCCGCAGCAACATCAATGGCAGAATGATAAGGTAAATGATCTCTCCATTGACCGATTGGTGGGATCGAATCCTGGGAAATGGCTTTAGAAAGAAAAGTAAATAAAGCGAATAATGTAAATATGGTTTTCTGTAAACTCACTTTTCAAAAATATTACTCTTAATCTAAATCGATGGTTATGGTTTAACGGGCTATTCGGTCATTTTTCTGTTTCTTTGCGCAGTTTTTGACGTCAACGAACAATTTATGTGGAAGCGCCTCGGCCAATTCATACTTAAATACAGGATACCATTATTAGTTCTTTTGCTGGGAGCTACCGCTTTTATGGCATACAAAGCAAAAGAGCTTCAATTAAGTTATGAATTTGCAAATGCTATACCGACAGACCATCCTAAGTACAAATCTTACCAGGAATTCAGAAAAAAATTTGGTGAAGATGGTAATATGCTTGTCATAGGCATACAAACCGACAAACTCTTTGAAGAAAAATTTTTTAATGACTACACACGGCTTGTAAACGACATTAAAAAAGTGCAAGGCGTAGAAGATGTGATCTCATTGATAACTGCCGTTAATCTTATAAAAGATTCAGCAACTGAAAAATTGGCCCCTCAAGTTATATTTGAAAATGGACCTCTTTCGCAAACCGAGATCGATAGTTCCAAAAAAGTTTTTTATACTCTTCCTTTTTATCGTGGTTTGTTATACAACCCTGATTCAAATGCATGGCTGCTGGGTATACATATAAATAAAGCAGTGCTGGTTTCGAAAGCAAGAGAAAAAACCGTGGCGCAGATCATTTCTTTAAGTGATGCATTCAGTAAAAAATATTCTTTGGAGACTCATTTAAGCGGTTTGCCGCTTATTCGCACTGTGCTGGCAAAAAGAATTGCTGATGAAATGCAATGGTTTCTTCTAATATCTATAATTCTTTCGGCTGTTATTTTATTGCTATTCTTTCGGTCTGCAAGCAGTATGTTATTATCTATTGCAGTCGTTGGAATTGGGGTAGTGTGGAGTTTGGGTACAATGGTGTTGATGGGTTATAAGATCACTTTGCTTACTGCACTTATTCCGCCACTAATAGTAGTAATTGGTATTCCCAATTGTATTTATTTTCTGAATAAGTTTCATGTATCTTATAATGAAACGGGTGATAAGTCTAAAGCTCTTGTAAAAATGGTGGATCGCATGGGAATCGTTACACTTTTTTGCAATATCTCTGCCGCCATTGGTTTTGCCGTATTCTTTTTAACCCGCAGCCAGGTATTAAAAGAATTTGGCGCAGTAGCAGGAGTTAATATCATGGTATTATTTTTAATCTCCCTTATCCTGATCCCATCCGTATTAAGTTATCTTCCTCCACCAAAAAGCCGTCATACAAAATATCTTGAAAGCCCAAGGCTGATACGCTGGCTTGACAGACTTGAACGCTGGTCGCTTAATCACAGAAAATTTATTTACACAGTAACCGCAAGCATTTTAATTGTTGCTGTAATTGGAATAGCAAGATTAGAAAGTAACGGCTACATTGTAGATGATCTTCCCAAAACAGATAAGATATATACCGATCTGAAATTTTTTGAAAGAAATTTTAAAGGAGTAATGCCGCTCGAAATAATTATCGATACAAAAAAGAAAAGAGGCGTTACCCGCAATCTGTCTACACTTTTAAAAATTGATTCGCTTTCACAATTTCTGGCAGCAATGCCAGAGATAGGAAGACCGCTTAATATTACTGAAGGATTAAAATTTGCGAAGCAAGCTTTCTTTGAAGGCGATACTTTAAATTATTCAGCACCGACTGAGTTTGATATGATCCCTCTGAAACCTTACCTCGAATTCAAAGCCGATTCAGGAAATAAGACAAATTCATTTGGCAAACTTCTTTCTTCGTTTATCGACAGCAATAAACAAGAAGCAAGAATAAGTGTAAGTATGCGGGACGTGGGCAGTTATCGTTTACCCCAAATACTTGATACGATCCAGAAAAAAGCTGATTCAATTTTTGATAAAGCTAATTACAATGTGCAGCTTACAGGTGCCAGTGTTACTTTTCTTGAAGGCAGCAATTTTATCATCAATGGCCTGAAGGAAAGTATTATGTGGGCATTTGCATTAATTGCTGTTTGTATGATGTACCTTTTCCGGTCATTCAGGATCTTAATATGTTCATTGATACCGAATATCATTCCGCTAGTGATCACAGCAGGTGTAATGGGATGGCTTGGAGTAAGGATAAAGCCTTCTACTGTTTTAATCTTTAGCGTTGCGCTG
>Ga0070698_100003007_pt1 | contig 18572 bp, 22 predicted proteins | sample KBSK1502metaG_FD_65477 | JGI IMG/M metagenome (GOLD analysis project Ga0070698, IMG submission 65477) | Corn, switchgrass and miscanthus rhizosphere microbial communities from Kellogg Biological Station, Michigan, USA - KBS K1-50-2 metaG | ecosystem: Host-associated > Plants > Roots >...
ACAGCGCACTTTGCGCAGAGACGATCGACAACAAAGCGGGCGGGCCGCGACGATGGCGTCGCGACCCGCCCGTGATCGCTGCTGGAGCGGCCCACTCATGAGCTCGAGCGAAAACGTTTCCGAAGTCGAGATCGAGATCGAACACAGCCCGAAGCTGCTCGCGTTGATCGTCGACGACGACGACGACTTCCGCGTGAGCGTCGCGGCGCTCGCGAAGCGCGAAGGCTTCGAGACGCGCACGGTCGGCACGCTCGAGGAGGCGCGCAAGAGCATGATCGACGCGCCGCCCGACCTGGTGCTCGTGGACCTGCGCCTCCCGGACGGACACGGCCTCGAGCTGCTCGCGGGCGGGATCCCCGCCTCGGACACCGAGTTCGTGGTGGTGACCGGCAACGCGAGCGTCGAGACCGCGATCCACGCGATCCGCGAGGGGGCGATCGACTACCTCACCAAGCCCTTCGATCCGATGCGGCTCACCGGCGTGCTCGCGAACGTCGCGCGCACGCGCGGCCTCAAGACCGAGCTGAACGGGCTGCGCTGGCAGCTGCGGCGCCTCGGCCGGTTCGGGAAGCTGGTCGGCTCTTCGCCGCCGATGCAGGAGGTCTACAACCTGATCGCGCGCGTCGCCCCGACCAACGCGACCGTGCTCGTGGTCGGCGAGAGCGGAACCGGCAAGGAGCTGGTCGCGGAGACGCTGCACGGCCTGTCGCGGCGCAGCGACAAGCCGCTGTTCGCAGTCAACTGCGGTGCGGTCACTCCGAACCTGATCGAGAGCGAGCTGTTCGGCCACGAGAAGGGCAGTTTCACCGGCGCGGACCGGCGCCACATCGGCTATTTCGAGCGCGCCGCCGGCGGGACGCTGCTGCTCGACGAGATCACGGAGATGAATCCCGAGCTCCAGGTGAAGCTCTTGCGCGTGCTCGAGTCGGGGCACTTCCTGCGCGTCGGTGGAAACGATCCGATCGAGAGCGACGTCCGGATCCTCGCCGCGACCAACCGCGACCCGATCGAGGCGGTGTCGAGCGGTGCGCTGCGCGAAGACCTCTACTACCGGCTCAACGTGTTCTCGATCAATCTGCCGCCGCTGCGCGAGCGGGGCGAAGACATAGCGCTGCTCGCCCAGCACTTCCTCGACGAGCTGAACGCCGAGGAGGGAACCCAGAAGCGCTGGACGCCCAAGGCGCTGTTCGCGCTCGCCGAGCGTCCGTGGCGCGGAAACGTCCGCGAGCTGCGCAACGCGGTCCACCAGGCGTACATCCTCGCGGATCGCGAGATCGGCCCGGATGTGCTCCAGCCGCACGAGCCGATCCGCAATGGCAAGGCGCCGAGCGTCCGCGACGACGGGACGCTCGAGGTGTCGGTCGGCAGCGAGATCGCCGCGGTCGAGAAGCGGCTGATCCTCGCCACGCTCGACCACTTCGAGGGCGACAAGAAGCACGCCGCGTTGGCGCTCGGGATCAGCCTCAAGACCCTGTACAACCGGCTCGCCGTGTATCGCGCGGAGGGCGAGGCCAGCGGCGGAACGGCGTGAGCGATTCGCGGCGCGCGCCGCGCGCGTTCACATCCCGGAGGGCGCCGACCAGGGCGTCTGGTTGAGCTGGATCCAGTAGCGCACCGCGTCCGCGAAATAGAAGCCGGGATTCGCGGGTGTCATGCGCTTCGCAACGAAGCTGTTCGCGCCGAGCGCATAGCAGCGCTCGATGTCCTCGCGCCGCGTCGACCACGACTGGACGATCACGGGGATCTCCCGCGTGTGCGGGTTCTCGCGCAGTCGCCGCAGGATCTCCCAGCCATCGATCCGGGGCATCCGCAGGTCGAGGAAGATCGCATGCGGGCGCAGGCGGGAGCCTGCCACGCCATGGCCGTTGCCATTCTCCTCGACGCCGAGCGCGTCGAGCACCTCGCGGCTGTCCTGGAACACCGTGATCGTTACGGGCAGCTGCTCGCGGCGCGCGGCGCGCAGCGCCACGTCGATGTCGTCGCGATCGTCATCGATCAGCACGATTCTCGTCCGCTCGCTCATCGCTTCACCTGGGCCGCCGGCAGCGTGAACGAGAAGCGCGCGCCGCGATCGATCTCGCCCTCGGCCCACACATGGCCCCCATGACGCTGGACGATCTTCTTGACCAGCGCGAGCCCGACGCCCGTGCCCGGGATCTCCCGGGAATCGTGCAGGCGCTCGAACACGCCGAACAGCTTGTCGACGTACTCCATGTCGAAGCCCTGTCCGTTGTCGGCGATCTCGTAGCGGCAGTCGCGGTCGTCGAGAAACCCTCGCATCGTCACGCAGCGCTTCTCGCGCCCGCGCGAGAACTTGACCGCGTTGTCGAAGAGATTCGCCAGCACGTCGGCGACGAGTAAGCGATCGCCGCGCGCGTTCGGCATCGGCTCGAGCACCAGCTCGACGCCGCGGTCGCCGGTTGCCGACTGGACCTGCGCGAACACCTGGCGCGCGAGCGATCGCATGTCGATCTCCTGCGCGTCGAACGCGGCGCGCCGCGCGTGGTCGAGGCGCAGCAGCCCGTCGAGCAGCGCTGTGGCGCGCATCGCGCTGCGGCGGATCCGCGCGACCACGTCGAGGCCTTCCGGGGAGAGATCCGCGCGATGGTCCTCGACCAGGATCGCGGAGAAGTTCAGGATCGCGCCGAGCGGCGACTTCAGGTCGTGGGAGAACGAGTGGGTCAACGTCTCGAGCTCCGACGTCCGCGAGGCGACGCGTGCCTCGAGGATCTCGTTCAACCGACGCAGCTCCTCGGCGCTGGCCACGAGCGTGCGGTTCCCCTCCGCCAGCGCGCTCGCGCGCCGGGAGCTTCGGCGCAGCCGGACGGCGAGCAGGCCCAACACGAAGGCGAGCGCGGCCCCCACGGCGAGCAGCTCGTACGGCGCGGGGGTGAGCCACATCGCCGCGATCGCGGCCGCGAATACTGCGATCCAAACGGCCCACGCCAACCGGGCGACACCGGATGCAGTCATTCTGGATGCTCGATCCATCGTTTCCACAAATTACAAGGCGAAGCCCCCGACGGGCGCTCGGTGGCGCGCCCTGACCAGGCGACGTGCCTTCCCGACTAGCTGTGCAAAACAGGTGCCGGAAAAGACCCCGTGGCACGTGCCTTGCAGCCCTATACCCGCAGTGATCACGACAGGAGGAATGACATGAACGCAGTGATCACGACAGGAGGAATGACATGAACTGGGACCGCATCGAAGGCAACTGGAAGCAATTCAAGGGCAAGGCCAAGCAGAAGTGGGGCGAGCTCACCGACGACGATCTCGACAAGCTCGCGGGCAAGCGCGACCAGCTGATCGGAAAGATCCAGGAGCGCAAGGGCATCGCGCGCGACAGAGCCGAGCGCGAAGTGAACGAGTGGGCGCAAACGCTCTGAGGTCTCGGCAGGGAGGACAATCATGAGGAACACGAAAGCAAACCCCGCGAAGTTCTGGAGGACGTGCTGCGTCGCCGCGTCGGCCGCGATGCTGCTCGCCGCGCCCGCGCTCGCGTACGAGTCCGCGGGCGATTACACCTATCAACACGAGCAGATCGCCAGCGCGGACACCCCGCGATCATTCGGGGGCGCAATCTCCGACGCCTGGATCACGTCGAAGGTGAAGACGCGCCTGATCTTCGAGCCCGGCATCGCGCCGCTCTCGATGAACGTCGACACGCGCGACGGCATCGTCACGCTGTTCGGCAGCATTAGCACCGAAGACGGCAAGCTCGCGGCTGGCGCCGAGGCGATGAAGGTCGCCGGCGTGAAGATCGTGGAGAACGAGCTCCAGGTCGTCCCGACGACCGCCGCGAAACGGATCGAGAAGAGTGATGGAGCGATCCGCGACTCGGTGCAGCAGCGGCTCGCCGAGCGCCCGGCGCTCAAGCACGACGACATCGACGTCGAGGTCGCCAACGGCGTCGTGCGGCTCAGCGGAAGCGTTGCGCAGTCGGGCGATCGCATGATCGCGCTGTCGCTCGCGCGCGCGACCGAGGGCGTACGCTCGGTGGTCGACGGCCTGAGCGTCGAGCAGCAGGGTTGATCGGGCGCGAGCGCGCTCAGCTCACCTCAGGTGTGAGCTTCCAGCCCGAGGCGGCCACGAAGCGCTGCATGAACGGAGCTTCGTAGGCCTCCTCGGGCGTCTCGCGCACCATCCGGTCGAGGATCTGCGCATCGTGGCCGACGAGGATGCGCCAGCGCTCTTCGCGGACGCCGTCGAGGATCACCTTGGCGGCCTCGGCGGCGCTCATCGGCGCCTGGTCGCGGAAGATCTCCGCGCGCAGCTGGAGCATCTGTCGGATCTCGTCTTTCGTGTTGCCGCTCACGTCGAAGCCGAGGCGCACGATGCTCTGGCGCGCTTCCTCCAGCTGATCGTCCGACATCTCCTTCGGATCGCGGCCGAGGATCCGCGCCGAGTTGATGATGATCGACGTGCCGATGTGGCCCGGCATCACCAGCGAGACCTTCACGTGCGGCGCGTTCATCCGGAAGTCGTTGATCAGCGCCTCGGTGAAGCCCTTCACCGCGAACTTCGCCGAGCTATAGGAGGTGTGGGCGGTGGTGGGCCCGAGCGAGGCCCAGAAGCCGTTCACGCTGCTCGTGTTGATCAGGTGGCCTTCGGGAGCGGCGATCAGCATCGGTACGAACGCGCGCGAGCAGTAGTACACGCCGTTCCAGCACACGCCGAACGTCTTCTCCCACTCTTCGCGTTCGTCGCGGATGAAGCTGCCGGCCGCGCCGATGCCCGCGTTGTTGAACAAGAGGTGGATGTGGTCGGTGTCGTGCTCGCGCGCGACGGCGTCGCGGAACGCGACGACCTGCGGCTCGTCGGAGACGTCGGCGAGCGTCGTGGTGACGCGCGTGCCGCGCGGCGCAGCGCGCTCGCACAGCGCCTGGGTCTGCGCCATCGATTCTTCCGAGACGTCGCACATCGCGACGTGGCATCCCTCGGCGGTGAGCTGGCGCGCGAGCTCGCGGCCCATGCCCGTGCCGCCACCCGTGATCACGGCGATCTTGTTGCTGAAGTCCTTCATCGGGCCGGAATGCTAGCGCGCGTGCTGCGCGAGGCGCGCACTGCGCTAGCGCGGCTCCGCCACGACGACCACCGCATAGCCGCCCTGCGCCACTTCGACCGGGATCCGGCGCTCGGCGGGGCGGCTGCCCTCGACCTCGACCACCACCTCGTGGGCGCCGGGATCGACCGGCACGCGCGCGGCCCACACGCGCCCGGGCAGGAACGTCCACGAGCGCGTGTCGGGCTTGTCGAGCCCGACCAGCGCGGCCTCGGTGCCGAGCGCGGCGAGGATCCCGACCAGCTCGCCCGCGCCGCCCGCCTGGCGCCCCGCGGCGATCGTGCCTTCGCTGACGAGCGCGCGCGCGATCATGCGGGTCAGCGCGGCGCCGATGATGCGCGGCTTGATCGCGTCGTACTCCTTGGTGACGTCGGCGGCGACGTCGCTCACCAGCTCGGTCTCGAACTCGCGATCGCCGATCCTGACCCGCCCGCCGCTCACCTCGCTCGGCGCGGCCTCGAGCTCGGGATAGACCACCACCTTGAAGATGCTGTGCTGGAGGACGCGCGGATCGCCGGTGATGAAGGTGCCGGCGATGCCGATCGCCGCTCCCACCGGGATCCGCTTGGGCACCTTGTAGGGCGCGCGCCCGCCCGCGAGCACTACCAGCACCTCGCCGGACGCGGGGCGCCCGCGACGCGCCAGCGCGGCGTCGAGCGAGGCGAGCTTGCGCTCGCTCGCCGCGTCCTCGTAGTAGCGCAGCGCGCGATCGGCCTCGCCGAGGCGCTCGAACACGAAGCCGGCGAGATAGGCGCCGAGCCGGGCGCGCGGCTCGGCGTCGCCAAGCGTGTCGAGGTAGTCGCGCATCACCTGATAGCGGCGCGCCTCGACCGCGGCGCCCGAAAGGTCCGACATCGCGAGGTAGTTGAGCATGTTGATCGCGTTCAGCGACGTGAGCTCGACCGGGGGCGCGCGGTACTCCGCGGCGCTGTCGCTGTAGACGTACGCGCCGATCTTCCCGACCGTGTCGAGCTTCAGGTCGAGCAGCTCGAGCTCGCTCTCGGCGGCGGACAGGTCGCGCGAGCTCTCGCGCCACGCGCTCTGCGCCATCAGCACGACGCTGCGCTCGAGCACCGCGAGGCTGCGCTCGGAGTTCCAGATCTCCGGCAGCTCGCCGCGCGAGTCGACCCCGATCATCCGGTTGATTTGCTGCTCGGCGCCGGGCCAGTCGTCGCGCGAAGCGGCGTCGTGGGCGGCGCGCAGCTTGTCGGAGTACGTCGCGCAGCCGACTGCGAGCGCCGCGCAGCACAGAAGCGCCGCGCTGCGCCGTCGCATCAGCGCTTGAGCTGCTTGCTGCGCGTGACCTCGTGCTGCCACTTCACGAGACCCGTCTCCACCTCCAGCACCTGGAGGAACAGGCTGTACTGGAGGCGGCGCACGTTGGAGAGCTTCTCGTCCACCGAGGTGATCCGGCCGGTGACGAAGTACTTCGCCCCGAGCTGGCGGCCCGCGCGCTGCGCGGTTGCGGGGTCGTACATCGCGCCGCCCTGGCGGCGGATCTCGTCCGCGAGCGCCTCCTGGTCGCTGCGCGCCACGACGCGCACCGCGCCGCTGTTCACGAACGACGTCTCGATCGACGACAGGATCGTGACGAGCTGGTCCTCGATGTGCTGCGTGGTGCGGTTCTCGACCGGCCAGATCGCGATCGTCGGCTGATTCGCCGGCTCGACCTCGCGGGTCCAGAAGCGCGACTGCGACAGCGAGCCGATGTTCTCGGAGACCAGGTAGTTGATGTCCTCGCGATCGAGGCCCACGCCGAGCGCGGCCTCGTCGAGCTTGGGGTTGGCCGTGCCCGCGCCCCCGCGCACCACCTGCGGAGCGCAGCCGAGCGCGAGCCAGGCGAATGCGAGCGACACCGCGAGCGGGCGCACCGCGAGCGAACACGGTCTCGACACCACGAGCACCTCCAGCGGTCAGTGGGCGGGGAAGAACCCGGCAATCGCCTCGACCGGCAGGAATGCGAGGTCGAGCGGCACGGTGAACAGGAACAGCGGCACTTGCGCAGCCGGAACCAGCGTCGAGCTCGTCACGCTGCGCGTGATCGCGAACAGATAGTCGGTCGTGTAGATCGGCTTCTCGGGCGGTGGCATCGGCTGATGGGTCGGCTCGAGCGGCTTCGTGTCGCCCTCGGCGCGCGCGGCGGCCGGAGCCGCGATGGCCAGGAGCAGGGCGCACAGGGCAGTCGCTTGAAGAGCTCGCAGCACGTTCAAGGGTCCTCCGGGGCGGCCCAATCCTGCCGCAGCGGCGCCCCGGGAGCTAGAGGTATGCGGAACGGAGGGACTGATGAGCGCGCGCGGAGATCGGTCTCCCGCCCCGCGCTGGGCGGCGTCGACCGTGTACCAGATCTATCCGCGCAGCTTCGCCGACGCGAACGGCGACGGCTTCGGCGATCTGCGCGGCATCCTCGGCCGCGTCGACTATCTCGCGCGGCTCGGCGTCGACGTCGTGTGGCTGTCGCCGATCTACCCCTCGCCCGACGCCGACAACGGCTACGACATCAGCGACTACGAAGGCGTCGATCCGCGCTACGGCTCGCTGGCCGACTTCGACGAGCTGCTCGCGGCGCTGCACGCGCGCGGCATGAAGCTGATCATGGACCTGGTCGTTAACCACACCTCCGACGAGCACGCGTGGTTCGCGGCGTCACGCTCGAGCCGAAGCGATGCGAAGCGCGATTGGTACTTCTGGCGGCCGGCGCGCCCCGGTGCGACGCCCGGTGAGCGGGGTGCGGAGCCGAACAACTGGGGCTCGTTCTTCTCGGGCCCGGCGTGGCAGTTCGACCCGGCGACCGGCGAATACTACCTGCACGTCTTCTCGCGCAAGCAGCCGGACCTGAACTGGGAGAACGCCGACGTCCGCGCCGCGATCCACGCGATGATGCGCGGCTGGCTCGACCGCGGGGTCGACGGGTTCCGCATGGACGTGATCAACATGATCTCGAAGGACGCGGCGCTGCCGGACGGCCCGACGATCCCGGGGATGCGCTACGGCATCGGCGTACCGCACTTCGTCGGCGGTCCGCGCCTGTACGAGTACCTCGCCGAGATGCGGCGCGAGGTGTTCGCGCGCTACGACCGCGCGCTGCTCACGGTCGGCGAGACGCCGCTCGTGACCGTCGAGCAGGCGCGCCGCTTCTGCGACCCGGAACACGGCGGGCTCGACATGGTGTTCTCGTTCGAGCACGTGATGGCCGACTACGGCGCGAGCAAGTTCGACCTGCGGCCGCTCGACCTGCGCAAGCTCAAGGCGATCTTCACGCGCTGGCAGGAGGGGCTCGCCGACGCCGGCTGGAACAGCCTGTACTGGGACAACCACGATCAGCCGCGCGCGGTGTCGCGGTTCGGCGACGACGGCGTGCACCGCGTCCGCTCCGCCAAGCTGCTCGCCACGGCGCTCCACCTGCTCCGCGGCACGCCCTACGTCTATCAGGGCGAAGAGCTCGGGATGACCAACGTGCGCTTCGCGGCGCTCGGCGACCTGCGCGATGTCGAGTCGCGCAACTTCGCCGAGGAGGCGATCGCCGCCGGCGCCGATCCCGAAGCGGTGCTCGCGCAGCTGCGCGCGGCGAGCCGCGACAACGCGCGCACGCCGATGCAGTGGGACGCCTCGCCCAATGCCGGGTTCTCGCGCGGTTCGCCCTGGATCGCCGTCAATCCGAACTACCGCGAGATCAACGCCGCGGCGGTCGAGGCCGACCCCGACTCGGTGTTCCATCACTATCGACGCCTCGTCGCGCTGCGCCGCAGCGATCCGGTCGTAGCACTCGGCGCCTACCGCGAGCTGCTCCCGGACGACGAGCGGGTGTTCGCGTTCACGCGCACGCGCGGCGCGGAGGCGCTGCTCGTGCTGTGCAACTTCTCCGGCGCCGAGGCGCTCGCCGCGGTGCCGCGCGCGCGCGACTGGGCGGCCGCCGCGGTCGCGCTCTCGAACTACGCCGGAGCCCCCGCGATGGCGGACGGGGGCTTCCGGCTGCGCCCGTGGGAGGCGGTCGCGCTGCGCCGCTGATCGATTCGCGCGATCACATGCCGTTGCGGAAGGTCAGCCGCACCTTGAGCGGCGAGGTCTGCGCACCAAGCGCTTCGTACTTCCATTTCGAGAGCGCTTCGAGCGCGGCCTCGTCGAAGACGCCGCGCGGCCGCGACTCGAGCACGCGCGGCGACACGACGTTGCCGTTCTCGTCGACCGAGAACTCGACCAGCACCGAGCCCTCGACGCCGCGGCGCAGCGCGGCGCGCGGATACTCGGGGTGGGCGCGCGCGAGCGGCCTCGGAGCCGAGGTCGCGGGGGGTTCGGCCCGAGACAGGACCGGCGCGGCGACCAGGACGGCGAGCAGTCCGGAGAGCAGCAGGAACCAGCGAGCAGAGCGGGTGGACGGGTTTTCCACGGCAGATGTTCTCCCGTGGGCGCGTGGGGAGAACATCGGCGGCGTGGCCCTGTTTCACAATCGACAAAACAGAATATGATTATTTCCTGTGAGAAAAGATGCCTCGCGCCTGAACGCCTCGGCGATGGTGCTGTTCGCCGAGATCGTCGCGGCGGGCAGCTTCTCCGCGGCCGCCGCGCGGCTCGGCCTGTCCAACGCCTCGGTGAGCCGCGAGGTGGCGCGGCTCGAGCGCCGGCTCGGCGCGCAGCTCCTGCGCAGGACCACGCGCAAGATGAGCCTCACCGAGGTGGGCGAGGCGTTCTACGAGCGCTGCCAGCGCGTGGTGGACGAGGCCGAGCAGGCGGCGTCTTCGGTCGGCGAATCGCTGGCCGAGCCGCGCGGAGAGATCCGCGTCGCCGCGCCGATGTCGTTCGGGCAGCGGCAGATCGCGCCGCGGCTGCCGGCCTTCCTCGCCCGTTTTGCTCAGGTGCGCCTGCACGTCGAGCTGACCGATCGGATCGTCGACCTGGTGAGCGAGCGCTTCGACCTCGCGGTACGGATCACCAACCGCCTCACCGACACGAGCTTCGTTCAGCGGCGGCTGTGCCCGATCCGCTTCGTGGCGTGCGCTGCCCCGAGCTACCTCGCGGCGCACGGCGTCCCGCGCGGGATCGAGGATCTGGCGCAGCACAACTGCTTGAATCCGACCGGCGCTCCGTGGCGCGGGATCCTGCGCGGGCACGTCGTCCCGGGCCGCCAGCGGGGGCTCGACGGAAACCTGACCGTCGACAGCGCGGACGGGGTGCACCGCGTGGCGCTGCTCGGACACGGGATCGCGTGCCTGCCCACGTTCGTTGCGGGCGAGGACCTGCGTGCGGGCCGGCTCGTGCCGGTGCTGCCGCGCCAGCTCTCGCTCGTGGTCAGCGCGTTCGCGCTCCATCCGCACAGCCGCCACCCCTCGGCGAAGGTGCGCGCGCTGATCGACTACCTGGCCGACGCATTCGGCCCGAAGCCGGAGTGGGACGCGCGCCGCGACGGTCCGGGGGGCGGGTCTCTTGCCTAACGCGCGACGGCGATGATCGACGGCGAGGCGCCAGTGAACGCGCCGCGCGCAAAGTCGCCGTACAGCGCCTCGAGCGCGAACCCGGCGCGCGCGAGCAGGTGCTCGATCTCGAAGCGGTGGAACCAGCGCATCTCGAACTCGGCCACGTCGTCGCCGACCACGCGCTCGCCGCAGCGCCGCTCGTAGCGCATGCGCACGCGCTGCACCTGGCGGCCGAGGTCGCGCGTCACGCTCGTGTAGCGCACCACGTCGTCGGCCCCGAGCGGGAAGCGCAGCTCCTCGAACTCCGGCTCCTCGAGCAGCGCGATGCGCGAGAGCCGCGGGTTGAACACGTCGAACGCGAGCCGCCCGCCCGGCGCGAGGTGGCGGCGCACGCACGCCAGACACGCGAGCTGATCGTCGACCGTGTACAGGTGCTGGAAGGCGCGGAACGCCGAGAAGATCAGCGCGAAGCGGTCGCCGCCGAGATCGAAGCGCTGCATCGGCGCGCGGTGCAGCCGCAGCGTGTGCGGCGGCGCCTTGGCCGCAAGCGCGTCGAGCATCGCCTGCGAAGCGTCGACGCCGGTGCAGGAGATCCCGTCGCGCGCGATCGGCAAGAGCGCGCGCCCGGTGCCGCAGCCCAGCTCGAGCACCGGCCCGCCCGACTCGCGCGCGAGCGCGCCGTAGAAATCGACGTCGGGCCCGAGCTCGGACAGCGTGGCATAGGCGGCGTCGTAGTAGCGCGCGGTGATCGGACCGTAGCTTTCGCTCGCACCGCTCAGAAGATCTCGTGCTCCTCGGTGAGGAATACCGCGGAATTCGCGAAATCGATGAACTCGGCCTCGTCCTCGTACAGGCGCCGCGCCGCGGTGAGGCCGTCCTCGCCCGACCCGGCGAGCGCCTCGAGCGAGTCGAACCACACCTCGGTGATGCCGTCGTAGGGCGGCTTCGCGCCGCGCGACGCGCGCAGCATCTCGCTCGGCGCGCCCGGGACGGTGTGGCTCTGGACGTAGCGCCGCATCTGCGGGATGTGCTCGCGCATCCGCCGCACCAGCGGGCCGTGCACCTCGAGCCAGCGCTTCTGGAACTGCTCGAACGACAGCTCCGGACGGCGCCGACAGCAGAAGACCAGCTTCACCATCGGCGCAAATGCTAGCGCGCCGCGCGGGATTTCAGGCGCGGATCGCGGCGGAGCGGCGCTGGAGCGCGTTCATCGGAGGCGGCCGGTAGGTCCGATCGCGCGCGGCGACGGCGACGCGCACTCCTTCGGCGATTTCGAGCGTGAGCGGCTGACGCGCGTTCTCCCGCTCCCGCTCCCGGAACCGAAGCACGAACTCTACCAGTGCCGATGACATTAGAGCGCTCCCTGCATTGACAACTTCGACACCACCGGTGCAAGAAGCGGTCCACATCGCGCGCGGGCGCGGGACGTCGCAGATTCGCGGATTTGGTGATCGCGCGCACGCTCGAGCCGACGCGATCCGTGCATTTATTTCCGATCCGATGCTAGTGCGTGCAAGGATTAACCGTTAGTTCAAACTGCACGGGATCAATCCAGCATCAGCGCGATCGAGCGGGCGGTCGGCGCGCAGGCGCCGGCCGAATCGGCGCTCGCCGAAGCCGGAACCGGAGCGTTCGTACAGCCCGGCTTCACGCGTTCGCGTGACGCTGGATACTGCGCGGCCGGACGGCGCAAGAACGCGGTGCGCGACGCCCCGCGCTTGTAATTCCTACCGTCCCGCTCAGCTCGGAGGCAGCCGGAACGCCTCGGCTCCCGCGTTGGTGCCGACGCGGGCGCGCGAGAGCAGCTGGTCTTCGCGCGGTGCGTACCGGGCGAGCTCGGGCAGCACCTCGCTCGCGAACAGCCGCAGGCTCTCCTCGGCAATCTCGTAGGGCATGCCGCCGTAGCTGAATACGCCGCTGAACGCCTCGCCGCCGGTCCGCTCGATCGTGTCGACGATCTTCTGGTAGCAGCGCTCGGGCGTCCCCCAGACCTGGAGATCGAGAAAGAACTCCACGCTTTCGTCCACGCCGCCCGCGCTGATCCGCTCCTGCACGGCCTTGTACGCCTCGTATCCGCGCATCTTCGTCAGGTGGTCCCCGATCAGCTCGTAGTGGCGGATCACCGACTGGTAGTACTCGCCGATGTACTTGCGCGCGTGCTCCTCGGCGCGATCGGGGTTCGCGTCGCACAGCGTCCAGCCGGCGACGATCGGCGGTGGTGCGTCGATCCCGTTCACCGCGGAGAACACCGAGCGATAGTCGTTGAGCTCCTTCACTACCATGTCCCAGGGCTTCTGCGGGATGATCAGGATCCCGATCCCGAGCTTCGCCATGATCTCGGAGGACTCGGGCGAGACCGCCGCCGCGTAGGTGCGGCCGCGGAACGACTGGAACGGGCGCGGGCGCAGCTCCCGGCGCGCCTGCTGGATGAAGCGCCCCGAGTACTCCGCGACGCCCTTCTCGAGCGCGGACAGCAGGAGCTGCGCGGACTCGACGAAGATCGCGCGGCTGTCCTCCTGGTTCACGCCGAAGCCCTCGAACTCGACGCGCCCGAGGCCGCGGCCGATCCCGAGGATGAAGCGCCCGTTCGACATGTGGTCGAGCATGATCACCTGCTCGGCCACGCGCAGCGGGTCGTGCCACGGCAGCACCACGACCATCGAGCCGAGCTGGATGCGCTCGGTGCGCCCCGCGAAGTAGGTGAGGTATTGGAGCACGTCCGGGCACATCGTGTAGTCGGTGAAGTGGTGCTCGACGCCCCACAGCGAGTCGAAGCCGAGCGGCTCGGCGAGATCTCCGAGCCGCAGCTCGTTCCGGTACACGTTGCGGTCGGTGCGCCCCTCGCCCTGGCCCTGGAAGATCACTCCCATTCCCACGTGCATGGCGTACCTCCGTCGCTAGAAGACCAGGTCGGAAGCGGGATCCCCGAGCCGGCGTCCGGTGATCCGCTTCGCGCGGATCACCGCCCAGATCCCGTGGACTCCGGTCTTCCACGGGAGCGGCGGGTCGCCCTCCACGCGCCCCAACAGCGCGGGCACGTGCTCGAGCTCCACGATCTCGCCCGCGCCGCGCACGAGCACGCTCCATCCGGACTGCGCGGCATCGTCGACGTGATCGACCTCGAACGCCACATCGTGCCCGGCGAGCGCGCGGATTTTGGAGCCATCCATCGAGCGGAACAGGATGTCCTCGCCCGCGACGGCGTAGGTGACCGGCACGGCCGCGGGCCCGAGCTCGTCCTGGTAGACGAGCCTCCCCACGCGCTGCGTTCGCAGCAGCGCGAAGCATTCGTGCGACGGCAGCTCCTCGAGCGCCCTGCGGGTCATCGCTCCGAAAGTCTGACACGCGCCGCAGGGTTCGGATAGGGCGCAGACGCGGAGTGAGGCGGCGAGCGATCTCGCTGACCGATCTCCGCCCTGGCGGGCGAGCAGCTAGAGACGGTCGAGGATCGCCGTGCGCCGCGCGCGGTACTCGGCGTCGTCGATCGCACCCGCCGCGTGCAGCGACTCGAGCGATCGCAGCGCGTCCGCGGGCGGCCGATCGTCGAGCGACTCGCGCAGCGCGCGGTCGCGCAGCGAGCGCGCTTCGCGCTCGTCGAGCAGCCCGTCCCTGCGAAGCGCTTTGATCTGCGCGAGCCGGTCTGCGGCCGAGTGTGGAGCAACGGCTGGGCGGGTCGGCGGCGCAGCGGCACGATCCGCCGGCGCCTCCGCACTCGGCCGGTCGCCGTCTGCGTCGGTGTCCCCACAGACGAGAGACGCGCTGATCCCCTCGTTGGCGGCCTGCAGATCGACCGCGCGCACGAGCTCCTCGCAGCCGGGATGGCGCAGTACCACCTTGCCGTAGAGATCCGAGAGCTCGCGCGGGTAGTGGACCGGGAACAGCCGCGCGTCCGCCACGTCGAGCGGCGTCGTCCCCAGGCGCTCGCCCATCACGTACACCTCGGCGCCGGTCGGAACCGACTCCACCCGGGTCGATCCGCTCCCGGAGACGAACAGGCTTCCGCCCAGGCATCCGCCGGCCGAGAATGCGGCGGCCGCCGCCGCTGCGCGCCGCAGCACGCGCCGCGAGTGCGGCCGCGCGCGTCTCACCACGCGAACCACGCCTGCAGGAAGAACGTGTTGTTGTTCCACGCGTCGCGGCCCGCCCCATCGTAGTTCTGGCTGCGACCGTTGAACTCGAAATAGCTCGTGTACTGGGCGGTGAAGCGGGTGTTCATCCACGGGTTGTAGCTCAGCTCGGCGACGATCCCGTCGCTGTTCGGCCTCCCGTTCGCGCTGCCCGAAACCGAGTCGGGCGCGAAGAGCACGGTGTCCTTGCTCCCGAAGGTCGCAAACGGCCCGAGCGTGAACCCGTAGCGCTGGCCCAGGTAGTAGGTCGCTGCGAGCCGGAGTTCGTCGAGCTGCGTGTGGCCGTGCTCGGCGTTCCCCACCCCCCAGGTCGCGCGCTCATTGACCCAGCGCGCGAGCAGCTGCACCACGTCAGACCCGATCGGCTGTTGGATCTGCAGATCGACGCCAAGATCGGTGAAGCGGTTCTCCGGTCCACCAGAGTCGGGGTCCTGGCGCACGATCATGCCGAAGTGGCCCAGCATGACCCCCGTGCTGCCCCACACGTGGTGGAGCGCCGCGCGCCAGTACGGCGCGACGCCGCTGACCGTGCCGTCCCTCGTGAGCGGCCGGTCCACGCCGAGCGGTGCGGCGCGGTAGACGCCGGCCTCGGTGTAGAGCAGTTCGTTGAAGTTGCTGTACGCGGTGACGCCGGCGACCTGCTGCGCGATCCCGCCCTCGATCAACGGCGACGCGGCGGGCGTCGGCGCGCTCGGGGACGAGACGAAGGGATAGCCCCACGCCGGAGTGCTGTTCCACGGATCGGTCGAGGTGGGGTTATTGTTGACGGAGAGGCCCCAGAGCACCGGCTTCGAGAACAGTTCCGCCCGGTTCGCATAGCGGAGGTCGGCGTTGTCGATGCCGAACTTGTCCTCGGCGCCCGAGTAGGTCATCTGGACGAACGCGCCGATCTGGGGGGCGATCCGCCCGGCAAAGAACACGCTCGCCTGGTCGGGGAGCTGAACGTCGGTGTTCGCGGTCCCCGGCTGGCGCTTGTCGAGGTAGGTCAGATCCGTCTGGAACATCACGGAGAGCAGCGAGGCGAGCGGAAGATCGAGCAGCTTGCGCTGCTTTGCGTCTTCCTCGCTGATCGTCGGCTGGGCGATCATCGTGTAGCCGCCCATCTTGAATTGGCGTCCGAACTCGTTCAGCACTGGGAACTGCACGTGGCAGCCATTGCACGGCATGTTCATCTGGCGCGCGTACGAGGGAACAGCGCGCGACGGCTCGGGCCAGACCGCGATCGCGGTGCACAAGAGGCAGACGCGCAGCAGCATGGGCCACGCAACGCGGAGACCCGCTGCCGCCGATCGCGACCGGAAGGGTGAGCGCGAGTTCGCGTTTGCCTGCGACGCATGTCCGGACATGAGATCCTCCTGTCGGCGTCCGCGAGCGGATCCCGCGGTCGCTCAGCGAGATCCCGATGCACGCGGCGGACCAATCCATCGCGCCCGCGGCGGCGCCGGGACACATGGAATGGGACGCGCTGACCTGGCGTGCACCACGCCGCCACATCGGTCGGCCGATCGCGGGTGCGTGGGACCCGCTACGTGTGCACGACGCGCTGTTGCGCGCGCGCGGAATTAGCCCCGCCGGATCCGAGCTGGTAGCGTCCCCCGCATGGGTCTCGCTGCGCGAGCTGCTGTGATCAGCGCATCGACGAGTGCAGACCGGGCATGACCCGCAATGCCGCCGACGGCGCGACCTGGCAGTCGCAGGAGAAGGTGGACGAGTACCTCGCCCGGGTCGGCGGACTGCCCGCGCGGATCGCCGGCGAGGGCGTGCTCGCGGAGATCCTGCCGCCCGCGCCGTCCTCGCTGCTCGACCTCGGCTGCGGCGACGGCCGCCTCGCGGGACTCGTGCTGGCCGCGCGCCCGTCGATCACGACGGTGGTCGCGGTCGATCGCTCCGAGCCGATGCTGGCCGCGGCGCGTGCGCGCTTCGCGGGGGACGCGCGCGTGTCGGTGTCGCTGCGCGATCTGGCCGAACCGATCGACGCGCTGGGCTCGTTCGACGTGGTCGTGTCGGGCTTCGCGATCCACCACCTCGAGCACGAGCGCAAGCAGGCGCTGTTCGCAGAGATCGCGTCGGCGCTGCGCCCCGGTGGCCTGTTCGCCAACCTCGAGGTCGTCGAGTGTGCGAGCGAAGAGCTCCAGCGCCGCTTCTACGACGCGATCCGGCGCCCCGACGGCGATCCCGAGGACCGCCTCGCATCGATCGAGCCGCAGCTGGCGTGGATGCGTGCGGCCGGCCTGCGCAACGTCGACTGCGTCTGGCGCTGGCGCGGCTTCGCACTGCTCGCGGGAGAGAGTGCCAACTAACGCCGGGCGGGCCTGGAGAGCGAGTGCGGCGACAGATATTCGCCGACCCGGGTGCGCTCCCAGAAGACGCCGCGCGTCCTGCGGTCGGCGAAGCGGTAGCGGTAGAAGCTCGCGCGCACGAAGCGCGGGCGCTCGCCGAGGAACGGATCGCTGCGCAGCAGCGCGAGCGTGGCCGGATCGGCCTCGAGCAGCTTCTCCACGAAGCGCACGAACCAGCGCTCGTGTCCGAGAATCGAGAGCTGCCCGCGATCCTCGATCACGCCCACCGAGAGCGGCAGGAACCACATCAGCCAGTCGAGCCGCAGGTGATAGGGCGCCCATTGGCGCGGCCGCCGGCGAACGTCGCCGGGCTTGCCCTTGAACTCGTACTCGCGCCACTCGGTCGCTGCGGAGAGCACTTCCGCGTCGGTGCCCTCGACGGCGATCTCGTAGCGGCGGCGGGTCACGCTGCCGAATGCGCCGTAGCTGCCGACCAGGTGCAGGGGATTCCAGCTGTAGTTCATCTTCTGGTGCTTCGAAAAAAGGTTCCGCGCCGGCTGGATGCTGAGCAGCGCGGTGGCGCCGGCGAGGGCGCCGAGTGCTGTCTCGAAGGCCAGCGGCCGCGGCGCGAGCGCGGGGGAGCCGAGCGCCAGCGTCTGGTCCGAGAAGGCCGTGATTCCCAGGATCACGGTGAGCCAGTTGAGCCAGGAGTAGTTCCCGCTCACGATCAGCGCGAGCTGGTGCACGACGATGAAGCCCCCGGCAATCGCCGCGACCGGCTGCGGCGCGAACAGCCCGAACGGCACGGCGATCTGCACGAAGTGGCTGAACGCCACGCTCGCGCGCTGCGCGATCTGCGGAAGTGCGTGGAAGTGCGCGCTCAGCGGGCCGGGCATCGGCTGCGTCTCGTGGTGGTAGTAGAGGCAGGTGAGGTCGCGCCAGCAGCGGTCGTGGCGGAGCTTGATCAACCCGGCGCCGAGCTCGACGCGGAATAGCATCCAGCGCAGCGCGAGGATGGGAACCAGCGACGGCGATATCCAGCCCGGCCCAAGAAACGCCGCGAAGAACCCCGCCTCGAGCAGCATCGACTCCCAGCCGAAGCCGTAGAACGTCTGACCGACGTTCACGATCGAGAGATAGAGGACGTAGAGCAGCAGCCACACCGCGATCGACAGCCAGATTGGGCCGGCATCGCAAAGACCCAGCAGCGCGGCGAGCGAGAGCGCGATGCCGAGCCCCGCCACGGCGCGCAGCAGGCGATCCGAGTAGTGCAGGTGGAAGAGGCTGGGCGCCTCGAGAAAGCCGATCCGCGCGAGGTAGCTCGCCACCGGCAACAGCCCGCGCTCGCCGAGCAGAGCCGGAAACTGGTTGAACGCGCCCGCGAACGCGAAGAGGTAGATCGCCGCGAGGCCGCGCTGGAGCAGCAGCCGGACCCACACGACATCGCCGAAGTAGGACTCCATCGCCCTGATCAATGTAGGGCGGGAGGAGCGAAGGCGGATCCCGCCTTTCGCGCACGGCCGTCGCGGTGGCTACACGTGCAGTGCGCGACCGTCGACCGCGAGCGCGGCCTCCATCAGCGCTTCGCCCATCGCCGGATGTGCGTGGCAGGTGCGCGCGATGTCCTCCGCGGATGCGCCGAACTCGAGCGCGCTGACCGCCTCGGCGATCAGATCGCCCGCCAGAGGTCCGAGGA
>Ga0070698_100003008_pt1 | contig 18566 bp, 20 predicted proteins | sample KBSK1502metaG_FD_65477 | JGI IMG/M metagenome (GOLD analysis project Ga0070698, IMG submission 65477) | Corn, switchgrass and miscanthus rhizosphere microbial communities from Kellogg Biological Station, Michigan, USA - KBS K1-50-2 metaG | ecosystem: Host-associated > Plants > Roots >...
ATACTCAGAAATGTGAACGCGATTGGAATATCCGCCAGACCCGACATGATCAGCGAGCGCCGGCTCCGGCGAATGTCAGGCGCGGTCAACATGCGCTGGACCATGTCCTGGTCGGTGCCGTGCGTCGCCATGGTCATAAAGGTTGAGCCAATCAAGCCGGCAAAAATCGTGTACTCGATTGCGAACATACCTTTCCATTTCGACCATCCATGTTTGGCTGGATCCAAACCGGTTGTGAAGAAATCGGAAATGCCGAACCCGCCGTGAAGTTGCACTATTTGATGAAAACCACCGGGTATGGCGAAATAAAGTAACCCGAGAGCAATGAGCGCGCTGCCGATCATGATCGACGCTTGAATGAAGTCGGTCCAGATCACGGCTTTGATTCCACCAAGCGTTGTATAGATGGCGGTCAAAATGACGATGGCAACGGTTGAGCCGATGTAGATGAAGAGCGTTTCTTTTTGACCTGGCTGAACGCCGCGAATCATTTCATAGGCGAGCGCTAGCGCGATGGCGGCGACATACAGTCGCGTACCGGATGCGAGCAGCCGTGTAAACAGGAACACCGCTGAGGCCGCGTTCTTTGTCGGCACTCCGAAGCGGGCGGTAAGATATTCGTAGATCGAGTAAACTTTGTAGTCGTAGTACGGCTTGATAAAAATGTAACTGACCAGGATTCGCGCGATGATCGTGCCGAGCGCCAGCTGCAAATAGGTGTAGTTCCGCAGCGTGAATGCCTCGCCCGGTGTTCCGAAAAAAGTACCGGCACTTGTCTCCGCAGCGATAAGTGAAGCGAGTACAGCCCACCAAGGGATTCTCCGGCCACCCAGCGCGAAATCTTTCAGATCTTCCTCCTTCCGGCCCATGTAAAGGCCGATGGAGATGATGAGAACGAAATAAAGGAGCAAAACCGCACTGTCGATCGCGAGTCGGCTGTCCATGTCGACCTTAGGTGACAGAATATTTCATCGCCGCAAAGCAGTTTTTCTGAAGTTCAATGTTGGACGTTGAGCGCTGGACGTTGGACGTTTGTGCGTGCCCAGCATGGAAATCTCCGCACCGGATTTTGATTTAGAGAAAACACTCGATTCCGGCCAGGTATTTCATTGGGAAAAGGCTGGCAATGGATTCGTGGGAACGATCGGCGATTACGCCGTTTACATTGAACAGCGCGCAAACGTTTTAGATGCGTGGAATAACGAAGAGAAAGTTGACGGCTTAAAGTCGTCAAGTTTGCGGCGGCTTATCGCAAATTATTTCGCGCTTGATCATCCACTCCGAGAAATCTGTGCGTCATTTCCGAACGATCCGGTTATCAACGCGGCACGGCTCTTTTGTCGCGGCTTACGAATCATTCGCCAGCCGAAATGGGAATGTCTGGCTACGTTCATCTGTTCGTCGATGAAACAGGTGGCACATATTCGTCAGATTTCGCTCGCACTCCGTCGACGCTTTGGTGACAGACGAAAAGTCGGTCATCATGTGGTTTACACGTTTCCACTGCCGCAACGAATTGCCCGTGCCACTGAGAATGATTTGCGCGAATGCGCGCTAGGTTATCGGGCCAAAAATCTGCTCGCGACTGCTCGACTTGTCAGTTCAGGTGAATGTGGTCTGGAATCATGGTCGGCTCTGTCTGATCCCGATCTTAGAGAAAAGTTATGCTCGTTGCCGGGCGTGGGAGCGAAGATAGCGAACTGTGTAATGCTGTTTGCCTATGAGCGCCTGCGCGCATTTCCGATTGACGTCTGGATCGAGAGGGTTTTGAAACAACAATATTTTCCGCGGAAGAAAAAAGTCACGGAACCGCGGCTGCGCGAATTTTCGGAAACGTATTTTGGCAAACACGGCGGTTACGCGCAGCAATATTTGTTTCATCATGCGCGAATCGCTTCTCGGAGATCCACAATGGCGAAGAACTCTGACGACGGAGCCGGCGCGCCCTCGCGCCGAAGAACACGCCTTGAACCGCCCAAGGGCGGGCCGTCCCCACGCCTTGCCCGGACGGGCAAAAGCAAGCGCCGAGCGGGAGCAGGAGTCGGGCCAGGAAAGCGAACGGCCCGGTCGGTCAAGTTGTCAGCAACCCTGGGCTGAGATAATGTTCCACCCTTAAGCTGAGAAAGCCCCAAGCCCAATTTTCTTTACTACTGAGAAACCGCTCTCATGACGACGGCTGACATTATGTTCGCCCAGCCGGGCAACCCCGAAAGCCTTCGGGATCACGAATACGAGACGCGAACTGTTTTGTTGGCGCTACTTGCGGCGATTCTCATTCACCTGCTTGTGGCGTTTTTCCTTGCTGTCTTTGGCGGGGTTTTCTCACCGACGACTCCCGTTGAGGACAAGCCGTCCGAACTCACCTTGATGGATCTGGCACCAACAGCCCCGAAGAATTCCGCGTTCGTCGAGACGGACGAATCAAAAAAAGCACCCGAACCCAAAGAGAAAACATTTGAATCGAACGCCAATTCGATTGGAGCAAGCGAGCTAGCTGCCGCCGGGCAATTGCCCTTGCCGTCGCAGACCGGCAAGGATCAGCCATTTATGGATTTGGAGACACAGCAGCATTCGCTCGACCTCAAGGGCGCGCAGGCACAACCGAGCGCCGCGCCGCAGGAAAGGCCCAGCCCGTCGACGGCGCCCCAAACCCAACCAGCTCCCGTTACTGCGGCGGAGCAATTTGCGATGTTAACTCAAAAACCCCCGCAAACACGCGAGAGCTCCGCTGCAACATCGCAACCGCAGTCGGCGTATCGGCGGATGAAGCAGCGAACACACATCGAGGGAAACATCACCAATCGCGGTATTTCCTCCGTTAATGCCTTGGGGACGCCGCTTGGCCGCTACCAAAAAATTGTAGCAGATTCAATTGGATCGCGCTGGTATGCGTTTGTGGAGCAGAAACAGGACTTGGTCAATATCGGGACTCTGCGGCTCCGGTTTTATATTGATCGGAGCGGACGAGTGAAGGACCTTAAAGTCACGGAGAACAGTTCGAACGAGACGTTCGCAAACGTTTGCGTGCAATCGGTGCTCGAAGCGCACCTTCCCCCGATTCCCGAAGATGTTGCGAACACTTTGCCTCCCGAGGGCTTGGAAGTCGATGGACTCGGTTTCATTATCTTTCCGAACCGATGATTGTTGCCGCGATAACTATCGAAACTCCCGAAACCGTGAATACTGTCTTTGGATTCTTTGCGAAAGGCGGCCTTTTTATGTGGCCGCTGCTGGCGTGCTCGATTGTTTCGGTAACGATGATGATTTTGCGCGGTATGGCTTTGCGACGGAACAAGGTCATGCCGCCCTTGATCGAGAGTGAAATGGAGCGTTTGACCCCGGGTGAAAGCCCCGAGCGGCTGTCGCGCATCGTGCATCATGATGGTTCGTCACTGGCGCGGATCGCTCGCGTGGCGTTGCAATATTTGCGCAGCCCACGCTCGGAAAACGTGGAAGCGGTTCAAACACGCGCTCGGCACGAGATGGTGCGGCTGGAAAAAGGTCTTATCATTCTCGAAGTCATTGTGGGCATCGCGCCGCTGCTCGGCCTCATCGGCGCAGTCTCGGGATTGGTGCATGTCTTTTCCCAGCTCGGACTGAACTCGGGCGCATCGGACACGCGTCAGATCGCCCTCGGCATCTCCGAAGCCTTGAACGCAACCGTTTTCGGTCTTTCGATTGCTGTGCCGACGCTGATCGGATTCACCTATTTTTCAAGGAAAGTTGAAGTGATGTCGGTGGAGATGGAAACGCTGGTTGTCGAATTGATTAGCAAGTGCTATTACGGTCGCTCTTCGCGAGAATTCGCGCCGGCAAAAGCGGCCGGTGCCAGCTCGATGCCGATTTCGACGCCGCTGGCGTGAAACGCGCGGCCCATTTCACACCATGAAGTTCGCAGTACGAAAACGAAGGGCTCCCGTCATCATCATCGTTTCGCTGGTCGATATTCTCATCATCCTGCTGATCTTTTTTGTCGTTTCTACAACTTTTAAGAAAGACCAGCCCGAAGTTCAGATTAATCTGCCGGAATCCAAGACAGCAAAGAAACAGCCTTCGGAGCTTGAACACGCCGTCGTGAGCATCGATCAAAATGACGAGATCAAACTGGATGGGCGAACCGTGGGCGTGGACGAACTGGAAGGCGCCGTGCGGAACCTGCCGGAGACCCGCAAGTCCACACTTGCGCTGCAAGCGGACAAAAAAGCTTCCTTCGGCACGATTATTAAGGTTATGGACGCGTTAAAGCTGGCGGGCGTGCGAAATTTGCCGGCATTTATGCGGGAAGAGAAATGATCCTGCCGATTTTGGAGTACGGCAACCCGATCCTGCGGGCCAAAGGCAAACCGATCGACGACATAGACAATCGGATTCGCGAATTGGCTGCGAACATGATCGAGACGATGCACGCGGCGAATGGTGTCGGCCTCGCAGCGCAACAAGTCGGTGAAGCTTTGCAGCTCACGGTGCTCGACGTTTCGCTGGTCGAAGATCGGCCGAGTACGTTGAAGGTGGATGACAAAGAGGTTGATGCGAAGGCTGCGATGCCGCTGGTATTGATCAATCCGGAAATTGAGCCGCACGTTGCGACCGAAACGGGGCTAGAAGGTTGCCTAAGTTTTCCAGAAATCACCGGTGACATCGAACGGGCGAAGTCGGTGATCGTGCGTGCGCAAACTTTGGAAGGCAGCACCATCGAAATCGAAGCGACTGGATTTCTTGCGCGCGCGATTCAACACGAGGGCGATCATCTCAACGGAATCCTATTTATTGATCGGATGAATTCGGCGGCAAAGGCCGCGTTGTCGAGCCGCCTGAAACGATTGCAGAAGGAGACGCGACGCGGCATAAAGCATCGGGAAGCGCTCGTTAGTGAGACCACGCTGTAGCGGGGTTAGCGGGCCAGCGCTTTCGTAACTTCGACCAATGAGCACCATCTGGCTCAACTGGGTTCGACGGCTTCAATCAATCGCCCAGAATGGGCGCAACTACTGTAGGAACGAATTTGACTTGCAGCGATATCAACAGGTCGAAGACGTTGCTGCTGAGATTGCAGCCAAGCACTCCGATGGTGAACTCCATACCATCAAGGTGATGTTTAAACAGGAGTCTGGGCCAGCAACGCCAAAAATCGATGTGCGAGCGGCCGTTATCTCAGAAAACAAAATATTGCTTGTAAAGGAGCGAGGCGATGGTTGGACACTGCCGGGTGGATGGGTTGATCCTGGAGAGTCTCCCAGTGAAGCAGCTGTGCGCGAAACAAAGGAGGAATCCGGCTACGACATAAGTGCCGTTAGACTGATGGCGATTTACGATCGCGATCGACAGGGGCATCCCCCGTGTCCCTTTCATGTCTATAAGGTGATTTTCCTATGCACGCTCGTGGGCGGTTCGGCCAAGACGAGTCTTGAAACTGAGGCGGTCTCCTTCTTTGGCGAGGAGGAATTACCTGCACTTTCAGAATCTCGAGTGCTTTCAAGGCAGGTAAAACGAGCGTTCGTTTTTGCAAAAAACCCGGACTTGCCCGCTGATTTCGACTGAACTAATGCGGTGGGCACTTGCTCTGTGCCGTTGGAGGTTGCTGAAATTATCGACTCAAAAATCCTGTCAACGGACTGGTTGCCGCTGCGACCCCCAGTTTTTCAGCTAATCCGATTTCGCGTGCTTCGCGACCGGCCTCAATGGCTTTTTTAAATGCTTTCGCCATGCGAACCGGATCGGAAGCGATCGCGATGGCAGTGTTAACCAGAACCGCATCGGCGCCCATCTCCATTGCTTCAGCGGCGTGACTTGGCACGCCTAGCCCGGCGTCGACGACTACGGGCACCGTGGCTTGCTCGATGATGATCTCAATTTGGGGACGCGCCTCGATTCCGCGATTGCTGCCGATTGGCGAACCGAGCGGCATCACCGTTGCGGTTCCAATGTCCTGTAATCGTTTCGCCAAAACCGGATCGGCATTGATGTAAGGAAGAACGGTGAATCCTTCTTTCACTAGAATTTCAGCCGCGGCCAGCGTTTCGACCGGATCGGGAAGCAAATAACGCGGGTCCGGGTGAATCTCGAGTTTGATCCATTTTGGCAAGCCCGCGCTGGCGGCCAGCCGTGCCAGGCGCACAGCTTCGTCCGCGTTGCGCGCTCCGCTCGTGTTCGGCAGGAGAAGGAAACGTTTTGGGTCGACAAAGTCGAGAATGTTCGCAAACGGATCGTGTTTGCCTGAAATATCGGCGCGGCGCAGGGCCACGGTCACCAGCTCCGTTCCGCTTGCAATCAGCGCGTCGCGCATCAGCTCGTTGGATGCGAATTTCCCTGTGCCAACCAGCAGGCGTGAGGTGAACTCACGATCGGCGATCTTTAGTTTCGAGGGCTTGTCCGCCATTAGAACAAGCTAAGCGAATTCGTGCGAATGTGCGAGCGAGCTTCTGGGAGCACGGGCTGCCAGCCTGTGCTCCCCAAAAGCAGAACGCGGGCAACTTTTTGCTTGTACGACCAACGACATCTCGCCAGATTTCATCAATGACGCGTTTTGATTTTCGCCGCGAAGATTGCATTAGGGGAATGTCGCGACTGACAAATGAAAGCGTCGATCTGGTGGTGACCTCCCCACCTTACAACCTGGGAATTGACTACAGCCAATATGCCGACCGGCAGGATCGGCAATCGTATCTGAATTGGTGCGCCAAATGGGCAGCACAAATCCGAGGAATTCTGCGGCCGAACGGATCTTTTTTTCTGAACGTTGGCTCCGCGCCATCGAACCCGATGTTGCCCCACCAAATCGCGATAGAGCTGACGTCCGACTCAGGAAGATTTCTTTTGCAGAACACGATTCACTGGATCAAATCGATCGCCATCGACACCGCTCCGGAGAAAACCAAATCAGGCGACCCTCACCTCAATCCTCTGCCCGGCCAGGGAGAGGCGGACGTCAAGCGCCAGGTGAGGGTCGAAGCCACGGTAAAAACGTTCGGTCACTTCAAGCCAATCAACTCAAAACGATTCCTCAACGACTGCCACGAATACATTTTCCACTTCACCAAGATGGGTCATGTCGAACTGGATCGGCTCGAGCTTGGTGTTCCGTACCAGGACAAAAGCAATATTGCGCGCTGGTCGCACACTCGTGGGAGCGATCTGCGCTGTCGCGGCAACACGTGGTTCATTCCCTATAAGACAATTCAGAGCCGCGAGAAAGAACGACCACACCCTGCGACATTCCCGGTTCAATTGGTTGAATGGTGCATCAAGCTGCACGGAGTTTCACGGGTCGAAACGATGCTCGATCCGTTTCTCGGCATTGGAAATTCCGCCGTCGCCGCCCAACGCTGCGGCGTGAAAAGATTCATTGGTTTTGAAATTGACGAGACTTATCTCGCAGAGGCCAAGCTACGCTTGAAAGCACTGCCATGAGTCATCACTCAAGTCGAGCTTGACGACTTCGTGTCGATTGCTGACGAAACTGGCTTCATGGAAATTTGCTGACTGGATATTGTGGGTTTGTCACATGTGATACAGTATAAAATTTCTTGAATAGGTTAATCTTACTTGGGCAAATCGTCGTCATCCTCAACATCATAGCGACGCCCGGGGCGAGCGCGGCCCAAGGTTCTCTCAATTTCGCTGGCACCAGTTTTTCTCCGGGTTCAACCGTCCAGGCTAATGTCCCGCTGAGTACGCAGGAAAAATCATACGCTGGGCAAGGTGGCAACCCTGTCCCGGCAAGCGCAGTCGCCGTGCTGGCAACGCCCGCAAATTTTGATCCGACGAAAAGCTGGCCGGTTTTGGTGACCTGTTCGACGAGCGATTTTAAGCGTCAGAACCGGAATGATCTGGCCGATTTCTATCGGAGAGTCGCCCTTACTGAGGGCTGGGTGTTGCTGGCGGGGGACGGCCCGCAACACGCGAAGAATGACAACGTGGCATGGCGTGAGGCCATGACAATGGCGGCGGTCGACGCGCTTCACCGGAGCTTTCCCGCGTCGAATAAGTGGCCGATCGCGTGCGCAGGGTTCTCCGGGGGAGGCAAAGGCGTTGGTTATGTTGCGCCTTTCCTTGCGAGAAACGGTTGTCGTATCATCGGAATTTACATCACCGGCGCGAATGAAGATCACCTGAGTTCCGGATATGCGACGCTCCAGCCTGGTCCGAATTTTCTCAATACACCAATTTACATTAGTGCCGGGCATGAGGACAGAATCGCGACCCTGGAGCAGCAATACGCCGTCGTGGGTATGATCAAGCGAACAGGCTTTAAGCGGATTCGAATCGGGACTTTTCGTGGCGGCCATGAGGTTAATGACGCGCAAACCTCGATTGCCTTGCATTGGTTTCGCGAACTGACGAAATAGTAACTGGTTGCCCCGCGTAAGTGGGGAGCCAGGCTCCGTGAGCGTCCGCACAAATATATGCCGATTGAAGGCGCGTTAGGCCTTGCAGAACTCCGCCCATCTTTGCGAGCCGTGCATCAATCGCGCTATATGCGGCCGATCAAACGCTCGATTGCAGCCGCCAGCCCCATATCGCGTCACAAAAGTTCGTCTCTTGGATCTTGCGTGAGCGACTGCTGAAATTTCTCCAGCGGCTTCACTAAATTTCCCGGCAGCGGCCGCACGCGATCAAAAATGCGCGGTGCCAGCGGTTTTGCCGTTGTGTAACCGGCGGCGAACATTTCCAGACGAGCGTCGAGATTATCAATGTAATGCAGTGCCATCGCTTCCGGGGTTTTCGGATCAACAGGCGAACCCAATTGCTTGTCGCCGTGATGCGAGCCAATGAGGTGCAGAAGATGTATGCGGACATCTTCCGAGGCCGGCCGATACCCTTTCCAGACATCTGCGTTTTCAGCGGCAAGCTTTTGCCACAGCGAATTTACAAGCTCAAGCCCGATGGAAATGTGGCCGACCAGTTCACCAAGCTCGTCGTAACTCATAACGAAGGCGGTTTCGGAAAACTGGTTTTCCCAAAGCTTACCTGAGTCGTGAAAGAGAATGCCCGCGATCAACAGGTCAAGATTTAACTGCGAATAGAGAGGCGCGATGGCCTTCGCGATGCGCATCATTTGCGCGGTGTGCTCGACGAGGCCGCCGCGCCGGGCATGATGATATTTGCGGGCTGCTGCAGCGCGACGAAATCGGTCGCCCCATTTGTTGACGAACATTTCGGACAATGCGCGAAGGCGAGGATCAGCGATCGTGCCAATGGATTGGACGATAAATTCGCAGTCAGATGCCTGCTTTGTGCGCAAGTCTGCTGGTCCTTCCAGCAATTCTTTTTTCTCTTGTTCAGAAAGTGGCCGTACCATCCACTTGTCTGCTTCGAGTCCGTATTGCGGGTGTACACGAAAGTCGCCAGTGAGCTCGATGAAACTTTCAGTGGTGAATGCGCTGCATGATTTGTAAGCGGGATGATCACTCCATACCCGTAGGGTCATTCGATCGCACGAATCTGCCAAAGCCAATTCGCAGTATGGTTTCCCTTCGCGCTGCGTCTTTGCAGTGGCCGCTTCTACTTGCACATGTGCGCGCGCAGGCACAGCGCCGTTCTGGGCGGCTCGGCGAATTTCAGTCAACGTCATCAAATCCATCCCGGCAAATCTACCACAAGCCGCAAACGTGCTACGCTTTATTGTCCCATGTTTCTGACGCACCTTGAATGCAGCGCGTGCGGCCTTCAGCATCAATCGTCGCGCCTGCAGAATCTCTGTCTTTCCTGCGGCAAACCCCTCTTTGCGATCGTCGATCTCGACAGGGCGCGGCGCACGCTGACGCGCGAAACGCTCGGTACCCGGGAGAAATCATTGTGGCGCTATCGCGAAGTGTTGCCGTTGCCTGGCAATGTTGAGCCGGTTTCGTTAGGCGAAGGCGGAACACCGCTGTTGCGCGCACAAAAGTTTGGCGACGACATCGGTCTCTGGATCAAGGACGAATCGATAAACCCGACGCAGAGTTTCAAGGCGCGCGGGATGGCTGTTGCCGTGTCCATGGCAAAACACCTCGGAGCAACCAAGCTCGCCGTTCCCAGTGCGGGCAACGCCGGTGGAGCGCTTGCCGCTTACGCGACTCGGGCCGGCCTGGAAGCGCACATCTTCATGCCGCGTGATACACCGCGCGCGAACATCATCGAGTGTCGTGAGTTAGGTGCTCATCTGACGTTGATCAACGGATTAATCACGGATTGTGGCGCGGAGATCGCGCGGCGCAAAACAAAGGAAGGCTGGTTCGACGTGTCCACGCTTAAAGAACCGTATCGCGTCGAGGGAAAAAAAACGCTCGGTTATGAATTGGCGGAGCAATTCAGCTGGGAATTGCCCGATTTAATTCTTTATCCCACCGGCGGCGGGACCGGGCTCATTGGTATGTGGAAAGCGTTCGATGAAATGCAGGCGCTCGGCTGGATCGGGACAAAGCGGCCGCGCATGTTTGCCGTGCAAGCCACTGGTTGCGCACCAATCGTTCGTGCGTTCGAAGCCGGAGAAAAAAGCGCTGCTGAGTTTCCCAATGCGCACACGATCGCCTCTGGTTTGCGTGTTCCCAAAGCGGTCGGCGATTTCCTGATTCTGAATATCCTTCGTCAGTCTAACGGCGGCGCGATTGCCGTTGCGGATAAAGAAATGATTGATGTCACGCGTGAAGTGGGATCGAACGAGGGTCTCTTTGTGGCTCCCGAAGCTGCCGCGTGCTTCGCCGGTTTAAAGTCGCTCCGTTCCGCGCGCAAAATTCGGTCTGGCGAACGGGTGGTCATTTTCAACACCGGATCGGGAATTAAGTACCTCGATTGCTACAAGGACCGGTAAACAATCGCTCTCACATCCGCTTACCCACAAAGATAGAGATGCGCTTGGCGAAGGCCTTTGCAGGCTCGGCGTAGAAACGTCGTCCGAGTTCGAGTGCATTCGTGCGCAATCGTTTCCCGCGTTTACGGATTAGCTTCTCCAGTTGTGCGAGCTCATCGCGGAGCGCTTCATCGCCCCTTTCCGTCTCCAGGCGCGCCCAAAGAAAATTCAAATCGTGCTCGCGACCCAGTAATTCCCCCAAAACTTCGGCGTCGTGGTCCATCTCTGTTAGCACCATGCGATTAAGCGGCTGCAAAATTCGCAGCTGATACCAGATATCTTTCACCCGCTTTCGCCAGGCATGAAAGTTTTCTGGCTCCGGGTCATCAATCGTTTTGGCGAGACCGCGTTGACCGCGCTTGTAGATTTTTTCCACCGCGCCGCAAATTTGCTTCCAGGTCAAACCATCCAACGGCCATTTCAGAAGACGCGCTTCCACGCGTTCCAGCTGCGGGATGGCTTGTTTCTGCCACCCGGCGAATGCCGCGGAAAAGCTTTCCCGTTCCAGGGACAACAATTCTTCTATGCGCGGAAAAGGACTGTCTTCTGGCCCTCTTGCGGTGTCGTCGCGCAATTGAATGAGTGTTTGCAGCCGTACTTGCGCATCGCGCAGATCAGAGACGAGCCGTCCGATTCTGCGCACGCAGCGGTCCTCGCGTGCATGCCAAGTCTTGCCCACTTCGGGAATGGCAAGGCGCATCGCCGCGCGCAGTCTTTTAAGATGCTTGCGAACTTCGTGTACGGTAATGCCGCGTTGCTTTGCGGGGTGGCGACACAACTCCAGGGCAGACTCGATCTGTTCCCCGAAGACTCGTTTCAGCCCATCAGGCAACGGTTCGCGCAATTTCAAACGGAAGCCCATCGGTTCTCTTCGTTACTCGTTAGCGAGTCGCACGTTGCTGTAACGTTTTTCCCCAGTCACTTCCCGTCCAAACCAGGAAGGCGGCCTGAATTTTCGGCAGCTGACGCGGTCGGGGAATTCCACTTCTGCCACCACGAGACCAGCGTGTCTCCCCTGATAAATATCAATCTCAACAACGAGATTTTTCCAGGGAATTTCGCAACGCACCTTGCGCAATCTTCTCCCGGTAGTCCCTGGCCAAAGCGCGTCGAATTGTTTTGGGCTCAACCTGATCTCGCGTTCTTCCCGGTGTCTGCCCCGGCCCACCTTGAAAGTCAGCGTTACGGCAGTGCCCTTTTTGCGAAGACGGACCTGTCTGCCTGCAGGCTCACTCGCCAGATAACCCTGATCGATAACGTAGCACCGCGCGCGATTCAGCTTATCCGGCAACCGTCTCAGCAAAAATTTGCGTTCAATTTCCCGATTGTTTGCTGCTCGAGCATTTTTTTGCACAAGGTCAACATGCTAAACGCGACGAGCTTGCTGTCGAGGTTTTCGCGCTGGCGAGAAAAACCATGCGCAACTTGTTGTCCTTAACACGTTGCCAGTGTTGGAAGATAGGATTAACGCGACATCGCCGATGCCGACTACAAACCCGCGCGATTAACTTAGTGCGCGTTGGAAAAACTCCTGCAATGCGCCTGCGGCTGCAAGGATTGGCCAGGCTGAGATCGCCACAATTATCACAAAGAACAATGCTTCGACTGCGAACTCCAAACTGTGTTCCCTCGCAAAGTAGGTGCGGGCTAGTTCGCGGAACGACTGGCGGGTGGTCGAGGTCTTCTTCGACCTTCCGTTGATCACTATTCTTTTCACTGGTGCTTCTCTGGGCAGTCCGTGGAAAACTGTTCTCCTCACTGTAATCACGTTCATGTTTGGACATTCGATCGGTATCGCGCGGCGTCAGGTTACGAATTGTCAAAAGCGGGTGACGATGCAGTGACATCGCGAGATGATGTGTCGCACAAAAGGTCCTCCGCAATAGCTTGGGTGGACGACCAACGAAGGCGGACATCCGTCACCCCTGAGTGTCCGTTGCTCCGAAATGCGAGTCCTCGATTTTGAGCGTCCCTTAATGCACTTTAACGAGCAGACATTCCTTGCGGCCGCAGCGAATCGATGGTTCGGCTCGCCGCTGGCCGGCTCGCCACGAATGGATCGTAACTAACCAGCGAGAGATTGCCGTCGTCGCCCTCAACAAGCGCCGAGCAACTCTCTACCCAGTCGCCACAGTTGTAATATGTGACTTTGCCGAACTCCCGAATGGCTGGGCTGTGGATGTGGCCACATAGAACGGCATCCACGTGATAGCGCTCCGCATAATGCGCTACAGCAGCTTCGAATTTACCGATAAAGCTGACAGCATCCTTTACCCGGCGCTTTGCATACGCGCTAAGCGACCAGTACCCGAGACCGAACCGGCGTCGCACGAAATTGATCAGCGGATTCAGCGAGAGCAAAAATTGATAGCCAACGTCGCCGGCGAATGCCAGCCACTTCACGTTTTGCACCACCGCATCCAGTTCGTGTCCGTGAATGATTAAAATGCGTTCGCCGGAGGCTGTCGCATGAATGGCGTTCTCCTTGATGTCGATGTTTCCATAAGCACCAAGGAAGCTGACCACCAATTCGTCGTGATTTCCCGGAATGTAAATTACGCGGGTGCCCTTGCGGGCTTTGCGCAGGATTTTTTGGATGACGTCGTTATGTTCCTGGGGCCAATATATTCCGCGGCGTAGCGACCAGATATCGATCAGATCACCAACGATGTACAGCGTCTCGAAGTCGTTCTCGCGAAGGAAATTGAGCAGTGCTATGGCATTGCAGCCGCGCGTGCCCAGATGCGTATCGGAGATCCAGCCGGTGCGATAACGCCTCGGCATCGGCAGTTGTTCGGGCGATTTCCCAAATGAAAAACGCTGTTGAGCGGCGAAAATCCGCGACGAATCCCTGGGAGGAAAGGTGGACGCCTGCATTCCCGGTCAGAAGCGAGCGTAGAAATCAACGAGCCTCAGAGCAAACGATTTACTGTTACGTTTGTGTGGCAAAGATCAGCCGTCGCAGTCGAACGTGAAACGCTCGCCACCGGGAATCTTCAACGCGTTGAGAACATGCTTGGGCCACGGCCGTCGGATCTTTGAAGAGACAGCTGTGCATGCTCCGCGTAGCTATCGTCCTTGGAGAAACCGATCCACCTAAAAAAAGCCCGCCGAGGGAATTTCCCGCGGCGGGCTTGGATTGACCTAACCTTACTAGAATTTAAAATTCAGATTCGCTTGGAATAATTGATATTGATCCGTCGGATTGATAGTGATGTCGCCGTTTTGACCACCTGTGCCGTAGGAGCCGTTGATACGCCAGGCGTACGACCAGGTGACGTTGAAGAGTACGGCATCAGCCAGCATGTATCCGGCTGTCAGGACGACGCCTTGCTGGTTCAGCTGGCTGTTGAACAGGTCTGAATCGATCAGGTTGGGATCCAGCGAGAATTGTTCCTGGTGTTGCCAATAGGCCTCCATCTGCCAATCGCGCTTCTTTTTAAGCTGACCAATACCGAGACCACCTTGATAAGCGTAGCGCTGGCCACCGCCTCCTGGATGGCCTGCTGCTGTAGCGCGATCGTCAGCATCGAAGTTCGTTGCGAAATCCCCAAAGGCGCGCATCGGAATTTTCCCAACTTTCCAGCCGATCTCGGCAGGGATGTCGAAAACCAAAAGACTGTTAATTCCCGTTTGATTACCACCGGGATCGCCTGAGAAATGAATGTTAAACGTGTTGCCGTCGCCGGTGTAGTTGTAGAGGGTTGGCGCGAGCTGGAAGTACGCGATGTGGGGGAAATCGAATTTCGCTCCAACCTGCCAGCCGAGCATGAATGCATTGGCAAGCGGCACCTGCTGAGTCTCACCGCCTATTGGCTGCGTCGTTGTTGGGGGTGCGCCAATTGGGTTTGACGGGTTAGTATCGTCATAAACAAACTGACCGAAGTTCGCGAAGACGTCGATTTTCACCAACGGTTCCGGTGGTTTCGGGGGGGCTACGTTTTTCCCGTCCTTACTGTAGGAGACTGGCTCCGCTGCTCCGCCACCGATGGTGAACGTATGTTTCCACTGCTGCGCCAAACCTTCCGGATTGATGTCGTCATCCCACACCATTCGAGTATTGACGAACGGGTTCGGCATTCGGCCGCCGGTGAACGTAAAGCCGGGGAAGCCTTTATAACCTCCATATGCCTGGCCGATAAAGACGCCGTCATCCCCTTTTGCAAACGGTCCGCCACCACCGGGTGAGGTGGTCGATGTGTCGCCGCCGAAAGTGACGTTCGTTGACCGTGCGCTGGCGCTTGTCTCTAACCGCACCCCAAAGAACCAATCATCGAGCACGGTTCCGCGAAGGCCTATGCGAAGACGATAGCGCTCGCGCTCGCGCTCCTGCCAGTCATTTTGGTTATCCTGACCGAACTGATAGTGGTCGGGAAGTCTGCCACCTCGATATTCGTAGCGCAGGCGCAGATCACCAAAGAGCTCCAGCTCAGTGATCGCCGGAAACAATTTCCATTTTTCGCCGCCGTGAAAGTCAGGCACGAATTTCTCAACGTATGTCTTTCCATCGCTGGTTACTTCCGTTTTGCCTTTGCCTTCCCCGGCAACCACAGGTTCCCAAGAGGTGCGCTTCTTTAATCCCGAAACCTCCTGTTCAAGCTCGGCATTGCGCTTTTGTAACTGGTTGACGGCCTGTTCGAGCTTTTGCAGCCGCTCGGCATCGGATTGAGCTCTCACCGGCTGTGCAGCCAGTGAAAGAACTGCAGCCAGACTCGCTCCGGCTGCGCGTAACATGGTTTTTCTAGTAAACATTCGTTGCTCCTTGGTGTGATGGTTATGGTTGCCTGAGGGGACACGGTTAAGTGAACGGGTGGAGGCTAGAAACCGATTGTTACAGGCGTATGGCGAAGAAGTAACAATTCGGCGAACTTTGCCGCGGACCTCAGGCAGCAGCGGTTTTCAAATCGCCAAGTGAAAATAAGACGGCTGGGCAGCCGTCTTTTTTGTTCGCTTCAGCGAAACGCCAGCCTTAGGGCGTCGCTGTTGGTTGCGCCGTGGGCGCCGAAGAAGAAGCGGGAGACGCCTGAGTGGGCGAACGCGCTGGAGAAGAAACGGGTGGAGATTGAGCCGTGGCTGGTGCGGGAGAAGTTGCCGGAGCAGCTTGCTGTTTCATCAGTTCACGCCGGAACGCGCTATCCCCGCCCGTACCCCGATGCGCATACAAAACCGACAACCCAAAAGTGAGTGCGAAGAAAATGCCAGCCAACCAGGTCGTGAACTTCACAAGAACGTTCGTCGTTTGCGCGCCGAAAATGTTTTCCGTGACCCCGCCGCCAAACGCTGCGCCCAGGCCTTCGCTCTTTGGGCGTTGCATCAAGATCACGAGCACCATGAGCAGGGCCACCAGAACAAAAAGCACCAACGACAGGTTGATCAGAAGATTCATCGGGGCGGGAAATATCGCCAAAGAGACGAGAGAAGCAAACACCCAACGCTCAAGGCCCAACATCGAACATCCAATTCAGAAGGCGTCAGCGCTGGGCGTTGGAGGTTCGGCGTTGGGCGTTTCTTTGATCTGATTCCAAATCTTGTCCATCTCCGCAAGGTCGACGTCCCCCAGCTTTTTGCCGCGCGATTGCAGTTCGTCCTCTAATCGATTGAAACGGACGACGAATTTGTCAGTCGCACCTTGCAACGCGCTTTCCGCATCGAGTTTGCATTTTCGTGCGAGATTCACGACTGCGAAGAGCAAATCACCTGTTTCGTCTTCGACCTCGTGGAGCCGGCTTCCAGTCCGTGAAGCATTGGCAGGATGCCGATCCCAATTCGCGATGGCCTGTTTTAGTTCCTGAATCTCTTCTTCAACTTTTGCGATCACGTCGCCGAGTTCAGTCCAGTCGAAATTGACACGGGCAACCTTCGACTGCGCTTTTTGCGCGCGCATGAGGGCGGGAAACGCAAGCGGCAAATCATCGAGATAATGTCCGGCTGCATCACTGGCATTACGGCCGGGTTTATGTTTTTTTTCGGCGCGCTTGATCGATTCCCACTGTTTTAGCACTGCGCCGCTGTCTCGGGCGTCGCTACGGCCGAATACGTGTGGATGACGCCGGATCAGTTTCTCCGTTACATCCTTGAGTACGGTGTTGATATCGAACCGGCCGGATTCGCTCGCGATTTGGGCATGCATCACGATCAACAGCAGCAGATCGCCAAGTTCTTCTCGAAAATTCGCGGTATCGTTGGCGCGTACCGCCCCGGCTGCTTCGTATGCCTCTTCGATCAGAGCGGGCAACAGTGATTCATGGGTTTGCTCGCGATCCCAGGGACAGCCGTCGGGAGCGCGAAGCTTTGCGACAATTTCGCAGAGCCGGGCGAAGCTGATGGCCGATTGCGGATGGCCGATGGCCTGAGACTGTGATTCTTTGCTATCAGCCATTAGCTATTCGCTATCCACCACTTAAATTCGCCAGAGCGAACGGTGCGTGCCGAACTCTGAAATTTCGCCGGACGATTTCTTGCTGACGTAAACCGTAATGGAAATCACGCCCACAAACGTGCCCGCAAAAATCAGCGCCACCAGCCAGGACGGAATGTGTCCGATGCGCAGCGCCTGGTAAAACGAGACCACATCGTTAATCGGTTCGCTGGCATGCAAAAATACCTTCGTCACCCATGCCATCAGGATAAGAATGAAAATGAAAACATAATTGCGTTTCAATCGGCGCCCGACCGCTTCCAGTTTGCTGATCTTGAAGCAAGGCAGAATCAAATCTTCGCAAACGAGTTTTTTCCATTCGCCCTGCAGCATCTCGCGATTTTCCATCACCATCGGCACAAGAAAATGCGCTTCGAGCATCCGGACGCGCGCGCGGAAAGCATCGTAAAAACGGTAGCGCCGAGCCTCAATCCAGAGAAGCACCCACACAATGGCAAGATTGAAAAAGAAAATGATGTGCGGCACCTCGCGAGTCGAGAATGCAATAGTGATAATGGCGGTGGTACTGGTGATCGCCCAGTTTGACGTGACGTCCAATCGCTGCCGCCACACCATGATCCGACCCATCTCACCGCGATAAAAATGCGACATCGCGTTGACATAGCCAGGGTCGTAAATGCTCCGTTGCAAGGAGACTGTTCTCTCCTCCTTTTGAGCCAACGCTGTGCTTTCAGTGGCCACGATCTTTTACAGTGCGGCAGGCGAGGCGCCCGCCCTACAATCTATTGGATAACTGGCTTTGCCGGATAATCCAACAAATCTCTGTTATCAATGGCTATCGCGCTCTCAGAGCTACTCGATGAAAAACAGGTGATCCTGCGGGTGCGCTCACGAAAACTGCCGAACGCGCTGCGCGAGATTATTCAGTTGCTCGCGCAAAACGGAAAGATCGACGATGCAGAAAAATTCTTTGAACAAGTCCTCGCACGTGAACAGGCGCACCCGAGTGTAGTCGAAAACGGCGTCACGTTTCCTCATGCGCGAACCGATTTGGTAAATGAAATCGTCATCGGGATTGGGCGCAGCCGAGCCGGGATTCCAGCCGGGGCGAATCAACAGCGTGCCCGATTGATTTTTGTGATCGGGGTGCCGGAACGGCTCGTGAACGATTATTTGATATGCGTCGGCACGCTGGCGCGGCTGGTGAGGGATGACGCGATCCGAACGACTCTGCTCGATGCCCAAACTCCGAGCGAATTTCTCGACGCGCTCACGGCGACACTGTAGCCGCGTCTCTGTGAGACGCGCTCAGACGCGCGGCCTCGCGCTAGCCGAGGTTGCGGATTGCGCGAAGCACCG
>Ga0070698_100003009_pt1 | contig 18561 bp, 15 predicted proteins | sample KBSK1502metaG_FD_65477 | JGI IMG/M metagenome (GOLD analysis project Ga0070698, IMG submission 65477) | Corn, switchgrass and miscanthus rhizosphere microbial communities from Kellogg Biological Station, Michigan, USA - KBS K1-50-2 metaG | ecosystem: Host-associated > Plants > Roots >...
CGCAGCTTGACCTGAATCTTCTGGGCGCCGGCGACGACGTGGTTGTTGGTGAGAATCTCGCCGTCGGACGAAACGATGAAGCCGGACCCTCCGGCAGTCTGAGAACGCTGCTGGGGCTGGCCGCGGCGCGGTCCGAAGAAAAACTCGAACGGGTCGCCCTGGCCGAAGGGCGAATTTCCGCGCCCCGAAGTCTGGACGATCTCGCGGGAGGTGATCGCGACGACCGAGTTCAAGACATTGTCAGCGACGTCGGGGAACGAGGGAAGCGCGAGCCCCCTCACTGCGGGCGCGGGCGCGGTTGGCGCCGCCGAGGTCGAGACCGGCGCCGGTGTCTTGGCGGCGCTGATCGTGGGGGTGATGTGAAGCGATCCAGTCAGGATCATGCCGAACGCGGCAGCGGCGACCACGGTCGCGATTCCGACGGAGAGTCTGAAAGACCTCATGGGTTCTGGATTCCTTTCCGGGCCGTCTGTCTGACGCCCAACGACCTCCCCAAGCCGATGTTCCGGGGTGGAGATCCGTTTCCCGGGGGCGGTCCGGTTGCTGGTAACGTTCAAATCCGGCAACTGATTCCTCGATAAACGACTTGAGGGCTGCCGGACGCAAAAAAAGTGAACGGGTTTCGGTTGTCCCCGGCGATCGGGGACGCCCCGAACCGGCCCTTCCGGCGGTTGCATACTGAAGGGGAGGCAGTGATGAAAGCGATTCGAGTCCATGCTCCCGGGGGACCCGAGGCCTTGAAGCTGGAGGAAGTGCCGCGCCCCGTTCCCAAGGAGGGCGAGGCGCTCGTACGCATCGAGGCAGCCGGCGTCAACTACATCGACTGCTACATGAGAACAGGGCAGTACAAGATGTCTCTTCCCGGCACCGTCGGTCTGGAGGCGGCCGGAACCGTGGAGTCGGTCGGGCCGGGGGTGACGAGCGTCAAGGCCGGCGACCGAGTCGCCTATGCCGGGGTGCCGGGGGCCTACGCGGAATATGCCGCGGTGCCGGCGGAGCGCCTCGTCCACCTCCCCGACGGTCTGGATGCTCGGCAGGGCGCCGCCGCGATGCTTCAGGGGATGACCGCCCACTACCTGACCCACTCGACACATCCGTTGCGGCCCGGTGAGTCGTGCCTCGTGCAGGCGGCCGCGGGAGGCGTCGGGCTCCTGCTTTGCCAGATCGCAAAGAAACGCGGGGCCCGGGTCTTCGGAACCGTCTCGACGGAGGAAAAGGCGAAGCGGGCTCGCGAGGCTGGGGCCGACGAGGTCATTCTCTACACGCAGACGGATTTTGCGGCGGAGGTCCGGCGAGCGACCGGGGGACGCGGCGTTCAAGTCGTCTATGAATCGGTTGGCAAGACCACCTTCGACAAGAGCCTCGATTCGCTGGCGAGGCGGGGCCTGCTGGCGCTGTTCGGGCAGTCGAGCGGTCCCGTGCCTCCGGTGGATCCCCAGGTTCTGAATCAGAAGGGTTCGCTCTTCCTGACCCGGCCGACGCTTGCCCACCACATTGAAAAGCGCGAAGAGCTACTCGAGCGGGCCGGCGCGGTTCTCGGCTGGGTGCGGGACGGGAGCCTGAAACTCACGATCGACCGCGAGCTGCCTCTGGCCCAGGCCGCCGAGGCTCACCGGTTGCTCGAATCCCGGGCGACGTCCGGGAAACTGCTGCTGATCCCATGAGACGCGGAGACGCGGGGACGCGGAGACGCGGGGACACGGAGACGCGGGGACGCGGGGAGGGGGACCCTTTACCAAGGACCGATGAGGATAGATTCCTCGCCGCGCTCGGAATGACAGAGGCTGCCCACCAGTTTCTCGCTACTGACTACTGACTACTGACTACTGACTACTGAGAACTGAGAACTAACATGACCTCCCGATCCGTCTCGCGCATTGTCACCGGGCTCAACACGCTCGAGGGAGCCGGCTTTCCTGTGAGGCGTCCCTTTCCTACTGCCGAGCTTTCGGACTTCGATCCCTTTCTGCTCCTGGATGAGATGGGCCCTGTCGAGTACCGGCCCGGAGAGGCCAAAGGCGCTCCGGACCACCCCCACCGCGGTTTCGAGACCGTGACCTACGTGCTCGACGGCCGCATGAATCACGAAGACTCGAAGGGGAACGCCGGGTCGCTCGGTCCGGGCGACGTTCAGTGGATGACCGCCGGGCGGGGCGTGGTCCATTCGGAGATGCCGGCGGCGGAGCTCGAGTCCCGGGGTGGATCGATGCACGGCTTTCAGCTCTGGGTCAACCTCCCGCAACGCGACAAGATGATGGAGCCGCGGTACCAGGAGATTCCTGCCTCGCGCATTCCCGAGGCCGTGAGTCCGGACGGGCGGGCTCGCGTTCGCGTCCTCGCCGGGGAAGCGCTGGGCCGACGCGCGGTGATCGAGACTCGCACGCCGATCTTCTACCTCCACTATCGTCTGGAGCCGGGGGCCTCGATCGTCCAGCCGGCGCCGCCCGACCACAACGTGTTTGCCTGGGTTTTTTCGGGGGAGGCATTCTTCGGCCCGGAAAAGCGCGCCGTTTCCGAAGGAAAAATGGTCCTCTTTGCGCCCGAGGGCGACGAGGTGGCAATCTCGACAAAGGACTCTCCGGCGCAGCTCCTGCTGGTCGGGGGAGTCCCGCTCAAGGAGCCTGTCGCGCGGGCCGGGCCTTTCGTCATGAACACACGCGCCGAAGTGATTCAGGCCTTCGAGGACTTTCAGGCCGGAAGATTTTAGGAGTCGACAGTCGACAGTCGGATCTGAAGAAGTCGACAGTCAACAGTCGACAGTCGACAGCGGAGGCCCGACTTGACTGTCTTGTCACTTCTATTCGCGAGATTTTGAAGAAGTCGACGGAGGCCCGTCTTTTCCTAATCACTGTTGACTGTAGACTGTCGACTGTCGACTCTTTCCAAACATGACCGACTGGAGACTGTCGACTGTCGACTCTTTTCAAAAATGACCGAGCCTGAAGACCCGAAGAAGTGGTGGCGGCGCGAGCCGATGGACGCCTCGGGGATCATGCGCATCCGCACAGGTTTCCTTCCGCGGCTTTCCCGCGCGATACCCCGGCGCAAGCTCTGGCGCCCCCGGATGCGGTGGAGCCTGGCGATCCTGGTGTTCGGTCTCGCGATCGGAGCGGTCGGGGCGCTGCACCGGCGCTCGATCGACAGTCGTTTGTCGGGCGCTCTTGCAGCCGAGCAGACGGCGCCTTTCGAAATCCAAACGATCCGCCGGGACCTCGTGGACCTCGAGGTGGACGAGAAAGAGCTCTCTCGCGCTCTGGACGCGCGCCTGAAGTATGCGGAGAGCCAGAAAGCCCGGGACTTCTACATCGTGATCGACACGAAGGCGAAGCGCTTCGACTTCAAGTACGCCGATCGGGTCGTTCGGACCGCGAGCGTTGAGGTCGGCGCGCCCCGGACCGTCGAGACGAAGTCCGGAAAGAGCTGGACCTTCGCGCCGATTACGGGCGCCTTCAGCGTCCGCCAGAAGCTCGCGGACGCAGACTGGAAGGCCCCGGAATGGGCCTATGCGCTCGCACGCGTCCCGCTGCCCGATCCGCTGCCGGATATCTCGGCCGGCCTGGGCCGATACGTGATCGTCTTCGCCGACGGCTATGCGATCCACTCGCCCCCCGCCGCCGAGAGCCCCTTGAAAGGTCCCAAGCCCGGGTCGTTTCTCGTGCCGGAGGCGGACCTGGCGGCAATCTGGAAGCGCGTCGGCCCCGAGACGCGGGTTTACATCTTCTAGGACTATGCCGGACTTTTATTTCCCCCCGTCGCCCCATCCCCCCGTCTCCCCGTCTGAGTCTCGGACTGGGGGACGGGGCGACAGGGGGACCGGGTGATGGCCGCCATGCAAGGCCCTCTCAAGTACCGCGCCGGCTTCCTCGGAGCCTGGGCCCTCTTCGTGATCTCCGCCGGCGTCTTTGCGCTCGCTGTTGCGGGAGAGGTGGAGAACGTCGCCGACGCTCGCTGGCTCGGGCGGCTCGCGCGAATCGACCGCATGATCAACGAGCGGCTGGCCGGGAAGGTCGAAGAGATGCGCGAGAGCGCGGAGGAGCGAGATGCCCGCGTGACCCGCCTGCGCTCCCGCGTGGAGCGCGCCGAGGTCCGTCTCGAGGAGCCGCAGGACTCGCCGCAGGTGATCACCGTTTCGACCGCGGAGAATCGCGTTTACGTGCGCCAGGGAGGCAAGACGGTCTTTGCGGCGGTCTGTTCGACCGGGAAGGGAACGAAGCTCGTCGTGGAAGGGGGCCGAGAGCTCATCTTCGACACGCCGACCGGGCGCTTCCGGGTCCTCTCGAAGGAAGAAAACCCGGTCTGGGTGCCGCCCGACTGGCATTACGTTGAGGAAGCGCGCAAGAAAAAGTTGAAGACCGTCAAGCTCGGCCCGGGCGAGCTGATCGACGCGGACACGGGCGCTCCCGTCCCGGCCGAGCCGGCCGGCGGGATCTGGACCTGGCTGAAAGGGGACAAGTCCCGGCGGCGCGTCCTGAAGGTGGAGCGAGGAACCGTCGTGGAGCTCGCCGCGGACGGCACACAGAAGGAGCTGCCTCCCGGCGAGCTGATTCGGGCCGGTAAAACCCTCATCATTCCCCCTTCGAGCGTTCCCCAGAGACGCTTCGAGAAAGTTCTCGGGCACTACCGGCTGAACATCGGCAACGGGTATGCGCTTCACGGCACGCTCGTGAAGGACCAGCTCGGCCGCCCCGCCTCCCATGGCTGTGTCCGCGTGGGGGACGCCGATATGGAAAAGCTCTTCCATATGGCGCGGGTGGGGGACGAGGTCATTATTTATTGATTCATTGGTTCATTGATTCATTGATTCATTGATGGGAATTGGGGCGGAAAACCGGCTGTTCCGAGTCAATCAACCAATGATTCAATCGATCAATGAATCAATCTCCCGCGACACAATTCCTCCCTTGACCAGGTACCGCAGGCTCTCTAAAATGTCTGAACCCTCGTGATGTCGAAGCGCCGTATCGCCCCACTGGCGGGGCTCTTATTTTTTTCGCTCCTCGGTAGTCTCGCCAGCAACCCTTCGCCCGCGCCCCTGGCCGCGCTGGGAGGCCTGTCCGGCAGGCTGCGCGCGGCTTTCGCGCTGCCGGGCGATAGCCTCGCGGCCGCCGCGGGCCCGCAGGGAGAGCGGCCGGGGATCGTCACCCTGTTTCGCGAGGGGGCACGCGCGTTCCAACTGATCGTGATGAGGCCTTTTTCCGAGAAGATCGGGGGGCGCATCGGGGCATACCGGCTCGGCCGCTGGCCCTACGAAGGAGCCGATCCCGCCAACCCTGCCTATGCGGACCCGAAGGGCTTCATCGAGGTCACGCCCCAGAATTTTTCGACCCGTGTGTCCGAGCATTTCAGCCTCGGACAGTTCATCACGAAGGATCAGCTCCAGGTCTGGCCCAAGTACGTCGTCCTCCAGAGCCGGCTGCTGGACAAGCTCGAGCTGACGATCGAGGAGCTGCGCCGGACAGGACACCCCGTGCGCGGCCTTTACGTGATGAGCGGATTCCGCACGCCGGAGTACAACGAGCAAGGGGTCGGGGAGGGGGGGCGCTCTGCGGTCTCCCGGCATCAATACGGCGATGCCGCCGACGTCTACCCGGACGACCGGGGCCGCGGCCGAATGGACGATTTGAACCGCGACGGTCGTGTGGACCTGAAGGACGCCCGCATCCTCGCGGCGGCCGCCGAACGAGTCGAAGAGAAGCACCCGGACCTCGCGGGCGGCATCGGGATCTATCCGGCGACGCCCGCGCACGGGCCTTTCGTCCACATCGACGCGCGAGGCAAGCGAGCGCGGTGGGGGGGATAAGAAGAAGTGACGAGTGGCGAGTGACAAGTGACAAGTGAAGAGCCGGACTGCCTCCGGTCACTCGTCACTCGTCACTTGTCACTCGTGACATGCGTCTGAAGTTTTCGCCTCTCTGGCTTCTCGTCGTCCTTCTTCTCCTAGCCTTCCGCCATCCCATCGAGCTTCGGCTGCTGCGGCACGAGTCCGCGCCACGGCCCGATACCTCCCGAGAGCCGGATCAAGCGCGGACAGACCAGAAACCCTTCGAGTTTCGCGCGGGCGGCCGCCGTTTTCGGATCGCGCCCCGCTACTCATGGGACGGGGCCGCCCGCGTCGTTTCGGAGAAGACCTACCACTTCGGAGAAGCCGCGGCGCTGATCCCTGTGGACTACGCGCTCGCCTGGGGACCGGTCCTCCAAGCGCCCTATGTCGGAAGGATCCACTTCTCGCAAATGAGCCGGTTCTATATGTGGGGGACCTCCGATTCCTCCCTCGACCGCCGCACGATCGTCACACACACGGCCAATACACACCTGATTCCGTCTTCCTCTCGCTTGCGCCAGGCCGCCGCCTGCGCGGGCAAGGGAGACGACGTGCGACTCGAGGGATGGCTCGTCGATGTCGAGGGAATCGACGATCCGTCGTTTCGTTGGAGGACGAGCACGACGCGCGAGGACGAGGGCCCGGGCGGGTGCGAGACCGTGTTCGTCACGCGCCTGACGATCAATGAGAGGGTTTATGAGTGACGAGTGACGAGTGACAAGTGGAGAGCCGGACTGCCTCCGGTCACTCGTCACTCGTCACTTGTCACTTCCTATTCAATCTTCCCCGAACGGCGACCGCTCCGGCTCTGGCTTGATCTCCAGCGCGGTCTTGTCCGTGGCCGATCCCGCGCGAACTTCGATGGTGTACTTTCCGGGAGGCAAATAGCGTTTCCGCGTCAGCCGCAGCGGATCTTCGAGCTGCTTGTAGAGCTGAGGGTCGAGAGGCTTGGCCGGACCTGCCGGCGGCTTCTCTTTCTCCGGCTTCTCCTCGCCCTCCTCTTCTTCTTCTTCTTCTTCGACCGGAGCGGCCTTCTTCGCGACGGCGGGCTTGGTCTCCTTCGGGCCGACGCGCTCCGCGGCGACGTCGCTCGGCTTGGCTTCCTTAGGCGGCTCGGCCGAGGCCGCCTTTTCGGCGGGCGCGTCGGAGGAGTCCTTCGAGGAAGCCTTCTCTTTCTCCTTCTCCTTCTCTTTTTCCTTTTCCTTCGCGAGAGCTTTCTCGCGCTCCTTCGACTCGGCCGCGTCCGCGAGCTTCGGCTCGGAAGAGAGGTCGTAGTCGACGACGTTGATCCCGGCCGCCGACGGCCCGTCGAGCTCCTTCCAGACGCTCCCGTTTTCGTCCTTGACGGTCAGATGAACGGGCTCGCCTCCTTTGGCCCAGTAGGCGATGCGGACGGAAGGATCGTCGCGGAACCAGGGGAACCAGGGGTCCTCTCCGTAGCCGCGGCGGGGGGAGATCTTGATCGTCTTGACCGGGAAGGCGTGGAGCTTCTGGTTCAAAACCGTCTGTGTCAGCTTGCGCAGCGGCGCCGCTTCGGCCACGTAGACGCTGCGGCCATGCGTGCCGACGACGAGATCGCCTTCGCGCTTCTGCACGACGAGATCCTGAACGGCCACATGCGGCAGCCCTCCGGCCATCGCCTTCCAACTTCCTCCGCGATCCAGCGATACGAAGACTCCGCCGTCCGTACCGAGGTAGAGCAGGTGTCTGGCCCTCGGGTCCTCTCGGACGACATTGACGGGCTCGGCCGGAAGTCCCGAAGCGAGCGACTGCCAGGTCTTTCCGTAATCGGTCGAACGGAAGACGTAGGGCGCGAAATCATCGTCGCGATATCCGCTCTGGGTGACGTACACGGTCCCTTCCTCGAAGAAGGAAGCCGCGACGCGGGTGACCCACTTGGCCTTCGCCAGTCCCGCCGAAAGGTCGGTCCAGTTCGCGCCGCCGTCCCGGGTTCCCCAGACTTTGCCCTCGTCGGTGCCGACCCAGATCACGCCGAACTTCTTCGGCGATTCCGCGATCGTCGTGATGGTCCCAAACGGCACGTCCCCCTGCTCGCGATTGGATGTCAGGTCCTGCGAAATCGCCGTCCAGGTGTCTCCGCGATCGAAGGAGCGGTAGAGCTTCTGAGTCCCGTAGTAGAGGATGTTGTTGGATTGGGGGGAGAGAACGAAGGGTGCGATCCAGTTGTAGCGAAGCGGTTTTTCCTTGACCTTGGCGGAAAGCTGGGGCCGCGGCTTGATGCGCGAGCGGTCGTTGGTCTTCAAGTTCAGGCGCGCGGCGTTGCCGAACTGCAGCGCGACGTAGACGACGTTGCTGTCCTTGGGGTCGATCGCGACGCAGCTTCCGTCGCCCCCGTAGATCGACTTCCAGGCCTGAGGATCGCTCTTCCCGTACTTGTAGTTGGAGGGTCCCCTCATCACCCCGTTGTCCTGGAGGCCCCCGACGATGTTGTACGGGTCCGCGTCGTCGACGGCGAGGATCGTGAACTGTCCGACCGGCAGGTTGTTCAGCTTGGTCCACGTCTCGCCGTAGTCGTAGGAGACGTTGATGCCGCCGTCATTTCCGAGGGCGAGCCTCTGCGGAGCCTTCGGGTCGATCCAGATGGTGTGATGGTCCCCGTGCACGCCCCGATTCCCCAGCCCCTTCCAGGTCTTCCCGCCGTCGCTCGAGCCCAGAAACGGAACTCCGTGGATGTAGATGCGCTCGGGATCGGTCGGGTCGACCGCGATCCGGGCGAAGTAGTAGCCGTAGGAATAGAAGACCTTGTCGATCCGCCCCTCGTGCGTGCGTTTCCAGGTCCCTCCCGCGTCGTCGGAGCGGTAGACCTCGGTGCCGACGACCTCGTTCTCGAAGAGATCGGCGTTGGCGTCTGCGAGGTAGGCGACCAGATCGGCGACCGTGATCGCGCCGGACTTCAGGTCTTTCTTCAACCGGGCGGCAGTCAGGGCCTTCGGATAGTCGCCCCGCCGCAAGAAGCGCGAGAGAGCGGCGTCATCCACGCGCCCGAGCTCCTCGGCCGTCAGCTTCTTCAACCTTCGCGGCGTGACCTCTCCCGGCGGCGCCTCTTCGTCGACCGGCTCCGACGCGGGGCGCCGGGCCTGGTTGTCCAGAACGGCGTAAACGGTCTCCGGGCGCGAAGCGGCGACCGCGAGGCCGATCCGGCCCACCGTGGCTCCCGTCGGAAATCCGCCCCCGACGCGTTTCCAGGTTTTTCCGCCGTCGGTCGACTTCCAGACTCCGGATCCGGGCCCGCTCTCCAGGAAGTTGCCCGCCGTGCGCGCCCGCTCCCAGGTCGCGGCATAGACGGTGTCAGGATTCTTCGGATCGGCCGCCAGGTCGATCGCCCCCGTTCGATCGTTCACGAAAAGCGAGCGGCTCCAGGTCTTCCCGCCGTCGGAGGTCCGGTAAACCCCTCGCTGTGAGTTCTCGGTGTAGAGGTGCCCCATCGCGGCGACGAGGACGACGCTGGAGTCGCGCGGATCGACGAGCACCCGGCCGATGTGGTGGGAATCCGTCAGCCCCACGTTCTGCCAGTGTTTCCCTCCGTCGGTGGACTTGGATATACCAATTCCGGCATAAGACGTCCGGCTGGAGTTCGCTTCGCCCGTGCCGACGTAGAGGACCTTGCCTTCGAGATCCCCGAGCGCGAAGGCCCCGATCGTGAGAGTCGGCTCGGCATCGAAGAGCGGCGTCCAGGTGCCGCCCCGGCTGTCGGTCCGCCAGAGACCTCCCGAGGCGAAGGCAACGATGAGCGAATCGGGACGGTTCGCTGGCGCGGCGATGTCGACGACCCGTCCTCCCTGAATCTCGGGCCCGACGTTTCGGAACCGCAGGCCGGCCAGAGGCGATTCCTTTTCCATCTGTTGGCGGCGCGCCCAGCCGGCCAGGCGAGTCTCGGCGTCCATGCCGAGGCGGCGGGGATGAAACTTTTCGCGCTCCTGCTCCTTGGTCAACGGGGGCTTCTCGTCGGCGAAGAGAGGGGAAGGAGTCGATGTGAACGCGAAGGCCAGCAGACACGAGGCGATCAGAGATCGGCGCACGAGAGTCCTCCTTGGGCGAAAACGCGGGGAGCCTAACAGAGTCGCGCTCGTTACATTGGAAGCCGAGGCAGCGTCTCCAAGAACTCCTTCAGGTACCCTTGCCACACGGCCGGATACGAATGCGTCCCGTGGCCTCGCGTCTCGGGGCCGATCGGAAGAAGCACGAATCGGCCGCCCCGGACGCGAGGCATCAGCTTTTCCATCAGGCCGAGCTCGGGAGGATTGACCTGATCGTCGGCGGAGTTGATCGCGAGCACGCGCGCTTCGATCTGCTCGAGCGCGCCGGAAGGGTCGTAGTCCCGGGACGCCTCGAATGCGTAAAGAAAGTCGTTCGCGTCGGCTCCGGCGAGCCGCGCCTTCATCTGATCGGCCAGCAGCCGGTCCGCCTCGTCGCGGGTGGGAGCGGTCTTCTGCCATTGGAGCGGCACGGAAACCATGAAGACGAGGACCTGAACGGCCGCCTGAAGCCCTCGCGGCTGGGTGGCATAGTCGCCACCTTTCCACTCGGGGTCTGTGCGGATGTCGTCGCTGACCATCTTGCGAAGCATGCGATTGCGCCCCGCGATCTGCGCAGGCACGGAGGCGAGGGGAACCAGGCCATCCATGAACTTCGGAAACCTTTCTCCCCAGACCCAGCAGTGCATTCCGCCCATCGAGGTCCCGATCACCAGTCGCAGGTGGTCGACGTGGAGCCCCTCTGTCAGCAGCCGATGCTGGGCCTCGACCATGTCGTCGTACGTGTAGCGCGGAAACCGCGCCCTCAAGCCATTGGAAGGTTTCGACGACTCCCCGTGACCGATTCCGTCGGGAATCACAATGTAATAGTGGGCCGCGTCCAGAAGCTGACCCGGGCCGAAGAGAACGCCGGCGAAGTTATCCGACAGGAACGCGCGGCCGGACCCGGTTGTCCCGTGGAGGATCAGGACCGCGTTGCGAACGGTTCCGGAAGCGTCGCGCCGCGGCTCGCCGAAAGTGCGGTAGTGAATTTTCAACTCCGGCAGCGTCTCTCCGCTGGCGAAGTGAAAGTCCCGGATCACGAAGTCGCCGGAGGCGGGCTCGGGAGCCGCCGACGCCCCGGCACTGGCAGCCAGCATCAGCGTGAGTGACAGGATTGCTTTTTTCATCGAATACTCCGGTCATCAATAAGTGACAAGTGACAAGTGACAAGTGACAAGTGAAAAGCTGAGCGCCTCGGACAGTCGGTCGTCAGCTTCTTTTGACTCCTCGCTCGTCACTCGTCACTCGTCACTGGTCACTTGTCACTTCCTTATGTCGCTTCCCATTTCCGCGCGAGCCGCCGGGCGGCCGCGAAGAGAACGATCGCGATTCCGATGAGCACGGCGACCTGCGGGACCAGGTGCGAGGTCGGTTCCTCGCGCCAGAACACCTTCTGGAACCCATCGATCGCCCAGGCGTTGATGGTCAACAGGCCGATCTTCTGCATGAATTCCGGCATCAGGAAGCGCGGGAACATGCTCCCGCCCAAGGCCGACATGGCGAGGATCGAAAGATTGGACAGCGCCACTAACTGCATCCGCGAACGGGAGACCGCGGCTAGCAGCAGGCCGAAGGTCGAGGCGGCGAGCGCGGTCGCCACGGTCATGATCAGGAAGCCTCCCCAGTGGCCCCGCATCTCGAGGCCGAAGACCATCGAGCCCCAGACGAACATGACCAGCAGTTGCGTCGCCGCGAGCCAGGCCAGGTAGAGAAGTTTTCCGGCCAGGAGCTTCGTCATGCTCACGCGCGTGGAGAGGATCCGGTCGAGCGTTCCGCTCTCCGCCTCCTCGATCAGGGCACCGCCCGCCCCGGCCGCCGAGAAAAGCAGGAACATGACTCCGATCCCCGCCGCGTAGAAGGCGATCATCGGGTTCTTTCTCTTCTGGCCGAGAACCGCGCGCTGTTCGACGCTCACGAGCCCGGCATTGCTGTCCGTTTCCGAGGTCCGCGGGCCGCCGGTGGACGGAATCGGCCGCTGCTGTCGGATCTGGGCGAGGACCTCTTCCATGCGCGCCCTCTGCTGCGGCGTCAGGCCGCCGCTCCACCGGTCGATCTCGTCCATGCCGCCGCGCGCCATCGATTCCGGCATCGAGGTCATCGCGACCTTCTGGACCAGGCCCGCCAGGACCTGGGGCGCGATCGGATCGCTGGGGTCCGAGAGCAGAATCAGCCGGGGATGCTCGCCCCCCGGCCCAAACCGGATCGGGACCGAGCCGAAGCCTTTCGGGATGACCAGCGCGACGGGGAACTTGCCGGCGCGGACGGCCGCCTCGGCCGTGGCGGCCGTCAAGGGCGCCGGCTTTTCTGTCTTGTTTGTCGATTCGACCTCCGTGGCGACCTTCAACCCCGCTTCGGAGCGGAGCGCCTCGAGAAAGCGCCGGGAGCTGTCGGTTTGATCCTCGTCCACGACGGCCACGGCGATCTTGTTGGTCGTCGAGCGCCCGCTCGCGCTTCCGAAGATCGCGGCGAAGATCGAGAAGAAAACGATCGGCACGACAAAAGACAGAACGAACGCCGACCGGTCGTGGCGAAGATTCATCAGCCGGTTGCGCGCGACGGTCAGGATCACTCTCGCAGCTCCCGTCCCGTCAGAATCAGGAACACTTCCTCGAGCGAGGCGCGCTTCAAGGTCAGGTCCTTGATCGGAGTGTTTTCCGCGTGGAACGCCTCGAGCAGCTCTCGGATCTGCCGGGGCGGATCGTCCGCGAGGACTCGGACGACGGTTCCCTCCACGGTGGCGCCCATCCGGGTCAGCTTCTCGTGGAGAGCCGGGCCGATCGGCGCGTCCGCGTCGATCGTGACGGTCTGGCGGTTGCCCAGTGTCGAGCGCACCAGCTCCTCCCGTGTCCCGGACGCGATGATTTGACCGTGGTCGATGATCGCGATCCGGTCGCAGAGACGCTCGGCTTCCTCCATGTAATGGGTCGTGTAGAGGAGCGAGACGCCTCGCTGCTTCAGCTCTCCGATCATCGTGTAGATGCGCTCCCGCGATTGGGGATCGACGCCGACCGTCGGCTCATCCAAGAGCAGGAACCTCGGTCCATGGATCGTGCCCGCCGCCATGTTCAGGCGCCGTTTCATGCCGCCGGAGAGAGTGGCGGTGCGGTCTTTCGCCCGATCGGCGAGGCCGCACCAGTCCAGGCTTCGGTCGATGGCTTCGTCCAGGGCGGCGGCGCGGAGGCCCTGGTACCGGCCGAAGGTCCAGAGGTTCTCCCGCGGAGTCAGAAGGGCGTACAGAGCGATTTCCTGCGGGACCCAGCCGCGCGAGTCGATCGCGGCAGAATCGGTGGGGGCCTGACCGTACACGCGCAAGATTCCCGATTCGGGCTGCGCGCGGCCGACAACCGTGCGCACGAGAGTGGTCTTGCCCGCGCCGTTGGGTCCGAGAAGACCGAGAATCTCGCCGGGGCGCACCTCGAGGGTCACGCCGTCCAAGGCCCGGCGCGAGCCGAACGACTTGACGACGTCCCGGACTTCGAGAGGAAAGGCCTCGGTCACGGGCGGATCATACGCAGGTGATAGGTGATAGGTGATAGGTGATAGGTGATAGGTCGAATAGTTTTGGCTTCACTACCACCGACCACCTAACACCTACCACCTTTGGGTTATGCTCCGCCGCTCCCGATGAATTCGCTCATCTTCTTTCTCTTGCTCGCCGCGGGTTGCGCGGGGATCGTTCTCGCCTTCGCCCAGGCGAGATCGCGAGCCGTGTTCGTCGCCGACGGGCTTGCTGACCCCGCGCGGCGCGCGGTTGCCGGAGGTTTGCTCGGCGCCGTTCTTCTGCTGACCGTGGCGATTCCTTTTGCGGGAGGGCTCGCCGGGGGAAAGCCGCAGACCAAGCACCTGACCGTCGTCTCGCTCTTCGCCGTCCACGCCATTCTTCTTCTCTTCCTGATCGCCTATTATTTTTTGACGCGGCAGTCCTCGTGGGCAGACTTCCTGAAGTTGAAGAGCGCGCGACCCATCGCGGACCTCTCCTCGGGAGTCCTGATCGGTTTTGCCGGTTGGGCCCTCATGCTAGTTGTGGTCGTGATCCTGTACTTCTTGCTGAAGAACGGCCTTGAAACGACCGCCGGCGAGGTTTCCCCGGTGATTCGATGGCTGACGGAGCGGCCTCTGACGATCCGCATCGGAATCGTGCTCTCGGCGATGGTCATCGAGGAGCTGTTCTTCCGCTCGTTTCTGCAGACCCGCGTCGGGCCCGTCGCCGCGACGCTCCTGTTCACGGCTGCCCACGGCGTCTATGGCCAGCCCCTCGTCTTAGTCGGGATCCTGGTGATTTCGGCGGTTCTTTCGACCACTTTCGTCCTCTATCGAAACGTGCTGCCCTGCATCCTGGCTCACGGCACCTTTGACGCGATTCAGATGTTCGTGGTGATACCGCTGGCGCTGCGTGCCACCTAGTTGTCAGTTTTCAGTTTTCAGTTCTGGTCCGAGCTCGAAACTGATCACTGATAACTGATCACTGATAACTGATAACTGATAACTGAAAACTGATAACTGAAAACTACACCGGGGTCTTCGCGAAGCCCGCGATCACGAAGACGTCCGCTCCCTTGTGGTAAACGAGCTCCTTCTTCGTGCGAGCCTTCTTCCAGGCTCCTTCGAACCGTTCGGCGGCGGCGGCACTTTCCCAGCGCACCCGCCAGATGTAGGCGATCGCGGAGCCCGAGCCGTAGAAAGCAATGCGGTCCCCGCGCCAGCCCGCCGCCGCATCGTCCGCTTCGGAAGCGGGGAGCGTGCGGCGAAGCAGAAAACGCACCGTCCATTCACCCAGCGTGTCCGAGTAAAGGTACCGAGACCCCTGGGGAGCCAGCTTGGCTCCATCGGCCGGCAGAAGATCGGCGGCCGGCTCGAAACGCGGGCCGTCGTGGAGAATCTCGGACGTCGACTTCGGCGGATCCTTCCAGAGCCGGTCGATCTCCTTCCACCCCCCCTTCTTGAGCCCGCGGCGGACGAACGCAGTCCCGTCTACGTAGGGGAAGAAGAGTTGATCCACGAAGTAGGGCGGCAGGTCCTTGGGCACGTTGGCCTTCTCCAGCGCACCGGCCGAGAGCAACGGCTCGAGGGTCTCCTCGAGCTCGCTGGCTTCTCCCGGAAGGTCCGAGATCACGACGCGCACCATCACGACGGTGGCCTCTCCTTCCAGGAGCGACTGAAGGGCCAATCCGCGATCTCCGTCGTCTTTGAGGGCTTTCATCCGGGCGTCCAGCCCCATCGACTCATCCTGCAGAGCGTGGGTCAGCTCGTGCGCGAAGATGAGCTTCTCCGCCATACCCTCCATTCCCGGCATCCCGCCGGAATCCAGCGTCTTTTCGGCTCCTCGTACGACGAAAAAGCGGCGCGGTTCCGGATCGTAGAAGGCGATGACCTGCGAGGCGTAAAAGTCCACGAGCTTCTCGAGAAGACCCGGGGTTTCGTCGATGAGGCCGAAGGCAACGAGGGTTCTCATCGTGTCGGCCGGCGACGTCGGGAAGGACTCGCCGATCTTGGCCTTCAGGACCTTTTTCAACTCTTGATCGCCGATTTCGGAGGCCGGAACGGTCCGAGCAAACCGTCGTCCCCGGACTTCTTCGACAGAGCGCGCCACCGAGTCGACCCGAGCCGGGAGCAGAGAGGTCACGCCCAGCAGGACCGCGGCCCCCGCGGCGAACATGGCGGCTGGCAGGATTCTTTTCACGAAAGGCAGGGTAGCATGCAGAGTCGACAGCCTACAGTCGACAGTCGACAGAGGGCTTGGGTCGTTCCCGAAGGCCTTTTCACTGTCGACTGTTGACTGTCGACTGTCGACTGTATTTCGACTAAGATCCGCCGGACTTGAGCACGATGTGAATGACTCGTCCAGTACTTCCAGCGAGACCGGACCCATTCGGATGTCTCTGTCGAGCCGATTCGAGAACATCGAAATGGCGCAGCATCTTTGCGGCAAGCTCCTGGAGCCGTACGACCTGCCCGAAGAAACTCGGCACTGGATCTTGATGGCCTTGCGGGAGGCTCTCGCCAACGCGATCAAGCACGGCAACTCGCAGGATGTCGCCAAGAGGGTCCATCTCGATATGGACGTCGTGGACGACGACCTGCGCCTGACGATCCGCGACGAAGGCTCAGGCTTCGATCCGAAAGGCGTTGCCGACCCTCTTGCCCCGGAAAATCGGATGAAGACCTCGGGGCGGGGTATTTTCTACATGAAGACGTTCATGGATGAGGTTGCCTTCCGTCCCGTGGACGGGGGCGGCATGGAGATCTTTCTGAAGAAGCATCTGACCCGAGACGGGAAGAAGGAGGAGTAGAGACGATGAAGACGACCGTGCGCGAGGGTCCAGGCGGGGTGCAGATTCTGGACTTGAAGGGAAAGATCACGATCGGTTCGGGCGACGTGCAGCTTCGCGAAACGATCAACAAGCTGGTGGAGGGAGGAAAGAAGAACATCCTCATCAATATGAAGGAAGTGACCACGATCGACTCCTCCGGCATCGGCGAGCTGGTTGGTTGCTACACCTCGGTCACGAACAAGGGTGGGAAACTGAAATTGCTGCATCTCCCTCCCAAGATCAGCGATGTGCTCACGGTCACTCAGCTCATTACCGTCTTCGATGTGTACGAGGATGAAGCGGAGGCCGTGGCGAGCTTCGGTTCGTAATCGCCGGAAAGCGTCGGTGGTCAGTCCCAAGTCCTAAGGCCGGAAACCGAAAGGGATTGGATCCCGTGTTCGGGAATCGGACTTGGGACTTGCGACTTGCCGAGCCCGCCGCCGGAAGCCATCGGAACCAGGGTGGCTAAACTTTCATCCGAGAGCCTCTCGGGAACGGCCGGTCCCTTCGACCGATTCGCCAAGCTCGCGCGCCCTCCCCTCGAGGATGCCCTCCTGCAATCGCTGCCCCCTTCCGTGGACCGGGCTCCCTCGCTCTCTCTGGCCATGCGCGAGGCGCTGCTCTCGCCCGGAAAACGGCTGCGGCCCCTCGTGGCTCTGGCCGCAGGCGACCTCGTGCGCGCCCGCCGTCCGGCGGCGACGGCGGTTGCCGTGGCGGTCGAATACGTTCACGCCGCTTCTCTCGTTTTGGATGACCTCCCCTCGATGGACGATGCGCGCCGCCGGCGAGGCCGCCCGGCCCTGCACGTCACACACGGCGTCGCGACGGCCGAGCTCGCGGCGGTCGCGTTGCTGGCTCGGGCATTCGAGCTGGTGAGCGAGGCGCCCGAAACGAGCCCGGCGACGAGGGCGCGGGTGACGGCGGAGCTGGCCGGCGCGATCGGAGCGGGCGGCTGCTGCGCCGGCCAGGCAGCGGATCTCGCCGCGGACCCCTCCGCGTTGACGCTCGAAGACCTCGAGGCCATCCACGCCCGCAAGACCGGAGCTCTTTTCGTCGCGGCCGTTCGAGGAGGGGCGCTTGCCGGCGGCGCCGGAGAGCGAACGCTCACCGCCCTGACCCAATTCGCACGCAACCTCGGCCTCGCCTTCCAGATCACGGACGACCTGCTCGACCACGAGGGAGATCCGGCTCGGCTGGGCAAGGACACGGGTCGGGACGCTCACCGCGCCAACTTCGCCACGCTCTTTGGCCCGGCCGCTTCCCGCCAGCTCGTCGAAGAGCTTCTCGGTGCCGCCGTCGAGACTCTTTCGGCCTTCGGACCGAGAGGCGGCGTGCTGGCGGACCTCGCTCGGGTGGTTCGGGACCGAAAGTCGTGAGAAGAGAAGAGTCGACAGCTCGTGCTTCGCAGCGAGCCTCCTCCGCCGAAGCAGCCGCTTCGGCTGCGACGGCTGGAAGCGCTGCTTCGCAGAGAAGGATCGACAGCTCGTGCTTCGCAGCGAAGCGCTGCTTCGCAGAGTAGCATCGTCAGCCAACAGTCGCTCGAGATCGCTTTGAATCCGAAAGAACCGCAAGCGTCGGCGCCGATCGGCCTGGATGAAGCCCGGCAACGTCTGCGCGAGCTCGGCTATTTGAGCGGGGCGGTCGAGCGCTTCGTTTTCCGGCGGGCGCTCGAGGGGCGGGGAGGTCTCCTGCTACCGGCCGTTCTTCTGGGGGCGCTGGCGGCTGCTGTCGCCGCCCTGGCGGCGGTCGACGCGGGCGAACCGGGCTTCGGGTCCTCCGCTGCTTCCGTCTGTGCGCTTCTTCTCCACCTCTTCCTGGCCGATCTGCTTCCTGCCTCGCTCGCGGCTCTCGCGGTGGCGCTCTGGGCGGATCGCTCCCGCGCTCCGGCCGAGGCAGCGACGGCGGTCGGCCTGCTTTCGTTTGCCGCCATCTTCACGCTCTGGATCGGCGGAATGTGGGGCCTCGCGCGGGCGATCCCGCCGCGGTCTCTGCTGTGGGGAGCTCCCGTTTCCGTCGCCGCGCTTTTTCTCGCCCGCAGCGCGCGTTCCGGGTTCCTGGCGCGGGCCTATGCGCATTCGCGGGTTCTCCCCGCCCGTCCTCGAAGCCGCGTGTTTTTCGCCGCGGCGGTGGCCGGCGTTCTCGTGGCTGTCGGCATTTTCGCGTCCCGCGGCGAGACTCCGGCCGTCGCGGCGCCGCATCCCTCTCCGCGATCGGGAACGGTGGTCGTGGCGGCGATCGACGGTCTCGGTCTGGACGGACAGCCCGGTCCGGCTCTGGCGGGAATGCAGGAGCTCTTCGGACGCGGCCGGACGGCTTGGTGGCCGACGCCCGCAGGCGTCTCTCCGCCCGAGATCTGGACGGATCTGGCAACGGGCCAGCCCGCTTCGCGGCA
>Ga0070698_100003010_pt1 | contig 18556 bp, 19 predicted proteins | sample KBSK1502metaG_FD_65477 | JGI IMG/M metagenome (GOLD analysis project Ga0070698, IMG submission 65477) | Corn, switchgrass and miscanthus rhizosphere microbial communities from Kellogg Biological Station, Michigan, USA - KBS K1-50-2 metaG | ecosystem: Host-associated > Plants > Roots >...
GCCCTCGGCCTCGTGCTGGCGGCGCTCATTGTCGGCGCGGCCATGCTCACGCGCGTGCCGACGACGTTCACGATCTTCGGCTATCCAGGGCTTGCGATGTTGCTCTTCCTGGCGGCGGCCGCCGGTGGATTCTGGATGGCCTGGACGATCCTGGCGGGCGACGTCCGGAAGACGCGTGCGCGCTGAGCTGGGCGGACCGCTTTTGCGGTCCGCCCGGCGCGTCAGATTTAGGAGCGGACTGGAGGCCTGTCAGGAATGAAGTCTCGTCCCCGTATTTTTTCCGCGATCATTTTGACTCCGCCGAGCACCGGTGTGACATCGAGCGCCGCGTCCAGCGCCCCGCGCAGGACCCCTTTGCGCCGCATCGTGGAAGCGAGGACCGCGAGCGCGAACATCGCACCGACCCAGGGCACCATACGCGTAAGCTTGGTCATGAGGACCAAGCGGAGCAACGTATGTGCCCGCGGCCAGGTCGGCCTATTGGTGCGCCGCGGCGCGCTCCGCCGGGGGAATACTGATCAGCTCGGGGTGCGCAGCGACGTGAGCAGCGACCACCGCCTCGGCCTTCGCCACGGCATCAGCGTCCCCGGCGCGGAAGATTGCGTTGGCTTCGACGAGATCTTTCTGGTTCGCGGGGGTTGCGTCGGGACTGTCGTAAATCGCCGTCACGGGGCACGCGGGAACACAGGCGCCGCAATCGATGCACTCTTCGGGATGAATGAAGAGCATGGGCGTCGCCTCGAACTCGGGTTCATCCTTGCGCGGGTGAATGCAGTCAACGGGGCACACATCCACACACGCACTGTCCTTGGTGCCGATGCAGGGGTCGGTGATGATGAAAGCCATTGCGCCTGAGCTTACACAAAAGCTCGTTTTAATGCCACGCTGATGGCCGACGAGGTGCGTAACGGCGTGCCCTTCGACGGTGCTCAGGGCACCCCGAGCAAGAGTCGAGGTGTGCAGGGAGGGCTCACCGAGGAGGAGAAACGCTCGAACGTGATCCGCCTCGCGTTCGGCGGAAGCCCCGAACGCTTCGAGGAGTTCTGCCGCACCGTTCGCCAGGACATTCCAGACGGCACGGCCGTCGTCCTTCGCGGCAGCGCGGTCACCGGCCAGCGCTGGAAGGACGGCGCACCGTTCGACGCAGACGGCCCGGGGACGAGTGATCTCGACCTGACCCTCGTCGGTGACGAGGCCGTGGCGCTCTTCAAGCTCACTGGATTCTTCGTGCCAGGCGTGCATTCGCGTCCCGTCTCGGAAGATGATCCCGATATCGCGCCTTCCCTCATCCCGCTCCGCGAGACCCTGATGGCGATGACGGGACGCCCGGTCAACATCCAGGCGTCGCGGGACGTGGTGATCCAGTTTCGCGGAGGACTGCTCGATCAGCCGTACCTCACGCTCGTCGAGACACCCCGGCACGAGTGACGTTTCGCATCCTTTCGTACAACATCCGGCGCGGCGGCGGCGGCCGGGAAGCGGCGCTTGCCGCCGTGATCCGGTCCTCATCCGCAGACGTCGTCGTGCTGCAGGAGGCGACGCGCCCGGACGTCGTCGAACGCGTCGCGCAGGCCGCGGGGATGCAGCAGTGGGCGTCGCGGCCTGACGAATCACTGGCATTTATGAGCCGCGTGCCGGTTGCGCATCATGCGTGGCACAAGCCGCGCGTCTCGCGCCACGCGTTTCTCGAGATTGTGCCGGCGACGCCGACGTGGCGCGTGTTCGGCGTGCATTTGAGCGCCGTGCACGCCGCGTGGACGGAGCGGCGGAGGGTGTTCGAGCTGCGGGCGCTGCTGCGCGCGATCGCTGCGCATCAGCAGGGCCCCCATGTGCTGATCGGCGACTTCAACACCGTCGCGCCCGGGGATCTCCTCGACATCCGCAGGCTCCCACACCGCCTGCGGGCGCTCGTCTGGCTGAGCGGCGGCCGTATCCGCTGGAAGACCATCGCGACGGTGCTGTCCGCAGGGTACGTCGATGGATTCCGACGTCTTCATCCAACCGATGCCGGGTACACGCTCCCTGCTCCGGAGCCGCACGTGCGGCTGGACTACGCGTTTGTTCCCGGTGGGTTCGTTCAACAGGTCAGCGAATGTGCAGTCATGAAGACGCCCGAAGCGGCCGCGGCGTCCGATCACTACCCGCTCATGCTCGAGGTCACTGAATGATCGGGCGGGCCGTAGAGGCCCGCCCTACTCGTCCCGCCCTACGAGGTAGCCATTCGCATGGAACAGCGCGTGTTTGGAAAGACCGGTATCACTGTGCCCGTTGTCGGGATGGGGACATGGCAGACATTCGACGTCCGAGGAGCGCTCGTTGAAGAACGCCGCCTTGTGACCGACGCGGCATTCGAGACAGGCGCCACGTTCTTCGATTCATCTCCGATGTACGGCCAGGCGGAGCGGGTCCTGGGCAGCACGCTCGAAGGGCGCCGCGACGGCGCGATCGTCGCCACGAAAGTCTGGACGGCCGATGACGGTGAGGCCGGGAATCAGATCGCACGCGCGCTCGAGTACTTCGGCGGGACCGTGGACCTGTATCAGGTGCACAACCTGGTTGCGTGGCGCAAACGGCTCGATCAGCTTGAGCGCCTGAAGGCGGAAGGCACGGTTCGCGCCATCGGCCTCAGCCACTACAGCGCGACGGCGTTCGACGAGCTGAGGCGCGCCATGGAGGATCGGCGCGTGGGCGCCATCCAGATTCCCTACAATCCGCACCAGCGCGACGTCGAAGCCTCGATCCTTCCGGCGGCCGCCGACCTTGGCCTCGGCGTGATCGTGATGCGTCCTTTCGGGGAAGGATCGCTGTTGCGAAAAACGATCCCCGCGTCCGCGCTGACGCCGCTCGCACCGTTCGGGATCACGTCGTGGCCCCAGGCGCTGCTGAAGTGGATCCTGAGCGATGCGCGCTGCCACGTCGCGATTCCTGCGACGTCGCGCGTCGATCACCTGCGCGCGAACGCCGCCGCGGGCATCCCGCCGTGGCTCGGTCCGGCTGAGCGTGCGTACATCGCCAGGCTCGCCCGCTGACACACAGTTAGCTCATCGCACCAAATGTCCCGTGCGCGGGCATCGTTTGTGAATGCCTGTAGCCCGTCAAGGAGAACTCAATGACGTTCACATCACGTCTGTTCTTGATGGTTGCGGCGTTTGTCGCGTTCGTCTGCTCGTTTCCTGCGGCGCAGACGCTTGGCCAGCCTGAACGGTTTACCGCCAACGCCGTTTCGCTGAGCCCTCAATACGGAACCGGTCAGCAGACTGTCGAGATTACGATCGATCGCTGGTCACTCGCGTCCGACCGCGAGCGCCTCGTGACGGCGTTGCAGCAAAAGGGACCGGACGAATTGTTGAAGCAGCTGCAGAAAACGAAGCCCGTCGGGAGAATCAGAACGCCTGACTCGCTTGGCTACGATCTTCGCTATGCGCAGCAGATGCCTCTGCCTGAGGGCGGCCGGAGCATCGTGATCGCAACCGATCGCCCTGTCGGATTCTGGGAGGCGACGAACCGGCCGAGAACCTTCGACTACCCGTTCACGGTGATCCAGATGAATATCGGCCGGGACGGCGCCGGATCCGGGACGATGTCCTATGCGACCAAGATCATCGCGAAGGACAACATGATTGAGCTGGAGGACTTCGCCACCAAGCCCATCATGCTGAACAACATTCGCGCCGAGGCGAAAAAAGGTTAATACCGCCTTTTCTGCTGGCGGACGAGATCGAACTTGGCTGTGTCGGCGATCGCCATCACGGCCATCACCCCGGCCTGTATGGGATCGCTGACGACGAGGTCGGCTGCATCGGGCACGCTGCCGGCCATGTTGAGCGAGATCACGTACAGGCCGTTCTTTCGTACTTCCTCGACGGCCTCTGAAATCGCGCCGCCCATCAGCGATCCCGCCAGCACGAGGAGCTTCACGCGCGGGAGGCGCGCCGTGGCGCGGACCGCGGCCGCGAGCTCCTGCTCGCCGACCAGTGGAATCGTGTCGACCGAGATGCGCTCGCCGCGGATGTTATGCCGGTCGGCTTCCGCGATCGCTCCCAGCGCAACCTGGCCGACCTGCGCGCCCCCGCCCATCACGATGATTCGTTTTCCGTAAATCTTCGCAAACGAAGGAATCTCCTCGAGCGCGACGACCCCATCGAGACGCGTCAGATCGGCAAAAAGCTCGACGGGTGTCTGCTCCGTGGAGAATTCGAAGTACATCTCTGCGCGATCACCAACGGAGTGCAGGTCGACGTAGCGGATGTTCGCCTGGTGATCCGCCAGCACCCTGGTGACCGCCGACAACGTGCCCGGCCGGTCCGACGCCGTGACGACGACTGCGTGAAGCGTGCTCACGCGCTGGACTTTACCACTGTCCTCCCGGCCCTACTTCCACTCCCAGAATTTGGCGTGTGTCTTCCCTTCCGGATCGACGTCGTATTCGAACACCACGGGGACGGTGTTCAGTCGCCCCAGTTTCTGCGACGCGGTCCGATGGTAAAGGATGCCGCGATAGCTGACGGCGCCCTTTTCCTTGAAGGCTCCCAGGCCCGAGCCTTTCCAGCTGACCAGTTCACCGTCCTGGGTCATGAAGGCTCCCTCTCCTTCCCCGTAGACGCCGCCGTCGGGTTTCACGGTGGAGGTATACGTCCCAAACCCCGTCGTGTTGACTCCCAGCACATTGCCGCTGTCCTCGAAGGAGACCTCTACTCGCATGGGATCAGTAGACACCACTCTTCTCACAATCCTTTTTCCAGTCGTTTCGCCGATCATTTCTCCAAGCATGGTGTGACCTCCAGTCGAAATGTGGATGTACGGGTGAACTGGACGCGCCTCAGGCCGTCCTGAGCGGGCGGATTATACGCTAGCCCGATCGCCCAACCGCGTTCAAAGCGGCTGAGTAGTGGTGGATGAGTCGATTGGGTTTTTCATCAGCTTGCACGTCGCGTCGACGTCACATCACAATGCGAGTCTGATGTCGTTTTTTTGACGCGAAGGAGGTAAGAGATGGCCAAAGCGAAGAGTGCAATTCCGCCGGGGCACCACACGATCACGCCGCAGTTGACGCTCGATAACGCCGCGCAGGCGATTGAGTGGTACAAGAAGGCGCTTGGTGCGGAAGAAACGGCGCGTGCCGTCGGTCCCGACGGGAAGATCATGCACGCGGAAGTGCGCATTGGTGATTCGCTCATCATGCTGAACGACGAGATGGGGGGTGGAAAGAGTCCAAAGAAATTCGGAGGTTCACCGGCGTCGCTCTGGGTCTATGTCGAGAATTGCGACACGCTGTTCAACCGCGCCGTTGCGGCGGGCGCGAAGGTCGCGAACGGGCCCATGGGGCAGATGGCGGATCAGTTCTGGGGCGATCGCTGTGGAACCTTGACCGACCCACAGGGGTACAGTTGGACGATTGCGACGCACAAAGAAGATCTCACGCCGCAGGAAATGCAGCAGCGCCAGGCGGAGTGGATGAAGAACTTCGCGCCGCAGCCGACGCACAGCTAGTCGCTGGACACTTGCCTCGCCGAAGCCGGTAGGCGAAGGCGGACGGGCCGCGCCAGCTCCCCGGCGAGGCCCTTGAAAATATTGCGCGTCTGTCCCAAAGGACCCACCGCAGATGTCACGATTGCGAACTCTGGAATGAAAAGCACGCGGACGCGGAGGCGTGCATCTGGCTCGGTCGCAATCGTGACAACGTCCTGAGCTGCGTAGAACGCGCCAGCCCGCATCTCGTTTCGCCGGGCAAGCCGGCGGCGCCTCGCCGGACGTGCAGGTAGTCTGAGCGAGGCCGAGCCCACCACCGTAATCCACCGAATCCGGCACTCAATCCGGCACTGATGTTTGGCGTGAGCGGTTCGCTGTAGCTCTCGCTCGAGTGCATTCGGCTTAGCGACCCGCATCAATCGGCGCCGTGGAACATCGAGGTCTGCACTGCGGGTGCGCCGGCAATTACAGCCGGATGTTGTCGATTTCATGTCCGGGGCTGAGGGTTTCGTGAGGCGCGAAAGGCGCGACGAAAATTCGTCCCAAGCGCCGTTTGCCGGTGTAGCATCCTGCCGAAGCCTTGGACGCCAAAATGGAAATTCCGGTCCTATCGTCAAATCCCATTACCAAAAGGGGAGGCAGCGTGAATGTGGGATTGAAATCTGTGCTGGCGTTGGTAGCGCTGGCGCTGGCCTTGCCGGCAACTGCCCTCAACCTGACTGTGACCTTTTTTGGCGAGACCATGTTCGGCGCCCCCTTCGCCGTCGCCAGGGACAAGGGCTTTTTTAAGGAGGTCGGGATCGACGTTACCGGCTTCATCACCTCGGCTGGCGGCGGCACCACCATCCGCAATGCGCTCGCCTCGGAGATTCCTTACGGCGAGGTGGCACTGCCGGCGGCGATCGCCGCGATCCAGCAGGGCGTCGGGCTGACCATCGTGCACGCCGGCGTGGTCTCAGTCGCTGATCAGGTATGGGTCACGCGCAAAGAAGACGTCAGCATCAAGACCTTCGCCGACCTACGGGGGAAGAAGCTGAGCTACTCCAGTCCGAAATCGGTGACAGACATGATCACGACCATGCTGCTGGACCAGGCCAAGTTAACCGGTCAGGTGGAGCGCAAGTCCACCGGCGCCATGGGTGCCGGCCTCACGGCGCTGCGCGCGGGAGGCGTGGACATGACCTATGTCAACGAGCCTGTATGGAGCAAGGAGAAGGGCAACTATCGGATGGTTTGGGATTCCAGCAAGATCGCGCCGCGCGTCACGGCGACGGTCGGCATCGTCAAGACCGATTACCTGAAGAAGAACCCGGACAAAATCCGCGCCATCATCGCCGCGCGTAAGAGGGGGGTCGAATACATCCTGAAAAATCCGGCCGAATCTGCCGCCGCCCTCGCGCGCGAATACAAGATCGAGCTGGTTCATGCCAGGAGCGCCATCGACAACGTTCTTTCGGTCAAGGGCGGTTTTTGGAGCGGCGGGAGGTTCGATATGGAAGGCATGAACGTCATGCTCAAAGGGCTGCAGCTGGTGAAAGCCGTCCAGCCAGGGCCGTTCAACTGGGCGAAAGTGATAGACGAGAGCTATCTTCCGGCCGACGAGCGCAGCAGATAGTCACTTGACCGCCCACGCCCGCCTGCAGGGGATTACCCGCACGTATCCGTCAGTCGGAGCGCACCCACCGGTGCACGCGCTTGGGCCGCTCGACTTGGAACTGCAGCAAGGCGAGTTTTTTTCCGTCGTCGGCCCCTCGGGCTGCGGCAAATCGACCTTGTTCGATGTCCTGGCCGGGCTATCTACGGCGAATTCGGGCACGGTCGAATTTGAAGACAAGCCGGTGACGGGCAGCGTCCCCGACGGCATAGGCGTCGTGTTCCAGGAGGATGCGAGCTTTCCCTGGCTCACCGTGTGGGATAACGCCGCGTTCGGCCTGCGACGCGCGGGCCTGCCTGAGCGCGAGGTCGCCGAGCGCGTCGAGCACGCGCTCTCTTTCATGGGCCTGCGCAGTTTTGCCCGCGCGTATCCGGCGCAGCTCTCCGGCGGTATGCGCCAGCGGGTGTGCATCGCGCGCACTCTCGTGGCGCGGCCGCGGCTGCTGCTGCTCGACGAACCCTTCGGCGCGCTTGACCAGCAGACGCGTTTGCTGATGGGAGATGAAGTGCTCAATCTCTGGCGCGAGACCGGCGCCACAGTGCTGCTCATCACCCACGCGCTGGATGAGGCGGCCATGCTGTCGGACCGGGTCGGCGTGATGTCGGCCAGGCCCGGCCGCTTCATCGACCTCGTTACTACCGGTTGGCCGAAGGAGCGCGACAGCACCATCGTCGCGGAGCCGGATTTCGGCCAGGTCACGGCGCGGCTGTGGTCGCTACTGCGCGCCGAATCGATGAAGGCGATCGCGGGGCTGCCATGACCCGCGCCGGGGGCATACGCGCTGCCGTCATCGGTGGGGCGGCGGCCGCGCTCGAAATCGCGTGCCACGCCGGCTGGATCGATCCGGTATCGGTGATCCCACCGAGCCAGATGGTGGCGGGCGCGTACACGTTGCTCGCCTCGGGCGAATACTACGCGGACATCCTACTCACTTTGGAGAACGTGGGCCTCGCGCTGCTCGTCTCCCTTGCATTCGGTTTTCTCGGCGGCCTCGTGCTCCACCGATTGCCGCGGTTGCGCCAGGCGATCGACCCGCTGCTCGCCAGCTATTACGCCGTGCCCACGTTCCTGTTCTATCCCCTGTTCATCGTGCTTTTCGGCTTGAACCGCTGGCCGCTGGTGGCGATCGGCTTCCTCTTCGCTGTGGTGGCGATGATGCTGAATACGCTCAATGGCTTTGATCGGGTGCCGGTGGTGCTGACCAAGACCGCGCGCGTGATGCGGCTCACCAGGACACAGGAAATTGCGCGGGTCACACTGCCCGCCTGCGCCCCTTACATCTTTACCGGCGTGAAGCTTGCCATCGCGTATTCCTTCATCGGTGTCATCGCCGGCGAGTTCGTGCTCTCCGGCGCCGGCTTCGGTTTCAAGATCGCGTTCGCCTACAACAATTTCGACAACCCCACCATGTACGGACTGATGCTGCTGCTTCTTCTGCTCGTCGGCAGCGTGAACATGTTGCTGTACTACTGGGAGCGGCGCCTCTACGCGCGCCAGGTGCGTGCATGAGCGCAGTTGGCGAGGAACTCGCGGTATCCACGCCGCAAACCGGTGTATCCGGGGTGCTTGATACCCTCTACGCAATCGCCGCCCTGCTGTTCGCATGGCAGGTGCTGCACTGGATCGCGGGCGGACTGGTGTTGCCTTCGCCGCTGGGCGCGGCGAATCGGCTGGCGCTGATCGCAGCCGATCCGGAATTCGCTGGGCACGCCTGGGAGACCGGCCGCGCTTTCGCCACGGCATTGCTGATTTCCCTGATCGGAGGCCTTGGCCTGGGGGTCTTGCTGGGCGTCCACCGGCTCTCGAGCGAAGTGGCCGAACCCATGCTCGTGGCCCTCTACTCCATGCCCAAGATCACGCTTTATCCGGTGATCCTGCTGCTTTTCGGGCTCGGCATCTCGGCCAAGATCGCGTTCGGCGCGCTGCACGGCATCATCCCGGTGATCATGTTCAGCATGAACGCGGTGCGCAACATTCGCCCGGTGTATCTCCGCAGCGCACGCGCCATGCGCCTGGCGGCCCTGCAGACGGGGTTGCACGTGATGGTGCCGGCAACGCTGCCGGAGATCGTTTCCGGATTTCGCCTTGGCTTTGCCCTGACCTTGCTCGGCACCTTAATCGGCGAGATGTTCGCCTCGCAGCGCGGAATCGGCTACATGCTGCTCAAGGCGATGGAGTCAAACGAGCCGACGACGATCACGGCGCTGGCGCTGTTGCTCATCGTGTTCGCCACCTGTGCGAGCTGGATCCTGCTCGCGATTGATAACCGGCTGCACCGGCGAACATGAAAAAATCCAGTTAGACAGGCCGTGCGAGCGAGAAAGACTTCCTTTTCAAACGTCTCCCGCGATTTCGTCGTCTGAATTCAATCGGTTACCGGCGGCGGGCCAGCGACGTTTTTCGAAGGAGCCAGGAATCAGGCATCCGCGAGACTTGCCGCGCGGCGTAGGCGGACTTGTCGCGCCGAAGCCCGTTACCGCGTTTCAGCGGGCGAAGGCGGGCGCCCGAGCGCCACGAGCGATTTCAGAATGACCGACTCTGGAACGAGTCGGATGACCAGGTCGCGCATCCAGCATCCTGCGGCGCTCTTGATGGACCCCATGCGCGCGTTGCGCTTGGCGAGCTGCACGACGGCACGCGTTCGCCCGGCGCGCGCGCGCTCGTATCGCCGCAACGCAGCGTCGGCTGGGGTGGTGTCGCGAAGCACATGGCCGAGGGTCACCGCATCTTCCAGCGCCTGCGCGGCGCCCTGTCCGGCGTGCGGCAACATCGGATGCGCCGCATCCCCAAGCAGCGTCACGCGTCCCGCACCCCAGTCATCGATCGGATCGCGCTCGAACAGCTCGTCCAGTCGCAGATCTTCCACGCGAGTCGCGCGGACAATGGCGCGGAAGGGCTCGTGGAATCGCGACGCGCAGCGTTCGGCGAGCGCCGCGGGGCTTCCGGAATCGATCGGAAACCCGCCTTCGCCAAGGCTGCGGCGGGGGAGCTGATCCGCGCGCAGAGACAGATACCAATAGACCTCGCGCTCACCCGCGCGCGCCACGCCGGCCTCGAACCCCCGGCCGAAGTACTGCGCGCCGCTCGCGTTGCCCAGATGATGCACCTCGTCCAGCGCGACACCACGAATCGCCAGGAGACCGCTGCGACGAGGCGCGCCTTCATGTGGATGCAGCTGCCTGCGAATGAGGGAGCCGACGCCATCGGCACCGACGAGGATGTCGCCGGTCACCGTTCGGCCGTCCGCCATCGTCAACGTGACACCCTCATATGAGGTCGTGAACCCCGTGACGGCGCTGTCGAGCGCCACGGTATCGAGCCCTACGGCGTCGAGCAGCGCACCATGCAGGACCGTGCGCAGGATGCAGACCGCATCCTCGTCGAGAAGCGCGCGCGCGGCCGCGGTGTCGAATCGCCGGAGCACCGTGCCATCGGGGCGGCGCATCTCGCCGTTGGTCGCAACTGCGCCGCCGCGGCGAGCGACCTCGGCCAGGCCGAGCGCTCCGAGCGCATGCATCGCGTTAGGCGCGAGGAGCAGCGCAAAGCCAAGCTCGCGCGGCGAAGCAGCCCGCTCGAAGACGCGAACACCCCACCCTGCGCGTCTCAGCGCGAGCGCTGCGGCAAGCCCTCCAATGCCCGCGCCGACGATCAACGCTTTCCTTGGGAGTTGGGAGTTGGGAATTCGGAGTTGGGAATCGCGAGTCATCGTCTCAGAGCGTTTTTCCTCCGGTATCGACCGCCGGCACCGTGATGATGCCCCGCTCGCGGTAGATCGGACGGACAACCGCGCGGATGGCGGGAAGCTTATAGGCGAACCACGCTCCGCCAATCAGGCAGACGATCCCGCTGATCCGGACGGTCATCGGCGCGCCGAACCGTTCGGCGATCACGCCGCCGAGGAGACTCCCGATCGGAACCGTTCCGAAGAACGCCATCGTGTAGAACGACATCACCCGCCCCCGCAAGCGTTCTTCGACAATCGTCTGGAGGATCGTGTTGGTGGCCGCGAGGTGCACCATGAAGCCGCACCCCGCGATCGCCAACACCACGCATGCGAGCCACAGCGAGGTTGTCATCGAGAACGCGACCAGTCCCGCGCCAAAGACCAGCGTCGCGTACATGATGATGCGGCCGAGCCCCACGACTGTCTCGCGCTGCGCCAGATATAGCGCACCGGTCAGTGCGCCGACGCCGGTCGACGTCATCAGCAGCCCAAGCGTGTTCGCCCCGCCGTGCAGTTCCATTGCTGCGATGGCGGGCATGAGCACGGTATACGGCGTGCCCGCCGTGCTGACAATCGCGACGAGCGTCAAGGCGGAGCGGATCGGCACCGAATGCAGGACGTAATTCCATCCGTGGTGGAGCTCGTCGAGCAGGTGCATCTCGGTGGTGGCGTCTCCGCGGTGACGCGGCTCGATGCGCATCATCAGCAGTGAGGCGATGACCGCAAGGTACGAAATCGCGTCGATGAGAAAGCACCAGCCTTCTCCGAAGCCGGCAATCAGCAGTCCGCCGATCGCTGGCCCGATGATCCGGCTGCCGTTGACCATCGACGAGTTGAGCGCGATCGCGTTCGGCAGGTCCCGGCGGTCCTCGACCATCTCGCTGACGAACGCCTGACGCGCGGGCGTGTCGAATGAGTTGATGACGCCCTGGATCACCTGCAGCCAGATGATCTGCGCGACGGTGATGAGGTGGGTAAACGTCAGGACGGCCAGGATGGCCGACTGCACGAGCGAGGCGACCTGGGTCAGGAGAAGAATCCTGCGTCGATCCATCCGATCGACGAGGACGCCGGCAAACGGGGTGATGACGAGCGTCGGAATCTGCCCGCAGAAGCCGGCAATGCCAAGAAGCAGCTCCGAACCGGTGAGCCGGTAGACGAGCCAGCTCGTGGCCACGCGCGTGATCCAGGTGCCGACAAGGGAAATGCTCTGCCCGCCAAAGAAGAGACGGAAGTTACGGTGCTGCAGGGCGCGCGTGATGCGCAACCCCGCGTGCGACGACATAGACCTTCATTGTAGGATCCACGGCGTGCAAATCGCCGCGCTCTCCAGGAGGCCCTATGCCGAAACCGTTTTCACATCTGGTTGTCGTCGGACTATTGGTCAGCGTGCCGTTGACGGCGCACGCGCAGGAAGCGGCGGTGAGCGGAACGATCACCGACAGCACGGGCGGTGTGCTGCCGGGGGTGACGGTGACCGCGGTGCACGAGGCCAGCGGGAATTCGTTCGTCGGCGTCACCGACGACAAAGGTATGTTCCGCCTTCCAGTACGGACCGGGCTCCACCGGCTGACGCTGGAGCTCGCGGGCTTCGGCACCGTGACCCGCTCGGTCGATCTCCTGGTGAACCAGCAGGCGGTCGTGAACCTTCAGATGGCGCCCTCGACGCTGCAGGAGACGGTGACCGTCACCGGCGAGGCGCCGCTGATCGACACGACGAAGTCGGAGGTCGGCGGCAACATCGATCCGCGGCAGCTGCAGGACCTGCCTGTGAACGGCCGGAATTGGCTCGACCTCGCGACGCTTGCGCCAGGAAGCCGGCAGAACTCCTCGAGCGACACGCTCGGGGGCAGGGACTATCAGTTTCAGATCAACATCGACGGACAGCAGGTCACGCAGCTGTTCTCAGGCGCTTTCGGACAACCACGGTATAGCCGTGAGGCGATAGCAGAGTTCCAGTTCATCTCGAACCGCTTCGATGCGAGCCAGGGGCACTCGAGCGGCCAGCAGCTCAATGCGATCACCAAGTCCGGCACGAACAGGCCCCAAGGCACCTTCTCGGGCTACTTCCGCGACGCGACGTTCAACGCGAAAGATTTCATCCAGGACCGCGTGCTGCCGTACTCGAACCAGCAGCTTGCGTGGACGTACGGTGGTCCACTCAGGAAGGACCGCATCCACGTCTTCGGCACGTTCGAGTACGAGCGCGAGCCGACGACGTTCAGCTATTCGAGCCCGTACCCGATGTTCAACTTCGATCAGTTGAGCACGCGCACCGAGAAGAAGGCGAGCCTCCGCCTCGACTTCCAGTTCTCGCCGCGCACGCGGCTGTCGGTTCGCGGCAACAAGGCATTCAACCACCTGCCGATCGACAACCGCTTCTCGGGCGGCGCGACGCGGCACCCCTCGTCCGCGATCGAGACGGGGCGCGCGACCAACAACATCCTCGCGACGCTGACGCAGGTGCTCAGCAGCCGGGTCGTGAACGAACTACGCGCCGGTGATGCGGCGTTCTCGTTCTACCAGCACCCGGTCGTGAAGTATCCGGGTCACCCGTACGCGCCCTTCCGCACGTTGGGCGGGACACCGATCCTGACGTTCCGGGGCGGCTACTCGATCGGCCAGGGCCACGCGAATTCGCCTGTGAACGCGATCCAGGATCCGTACTCGCTGCGCGACGACCTGGCGTTCTCCTTCAATCGGGGCGGTCGCCACGACGTGAAAGTGGGCGGCGAATACATTTACAACAAGCAGTCGGTCACCGTCTGCGACTTCTGCATGGGGACGTACGACATGCAGGGCGGCAACGTGCCCGCCAACATCGAGTCGCTCTTCCCGGTGTGGAATGACGTCTCGACCTGGAACTTCGCTGCGCTGTCGCCGGTGACGCGCTCCTATCGCCTCGGCGTCGGCCAGTTCATCGTCTATCCGGTGCGCCACGAGGTGGCGGGCTGGATTCAGGATGACTGGGCCGTGGCGTCCCGGCTCACGCTCAACCTTGGATTGCGATATGACCTCGGTAAGGGCAGCCTCGAGGACATCGTCTACAAGCCATTCGTCCCCGCCGGGCCGGGCGCGGACAAGAACAACTTCGGCCCGCGCGCCGGCTTCGCATACCGTCTGAACGACAAGACCGTCGTGCGCGGTGGTGCCGGCAAGTATTTCGCCAACGAGGACGAGAACACCGTGTTCTGGTCGATGCTCACGCAGAGGACGATCTCGGTCCTGCAATTGAACGACAACCGGGCTGACTTCGCGGCAAATCCCTTCAACGGGCCGATCCCGACCTACAGCCAGGCGGTGGACATGTTCAACCGCGGCTCGATCCGCCGCAGCGCCCGGCAGCTGCCCGATCCGAATCTGGAGACGGCATACAGCTACCAGTCGTCAATGGGCGTGCAGCGCCAGTTCGGCACCGACATGTCGGTCGAGGCGGACTGGGTGTACACGGGGAACCGGAAGCCGCGGATTACGACTGACATCAACCTCGCGTACAACCTCGCCACCGGATCGAACTATCCGTTCACCGACGTGACGAAGCGTCCCACCGCCGGCTGGGACAGCGTGAACCTCGACATGGCGGCGGGCAAGGATCGCTACAATGGGATCCAGCTGGCGTGGAACAAACGAATGAGCCACCGCTGGCAGGCGTCTGCCACCTATCTCTACGCGCTGCAGTACAACTGGCAGCACGTGCAGCCGCCGCCCGGATGCTCGTCGGTCTGGACGATCTCCGCAAGCGGACAGTTCCAATGCAACGTGCCGATTCAATTGAATACGGTCTACCGAGACGAGTGGTACTTGGCCGATGACGCGAATTCGGCGTATGGTCAGCGGAACCGCGCGACCTTCAACGGCATCTGGGACATGGGCTACGGCTTCCAGCTCAGTGGTCTGTACTTCTACGGCGACAACGGGTGGACAACGCCGGCGTCGGGCGTTGACGTGCTGGGCACAGGTGGCACGACCAACGTCGGGTCGGCATCGAACAGTCGGGTGAAAGCCGTCAATCCGGACGGCTCATTGCAGCTGGTCGAGCGCCGCTCATTCGACCGGCCGTCGCTGCACCGAGTCGACACCCGGCTCCAGAAACGCGTCACGATCGGCAACCGGACGACTGTCGACGGGATGCTCGAGGTGTTCAACCTGTTCAACCACAAGAACTTCAATTCGTTCGTGACAAACCTGAGCAACACCGCGCGTTACGGTCAGCCGTCGCAGGACACGAACATCGCGTTCCAGCCACGGATGTTGCAACTGGGGTTTCGCGTTTCGTTTTAGGGGCTAGGGGTTAGGGGTTAGGGGTTAGGGGTTAGGGGTTAGGGGTTAGGGCTGTATCAGGATGTAGAAAGCGCGCGAATGAAGACCGCCATCCTGTCGAGGACGATCCGCGGCTGATCGAGGTGGGGCGAATGACGGCACGCGTCCAGCATCAGGGCGTCGCACCGGTCACCCAGCGCCGACATGATTGCGTCCACCTGCCGCTTCGTTCCGTACTCGTCGTCGTTGCCCTGAATGACCAGCGCGGGGCACTCGATGTTCCTCAGGTACTCCTCGATGCTCCATGCGCGGAAGTCGGGTCGCAGCCAGACGTCGGTCCAATAGCGAAACAGCGTGTCGACGTTCGGGCCGTGATGGCGCGCGAGCTTCGTGCGGAGGTCGGTGTTCGCATAGAGGTCGCGGAGTTCCGCGATGCGCGTCGACGTGATGTCTTCGACGAAGACGTGCGGCGCCTCGAGCACAAGCGCCAGCGGGTGCCCGAGCCCCGAGCCGGCGAAGATCAGCGCGATTGACGCGCCGTCGCTGTGTCCGACGAGAATCGGGCGGGCGATCTCGAACATCTGCAGCAGGCGCGGAAGCACGATCAGCGCTTCATCGTGCATGAAGCGGACGGAGCGCGGGCCCATGAACGCATCCGATTTGCCGTGACCCCGGCGGCTGTACACCAGGCCGCCGCATCCGGTCCGCGAGCAGAGTGCCGCGGGAAAGTCGCGCCACTGGCTGAGCGATCCGAGCCCCTCGTGAAGAAAGACGAGCGTCGGCGCGTGCGCTGGCGGCGGACCGTGCCAGACGTACTCGAGGCGCGCGCCGTCGATCGAGACGAACTCCTTCACGGGCCTATCATAGGTCTCCATGAACGATCTTCTCGTCCATCACGACGCGCGCATCACCACGATCACGCTGAACCGGCCGGACGCGCTGAACGCGTTCGACGCACGACTGGCCGCGGATCTTGGGCACGCGATCCGTGACGCTGCTCTGGATGGCCACTGCCGCGTCATCGTTCTCACCGGCGCGGGCCGCGCATTCTGCGCCGGCGCCGACGTGGGGTATTTGAAGCAGCTGATCGACACGCACGACTGGGCGCAAGCGCGTGAGCTCGTGGGTCAGGGCGCGAGCGCGATTGGCGCGATTGCGTCGGCCCCCAAGCCGGTCATCGCGGCGGTCAACGGCGCGGCTGCTGGAGGCGGCGCGAGCCTCGCCCTGGCGTGCGACATCCGCGTGGCGTCCGACCGCGCGTCGATAGGGCAGGTGTTCAATCGCATCGGCTTGCACCCCGATCTCGGCAGCACCTTTTTCCTGCCGCGTCTTGTCGGTCTTGGGAAGGCGCTCGAACTGGTCTTCACCGGCGACATGATCGATGCCCCGGAAGGGCATCGTCTCGGCATCTTCAATCGCATCGTGCCGGCAGACACGCTGATGAATGAAACGCGCGCGCTGGCGGAGCGGCTGGCTGACAAGCCGCCCCTGGCGATCGCGCGGGCAAAGAAGGCGCTGTACCAAGGTTCGCAGGCCTCCCTGGACGAAATGCTCGCCATCGAGCTCGAAAACCAGATCGCGCTCTTTTCCACCCATGACGCACGCGAAGGCATGGAGGCCTTTGCGGAGAAACGCCCTCCGCACTTCCGCGGTGTCTAACGGGCCACAGAGTCACGGAGACACAGAGACGATTTTGTTTTCTCTGTGACTCTGTGACTCTGTGTCTCTGCGGCTTGTCTGGGCGACCGGCCGTTGCGGCGCGGACCCTTTAGGTCCGCGATACGATATCGGCCGTGTTGACCGCGCTGCCAGACACCTTCAACGCGGCCACCTGGTTCGTGGATCGCCACATCCACGAAGCGCGCGGCGCGAAGGTCGCCATCGAGTGCGGCGACGAGCGCGTGACGTATCAGCAGGTCCTCGACCGCGTCAATCGGGTGGGCAACGCGCTGCGCGAGAAGCTGGACGTGCGGCTCGAGGAGCGCGTGATGCTGCTCCTCCTCGACACACCCGAATTCATCTACAGCTTCTTCGGCGCAATGAAGATCGGCGCGGTGCCGATCCCCACGAGCACGCTCTGGAAACCGGCCGACTACGAGTACGTCCTCAACGATTCCCGCGCCCGCGTCGTCATCGTCAGCGAGCAGCTGCTGCCGCACATCCAGGCGATCCCTCTCGACCGCCTGCGCCACGTCCGCGAGATTGTTGTCGTCGATCATTCAGGTAGGGCGGGTAAGCGCGCAGACGGTCTGCGAACCCTGGCATCCCTGACGGCAGACGCGTCACGCGATCTCGAGGCCGAGCCGACGAGCAAAGACGACCCTGCCTTCTGGCTCTACTCGTCCGGTAGCACCGGCTTCCCGAAGGGATGCGTGCACCTGCATCACGACATGGTCGTGTGCACCGAGCTGTACGCGAAAGGAGTCCTCGGCATCTCGGCCGACGACCGCTGTTTCAGCGTTGCGAAACTCTTTTTCGCGTACGGCCTCGGTAACGCGATGTACTTTCCGTTTGGTGTCGGCGCGACGACGATCCTGTGGCCCGGTTCGCCGGCTGCTGCGAACGTGTACGCGGTTATCGAGAAGCACCGACCCACGCTGTTCTACTCGGTCCCGACCAACTACGGAATGCTGCTCGCGCATCACCGTGACGGCGGGGATTTCGATCTCTCGAGCATCCGCTACGGCGTGTCCGCCGGAGAGGCGCTGCCGCCCGCGTTGTTCGAGCGTTTCAAGCAGCGGTTTGGCGTGGAGATCCTCGACGGCATCGGGTCGACGGAGATCCTGCACATCTTCATCTCCAACTGCCCGGGCGCAATTCGGCCGGGTTCGAGCGGTCAGATCGTCCCCGGGTACGAGGCGAGGATTCTCGATGAAGAGAATCGCCCCGTGCTGCCCGGTGACATCGGAAACCTCCTGATCGCCGGCGACTCCACCTGCGCGTGCTACTGGAACAAGCACGAGAAGACGAAGGAAACGATCGAAGGTGCATGGATTCGGACCGGCGACAAGTATTGTCAGGACTCCGACGGCTACTACTGGTATGCCGGCCGCTCCGACGACATGCTCAAGGTCGGTGGCATCTGGGTGAGCCCGGTCGAAATCGAGAACACGCTCATCGAGCACGCGTCCGTGCTCGAGTGCGGCGTCGGTGCACGCACCGATCGCGACGGGTTGATGAAGCCGTACGCCTACGTCGTCCTCCGACAGGGAACCACCGGCACGCCCGACCTGGCCGCGGAGCTGCAGCAGTTCGTTCGTGACCGGCTTGCCGACTACAAGCGCCCGCGCTGGGTCGAATTCATTCCCGAGCTTCCCAAGACCGCGACGGGAAAGGTCCAGCGCTACAAGCTCCGCGAGCGCGCGGCGCAGACCGATCCCGCGACGCTCTGATCCCCCACCTCTTCCAGATTCCCGTCCGTGTGGCGTGGACCGACAGCGCTGCGGCCG
>Ga0070698_100003011_pt1 | contig 18556 bp, 11 predicted proteins | sample KBSK1502metaG_FD_65477 | JGI IMG/M metagenome (GOLD analysis project Ga0070698, IMG submission 65477) | Corn, switchgrass and miscanthus rhizosphere microbial communities from Kellogg Biological Station, Michigan, USA - KBS K1-50-2 metaG | ecosystem: Host-associated > Plants > Roots >...
CGGTCGGCCCACTCCCCGTCCTCGAACCGCTCCCGGAACAGCGCGAGGTCGGCCTCATCGGCGTCCCCGGCCGCGTCGTCGGCGGCCCCCAGCAGGTCCTCGGGGTCGATCAGCCGCTGCTGCCCGAACCGCTGCTCCAGCCACAGATGGAAGGCGGTGCCCCGCTGAGCCTGCGGCGCGGGCGGGCGTGGCATCGGCCGGCGGATCTGCTGAGCCAGCCTGGCCGGGTCGGCGGCGATCGTCACCAGCGACGACACCGACAGCCGCGCCGGCAGCGAGACCTCGGTCGCCGTGCCGCCACGCCGCTCGGACAGTTCGGCGAGCAGCAGGTCGGTATCCCGCGCCCAGGCGTGCGCCAGCGCCTCGTCCGCCTCACCCAGCCCGTCGTCTGCGGCATCTCCCGGCCCGGCACTCACGCCCTCCGCCGTCTCGGCCAGCGCACGCTCGACCAGTGCAGCCGCCTCCCGCAAGGCCTCGAGCCGCGGCCCTGCCTGCGCCGGCGGCCAGGGCACGGTGGCGGGGTCGGCCAGCGCCGGGTTCTGCGCGTCTTCGTCAGGGGCCGGCGCCCAGTGCGCGATCGTTCCCTGGCCGGCCGCGCACACGGCGCGGACCTCGTCCAGGAACACCGACGGTCCGAGCGGGGACGCGGCGTCCCCCCACCAGTAGCCCGAGCAGGCGACCCAGAACGCGGCCCGGGTCACCGCCACGTACGCGAGCCGCCGCTCCTCGGCCAGCTCGCGAGCCGAGCACGCGCTGGTGAAACGGGTCCGTGAGCCCTCCGTCAGGTCCAGCAGGGTGGGCAGGTCGGCCGCGTCCCCGCGCAGGCCGAACGGGAGCAGCCGGGCGTTCTCGGTCCACCGGGTGGTGACCCTGGGCTTGGCGGGAAACACCTGGGCCCGCGCGCCAGCAGCTAGTCCCGGCACGACGACGGCAGCCCACTGCAGCCCCTTGGCCGCGTGCACGGTGGTGAGCGTGACCGCGTTGGTCCCGCTCGGCTGGCCTGACTCCAGGCCGAACTCCTCCGCTTCGGCCGCCGTGAGGTAGGCGAGGAACGCGCCGAGCGTGGGCTCCTCCTCGTCGTCCGCGAAGGCCGCCGCGGCGTCCGCGAACGCGTCCAGGTCGGCACGTGCGGCGGCGGGGTCCCGCCAGGGCTGGGCGGCCACCTCGATGTCCAGCCCGAGCACGCGCTCCACCTCGCCCACCAGGTCGGGCAGGGGCCGGCTCACGTGCCCGCGCAGTGCCCGCAGTTCCGCGGCCAGCGCGGTGAAGCGCTGCGAGCCCCGAGCCGAGTAGGCGCGCGCCTCGCCGAGATCATCCAGGGCCTCCACCAGGCTGCCCGGCTCCGCGGTCAGGTCCGTCACCACCCGGGCCAGAGGATCATCATGCCGAACGGCCGCGCCCTCCGCCCCGGTTCGGTCCGCTGGCGCCTCTCCGGGGCCGGCCTGCGCGGGCGGCGTGTCCCGGCCTGGCGGGCCGCCGGGACGCTCCGCGTCGGTCTGCTCGCGGGCGAGCGCACGGGCGCGCCTGCCCAGCGCGACGAGGTCACGCGGCCCGATCCGCCACCGCGGCCCGGTGAGCAGGCGCGCCAGCGAGCCGGACGCGGCCGGGTCGTGAAGCACCCGCAAGGTGGCCACGATGTCGGCGACCTCGGGCACGGTGAGCAGCCCGCCCAGGCCGACCACCTCGACCGGGATGCCCTTCGCCTCTATAGCCGCGCGCAGCAGCGGGAACTGGGCACGCTTGCGGCAGAGCACCGCGACATCAGACGGCTTGACCCATAGCTCCGGCCGCTGTCCCGGCCAGGGCGCACCGTCCGGGGCGATGCCCGCCGGCGAGCTCAGCACCTCAGCGACCTGGTTCGCCACCCAGCGGGCTTCGTCGGCGGCGGTCTCCAGGAGCGCGCACACGACGGCGCCGCGGCCGGCCCGCTCTGGCGGCGGTACCAGCATGGGCACGTCCGGCGCCTCATCGCGCAGGCCCTGCTGCAGGGCGGCCGCGACCTCCAGGACCCGCTCGGTGTTGCGGAAGCTGGTGGCCAGCATCGTGACCCTGGCCGGCCGGGTGCCCGCGGGGAACTCCCGGGCGAAGCGGGTGAGGTTGCCCGCGCTCGCCCCGCGCCAGCCGTAGATCGACTGGCACGGGTCGCCCACGGCCGTCACCGGGTGGCCGCCGCCGAACAGCGCCCGCAGCAGGACAAGCTGGGCGTGGCTGGTGTCCTGGAACTCATCCAGCAGCACCACCTGGTACCTGGCCCGCTCCATCGCGCCCACCTCGGGGTGCCCGGTGGCGATCTGGGCGGCCAGCGCCACCTGGTCGCCGTAGTCCATCACCTCGCGCGCCGCCTTCGCGGCGGCGTAGCCGGACACGAGCGGCAGCAACTGTTCCCGCGCGCGCTGGCAGTCAAGGATCTTCCGGACCGGGGCGGGCATGCGGCCGGGCAGCGCCCGGCTTGCCGCCTCGAGCCAGTCACCGACCTGGTAGACGTCGCCGGGGCGGCAGAGGTGCTCGGCGAGCTCCCCGGCCAGGTCGAGCACCGCCGCCGTGACCGCCTGCGGGCCCCAGTGGACCGCGTCCATCGGCCCGGCGTAGGAGGCGACGACCCGCGCCGCCGTCTGCCACGCGACCGCGGGGGTGATCAGGCGCACCGATGGCTCCAGCGCCTCGCGCAGCGCGTGGTCGGCGACCAGCCTGGCGGCGTAGGAATGATAGGTGGAGACGACGGGCTCGCCGTCCAGGTTGCTGCCGGGTGGCTCGCCCGCCTGACCCTCGGCGGGCGGGCCGGGTGCGGCCGCGCCGAGCCCGGCCCGGCGGAGCCCGGCAAGCCTGGCCCGGACCCGCTGCCCCAGTTCGGCCGCCGCCTTGCGGGTGAAGGTGAGACCGAGGACACGCTCCGGCCGGACCATGCCGTTGGCGACCAGCCAGACGAGACGGGCCGCCATCGTCTCGCTCTTGCCTGACCCCGCACCCGCGATGACGGCGAGCGGCTCCATCGGTGCGGAGATCACCGCCGCCTGTTCAGGAGTGGGCTCAGGCAGACCGAGGAGGCGGGCCAGGTGCGCCGGGCTGTACCGGACCCGGCCCGGTTCCCGCGACTCCACCGTGCCAACGGCGTCGCCCGGCGCCGAGCCCAGCAGGTCACTCGCCGGTGTTGTCACGCGGTCACCTGCTCACTCATGGGGTCACCTGCTCACCCTCGGGGTGGACGGGGCAGCAGGAGCGGACGGGGCAGTTCCGGCAGCCCGGGTTCACGGTCGCCTGGAACAGGGGCCCGGCCATGCCCGCGGCCACGGTCTCGACCAGGTCTTGTGCCCACGCGGGCTCCGGGTCGTCGGGCAGCGCGCGCTGCGGCTGTACCCGGACGCGGGCAGCCAGGCTGGCCTTGCCCACCTGGACAAGCTCCGCGCCTCCCGGCTCGGTGAGGCCGAACCGCTCGAACGCCCCGAGCAGCACCGCCAGCTGGTAGACGCCGAGCTGGGCGTGCCGGTCCAGGTCCTCGCTAGGCACCGGGGTCGAGCCGGTCTTGAGGTCCACCACCACGGCCCGCCCCTGCGGGTCCTTCTCCAGCCGGTCCACCCGGCCCGTGATCTCTACCGCCCCCACCTGCGCACGCAGCGGCTGCTCGACCGCCACCAGGTCCCTGGGGTTCTCCCGGTGCCAGGCGAGGAACTTGCTCACCATGACGCGGGCGCGCTCCCGCTCCTTGTCGCTGTACCAGGGGCTGCCGAAGTCCAGGTGATGCCAGATCTCGTCGATGCGCTCCTCGATGAGGGCACCGTCAGCCCCGGTGGCGGCGAGCACCGCCGCGGCGTGGATGAGGACGCCGAAGTGCCGGACAACGTCCGAGGATCCCGCGCCGGCGGCCATCTCAAGCAGCCAGCGGAGCCCGCACCGGTGGAACGACTGCACCTGCGACGGTGACAGCCGGAGCAGCACCCCGCCCGCCTCCCCATCCCCCTTCACTGCCGGTGTGGTGAGCGGGCCCGGGTCGGACAGCGTGGTGAGCTGGTACCAGCTCCGCGGGTGGGCACCCCGCACCCCGGCTGCCGCGAGCCGGGCCAGCTGGGCCGCGGCCGCCTGGCGCAGCGCGGGCGGACGGTTCCGGTCGGCCGTCGCCCGGCGCAGGTCTGCGGTGAGGGCGGGCAGCGACAGCCAGCGCGGCGCGCCCCCGGCGGCGTCCTCGATCTCGACCTCATCGCCCGCCAGCTCGGCCAGGAACCGTGACGGCCGCTCCTGGCTGTCGTCGCTGCCGGACGCGGTCACCACGAGGCTGCGGCGGGCCCGGGTGACGGCGACGTAGAACAGCCTGCGCTCCTCGTTGAGGATCTTGGACGCCAGGGCAGCGGCGGCGGCGTCGGTGCCGGCCGCTGGCGCCTGGACTTCCGCGGCGGCGTCCACCAGCTCGTCCATGCCGAGCAGGGACGAGCGCATCCGCAGGTCGGGCCAGATGCCTTCCTGCACCCCGGCGACGACCACGACGTCCCATTCCAGGCCCTTGGCGCGGTGCGCGGTCAGGATGCGGACGGCGTCACCCTCCGGCGCACGCTGCGCCAGGGTGTCGCCGGGGATCTCCTGGCCGGAGAGGCTGTCCAGGAACAGGGGGGCCGCCCCCGGCGGGAGCTTCGCGGTGAACCGGGCCGCGGCGTCGAACAGCGCGCACACCGCGTCGAGGTCGCGGTCGGCGGCCGCGCCAGCGGACCCGGCCGTGGCGCTCGCGGCCTGCCACGCCGGCGCCAGCCCCGAGGCCTCCCAGACCGCCCACAGCACGTCGTGCGCGTTGCCGTGGCGCGACGTCTCACGCGCGAGCCGGATCAGGTCGGCGATCCGGCGGGCGGCGTCGGCCGCCGGGCCGTGGTGGAGGGTCAGCTCCCGCGGGTCCCGCAGCACGCTGGCCAGCGGCTGCTCCGGCGCGTCCTCGCCCGCGGCGAGCGCGGCGGCCCGGAGCACGCGGCGGAGCCTGCGCAGGCCCAGGGCGTCGGTGCCGCCGAGCGGGCCGGCCAGCAGTTCCGTCGCCGCCTCCTCGTCGAGGGTGCCCGGGCGGAGCGCGCACCGCAGCAGGAGGACCAGCGGCCGGGCTCCCGGCTCGGCCTCAAGCGGCAGCTCATCGCCCGCGATGACCGCGGGTACCCCGGCGGCGGCCAGCGCCCGGCGCAGCAGCGGCACCTGGCGGATCACCGACCTGACCAGCACCGCCATCGAGGACCAGGGCACGTGGTCGCGCAGGTGGGCGCGGCGGAGCGCGTCGGCCACCACGTTGGCTTCCTGGCTGGCGCTGGACGCGATGACGATCCGCACCGTGCCTGGCGGGGCGGCAGGCAGTGGCCGCAGGTCGCGGTACGCGCTCACCAGGCCCGGGGCAATGGGGCGGGGTGGCGGGGCCGGAGCCAGCAGAGGGCGGGGTGGCGGGGCCGGAGTTAGCAGAGCCCCGAGGGCGGGGGCAACCGGGAGCCTGGCCGCGACGCGGCGGGACGCGGCCAGCAGGGCGGGACCGCTGCGCCGGCAGGTGCCGAGGGCGATGACCCGGGCGGGCCGTTCGTCCGGGGTCCGGAACAGGTCGGGGAAGCGCATGATCGCGCTGACATCCGCGCCGCGGAACGCGTAGATCGACTGGTCCGGGTCCCCCACCACGATCAGCTCCCGGCCGTCGCCGGCCAGGGCGTGCAGCAGCGCCTCTTGCGCCGGGTCGGTGTCTTGGTACTCGTCGACGAGCACCACGTCGTAGGCCTTCCGCTCCCGTTCCCTGACCGGCCCGCGCGACAACAGCGACGCGGCGATCCTGATGATCTCCGCGTAGTCGTAGGCCGGGACCGGCGCCAGGTCGAACCGCGCCGCGTACCGGGCCAGGAAGCCGCCCGCGGCCTCCCAGTCGTCCCGCCCCCGGTGCCGGCCGAGCTGGGCAAGCCGGTGCCCGTCGAGCCCGCGCTCGGCCCCGCGAAGGAGGAAGTCCCGCAGTTCGGCGGCGAATCCCCGGGTGGCCAGCGCGGGCCGCAGCCGCTCCGGCCAGCGGGCGCCGCCGTCCTCGGCCTCGCCGCGCAGCAGGCGGCGTACTTCAAGGAGCTGTTCGGGGCCGGACAGCAGGGTAGGCGTGTCGTCGCCGGCCAGGGCGAACTCGCGGCGCACCAGCGCGTAGGCGTAGCTGTGGAAGGTCAGCGCCAGGGGCTCACGCGTGGTCCGGTGCAGCCGCGCGGTGATCCGCTCCCTGAGCTCCTCCGCGGCCTTGCGGCTGAAGGTCAGGACGAGCACCCGCTCCGGGTCGATCCCGCGGCGGGTGATCCGGTCCACCACGGTCTCCACGATCGCGGTGGTCTTCCCCGTGCCGGGCCCGGCGAGAACGAGGAGCGGCTGGCCCGCGTGGTCCACCACCTGCTGCTGGGTCTCGTCGAGCACCGGGACCTCGTCCGCCAGCGTCGGCTGGCGGACGAGGTGATAGGTGGGCTGCCTGTTCATGTCGCATGCATTCCAGCAGAAGCCTCTGACATTCTGGGCCGTTTCGCGGCCCAGAGCCCGCCGACACGCAGGGCTGTTTTATCCGGCTCCGGCCGGCCATTGAGCGGCCCATTTCTGGCGAAGAGTTCCCGGTGTGTGAGTACGCCCGGTTAGCCGGCTTACCCGCCGCTCCCCGGCCAGCGTGCCCGGCGCATGTCCACCCCGGAGGCCGCGCCGTCGCGGGAGCGGCGCAACGGAGTTCCCTCCGCCCGGTAGTGCGCCAGTGCCTGCCGCTCGTGACCGGCCAGGAACGATCCGTCGTTGTGGATCACCCGCCACCAGGCGACGCCCCCGCCCCACAGCGCCATCACCCGGCCCACCTGGCGCGGGCCGCCCTCGCCGAGGTACTCGGCGATGTCGCCGTAGGACATCACGCGTCCCGGCGGGATCCGCTCGGTCACGTCGAGCACCCGCTCGGCGAAGTCGGACGGGTGCGGGGTTACCACTGGCCGGGCGCGGGCCAGGAATCGCCCGGCGCGGACGGCGGTCCTTCCGCCGCCCCGGAACCCGCTGGCGGGCCGGATCCGGCCGGCGGCCCGACGGAGCCGTAGGCCGACGGCGGGGCCTGGCCGTACGCCGACGGCGGGGCCTGGCCGTACGCCGGCTGCGGCGGTCGCGGCCAGGCGGTGTCCACGGGCCTGCTCCTCGTGATGACGAGCCAGAACGCCGACGCCGCCACGACCGCCAGGCAGGCCAGAGCCAGCAGGGTGTAGATGATCAGCTGCCGGCTGCCCCGCGGGGCCACCGGAACCGGCGGGACGGCCGACGGCCCGCCGCCGAACCGGGCGGCCGTGGGCGCGCCCGGCGCGGTGCTCGAGTCGTGCACCAGGCGGGCCGCCAACTTCAGCGCGGCCGCCGCGTCGACCGTGCCGAACCCGACCTCTACGTCGTAGCCGTGCCGCGGCCGGTTCCGCGTGCTCCCGGTGATGGCCTGCATGACCAGCGCGGGGGCCAGCGAGGGGTAACGCGACTTGATCAGGGCGGCCACGCCGGCGGTCAGGGCACAGGCCGGGCTCGTCCCGCTCACCAGCCAGTACTGCCCATCCCTGCCCTGAGTGGGCACCCTGACCCCGGGGGCAGCCACCTCGACGGACAGGTTGTTGCTGGAGAAGTTCGCGGGCGCGCCGCTGCGCGCCACCGCGGCCACGCCGAGGACGCCGGGGTAGTCGGCGGGGAAGGAATACGGGGCGTTGCCCCGGGAGCCGTGCGAGTGTCCCGAATTGCCCGAAGAGGCGACCACCACGATGCCCTTGGCCACGGCCCGTGCGATGGCGGCCCGGACCGGGCGGCTGGCCCCCTGGTAGCCCAGGGACATGCTGATCACCTGGACCCGCCGCTGCACCGCGTAACTGATGGCCTGCGCCAGGTGGCCCTGGACCTTCGACGGCCTTTCGCGCTCGTAGGTCGGGTCCCCGGGATCGCCCTGGTCGGTCACCGCGCGGATGGAGAGGATCCTGGACTCCGGTGCCACCCCGATGATCCCGCTCGACCCGCCCGCGTGCCCGTGACCGGCGATGAGCGAGGCCATCCAGGTTCCGTGCACCCCCCAGTGCGGGTCCGACGGGGGCGTGTGCACGCCCGTGAAGTCGCGCCCGTTGATCACCGAACCCGCCAGGTCCGATACCTGCCCGTTCACCCCGCTGTCGATCAAGGCAACGGTTACCCCGGATCCCTTCGTGGTCTGCCAGGCGGGTGGCACGTTGATTTCGTTAAGCACCCAAAGCTCCTGGGAGCGCACGGCGTCGGCCTGCGCCACGCCAGCGGTACCGGCCGCGACAGCTGGCGCCGCTATCAAGGCCACCAGGCCGGCCGTCAGCAGCCGCCTCAGCACGCCGGGCTCCCCGGGCAGCGCGGCACCGGGGCTGGGCTGGCGAGATCCGACGCGACCCGCCCGCCGGCCCCGGACGCCAGGCCGAGCAGTTCGTCCCGGGTGTAGGCGTCACCGCCCCGGCCGAGCCACGGCCGGCCGTCGGCGTAGCCGACCGTGGCCAGCACCAGGTAGGGACCGGCGACGCCGTACCACACGAGTTTCTGGCTCCGGTCGCCGAAGCGGGCCGTCGCGGTGCGGCGGAACGAAACCGCCCTGATCCCCCATCGCGGGTGCCCGGGATCGCCCAGGGCGCGGGCCGATTGCTGCGCCGCCGAACTCCCGGGCAGCACGGCCACGCCGATGGTCACCGCCATGGTCTGGGTAGCGTCCTCATAGGTCGCCCTGAGCACCGCCAGGCAGCCATGCTGGGCGAGGACGCCGGCGGCCGCCCGCTGCGCGGCCACCTTGCACGAGGCCTGCTTCGCGATGCCGACCCGCTGCGCCGTCAGGGGCAGCGACGAGCTGCTGCGGAACGCCTGCCCGGACAGCCGATAGCTGATGACCTGCGGGAAGATCTGCCCGGCCGGCCAGGTTCGCCAGCGCTTGCCGACCTCCCAGGCCATGATCTGCTGCCGCTGCGCGGCGCTGAAGGTGCGCGGCATGATCTGGACCACCACGCCGGTGACCGACACGGCCAGGCCGAGAAACCCGGCCACCAGGCCGGCCACGAGCAGCGGGCGCGGCCACCGCCTGCGGGTCCTGCCCCGCCGTGGGGGCCGCACGCCGGGCATTGGCCGCAGGGGTGACGACACGCCGTCGACGCCCGGGCCCGGCTCTCTCCAGCCGGGCGGCCATGGCGGGACTGGCCCATCTCCCCCCGGCCCATGGCCGCCGGTACCGTGCCCGTCCCGCATCGTCACACCGGAATGCTACGGCCTGCCCGGCCGGGCCGCCCGGCGGGAGCGGGGCTGGCCCACCCGCGCGGACCGCTTCCCGCCCGGCCCGTCAGTACGCGGGCAGCGACGGATCCACCTGGCTGATCCAGGCCAGCACGCCCCCGCCCACGTGAACCGCGTCGGAGAAGCCCGCGTCCTTCACGACAGCCAGACATTCTGCAGAACGCACCCCGCTCTTGCAGTGCAAGACGATCCGCTTGTCTTGCGGCAGGTGCTCGAGGGCGGCGCCGGACAGAAACTCTCCCTTGGGGATCAGCACCGCGCCGGGGATCGAGACGATCTCGTACTCGTTCGGCTCCCTGACGTCCACCAGGAAGATATTGTCGTCGCGGTCCAGCATGTCCTTGAGCTCTTTGGCCGAGATGGTTGAGCCGGCCGCCGCGTGCTGCGCGTCCTCGGAGACCACGCCGCAGAACTCCTCGTAGTCGATGAGTTCGGTGATCGTGGGGTTCTTGCCGCAGACCGGGCACTCAGGGTCCTTCCGGACGTTGACCGAGCGGAAGGCCATTTCCAGCGCGTCGTAGATCATGAGGCGCCCGACCATGGGCTCGCCGATCCCGGTGATGACCTTGATCGCCTCGTTGACCTGGATGGAGCCGACGGTGGCGCACAGGACGCCGAGCACGCCGCCCTCGGCGCAGGACGGCACCATCCCTGGCGGCGGCGGCTCCGGGTAGAGGCAGCGGTAGCACGGGCCGTGCTCGGCCCAGAACACGCTGGCCTGGCCGTCGAAGCGGTAGATCGAGCCCCATACGTAGGGCTTGCCGAGCAGGACGCAGGCGTCGTTGACCAGGTACCGGGTGGCGAAGTTGTCGGTGCCATCGACGATGAGGTCGTAGCCGGAGAAGATCTCCATCGCGTTGTCGGAGTCCAGCCGTTCCTCGTGCAGGATCACATCGATCAGCGGGTTGATCCCGGTGATGGTCTCCATCGCCGAGACCGCCTTGGACCGGCCGATGTCGGACTGGCCGTGAATGACCTGGCGCTGCAGGTTCGATTCGTCCACCACGTCGAAGTCGACGATGCCCAGCGTGCCGACGCCCGCCGCGGCCAGGTACATCAGCGCCGGGGACCCGAGCCCGCCAGCGCCGACGCACAGCACCCGGGCGTTCTTGAGGCGCCGCTGGCCGGTCTTGCCAACGTCCGGGATGATCAAATGCCTTGAGTAGCGCCGGACCTCATCGACGGTCAGGTCGTCAGCAGGGGAAACCAGCGGAGGCAGCGACACGGTAGGGCTCCTGGGGTCGTGACATGGGGATACGTTCCATACCCCACCCAAGACTCAACCAGCACCCGGCAGCCGGCATTCCCCGCCCCGCGGCGCCCGCGGCCTACGCCCCGGCACGTTCCGGCGTGGAACTGTCACTGGCTGCCGGTACAACTTTGCCTGAGATGCCAGCGGCCGTCACGACGGTCAGGCCGACTGGAAACGCCATTCTCGCTCGCGCTCGCACCTGTCCCCGGGAGGTTCCCATGCCCGCACTGCCCACGAGCCGGCTATCCATAGTTGGCGACCTCCGTTCGCCTGCGCCATGGGCCGCGGTGCCGGCCCGGGGGCACGAGCCCCCGGACCCCCACGGCACCGGGAGCGGTCTGAGGGTCAACTTCCCCCCAGAGTCCGCCCCCGGCCAGCCAGGGTGCTCAGAACCGCCCGGCCGGCGCAGGCCGCTGCCGGACCCCGCGGCGGTCCGCCTGTGCCGCATCCCCGACCCCGCCCCGCCCTACGATGCGGACTCCTCGGGTGCACGGCCCACCGCGACGCCGGCCGTGGGCGAGGCAGCGAGCGGCAACGGAAGGCGGGGGGAGGCCGGCGGCGGAACCGGGGAGCGCAACGCAACCGGGGAGCGCAACGCAACCGGGGAGCGCAACGCAACCGGGGAGCGCAGCGGAACCGGGGAGCGCAGCGGAACTGCAGAGCGCAGCCGAACCAGGGAGCATCGCCCGGCCGCGATGGTGCCGCCCGGCTGGCCGAGCCGGTTCGCTCAGGTGCTGGCCGAGACGCTCGCCGGGTCCCGCCCCCCGGCGCAGATAGTGCCCTGGACCACCGAAATGGCGCGAAGTCACATCCAGCGCCTTGGCCCGCAACTGGCGTCCGCGCAGCGGCCGCGGGTCCGCCGCGTGGTCACGTTCCAGCCCGCGTCGGGCGTGCTCGAGATGACGGTCGTGGTCGGATTCGGGCCACGGGTCAGGGCGCTCGCCGTCCGGCTGGAACGTGGTGGCGCAACTCCGCAGGCCGACGGCGGCCGGTCCGGCGCGTCCCGGTGGCTGTGCACCGCGGTCGAGGCGGCATAGCGCACAGGAATCGGCGTCTTCTGTGGAAAACGGTGATCCGGTAGGGTTTTTGCCCCTGGGAGGGCGAAAACCCTACCCGGATCATGAAATCGGCCGAGCCGGCCCCGGCGCGCAGGGACCGGGGCAGGGCCGGCAGCTGCGTTCAGCTGTCGGGGCGGTTGCGGGGATCGCCGTGGCAGAGCTTGTACTTCTTGCCGGAGCCGCAGGGGCAGGGGGCGTTGCGCCCGACCTTGGCGAACTTGCCATCCCTGGCCGCCTCGGTGCGCCGCTCCACCTGCCCGCCGCCGTCCGCGCTCGGCGCGCTGTAGGACAGCCGGCCGGGCCGCTGCGGGCGGCTGAGCCCGGGGGCGTTCAGCGATGGGCCGGCCTCCGGCGGCTGGGCACCGCCTGCGGGGGCGCGGCCAGCCCCTTTCGGCGCCTCGGCGTCCGCGGGGCGTGGCTGCGCAGGCCTGCCCCGCGTCGGCTGACGGTCGGCCGGAGGAGCCTGCGCCGGGGGGGCGGCCAGGCCCGGCGGGACGCCCTCGTCCGCCTCCTCCACGATCGGGTCCTCCTGAACCTCGACCTGGAGGTTGAACAGGTTGCCGACCGACTCCTCCTTGATCCCCTCCATCATGGTGTTGAACAGGTCGTAGCCCTCGCGCTGGTACTCGATCAGCGGGTCGCGCTGGGCCATCGCCCGCAGCCCGATGCCCTCCCGCAGGTAGTCCATCTCGTACAGGTGCTCCCGCCACTTGCGGTCGAGCACTGACAGCACGACCCGGCGCTCCAGTTCCCGCATGACGTCCGGGGTGAGCTCCTCCTCGCGGTGGTCGTAAGCCGCCTGAGCGTCTTCCTTGATCGTGTCGATGAGGAACTCCCGGGACAGGCCGGCCTTGTCGCCGCCGACCTCCTCGACCACGCCGGCGACGGTCAGCCTGGGGTGGTACAGCTGGCCGAAGGCGGTCCACAGCAGGTCCAGGTCCCATTCCTCGGGGAAGCCCTCGCTGGTGGCGCCGTTGACGTAGGCGGTCACCACCTCGTCGATCATCTCCCGGATCTGCTCGTGCAGGTCCTCGCCCTCAAGCACCCTGCGCCGTTCGTCGTAGATGACGGTGCGCTGGCGGTTCAGCACGTCGTCGTACTTCAGCACGTCCTTGCGGATTTCGAAGTTCTGCTGCTCGACCTGGGTCTGAGCCGACCTGATCGAGCGGGACACCGCCTTGGACTCGATCGGCACCTCGGGGGGCGTCTTCAGCCACTCCATGAAGTGGGCGACCTTGTCGGAGTTGAACATCCGCATCAGGTCGTCTTCGAGGGAGAGGTAGAACCGGGACTCGCCCGGGTCGCCCTGGCGCCCGGACCGGCCGCGCAGCTGGTTGTCGATCCGGCGTGACTCATGCCGCTCGGTGCCGAGCACGTACAGGCCGCCGAGCGACACGACCTCCTCGTGCTCCTCGGCCACCGCCCGCTTGGCCTTCTCGACCGCCTCGGGCCATGCCTTCTCGTAGTCCTCCGGCGTCTCCACCGGGGAGAGCCCGCGCTGGTGCAGTTCCAAGTCGGCGATGAACTCCGGGTTGCCGCCGAGCATGATGTCGGTGCCCCGGCCGGCCATGTTGGTCGCCACGGTGATCGCGCCCTTGCGCCCGGCCTGGGCCACGATCGTGGCTTCACGCTCGTGGTTCTTGGCGTTCAGCACCTCGTGCGGGATGCCGCGCCGCTTGAGCAGCCGAGACAGGATCTCGGACTTCTCCACGCTGGTCGTGCCCACCAGCACGGGCTGCCCTTCGTCGTGACGTTCCGCCAGGTCGTCGACGACCGCCTCGAACTTGGCGGTCGCGGTCTGGTAGACGACGTCGGCCCGGTCGTCCCGGATCATCGGCATGTTGGTGGGGATGGAAACCACGCCGAGCTTGTAGATCTGGTGGAACTCGTTCGCCTCGGTCTGCGCGGTACCGGTCATGCCCGCGAGCTTTCCGTAGAGGCGGAAGTAGTTCTGCAGCGTGATCGTGGCCAGCGTCTGGTTCTCGTTCTGGATGACCGCGCCTTCCTTGGCCTCAATGGCCTGGTGCATGCCCTCGTTGTAGCGGCGGCCATGCAGGATCCGCCCGGTGAACTCGTCCACGATGAGGACCTCGCCGTTCATGACGACGTAGTCCTTGTCCCGCTTGTACAGCTCCTTGGCCTTGATCGCGTTGTTGAGGAAGCTGACCAGCGGCGTGTTGACCGATTCGTAGAGGTTCTCGATGCCGAGCCAGTCCTCGACCTTCTCTATCCCGGACTCCAGCACGCCGACAGTGCGCTTCTTCTCATCGACCTCGTAGTCGCCGCCGTCGCCCTCCTCCTCCGACTTGCGCAGCCGCGGCGCGATCTTGGCGAACTCGGTATACCAGCGGGCGCTCTGCTCGGCCGGGCCGCTGATGATCAGCGGGGTCCGCGCCTCGTCGATGAGGATCGAGTCGACCTCGTCCACGATCGCGTACACGTGGCCGCGCTGCACGCACTCGGCCAGCCCCCAGGCCATGTTGTCGCGCAGGTAGTCGAAGCCGAACTCATTGTTGGTGCCGTAGGTGATGTCGGCGGCGTACTGCTTGCGGCGCTCCTCGGGCAACATCGGGGCGAGGATCACGCCGACCTCCAGGCCCAGGAAGCGGTGGATCCGCCCCATCCACTCGGCGTCGCGTTTGGCCAGGTAGTCGTTGACCGTGACCACGTGCACGCCCTGGCCGGCCAGCGCGTTGAGGTAGGCGGGCAGCGTGGCGACCAGCGTCTTGCCCTCGCCGGTCTTCATCTCGGCGATGTTCCCGCCGTGCAGCGCGGCGCCGCCCATGATCTGGACGTCGAAATGCCGCTGGCCGAGGGTCCGCTGCGCCGCCTCCCGGACGGTGGCGAACGCCTCGGGCAGGATCTCGTCGAGCGTTTCGCCCCCGGCGAGGCGCTCCCGGAACTGATCGGTCATCCCGCGCAGCTCGGCGTCGCTCAGCGGGGCAAAGTCCTCTTCGATCGAGTTGACCTGATCAGCGATCCGCTTGAGCCCGCGCATTATCTTGCCCTCGCCCGTGCGCAGGACCTTGTCGATGATTACTGGCACTTCTCGTCGCGCTCCTCGCGGATTCCTCTTGCTGTGGTGGGATCATGGCCCGTCTGCCCAAGCCCGCCAGCCCGGCAGCGGGCAGCAGCCCGGCGGTGCGCCGGCCTGTCGTCCTCTCAGCAATCGTAGGCGAGTCCGCCGGTGAAGCCGAGCCTTGCGCGAGGACGCCGTATAGGAGGGCCGGTGCGCGGCGCTAGGCTGGCACCGCCACAATAGGGCTTACGGAGAAGCTGCGGCGGCGGCCGCGCACCCGAGAGGAGCAGCGGCATGGCGGACCAGCTGGGTTCGGGCACCGTGGCTGGCGTTCCCGCGGAAGGCGGCCAGCTCAGCGAGGCCAGCACGGATTGGTCCGCGCCCGAGCCGTTCCACGGCCGGACCGTCTCCTGGGTGGCGGTGTCCCTCATCATGCTCGCGTTCCTCACCGGCGGCCTGGGCCTGATCCTCGGCCCGCTGTGGTGGTTGTTCTGGGCTTCCGTGGGGCTGGCCGCGATCGGCGCGCTGCTGGCCCTGTCCACGGACATCTTCGACGACTGGTACTAGACCGACCCGAGCCGGGGACGCCGGGCGGCGCACACGCCCAAAATGTCCTGCGGAAATGTCGTAGGGCAGCACTAAGCTCACGTGACTGTGGTCACTCCCGCACCGCCGGCGCCCGAGGCGGTGCTATCCCCGGACGACGCGCGGCGGATCACGCTGCGGGCACAAGGCTTCCTGGGCAGCGAGGGGCGGCGCGGCGGGGTTCCCGGTATGCTGCGCAAGCTCGGGGCGGTCCAGCTGGACACCATCAGCGTGCTCGCCCGGTCCCATGAGCTGGTCGCCTACGCCCGGCTCGGCCCCATCCCACGCGGCCACGTCGAGCGCGCCTACTGGCACCCGCACGCGCCCGTGGCGTTCGAGTACTGGTCCCACGCGGCCTGCGTGCTGCCCATCGAGGAATGGCCGTTCTACGCGTTCCGGCGGCGGTCCCTGCGCGCCCGGGGCAGCCGATGGCACACCGTCCACGAGCGGACGTGCGCGGAAGTGCTGGCGCGACTGCGAGCGGAGGGCCCGCTGACCGCCACCCAGCTCGGCGGAGCCAAGTCCGGGAGCGAATGGTGGGACTGGTCCGAGACCAAGATTGCGGTGGAGTGGCTGCTGGACGTCGGCGAGGCGATCTGCGTGCGCCGCGAGGGCTGGCGGCGGGTCTACGACCTGCCCGAGCGGGTCCTTCCGGCCGGGCTGCTTGACCGCGAGCTCACCGACGGGGAGTGCCTGGCCCACCTTGCGGGGGTCGCCGCCCGGGCGCTGGGCGTGGCCACTCGCGCCGACCTCGTCGACTATCAGCGGCTGAACCATCTGTCCGCAGCCGCGGCGAAGCCGGGCCAGCGGGTAGAAGAGTCCGCGCTGGCGGCGGGGCTCACCCCGGTGGCCATCGACGGCGCGGGCAAGGCGGCGGTGCACGCCTGGGCCGACCCGGCCGCGCTGGCCGAGGCGGCCGGCGCCCGCGGCAGGCACCGGGTCACGCTGCTCTCGCCGTTCGACTCCCTGGTCTGGGACCGCAAGCGGACGCTGCGGGTGTTCGGCTTCGAGCACTCCCTCGAGGCCTACGTCCCCAAGCCCAAGCGGGTCCACGGATACTTCGCGATGCCGCTGCTGGCCGGGGGGCGGCTGGTGGGCCGGGCCGACCCGGTGCGCCGCGGCAAGACCCTCGTCGCGCGCCAGCTGTCACTGGAGGCACCGTCCGCCGCCGAGGCCATGGCCCGGGCGCTGCGCGAGGCCGCCGAGTGGGTCGGCTGCTCCTCGGTCGCGGTGGAACAGGTCAGCCCGCCGCAGCTCGCCGGGCGGCTGCACGCTGCGCTGGCCTGACCTGGGCCGGCGCCGGTGCCATCACATGAGCTGGCGCACGCTGGTGGTTGCTGGCCTAAGCCGTCCCCGGCCGCCGGCGCCGGTGCCGTCAAATGAGCCGGCGCGCGCTTGTGGTGCTGCCTGGGCCGTCCCCGGCCGCCGGCGCCGGTGCCGTCAAATGAGCCGGCGCGCCGCTTGTGGTGCTGCCTGAGCCGTCCCCGGCCGCCGGCGCCGGTGCCGTCAAATGAGCCGGCGCGCGCTTGTGGTGCTGCCTGAGCCGTCCCCGGCGCCTTACCCGAACTCGATCAGGTTCTCCCGTACGGCGATCATGACGGCTTCCATCCTGGAGTGGATCTGCAGCTTCTCCAGGATGTTCCGCACGTGGTTCTTCACGGTGTTCTCGGAGATGAACAGCTCCTTGGCGATGTCGCGATTGTTCATGCCGCGCGCCACGAGCTTGAGCACCTCGATCTCCCGGTCGGTGAGCCGGGGCGCGGGAACCTGCTCCGCCCGCTCCGACTCGTCGTGCTTGGCCAGCGCCGCGAACTCGGTCAGCAGCTTGGCGGCCATCGAAGGGTTGATGAGGGACTGCCCGCCGTGCACTGCGCGCACGACGTCGGCGACCTCGTCGTAGGGAATGTCCTTGAGCAGGTACCCGCTGGCGCCGGCCCGGATCGCCTCAAACAGGTCCTCCTCTTCGTCGCTGATCGTCAGCATCACTATCTTCGTGCTCGGCGCGATCTCCTTCATGGCCCGGCAGGCCTCGATCCCGCTGCTCCTGGGCATCCGGATGTCCATGAGCACGACGTCGGGCAGCGCTTCGCCGGCCTTCTCGACCGCCTCGGCCCCGTCGCTTGCCTCCCCGACCAGCTCGATGTCGGCCTCCTCGGTGAGGACCATCTCCAGGCCGCGCCGGAACAGCGCGTGGTCGTCGACGATCAGCACGCGGATCGGATCAGCCCTCCGATGGACGCCCTGCACCCCGTCAGTGGCTCCGGGATCTCCGGCCATCTCGCGTCCTCCTGACCCTGCCCGGCCCTTTCCGTGTGCCTTGGGATCACACTCTGGCCGACGCGGGCGCCACCGCGCAAACTCCGGCCGGGTTACCCTCCCCCTCCGTTCGCCGCTATATCCGGCCCCGCCTGCTCGACCAGGCGGATCAGCCCGTACTGGTAGCCGTGCCGGCGGTAGACCACGCTCGGGAGGCCGCACCGCTCGTCCCGGAACAGGTAGAAATCGTGTCCCACGAGCTCCATCTCCAGCAGTGCCTGGTCCACGCTGACCGGCCCGGCGGCGTGGAACTTCTCCCGGACCACGACCGGTCCGTCCCCCTCCATCTGGATGGGAACGACACCGCCCTCGACGCCATCCTGATCGCCCGGCGCGGCCACGGCGTAGTCCGGTTCCGCGCCGTTGCCCATGGCCCCGGCCGGGCCAGCGCCCGCAGCCGCAGCCGTCAGGTCCGGGCCAGTCCGCTGGCCGGGAACCCGGCCGACCTGGAGCGCGCCGTGCCGGGCCGCTTTGCGCCGGTCACCGGAGCGCCGCAGGCGCTCTTCGAGCTTGGCCAGCGCACGGTCGAGCGCGGAGAACCTGTCGTCCGCCGCGGCTTCCGCGCGGATGGCCGGCCCACGGGACCGGATGGTCAGTTCGACGCGCTCCCGCCGGTCCGACTGGCGCGGATTGCGCTCCGCGGACACCTCCACGTCCACCCTGATCGCCCTGCTGTCCAGCTTCGCGATCCTGCGCAGCTTGGCCGACGCGTAGCCACGGAAGCGTTCCTGCACGTCGGTCCGCCGACCCTTGAAGATGATGTCCACCACGGAACCCCCTTCACCCGAGTCAGGTTCACGGCACCCGCCCGGCCGACCTGGTCTTCGTCCCCACATCCGCCTGCGGAGGGGTTCGCAGCCTGTCGCCACTAATGCCCTTCTCCCGGTCCGGGGGATATCGGATCTCCCCGGTGAGGCAGGACTTACCTCTAAGCCGCACCGTGATCGGTCGACCACAAGTCGCCTTACGTGGGCCGTTTCGCCTGCGGCTGGCATCGGCTTGCCGGGACGGACCACCCGCGGCTGGCGGATGACCCGGCCTGGCGCAACCACGGACCCGGGCGGGTGCCATATC
>Ga0070698_100003012_pt1 | contig 18555 bp, 16 predicted proteins | sample KBSK1502metaG_FD_65477 | JGI IMG/M metagenome (GOLD analysis project Ga0070698, IMG submission 65477) | Corn, switchgrass and miscanthus rhizosphere microbial communities from Kellogg Biological Station, Michigan, USA - KBS K1-50-2 metaG | ecosystem: Host-associated > Plants > Roots >...
ACAATGCTCGAGATTCCCCGAGGCGCACTCGTGGCGGATGAACTCGCTCAGGATGCGGAGTTCTTCAGCTTCGGAACGAATGACCTGACGCAGACAACGCTTGGCATGAGTCGCGACGATTCCGGTAGTTTTCTGCCGCATTATCAGGAACTGGAAATTGTGAAGAATAACCCGTTCGCAACCATCGATCAGCAGGGCGTCGGTAAACTGATGGAGATCGCACGTGATCAAGCACATAAGACTCGTCCTGATATCGAGCTCGGGATTTGCGGCGAGCACGGGGGAGATCCCGAGAGCGTGAAGTTTTGTCACCGGATCGGATTGAACTATGTCAGTTGCAGCCCATTCCGAGTGCCAATCGCACAATTGGCCGCGGCGCAAGCCGCATTAGCCGACTAGCCCGCAAAAATCACGGAAAAACCGGGATCGTTCGACATTCACTGGAGACGCGCACAATCCGCGCGAAATCTATTCAAGTTGTACCTCGCAGTTCGGGGTTGGAAACACGCAGATGTGCGCGATACCGACGGCTATGCAAGAACCGAACCGCCGGGTGAGATTTTTCGTTTCCAAGACCAGGTTGCTCATAACAGAGATTTTACTCCATCAGTAGAAGCGCCGATGGCGGTTCTTGTTTTTCTTTCGCTTAATAGTCTTGAGTCTTGCACAACCTGAGACTAGTTAGTCCTGGTCTTAGCGCGGTGGCGCTTCGTTCGATAAGAGGGTGCGCCTCCGTTTGTAAATCAAATGTTTAGTTAGGCCAGAAATTACGAGAGGAATTGCTGTTATATCCGCGTCGACTGGGACTGCGGCTGGACAAGTCATCGATCTGATCAAGAATGCCCGAGCTATGAGAGCTCTATGCGGATGGGAAAAACATCACACTCGCAAAGAAAACGAGACAAATTCCTGAAAGAACTATCCCAACGATGCGAGTGACGGTGGACGTAAATGGACCCTTATTAACCTGATAGGAAATTTGAGCATACGCAATCCACGCCACGGGAAGAAGATAAAGCCATGGCCAATTCTTATCAAGAAACTGAAAGTAGAGTGACGACGTAATGTCTCCATTTGCATTAACCATCCCCTTTAAAAAGATTGTACCTAAGGTAAGGAATACAAGCTGGGTGAGTGCGAGGAGGGTAGTCATGAGGACTGATTATTGAAGCGCGAAGCAAGAATAACGGTCTCGATCTTTTTCATAATCGGAGGAGCTTATCCATTCCGCAGCCGAAGGCTCGCCACCTGTTGTCGATTGCTGACGGTGCTTTTCACCGGACAAATGCGGGAAATCAATGCTCCGACCGAGTCAATTTGAAAGTCAGCATCCGGACCGAGGTTCCAGGATGTTCGTCGCTGTACCGTTTTGGCGTCGCCGCTTTATTGAGTCCTTGTAAAGCATGAAAGTGACGCTCGTTCAGTCGCCACGATTTCTCGACTGGGATCCACATTAGATCGAGTTCATCCAGAACAAACCTGAGCGTGCGAATAGCTCGTTTCAGAAGAGAGGTAAAGGCACAATCGAAAAAGTAACCGTGCGATTTCAGGAGTCGACCGGCATCCAAGGCTTCCTCCCGCCCGCGCCGGGAGAGATCAACGTCTGTCCAACCGGTAAACCGATCTTCCTCGTTCCAGACGCTTTGGCCATGCCGTAATAGAACTATTTTTTTCATCGTGATTTAAACTTCCGGTAGGACAGCATTCCACGCGAGCCAATGGGGGTCTGGGTGCTAGAAGACTACGTTTCATAGCCATGATTCTTCAGCCTTCGTTCTGCTTCCAAATGTCAAAGTGGATGACATCGCCCTTTTGCAGTGGTGATTTACCGTGTGTACGAACCGTGAAGCGGTCCGCCTCTGACATACTGCTTTCAACGATTTCGGCGTCGATCTCGGAAAATCGAAAGTCGAGTCGCACGCTTTCCCAGTCGAGAATGTCTTCGTCAAGCTTTGCTTCAATAAGCCAGGTATTCGGGTCTCGATCAGGTTCCGATGCCGGATCTTCCTTTCTGTTTTCTACGACTTTCGCTTCAACTCTTTTCATATGTTCTATGATTTTTAAGTACTGAAGTTCTTTCTTCTAGCCATTCGGCACCCCCCTTTTCTGAGGCAATCCAGGTGCGCTTTTGACCAACTCCGGCATAGCGTGAACCAACTACTTAGGCTACGCCGATTCGCCCTTGCCTGGTTTACTGTGAGCTTGGTTCTTCCTGGATAGCACTGCATGCTTCCATTTGGAGCCGAGCCACTCTGGGAATAAGGCTAGTTTCGACAGCAGTGACCAGAGTCCAATTTCCAAATCGCTGAGTAGTGGTTCGGGAATGTTCCAGTGCATGTCGGAGGAAGGCGCTTCGACCCTCCTCTTGATGGGAGGTGGACTTTTCATAATTAATATTCAGCTCGGTCCGAGTCCGGCGCTTTCCTGATATTGCCAAATTCCAGCCCAGAATTGCACAGCCTGCATCGCTCATTCGCCGCGGCGGACGTTTTGTAAGGGCGCGCCGGTTAGGCCGACCACGGAGCGTCAGCGCACGCTCAGCGCAACCCTTAGGCAGCACGCGTCTGCTCCATCACCTCCGAAACAACCTTTTCGTGATCAGCTGGAAAAATGATCTCCAGTTTTTCCCCGCCATGGACGGCGTGCACCCGGAGAGCAAGCACGCCGAACCGCTCATGATGGCTCACATGGAAATCGAGCAGCCGGACAAGCGGGAAGTATGTGATGATTCCGCCGAACTTCTGGAAGTCTCCTGGGTGAAGTCGAGGCGATCTTTTCTCCTCCGAAATCAGCACAAGCTCGCGTTCGGTGACCAACAGTGCACCGGCACGACAAAGTTCTCGCTGGAATCCGTCAATTATAGCCGAGCACTGTGTTGCCGCCAGCAGCCGCTGCCCTTTCGGCCGATAACGCTCCGCTTCGCTGCGGAATTTTAATGGCCAGGCCTCGAATGGAGAAGTGCCGCCACGATCAATCTCCGCTGTCGTCGCCGGCTTCCGATCAATGCCACTGAGGATGAGATCAATTGCCTCGCGATAAAGCTCCTCCCCGACCGTGTCGAAATTCATAGTGGCGGAATATGATGTGCCGACCGCAGCGAAGTAGATTCTTAATTGGCCCGAAAGCAGGATCGACGTGAGCTCAAGAAACAGCGTGTCGTGAAAGTGGGCCTTTTCCACGCTGGCACCACCGTCTTCAGTTTCGGAGGCTACGAGCCAGCCGTCGCTGGTCACGGCCAGCACTGTTGCAGGCGTTCCGAGGCTCGGAGTTACTTCGGGCGCTGTCGGCGATCTCTCAGCCAACGTCAAGAAGGCCGGAGCATGTATCAGCAAGCGGACCGAATCCCGTGACGGTAAGTTGTCTAACAGCACGTTGCGGAGAGCCTCCGGCGCGTCGTTAATTGTGTCGAGTTTAGTCGCGAAGCGAGTATCGGTAATCATAACTTACTAGGACAGTGTGTCGTGATGGGAGGTTGTTGCTATGTCGCAATGAATTCCTTTTCGCGGACAACCCACACGGGACAGGTTGCATCACGAAGGATCTTTTCCGCATCGCTTCCTTCAACCACGCGTGTCAGCCAATCGTAATCGTGTGTCGAAATAACGATGAGATCGACCGCTGCGCTTTTTGCGACTGCTACAATTTGGGAACAAGGTTCACCGGTTAAGAAATACGATTCCGTATCGCTGTGTCGCTCGCGAATGATGTCTTGCAGGCTGCGGAGCATGAATTCTGCTCGTTCTTTGCTTCGTTGGATTGCTTCAGGATCCAGCGCACCAAGCACGCCGGCGTGCGAGGTAGGCGTCGTCCAAACGTGAAGGAGCGTTAGCCGTGCATGGAAGTGTTCGGCCAGCCGTACTGCGTAGTCCAGAGTCCTGCGTGACTCATCGCTGAGATCTGTCGGAGCAAGAACGTGCGTTATCAAAGCGCGACTGAAGTCTTGCGAGGGGATGTTAGTATCGGGAACTATCTGTCCGATTTGGCCAAGCCTCTGCGCAGGTGACATATTCCTCCTAATTGCAGAGATTCTAACGCACCGCTAGGAGGCCCACCATTGCATGGATTGGCGGAAGATACGCGTAGATTGTTCCTGAGCATCCCGTCGGACTCAGGAATGGAGCGCCATGGCAGGTAGTAGTTATAGTGACAAAACGGCTGGCCGTGAGGACGGGCTGCTGAAAATTCGCTACGCGAACAGGGAGGAAGACATTATTCTCTCAATTTCCTTCAAACAATGGGTAGCCGGTTGCTTCCGCGGAGCGAAGCGACGGAGCTAACCGAGGTAACACCTCAACCCTCTTCCCTGGTGGTCGAGAGAACCACCAGGGCTCTAAGAAAGCTGGCCAAGTAATCGTTACTCGGCGCTAGCCGATTTTTACATCGACCAATTTGGGTTTGATCTTTTCGTCCTTAGGGATACGCACGCTGAGCACACCGTCCTTAAACTCAGCGCTGACCTTATCGCTCGCTGCGCCTTCAGGAACAGCGAAGCTCCGGATGAAACTCCCGTAGCTACGCTCGAGACGATGATACTTCTTGTCTTTCTCCTCCTTTTCCGCCTTGCGCTCGCCAGTGATCGAGAGAACGCCACCTTCCACACTCACCTTAACATCCTCTTTCTTAACTCCGGGTAACTCTACTTTAACGCTGTACTCTTTTTCATCCTCGGTGATATCTACGGGCGGTACCCATTCCGCCAGGCTAAATCCCTCTTCCGTACCCTGTTTCAGTAGCGGGAACCGCCCACCAAAAAGCGAAGCCAACCGGGCTTGCATCTCTTCCATCTCACGGAATGGATCCCAGGAAGAAGAAATCCTAAATGGATTCCACTTCTCTAGAGTCTTCATTTTCAGTTCCTTTCGGCGGAATAGGTCGATTTCTCTGTCTCGGCGCTAAACTGGCTTCCGCCGGTTTGCCAAGTTCGGCACCGGTGTTCAGAACCGCGCTCCAACAGTGCTCTTTCGAGTTCAGCACGTTCCATCATCACAATTTAAGTCTAAGAAAAAGCGACCGGTTGGCTTCACCAGGATTGGCGATCCTACCTCTTCTTTTGTTCCGAAATGCTGCTTCAGCAGCAACCAGGATGCCGCGCTCTATCGCGGACTGATTTATCTCGGCGTTAGTCATTCGCTATGCGAACGACGACACCGACGCGCCAAAGTGCCGTGAATTGCTCCTGGTATGGGCCCGACAAAAGCAATGAAGAGATAGCGCAAGAATGGGAGAGCGCCTGGCAACATCTGAGAAGTTCGAAGTGTTCTCGGTCGTACGATTATTTTCAAAATAGAAAAGAAACAACATGGCGACAAATCGAGATGCGGATGAGCGAGAAAAAACGTGCCCTGTCCCGGTTAATCTCGTTTCCGTAGCGCCGGGCATCGTGAAAACAACGGTTGACGTGGACGGCCAATCGATAGCGATCGACTACGATCCACGAACGATCAGCGACGAGTCAGTTCACCAAGTCGCCGCGCGGCTAATGCCGGAGGCGCAGCGGCGTTTCGATAAATGCGTGATGCGCCTCGGTGGTCGTGCCTGCGAAGCGTGCGCTCTCAAACTCGAGCGGAAAGCACAGAGGATCCAAGGGGTACGTCATGCCAGAGCCACCTTCATCGGCGGCGTCATGAGCGTAACGTTCGATAATGCTCAATTGTCGCCGGAACAGGTGATCGAACAGGTCCGAAAAACGGGCGCGCCGGTGACGCCGTTCACCGTTCCACGCGAGTTGCCACACAACATCCGGGAATGGTTGCAGTGTCACAGCGCCGGTATCGAGACCGCTTGCACCGCGTTGACCTTTGTTTTCATGATCGCCGGCTGGCTCACGCCACGCATCGGACTAGGCCAGATCTGGGCAACCACCTTCTTCACCGCTGCCTATGTCGCCGGTGGGATATTTGCAGTCCAGGCCAGTCTTCGATCCTTACGCCACTGGACTATCGATGTTGATCTGTTGATGGTGCTCGCGGCGCTTGGCGCGGCGGTGGTCAGGGCGCCGTTCGAAGGCGCGGTGTTGCTGTTTCTGTTTTCGCTGTCAAACGTTTTGCAGACCTACGCAATCGGCCGTACGCGCAAGGCGATCCACTCGTTGATGAAACTTCGCCCCGATAAGGCGCTCACGCGTCGGGACGGCAAGACATCGCTCCTTCCGATCGAACAACTCGTTGTTGGTGACCTGGTAATCGTCCGGCCCGGGGAGAGCATTGCGCTCGACGGCGTGATTGTGGAAGGCGAAAGCTCGATTGATGAGTCCTCCCTAACCGGAGAGTCAATGCCCGTTTTGAAGAAAGCTTCCAATCCGGTTTTTGCGGCAACGATTAATCAGACTGGTGGGCTCGAAGTGCGGGTCACCAAACTGGCAAAGGATTCGACCATCGAAAAACTGATCCGGATGGTAGAGGATGCCCAGAGCGAAAAGGCCGAGACGCAACGTTTTCTCGATCGGGCCGAACAATTCTATGCAATCGGCGTAATCGTCTTTACGCTTGCTCTCATCGTCTTGCCTCTATTCTTCCTGCACGAACCCTTTCACTCGGCGTTTTACCGTGCCATGACCGTAATGGTCGTCGCCTCCCCTTGCGCGCTAATTATCAGCACACCGGCTTCGATTTTGTCGGCTATCGGAGGCGCTGCGCGACGCGGAGTATTATTCAAAGGCGGCGTACATCTCGAACGTACGGCGACAATAAAAGTTGTCGCATTCGATAAAACCGGTACGCTCACCGAAGGCAAGCCATGTGTAACCGACATAATTCCTGCGGGTGCAGTGATCCAGCTCGCCGAAAATGTGGCACCCGAGGCTCTCCGATTGCTGCAGCTCGCCGCCTCGGTCGAAGCAAAGTCCGAACACCCGCTTGCTGTAGCGATCGTGGCAGAAGCTAAGCGCCGCGGGTTGCTTTTTTTTGATTGTACGGACTTCCACTCAACTTCCGGCCAGGGCGCAAGCGGGATTGTTGACGGGCGACGGGTCGGCATCGGCAGCATTCATTATTTCGAGAAACTCGGTGCTTCGATTCATGGCGCTCTCGCCCAACAGCTCGACGCCTTACAGGATGCGGGTAAAACCTGTGTCCTCGTCGGCGAGATAGGCGAGAAGACCACCCGCACGCTAGGGGGGCTGGCCATAGCAGATGTGCTACGCGCCGAAGCGCCTGGAGTGGTGCGCGCGCTCAAAGCAATCGGAGTAGAACGGATCGTTATGGTTACTGGTGACAACGCCCGTGTGGCCTCCGCGATAGCGCGCCAAGCCGGCGTGGACGAATTTCATGCGGAGCTACTGCCCGAAGACAAAGTTCGGGTACTTAAGTCGCTTAAGACAATCGGTCCGGTGGCGATGGTCGGCGACGGAGTCAATGATGCTCCTGCACTCGCGACGGCGACGATCGGCATTGCGATGGGCGCAGCTGGCACCGATGTCGCCATGGAGACAGCCGATGTCGTACTCATGAGCGACAACCTACGTAATATTCCATTCGCGATTTCCATCAGCCGCCACGCGCGCACTGTGATCTGGCAGAATCTGGCAATCGCCTTGTCAGTCATCGTTGTGCTTATAGCCTCGGCGCTCGGCTTTTCCCTGCAATTGACTCTTGGCGTCGTCGGTCATGAAGGCAGCACGGTACTTGTCTGCCTCAATGGACTGCGCCTCCTCGCCTACCGGCCAAAAGAAAACTTCGAGTAAAAACCTCCAAATGGCAGCGGTTGGATTCATGGAAGAGGAAGCGGTCAAGGCTGGAATCGATGTCATCCAACGCTGCGTGGATCGGGTTACAACATAACTCATCGATTTCACGTCTAGCGAGGCGATAGCTGCCTAACTAAACGGTAGCAAGCTTTGATCCTATTCTCGCATACTGCCAAGCCGCGGTAAAAGTCTGACAATCCGTGGTGCGCGTGCCGCTTCGTTATTGGATACGAGTCTTTGAATGAAGAAACCCGAAGCCGTCATTCTTCCTGCGAAGTTGGATAACGTCCGGGTACAACCTGACCGCTTTGGCATCCGCGATGAATCTACTGTGACGCGAATAAAACAGGGTAACGGGCAACGATCGACCATCTCTCCTCAAGCCCTCGCTATGAAAAACAACCAACCACCCGACTTTGTAAAGCAGCTCAGTCGGTCTCGTTTTTACCAAGATTACAAGCAGGCTTTTGGAACGGCAACGAAATTACCTTTGGAACTCTCCTCAATTGACATGGGACGGGAGGTCCATCGCTTCCAGAGCAAGTATGCAAATCCCTTCTGCGCTATCCTTGCACGTACGAGCAAAATTTGCGATGCCTGCCTAAAGGTCCAGCGTAAGCTCGCTAGCGCAAATATCTCGGATACGCAGACGGTGAGATGCTTCGCTGGACTCACGGTTACCAGTGTGCCAGTGAAGCTGGAAGAGCGCGTCATTGCGTTTTTGCAAACTGGCCAAGTTTTCCTGCGAACTCCGACCGCCACGCGATTCCAGAAGATCGCCAGCCAGCTAATCCGTTGGGGCATGAAGGTTAACTTGGTTCGGCTCAAGGCTGCGTATTTTCACTCCCGCGTGGTTTCACCTGGCCTGTATCGCGCGACAGTGCGACTTTTGGAGTTCTTTGCTGAACATCTCGCATTGATCGCTAACCAGGTCGTGCTGCAGCAACGTAATCGAGATTCGCCAATGATTGAACGCGCGAAAGATTATGTCGCGAGTCATCAGTCTGATCCTATCAAACTCGAACAGGTTGCTCGCGCCCTCAATGTAAGCACGTTTCACTTTTGCAGGAGGTTCAAACAGACCACCGGTCTTACGTTTGTGGAGTACTTGAGCCGCGTCCGTATTGAGAAAGCTAAGGTCTTGCTGCACAACAATAACCTGCGCGTCAGCGAGATAGCCTACGAGGTAGGTTTCCAAACGATTGCGCACTTTAACCGGATCTTTCGTAAGCTGGTTGGTCACTCTCCGACAGAATTCCGATCCACATTGGCGGAGATCCGCTAAACCGACAAAAGAGCGAGGCGAGGTTGGCGGCCTTCAATCCGCGGCTTCATGGATGAAGAGAACCTGCCCGACCTTATCGTCTTCCCGTGACTAGCTCACCTGGGCTTTTCGGATCGGGTGGATCCAGGGTTTGTGCGTCAGATGCTCTTTCCTTCGCAAAAGCCGCTATTTAAACGACCACAGCGTCATCGACTAGTGCATCGTCTCATATGTAGCTGGCATATGGTTGCGTTCAAAATGGGCCGCCGGCAAGGCATGAGGAGGGCGCATATTTGAATCGATACGTAACCGACGAGCAACGCAGCCGCCGGCCCATTTTCAACGCAACCCTCCGGGTCGCGGTCGGTTGGCTGTTTTTCCGCGTTGCTCGCTCCTTACGTATCAATCGAGCTATGCTCGTCGCTCGCGCCTTGAAAAACAGCCAACTGACCTGCGGCCATATGCCAGCTACATATGAGACGATGCACTTGACCGATTTTGGGCGTCGATGAAGCAAGAAAAGTCAAGGAAAAGTCAATTTACGCGGAGCGAGAATCTTTCAAAACAGGCACTATGCTCGCTGGCCCCCCGAGAGCAAGCGAGATCCGCCCAATGTTGACACTGGCCGGTTTCCAGAACGCAGAAAACAACCTTTAAAAACAATGGATCGCTTCAGTTCATTGAAACCGCAACTGTTGGCCAGTGTCGGCTTGGCAGTGATTACTGTGGCGATTTACGCGGTCCAATTTCCGATCGTTTATGCGGGTCCGGAAACCGCACCGCAGAAGCCAACGGAAAAGAAGTCTCTCTCGGGCGCGGACTTATATGCCATCTACTGCAACCGCTGCCATCCGGAACGATATGCCACCGAGTTCACGGCGGCTCAGTGGAAGACCATCATGATTCACATGCGCGTGCGGGCCAACATCCCGGCGGATCAAGCAAGGGAGATCCTGAAGTATCTCCAACAAGACAGCGGACAGTGAGAAGGCAACGAAACTACGCGAATGAAAGTTCGTACTAACATTTCTGCACTGCTGGCAGTCGGGTGCGTGATGGGGATTAGTCTTCCATCGCGAATGGTGGCAGAGATAAGCGACGAGGACTTCAAGACCTTAAAAGAGCAGGTTCAACAGCTGAGTGACAAGGTGCAGAAGCTGGAGCAGACGCACGAGCTAGACCAGCAGACGCACGAGCTAGACCAAAAGCAAATTCAGCAGCTGCAGCAACAGTTGGGGAAAGCGCAAGAGACGGCTACCGACGCGCAACAGAAAGCCACCGCGGCGACCAAAATGGGGAAAAAAGTCCAGCAGCTAGAAGAGCAAGTGGGCGAAACACAAAAAACGGTTGCTGAAGGAAAAGCCGTATCGGGAGCCCAGGTTCAACCGGTTGCTCCGGTTCCTGCCGGCCCCCTCGCACTGCACAACTTCGCGATAGTAGGAGACGCGGAGGTCCAATTTGGGAAGACCCAAGGACAGCACAGTGCGTTTACGCTGGCCGACTTTGCCCCAATCTTCCTGTTTCGGGCGAACGATAACATTCTGTTTGAGGCCGGTTTCGATATCAGGTTGCAAAACGGCTCGGTGACTTTGGCCAACGGACAAACCGGGAACAGCGGAACTACCACCACGATTGATCTGAGTTTCGCCACGCTGGACTACATGCTTAACGATTATGTGACGGTCGTCGCGGGCGATATGTTGCTGCCTCTGGGTACCTACGCTGAGCGGTCAGCGGGTTGGCTCAATAAGATACCGGATGACCCGCTTCCGCGCAGCGTTTTGCCGGGCACCGGCGTGGGCGCCCAGTTGCGAGGGGGAATACCGATTGGACAAACCGGGCAGCAGGTTAACTATTCGTTTTACGTCGCGAACGGACCGGGGTCAGTGGACGGGTCCGGAAACGCAACCTTCGTTGATAGCAGTGGCAACGTCTTGCCCAATCTTGACTTCGGTAATGTCGGCATTCAATCCAATGGCAATAGGGGGAATTTGCACGGAGATCCCGGCGGTGGTGGCCGGATCGGATGGTTCTTCCCGCTGAAACCCCATTATGATCTGGAACTCGGAGTTTCAGGTCAGACGGGTCCATGGAATGACAAAGGGAACCGGCTGTGGTCGGCTGCCGTTGTCGATGCCGCGCTGCACGTTACCCCCTACTTCGAACTGAAGGGCGAGTATATCAACACCTGGGTGGAGACCAACGACCGCGGCACCCTTTCGCCGCGGGGTTGGTGGATCCAGGGAGCTTACAAACTGGCGGGATTGAATCTGAGCCTCCCGTTCATTAACAACGTCGAATTGGTCACCCGCTTTGACAGGGTGGACGACGGTCTCGGGACAAGATCTCACCGTGAAACAATCGGATACGTATACTACCTGACTAACAGCCTGTTGTTTGAGGGCGACTATGAGTGGGTGCACAGCCGGGGCCCCGCTGCGCTACCGGGCAGCCTATGGGTATTTCAACTCTCTTACGGATTTTAAACGAAAATGAAAACGCCACTTATATCAATGAAAACCAGACTCTCCACCATCATCCTAGGCTTAAGTGCGCTCGCTTTGATGGGTGCGGGGTTTGCGCTAGCCCAAGCACTTGACGCAGCAACCCAAGCGCGGATCGATCGTTTCGAAAAAGGTCCGGCGACGATCAACATCTCCAAATACCCGGCGGGCATCCAGGAAAACTACCCTGTGTTTACCCAGAAATGTTCGCAGTGTCACAAGTTGAGCCGCCCAATCAATTCCGACTATGCCCTGCCCGACGAGTGGTCGCGCTATATCCACCGCATGATGAACAAGCCCGGTTCGGGCATTGGCGCTGGCGACGGTAAGAAAATTTACGACTTTCTCGTGTACGACTCCAGCGTCCGCAAGAAGGCGATGCTCGATGAGAAACTGTCAAAGCTCTCGGCTGCGGAGAAAGCCGCTGCAGCAGCTAAGATAAAGGAAGTCCAGGATAAATATCATTAGTTCATTCTCCCGATCGAGCCACATTTACTGGAATGCCTACAACCTATGCGGTCGAATTGCCGGATGTGAATTATTTCAGCCGGCAAGTTCTTTGCCGCGAGGGATGCCCAGTTCGCACCGATGCCGGCGGCTACGTGCAGGCGGTCGCTGAGGGCCGTTACGAGGACGCCTACATCATTGCGCGCGCGCCGAACCCCTTTGCCTCCATCTGCGGCCGCGTCTGCGCCGCGCCATGCGAGGCAAAATGCCGGCGCGGGGCGCTCGATGCGTCGATCTCAATTCGCGCATTGAAACGGTTCGTTTGTGAAAAGTTCGGCGCCGAATCGGGCAACTTCGATCTCGGCCGCGTCTATCCCCAGTTGCGTGATCCACGTCGCGAGCGCATTGGCGACGGCCGGAAAGTAGCGGTGATTGGCGCAGGGCCCGCCGGTCTGTCCTGCGCGCACGAATTGGCATTGATGGGATTTTCTACAACGGTATTCGAGGCGCACAGCGCGCCGGGTGGGATGTTGGTGCTCGGAGTCCCCGAGTACCGGCTGCCGCGTGAGATTATCAAGGCAGAAATCGCGGCGATCGAGTCTCTGGGCGTGGAGATCCGGCTGAACATGCGGCTCGGTCGCGAATTCGATTTGGAGGACCTGAAACGACAGGGCTACGAGGCCGTGTTCCTTGGCATCGGTGCGCACAAAAGTCGCGACTTGGCTATCGAGGGTGTGCAGCTCGACGGTGTGCTGCGGGCGACTGAGTTCCTGCTCAACGTCAACCTTGGCTTTCGCGTGACACTCGGCCGCAAAGTCGTTGTCATCGGCGGCGGTAATGTCGCCTTCGATGTGGCGCGTTCGGTCGTCCGCCAAGCGGAAATGTTTACGGGAATGAGCGAGGCGGAATTGCGCCGTGCCTTGCATGAGGCCGCGGCGGCGCTGGAAGAGTTAACCACGCGCGAGCCTGAAGCGCCCGACGAGGTGCGCCTTGCGTTGGACGTCGCGCGCGAAGCCATCCGCAAGGGCGTCCCTGAGGTCCACATGTATTGTCTGGAAAATCTCAATGAGATCCCAGCGGCACGGGAAGAGATCGAAGAAGCGGAAAAGGAAGGCATCCGGCTCCACACGCGCTTCGGCCCGAAGCGCATCCTTGGCAGCGACGGCAAAGTCACCGGGATTGAACTGATCAAGGCTAGCCGCGTCTTCGACGAAAACCGGCGGTTCAATCCGCAGTTTATCGAAGGAAGCGAAGAGACGGTCGATTGCGACACCGTCGTGCTTGCCATCGGCCAGTCGGCAGACCTTTCCTGGATCCGCCCAGAGGACAACCTGAAGGTCACGCCCCGAGGAACCCTGCAAGCCGATCCGCAGACAATGGCGACATCGCGTCCGGACGTATTCGCGGGCGGCGATGTGGCTTTTGGCCCGCGGATTATCATCACCGCTGTAGCCGAGGGCAAGAAGGCGGCGAATTCGATTGCGAAATTCCTCACGGGCCACGCACCGGCCGAACCGCGTCAGGCGCGCGTGACGATTTACAACACACTCCAGTATCGGATGAAGCCCGATTACGAGAAGTTCGTCCGACGTACGCCACCGACGCTGCCACTGGATCGGCGCATCGGCATCGCCGAAGTGGAGAAAGTTTACCCCGAACCTGATGCGCGGATGCAGGCGGATCGCTGCCTGAAATGTCACATCGGGCCGGTGTTTAACGGTGACGAGTGCATCCTGTGCGGCGGTTGCGCCGATGTCTGTCCTGAATACTGCCTGCGGCTGGTGGACGTCGCCGATTTACGCGGCAACGAAAAGTTGGAAGCCGCGTTGCTGGCCCGTTATGGGCGTGTGCCCAACCGCGGCGAGCAGGGCGCGATTATTAAGGACGAGACCAGTTGCATCCGCTGCGGCCTATGCGCAGCTCGCTGCCCTACTGGCGCGATCACAATGGAGCGAGTGGAACTGGTGCATGCCTGACACGAATCATTTCCCTGCCGAGAGCGAAGTTTCTCGACGCGGTTTTTTAGAACTCACATTTGGATGGCTCGCAGGCATTTTCGCAGTCTGCGCATCGGCGGTGGGGACTGTGCGATTTCTCGTGCCGAACGTGCTTTTCGAGCCCAGCCTGCTTTTCAAGGCCGGCAAAGCAACGGATTACCCTGATGGTTCGGTGACATTCATGGAAGAGGAACGGGTCTTTCTCGTTCGCCAAGGCAACACTTTCCGGTGCCTATCGGCGATTTGCACTCACCTAGGCTGCACGGTCGACCGCGCCGACCACGGCTATCATTGCCCGTGCCATGGCAGCGTGTTTGACGACCAGGGCAACGTCAAAAGCGGTCCGGCCCCCCGCCCGTTGGAGTGGTTTCTGGTGACGCTGAGCAAAGACAGCCGGCTGCTGGTGGATAAAAACCAGCGGGTTAACCCGGACAAATACCTGGTCTTGTGAAGGCGCCTCCACTCAAAAAGATCTGGCAATGGTTCGAGCGTACGCGCGTCGGCCGTTCGATCTTCCGGGTCGGCCTGCCGCAGAGCAATCTAGAGCGTGCACAGGCGATGGTTTCCAGTTTTCTGCTGCACATTCAGCCAGCGAAAGTCAATCGGCACTCGTTGCGCGCCTCCTACTCGTTCGGACTAGGGCTGATTTCGCTTTACCTGTTCCTAATCCTTATCGTCACAGGCGTACTGCTGATGTTCTACTACGTGCCCAGCACCGAGCAGGCGTACAACAACATGAAGGACCTGCAGTTTGTCGTCTCCGTCGGCCTGGTAATGCGCAACATGCACCGATGGGCGGCGCACTTGATGGTGATCTTTGTGCTACTGCACATGTGCCGAGTGTTCTACACCGGGGCTTACAAGCGACCGCGCGAGTTCAACTGGGTGCTCGGCGTCGGCCTGTTTCTGTTGACACTTAGCTTGAGTTTCACCGGTTATCTGCTGCCCTGGGATCAGCTCGCATTTTGGGCGATTACAGTCGGCACGAATATTGCCGCCTATGCGCCGTACATCGGTCCTAAACTCAAATATCTAATGCTCGGCGGAAACGTAGTCGGCCAGGAGGCTCTGATCCGGTTTTACGCCCTGCACGTGATAGTGCTGCCAGCGGTTGCGGGGTTCATGATTGCCGTCCATCTCTGGCGCGTACGCAAGGATGGCGGGCTGTCGCGCCCTGATGAACCCGGGGACACAATCCAACAGATCGAACTCGGCAAATTGCCAACGAACAAGACCTACGGCCTGATGGAGCTTGCGCGCGGCATGACGCCGCAAGTCGGTCGCAACCCTGCAGACGAAGTTTTCGCATGGCCCCATCTGGTTTTCCGCGAATTGCTGCTGTTCCTGTTGGTTGTGGCGATGGTGTTGTTTCTGGGGATTTTCTGGAACGCGCCCCTGGAACAGCTGGCCAACCCGGTTCATCCGCCGAATCCCGCTAAAGCGCCTTGGTATTTCCTTGGCCTGCAGGAACTCGTGAGCTACTCGGCGTTCTGGGGTGGGGTGGTGGTGCCGGGAGTGCTGGTGATGGCGTTGTTGGTATTGCCCTACATGGATCGCGATCGTAAAGGCGTTGGCCGGTGGTTCCCCCGCGAGCGCGTGGTCGCCAATACGATTTTTACAGTGTGCCTTGTCATTGCCATTGTGCTAACGACGATTGGGAGCCTGTTCCGTGGCCCGAACTGGTCCTGGCAAGAGCCGTGGAAAAGACCACCCACGGTAACAGAGGGCCGGTGACATGACCGATGGCTCAGTCCGCAAACTCTACGTTTGGTTTACAGTGCTTGGTCTATTGGTCGGCAGCCTGGTCGTGCTCGGCTACTTCAGAGACGAGAATCGTGACTGGAAGGATTACCAACACAAGTTCATCCAGGAAGAAATCCGGCGCGCATCAACGGCACAGCAGCGGGCGCTGGCCGAAAGAATACCGCTCCAAATCAGGCAAATCCTTCTGCCAGACCTCAACCGCGTGGATCGCTGCACGACCTGTCATCTCGCTGTCGATGACCCGAGCTACGGCGGTTATCCGAATCCGCTGGCCTACCATCCGCTTCACGAGCAACACCCCTTCGAAAGATTCGGCTGCACCGTCTGTCATCGCGGTCAAGGCCGCGCCACGACCTCGGTCGACGCGCACGGAAATGTGCCGCATTGGGATGAGCCAATGCTGCCGGTACGATATATCCAGGCTTCATGCGGTAAATGCCACGAGGCCGCTGATAATCCTGCTGCGCCCGAGTTGGTGCGGGGCCAACAGGTGTTCGAGAACAGCGGTTGCCGCGGTTGCCACAAGCTCAGCGGCATCGGCGGGGTCATTGGACCGGAACTGGACAAGGTCGGCGCCCACCGTTCGCCGGACTGGCTAACGAAACATTTCCTCGCACCCGCCAGCGTCACACCGGGCTCCGCAATGCCACCACAAAAATTCGCCGAGCAGGACTTGGAATCGATCACGCTCTTCATGCTCAGCCAGACCGGCGAGACGGCACCTGGTTACTACGCCTCGATGAGAGTCATCCCCAGCGTGGGCCAAGGGCAACGCTTGTTCCAGCAGAAAGGCTGCATCGGCTGTCACTCCGTTGCCGGTAAAGGCGGCACGGTTGGCCCGGCCTTGGACGACGTCGGACTGCGTCGCTCAACCGAGTGGATGGTTCAGCATTTCCGGGAGCCGCAGGCCGTCAGCCCCGGGACCGTCATGCCCCAGTTTAGTTTTACCGAAGGCGAGGCCCGCGCTCTGACGGACTTTCTCGTACATCTGCGTGAACAGAACGTTGCGTCGAACCTTCCATCACTAATGAGCCCGGTCGAGCGCGGCCGCGAAGTCTACCGCAAGTACGGCTGCGCCGGCTGCCACGGTGCCGACGGCAAAGGCGGCGTACCCAATCCCAACGCCAAGACCGCCGAACTCGTGCCCGACCTGATCCGTGTGGCCGAGGGCTACACGAACGACGAACTGAGGGACCGCATCCTCAAAGGCCAGCGTGAGATTACTGCGCTCGACCCGAAACGCCCGCTGCCCCCACTCTACATGCCTGGCTGGGGTGGGGTCATCAGGGACGCCGAAATAGACGACCTTGTCGCCTACCTCATCAGCTTGAAACCCGCAGGAGAAGAGCCCGGTTTTTAGGAGTTGGCTCGCGAACCAACGAAGATGATTTTGAAAAGATTTACCCCCTGGATCATCAGCCTCATCTTTGTGCTCTGGGTCATTGCGAAGATGATTCCAGTTAAGCAACCGCCCGGATTCGATATCAACGGCTTTGGCCGTCTCCCTGTCCTGGTCGGCGGCCGAGTAATGCCGATGGATACGTTGGCCCGTGTCTCACTGTTTGCCATGAATCACCACGGAACGTGTACCACGCCCGATGGCCAAGCTCAGCCGCAGAGTCGCTGGCTGCTTGACGTTCTGATGCTTCCAGAGCGAGCGGACATCGCAAAAGTGTTTGAAGTGACCAATCCGGACATCCTCGATCTCTTTGGCTGGCAGGAAACAAAAGGAAAATCCAACAACTATTCATTTAATAACTTCAAGCCGTTCTTTGGCGAGATTGAAAAACAAGCTGGATTAGCCGCTCAGGCGGACAGCGGAATCCAAAACGCGTTCCAGCGGGCAGTCATAAGGCTTCGCGATGCTTTGCTTCTCTATGTTCAGCTGAAAAATACAGTTCAACCTGAAGATTCGCCCGATTTCGAAAGAGAAGTTCACTTGTTCGAAACGGCCATTCAGCCGGGAATGCAAGCTATTCGAGATCGAGATGCAAATAAGCCGTTCAACAATGAGGATTTCGAGCGCATTTTGTTTTTTTCGCAGCGCTATCGGGACCTAAGCGAAATCAAATACGCCTGCGCTATTCCGAATCCGAATGGGACGGCCGAGACTGACCGTTGGCAGCCTATTTCAGAAGCGCTCCTCAGCGCCATTACCTCTGGAAAAGTGTCCGATCCCGTCGCGATTTATGGGCGGCTCATTTCGGCTTATCGAAGGGGGAACGCAGATGGATTCAACCAGGCCATTCGGGAATATAATCAGGATCTTGAGCAAGCGATCCCGCACGGGCTGAATCGACCTCATCTAGAGTTCCTCTTTAATCAGGCCCAGCCATTTCTTCAGGCTATGGTTTTGTACGTCATTGTCTTTGTTTTGACTCTGATCTCTTGGCTGAAGTGGCCGAAAACTCTGTGCAAGACCGCTGTCATTCTTCTCCTATTCGGGTTTCTCATTCACACCGCCGGGCTTATCACTAGGATGTACTTACAGGGCCGGCCACCTGTTACCAACTTATACAGTTCGGCGATTTTTGTCGGATGGGGAGCAGTCGTGCTCTGCCTCTTCCTCGAACGTTTCTATAAAAACGGAATTGGCAACATCAGCGCTTCAGCGATCGGTTTTGTGACCTTATTGATCGCCCAAAATTTGCAACTAGATGGCGATACGCTCCAAATGTTGCGCGCCGTGTTGGATACGAACGTTTGGCTCGCGACTCATGTGGTCATGGTTACTCTGGGTTACTCGGCCACGTTTCTCGCCGGTTTTCTGGGCATCATTTACATCTTCCGCGGATTGCTGACCAAGTCGTTCGACGAGACGACGGCCAAGGCGCTCGGCCGGATGATGTACGGAGTTGTCTGTTTTGCCACTTTGTTCAGCCTCGTTGGTACCAT
>Ga0070698_100003013_pt1 | contig 18554 bp, 18 predicted proteins | sample KBSK1502metaG_FD_65477 | JGI IMG/M metagenome (GOLD analysis project Ga0070698, IMG submission 65477) | Corn, switchgrass and miscanthus rhizosphere microbial communities from Kellogg Biological Station, Michigan, USA - KBS K1-50-2 metaG | ecosystem: Host-associated > Plants > Roots >...
TCGTGCACCGCAGGTTCACGACGCTCAATAGTGCATACGCTCCGCAGACGATCGAGCGCGTCGACGCTGCGCTCGATCGATGGGCCGGCGATCTCGAAGCGGCGAAGCAACTCGTCTGCGATCACCCGACCGAGGCGGCGGCAGCGGAGCTCGATTGCCTCGCCGAACGCACGCGCGAGGCGCGAGCACTCATCGCGCTCTTCGAAGACGCCGACGTCGCGACGCTGCAAAACGCGATCGGAGCGTCCACCCAGTTGGCGCCGATCTCACGTTGCACGACGAAGACATCGCATGTCACCGCTGCTGCGGAGTCGCCCGCACTCACGCGCGTCCACGAGCTCTTCGCGCAGACGCACGCGCTAGCGGTGCTAGGAAAGTTTCGCGACGCGCTGCCACTCGCGCAGCAAGCAGTGACGCAGGCGGATGCGATGGGCGATCCGGCCGTTCGCGCCGCAGCTCATGTTGCGCTCGGCAGCGCACAGGCAAGCACCGGCGACTACGACCACGCGACGGCGACGCTGCAAACCGCACTCGAGCTCGCCGAGGCGGGACACGATGATCGCTCGCGTGCGCAGGCATGGGTCAATCTCATGCGCATCGAGTTCTTGCGCGGCCGCTACGAACAGGCTGTGTTCCTGAAGTCCGCCGTGCTGGGCGCGACCGCGCGCGTCGCCGATGTGAATCTGCAGACGGAGGCAATGCTGTTCCTCGGTGGCGCGCTTGGTGAGCTCGGCAAGAACGCCGAGGCGCAGGCGCTGTTCGAGCAGGCGGTGAAGATGCGGAGGCAGGCGTTTGGCGACCGCCATCACCTCGTCGCGAACGCGCTGTCCGCCCTCGGCAACGCGTACGCGATGAAAGGTGATCTCGAGCCGGGAATCGCGGCGCATCGCGAAGCCACGCAGATTGCCGAAGCGGCGCTCGGCGACCAGCACCCGAGTGTCGGTGTGATGCACAGTAATCTCGGCAGCGACTATCTCTACGCGCTCAAGGAGCGCGAGGCGATCGCCGAATTCGAGAAGAGCTTGCGGATCGCAGAGGCGGCCTTTGGTCCAAAGCACCGCGATGTCGCGAACGCACTGACGAGCCTCGGCACCGCGCAGTATTTCGCGGGTGATCACGAAGCAGCGATCGCGACGCTCACGCGAGCCGAGGCGATGTGGCGCGAGATCAACCCGAAGCACCCGGAGCTCGCCGAAGCGCTCGTCGGTCGCTATCTCGCGCAACAAGCGCTCGGCAAGCCCGCGAACGTTGCCGATCTCGAGACCGCGCTCGAGCTCGGCAAGGCATTGCCGCCGTTCATCCGCGCGAGGATCGAGCTCGCGCTCGGCAAAGCAGCGCGCGGTCCGCGAGCCGTCGAGCTCGTGACCGCGAGCGCGAAGGGATTTGCCACGTCGACACTGCCGCTGACCCAACGCGAGCTCGCCGATGCCAAGGCGTGGCTTGCAACCCATGGAGCACGATGATCGACGCGCTGTGGCCGGAGCTGCGCGCTGTCGCCGATCGCGGCGAGCCCGCGTGGCCTTCACTGGCCGCGGCGCTGTTTCCCGTGTTGCTCCCGATCGCGACACGCCAACCGATCGGGCGCGGTCGCCGCGACGCCGATGCGCCGCGCGAGATCGTGACGCGTATCCTCGAGAGTCTGCACGCGCGCGAGTTCGCCGCGATCAAGAAGCTGTGCCAGCTCGATCCGCCGCCGGTGCTCGCGGCATGGCTCCGCATCGTCGTTCGCCGCGCCGCGATCGATTACATGCGCACGAGGCCCGAATACGAGCGCGCGACGTCGCATCGCGAGCCGCGCTGGATCACGCTCGCGACGCTGACGTCGGCAGCACCGGCGCGCGCGCCGGATTCGCTCGTCGAGAAACGCGATGCGTTGCTGTCGTTCTTGCGCTCCGCAGTCGCACGCGCCGGCGAGGAAGCACAGAGCCACGGAGACGACGCGATCGCCAGACTGTCTGCGGAATGGGCCATCCCGCGCATCCACGTGCGTCGCCTCGTTCAGCGCGGCACGCAGTACCTGCAGGTGATCGACGCCGTGCTCGCGGGTCACTCGTATCCGGAGATCGCCGCGACGTTGCAGGTGTCGCGACGCGAAGTCGAGCTTACGGTCCTCTACATCGAAGAGTTTTTAACCGCTCGACGCTTCGCGCATTAGCTCACTCTTTCTTCGGCTGCGCACCGGCGCCGGGCGGCGGCGTCAGGCGATACCAGGTCTCGCCATCCATCTTCGCGCGGCGCTCGCACGCATCCTCGACCTTCTTGAAGCGAATGCCGACGCGCGAGATCACGACGTTGTACACGCCGGCGGCGCCGGCCTCGCACATCTCGCCGCTCGTATACGTCAGCGTCAGCTTTTCGCCTTCGAGCGTGAACGTGCCCTGGCCGAGTGGCTTCTTGTCGAGCTCGCCCTGATCGTGCGCGACGGTGACCGCGCCGTCAGCGGTAAACCGCATCGCAGTTGTACCGACGGGTGGCTTTCGCGCGAACTCACCGACGATCAGCTCGGTGTTCGGGCGCTTCGGCGGCATCGGCTGAGCCTTCTCACCGCACGCGGTCAGCAATGCAACAATCCACAAGACGCGCATGCACGCGACTATACATCGAGACGCTTCGCGCCGACCGCGCTTACAGCTTCCCGAAACACGCGTCCGCGGTGGCCAAAGTTCTGGAACATGTCGTAGCTCGCACACGCAGGTGAGAGGACGACGGCGTCGCCTGCGGAGCACAACTCCGTCGCTCGCCGCACGGCATCGTGCATGTCGGCAGCGTCGAGCACCGGATACGTGACGCCGTGAGCAGACGCCGCTGCGCGAATCAGCGGCGCGGCCTTGCCGATGAGCACGATGCCCTTGCACACGCCGTCGAGTGCCTCGAGCATCGGTTGATACGCGCCGCCCTTATCGACACCGCCGGCGATGAGCACGAGCGGACGCGGGAAGCCGCGCACCGACGCAGCGACCGACGCGACGTTCGTGCCCTTGCTGTCGTCGTAGTAGTAGATGTCCGCTTTGTCGCCGACGAGCTCCATGCGATGCGGCAGCGGGCGATACGCGCGTGCGCCGGCGCGCAGCATGTCGGGTGGTAGGCCGAGCGTGCGCATCGCGAGGTACGCGCACATCGCGTTCTCCATGTTGTGGTTGCCGACGATGACGAGGTCGTCCATCGGATAGCGCTCTTCATCGGGCAAGCGCAGCACGATCTCGCGACCCTCGAGGGACGCGCCACGCTCTGGATGAGCGCCGGAGCGCGAGTCGAACGTGTAAAGCTGCGACTGGATGCCATCCGCCTCTTGCATCACCCACGGATCGGCCGCGTTTCCAATCGCGACATCGCCCGGCGATTGCCACTCCCAGATGCGGCCCTTCATTTCGGCATAGCGCTCCATCGTGCCGAATCGATCGAGGTGATCTTCGGTGATGTTCGTGAGCACGCCGGCGTTCGCGCGAAACGTCGTGCAGTTCTCGAGCATGAACGCGGCGACCTCCGCAACGATCCAGCCGCCCGGCACGTTCGCCGGATGATCGACGGCATCGATCAGCGGCATGTTGCCGAGGTTGCCGCCGCAAAACGTCGGCCGGCCCGAGTGCTCGCAGAGCTTGCCGGTCAGCGCCGTCGTCGTCGATTTGCCGTTCGTGCCGGTGATTGCGATCAGCGTCGCGCCGGGATCGAGAAAGCGATACGCGAGCTCGATCTCGGCGATCACTTCGACGCCGGCGTTGCGCGCGGCGAGCATTTCGGGAAGCGTCGGCACGCCTGGCGACATCACGATCAGATCGGCGGATGTGAACGTCGCCTCGTCGTGGCCGCCGAGCTGCCACATGACAGGCACGCCGTCGAGGAGCTTCATTTGTTCGGCGAGCTGATCGGCGCGCTTGCCATCGGTGACGATCACTCGCGCGCCGCGGCGGTGGCAGAACTTCGCGACCGCGACGCCGGTCAGCGCGAGGCCGACGACGACAACCTGCTTGCCCTCGAGGTTCATCGCAGTTTCAGCGTGCCGAGCGCGAGCAACGCGAGCAATGCGGAAATAAGCCAGAAGCGCACGATGATTTTAGGTTCGTCCCAGCCGATTTCCTCGTAGTGGTGATGGATCGGCGCTTTTAGAAACACGCGCTTGCCGACGACCTTGCCGTTCTCGACCCGCTTTGTCGCCTTGTAGACGGTTGTCTGGATGATGACGGAGAGGGCCTCGACGACAAAAAGGCCGCCGACGATCAGCAGGACGAGCTCGTTCTTCGTCAGCACGGCGAGCATGCCGATGGCGCCACCGATGCTGAGCGCGCCGACGTCGCCCATGAAAACCTGCGCTGGATATGCGTTGTACCAAAGGAAGCCAATGCCGCTGCCAAACAGCGCGGCGGCGAACACGGCGAGCTCTTCGGAGCCCTGAATGTGCGCGACGTGGAGATACTGCGCGATCGTCACTGGACCGTGCGCCGTGAGGATCGTCGTCGAGACACCCGCGATATACGCGAGGATGAGGAATACGCCGGCGTTCATGATCGACGGGCCGATCGCGAGACCGTCGAGGCCGTCGGTAAGGTTGACGGCGTTCGCTGTACCGACGACGACGAACGCGCCGAACATCGCGTATGCCCACGCCGGAATGATCAAACCTTGTTCGTAGAAGTTCGTGAACGGCAGCTGCACGTGCAATGCGACGCTGTCGTCCATGACGCCCGAATAGAACAGGTACGCCATCGCGACACTCGCGCTGCCGAACTCCAGCAACAGGCGGAGCTTGCCGGGCAACCCCTTCTTGTTGCGCTTCGTTAGCTTCGCGTAATCGTCGGCGAAGCCGATCGCCCCAAACGCGACGGTGACGCTGAGCGCGAGCCACACGAGCTCGCTGCGGAGGTCGCACCATAAGAGGGTCGAGACGGCGAGGCAAAACAGGATCAGCGAGCCGCCCATCGTTGGCGTGCCGGCCTTCTTGCGGTGTGTCGCAGGTCCGTCATCGCGAATCTGCTCTCCGATGTGCCGCGACTTGAGGCGCCCGATGAACCACGGACCGATCAGGAACGAAAGCAAGAGCGCTGTGATCGCCGCGCAGAGGATGCGCGTCGACGGATAGCGGAAGACGCGCAGCCACCCGATGCGATCAGCGAACGCCCCATAGAACAGGTGGAACAGCACTAGGGCGCCTTCTCCTTCATCGCATCGAGCACGCGCTCGAGCTTCATGCCGCGCGATGCCTTGAGCAGGATCCAACCGCCGGATGCGCTGCGTGCAAGCGCGCGCTCGGCGGCGACAACCGGTGTGGCCGCGAGCTCGGCATCCTTGCCTGCGGCGGCGACGACGGTCTTCGCATGATCGCCGAGCGCGATCACGCCGATGCCGAGCTTCGCCGCGAGCTCACCGATCTCGCGATGCGCCGATTCGGCGTGGTCGCCGAGCTCGAGCATGTCGCCGAGCACGGCGATCGCGGGCACATCGCGCGCGCGTTCGGCGAGCGCCTGCAGTGCCGCACTCATCGATGCCGGGTTCGCGTTGTAGCAATCGACGATCACGTGACGGCCGGCGAGCTCGACGACCTCGCCGCGCATCGCCATCGGCCGCGCGCGAGACAGGCCGCGCAGCGCCCCATCGACCGATGCACCCGCAGCGTGCGCTGCCGCGAGCGCGGCGCATGCATCGAGCGCGGCGTGCTTGCCGACGAGATGGAGCATCAGCTCGTGCTTGTCGCCGAAGACATCGAGCTCGAGCTTGCCGCCGGCATCTATCGGCGCGTAGCTGACGAGCCGCACGTCGGCATCGCCTTCGCCAAACGTCACGTGGCGCGCGCTTGGCTGGTGTTGCTTCGCCCAGTATTCGAGGCGCACATCGCCCGCGGGCAGGATCACCGTGCCGCCCGGCCGCAGCCCGAGCCAGATCTCCGCCTTCGCCTGTGCAATCGCATCGGTCGAGCCAAGCAACTCGATGTGTGCCGTGCCCGCGTTGACGACGACGGCGATGTCGGGCTCGGCGATGCGCGTCAGATATGCGATCTGCCCCAAGCCGCGCATCCCCATCTCGACGACGCCGAATTGGTGAAACAGGCGGAGCGCGAGCAGCGTCAGCGGTACGCCTGTCTCGTTGTTGAGCGAGCCATGCGCGGCGTGCGTCGTGCCCGCCATCGCGAGTGCGGCGCGCGTCAGCTCTTTCGTCGTTGTCTTGCCGGCGGAGCCGGTGATCGCGACGATCTTGTGCGCCCACGCGCGGCGGTGCGCGCGCGCGATCTTGCCGAGCGCGATGCGCGTATCGTCGACGATGATCGCCGAGCCTGGTGCCCATCGCCAGCCTTCGCGATCGACCATGACCGCGGTTGCGCCCGCATCGACAGCGTCCGTGCAGAATCGATGGCCATCGTGTGCGTCGCCGCGGATCGCGACGTAGAGCGAGCCGGGTACGGCCGTGCGGCTATCGATCGTCACGCGATCGCACATCACCGTGCTGTCGCCGTGAACCTCGCCGGCTGCGTCGCGTGCGAGACCGACGAGGAGGCGGCGCTCGCGCCGCTCGGCGGCGGCCGCCGCTTCTTCGCGATCGTCGAAGTGGATCTTTTGCGTGCCGAGGATCTGGTAGTCCTCGTGGCCCTTGCCGGCGATCAGCACGACATCGCCGGGCGTCGCTTCGGCGACAGCGGCACGAATCGCAGCGCGCCGATCGACATCGACGAAGAACGGCTTTGGTACCGCCGGCAGGATCTGATCGATGATCGCGATGGGATCTTCGGTGCGCGGATTATCGCTCGTGACGATCGGCAGATCCGCGAGCTCGGTGACGGCCGCGCCCATCTTCGGGCGCTTCGTCGGATCGCGATCGCCGCCGCAACCGAACACGCAGATCAGGCGACGCTTCGTCAGCGGGCGCAGCGCGCGGAGCACGTTGTGCAGCGCATCCGGCGTGTGCGCGTAGTCGACGAAGATATCGAGATCGATCGCGTTCGCCACGCGCTCGACGCGACCGGGCACGCCTGGCAGCATCGCGATGCCGCGCGCGATCGCATCATGCGGGATCGCGAGCGCCTCCGCGATGCCCGTGGCGAGCGCGACGTTCGCAACGTTGTAATGGCCGATCAGCGGCTTGCTCTCGACATCGAGCGGTCCGCGCGGCGTTGCGAGCGTTGCTTTGATGCCGCGCACCGTCGATTCCTGAAATGTCGCCGCGATGTCGGCTTTGCGGCCTAGGGCCGAAACGCGCAGCGCTTTGGGCGCGGCCCCGGCCATGCCTTCACCTTCCGGATCGTCGATGTTGACGACTGCGGTACCCTTCAAACGCTCGGTGAAGAGCAGGCGCTTCGCATCGCGATACGCCGCCATCGAGCCGTGAAAATCGAGGTGATCCTGCGTGAGGTTCGAAAACGCGGCGACCGCGAAGTCGACGCCGGCGAGTCGATCCGCGGCGAGCGCGATCGATGACACCTCCATCACGACGTGCGTGCAGCCCGTTTCTTTCATTGCGCCGAACGTCTCGTGCAAGACCTGCGCTGTCGGCGTCGTGTATGGCGCGTCGTAGCTCTTGCCCGCCCAGCGATACGACACCGTGCCGATCACGCCGACGTTGTGGCCGGCTGCTTTGAGGATGCTCTCGACGAGAAACGTCGTCGTGGTCTTGCCGTTCGTCCCGGTGATGCCGATCAGCGTCATGCTGGCGGCGGGATTGCCCAGCAGTCGCGCGACGAGATGACCGAGTGCGCGACTTGTCGAGGGCACGACAACCTGCGGAACCTTCGCATCGACTTCGCGCTCGACAACGACCGCCGCGGCGCCGCGCTCGACAGCCATCTTGACGAATGCATGACCATCGCTGCGCAGGCCTTTGACCGCGACAAACACGTCGCCTGCTTCGACTTTGCGCGAGTCTTCGTGCACGGCGCGAACATCGACATTGCCGTCGCCGATGAGCCGCGCGCCGGGAAGTCCGGCGATGAGTTGTCGCAAGGTCATGCTGATTGAACGCGCAGCCTCCCCGATTTCCTTCACGTATTCAATCGGAGAGGACGAGGTGAATCGGTCCCGGATCGACGACCGGCCCGGGCTCTGGCTCTTGCACGACGACGCGGCCAGATCCGCTGACTTCCACCTCGAGGTGGAGCTTGCGCGCCTCATCGAGCACGCGGCCAAGTCCCATGCCGTGGAAATCGGGAATCATCACGGCACCGGGCTCCGCCGGGGCGGGCTCATCGAAGTCGCCGTCGAATGGCAGAACGTTCATGACGTCGGGATCTTTCGCCGGCTCGGCAGCAGCGACGATCGGTTTCCCGTTCGCGTCGAGCGGAACGATCGCGTTGCCCGGCACGCCGAGGTAGCGCAGCGTCTCGCTCGCGACTCTCGCGAAGACCGGGCCTGCGACCTTTCCGCCGTAGTGATCGCCGCCGTTCGGCTCATCGATCATCACGACGACCGCGATGCGCGGGTTGTCGATCGGCGCAAGCCCCGCGAACGAGGACAAGTAGCGATTCGGCGAGTAGTGGCGCGTCGCGTGATCGTACTTGTGCGCGGTGCCCGTCTTACCGCCGCAACGAAACCCCGGCACGTCGAGGTCGTGCGCGGTGCCGTTGAACGGCTTGGGCCCTTTGCCCTTGTCGAACACCGACGCGAGCATCTTCAACATCTCCTGCGCGTGCTTTTGCGAGATCATCTGCTTCGGCTCGCTCGCGCCGCGATAGACGATCGTGCCATCGCCGTCGACGACCTGATCGACGATGCGCGGCGCGTGATAGACGCCGCCGTTGCCGATCGCTGCCAACCCCGCCGCGATCTGAAGTGGCGTGACTGTGAGGCCGTAGCCAAACGCGATCGTCGCAAGCTCGATGTCGCGCCATTTCGCTCCATCGCGAACGCGCCCGGTCTGCTCGCCGGGAAGCTCGATGCCGCTCTTCGCGCCAAAGCCGAAGCGCTTGAGGTACGCGTACAGCTTCTCGCGGCCGAGCCGCATCGCGACCTTCGCCGCGCCGATATTCGACGAGCGTTTGATGATGTCGCTGACGTTCAAATACATGTCGACGTGGACATCGCGGATCGGCTTCGGGCCCACCTTGAATACCGGGCCGATCGAAAATCCGGTGTCGGGTTTCACGGTCCCCTCTTCGAGCGCGGCGGCGATCGTGAACACCTTCATCACCGAGCCCGCCTCGTAGACATCGGTGACGGGGCGATTGCGCGCGCCGTGCATGGCGCCGGCGTTCGGATCGTACGTCGGCGAGCTGGCCATCGCGAGCACGCGCGACGTCGCAACGTCGAGCACGACGACGACGCCGTTCTTCGCCTTGTTCGTCGTCATCGCTTCCGCGAGTGACGCTTCCGCGAGCGCCTGGATGCTGCGGTCGAGCGTGAGCCGCACGCTCGCGCCTGCCTCCGACGGGCCCAGTCCACCGGCGAGCATCTTGCGGCCGCGCGCGTCACGCAGCGCGGTCACCGCGCCGCGGTGGCCCGCGAGCAGATCGTTCATCGCGAGCTCGATGCCGTCGAGGCCATTGCCGTCGATGTCGGCGCGGCCGATCACGGGGCCCGCGATCGTGCGCGCCGGATACCAGCGTCGCGGCTCGTTCGCAACCTCGATCCCGGGCAGCTTCGCGTCGCGCACCGCCTTCGCAACCTCGGGCGAGACATGGCGGTCGAGCCACACGAACGCGTGGTCGCCGGCGAGCTTTGCCTCGAGCAGGCGCGCGTCGCCATCGATCAGATCCGCGAGCTTCTCCGCCGTCGATGCGACGTCACGCACCTCGCGCGGGTTCGCCCAGATCGATTCGGCATCCGCACTGATCGCGAGCGGCCGCCCGTGAATGTCGGTGACGACGCCGCGCGGCGCCGGAATATCGAGCCGCATCGCGTGCTGACGCTCCGCGAGCTCTCGATAATGATCGCCATCGTTGATCTGCAGCGCCCACGCCTTGTATGCGACGCCGAGCAGACCGAGCGTCACGACAACGCCCGCGAGATACGCACGCACGCGCGCCGCCGGTGGCACGCCGGGTGTCATCGGTTTGATCTTCACCTTCATTGCGCGGCGACCTTCTTGCGAATACACAGCCGGTCCGGAGGAGCGCAGCGGCGCCCGCCAGGGGAATCATCGGGTCCGCGTCCCGCGGACCCGATGGCGCCGCGAGCGAGGACCGGCGAAGGTGCGGCGACGATGCGAATGCGATCGGGCGGCACCGGCGTCATGCCGAGCTGCGTTGCGAGTGCGCGGATTCGCTCGGGCGCGGTCAGCGTCGCGAGCTCGACTTCCAGCCGACGCTGGACTTCATGTAGGCGCTTGACGCGCTGCGACTCGCGCTCGAGCTCGTAGCCGAGGCGCAACACTTCGTGCTGGCGCGTAACGCGCACCACGCCAAGACCTGTGAGCGTACATGCGGCGATGACCATCGCGATGATGATCGAGCGCACCGGCGCGGCTCCCTCGGCGCGCTTGAAAATCCGATACACCGACGAGCCGGGCGACATCATTTCACGTCGCTCCACTACAACCCCGCGCGACCGCATGGGCAATTTTTTTCAGTCCACACTCCCGACGGAACCGCCATACTGAATTCATGCGCGCGCTCGCGGTCGTTTTCGCCTTCGCGTGTGGGTGCACGCATGGTCAGCTGCGCAAGGTCCACCACGTCAGCGAGGTGACGACCGGCGGCGCGCTCGTCGGCATCCTCGCGTGCGGCACGATCGCCGCGTTCGATCAGATGCACGAGGGGACGATCTTAGCGATCGGCGTCGTGTTCGTGCCGATCGCGATCCTCGGCGCGTTTACATACGTCGCGACCGACAGCGAAGCGCATCACGAGGTGACACCCGAGCCGACGCAACGCGAGCGCAAGCGCGCGGCCGCATGGGAGCTGACGAAGGAAGCGGCGACCGCTGCACGCGGCGATGACTGCACACAAGTGCAGGCGATCGCGCCGCGTGTGCGCGAGCTCGATGCCGACTTCTATGTTTCGGTGTTCCTGCGCGACGTCGCGATCGCGCGCTGCCTCAGCCCGAACGGCTAGCTCGACATCTTCTGAGTCGGTGCCCACGTGGGCAGCCATGAGATTCACAGCACTCGTAACTGCGCTGGGCCTCGCCTTCGCGTGCGGGACCCACGACGATCCGAAGCCGAAAGACCACGTCGTGCAACTGCAGGTCGTCGACGATGGCTCGCCGTATATGAAGCAACTGTTCGACCAGGTCGCAAGCGATCGCGACACGTCGATCCGGTCGGAGATGGATCGCTGGCGGCCCGAATCGGGCGTCACCCATACCGATTACTACCTGAGCGCTCAGGATCCGAAGGTGATCGAGCGCTACATCGCAGAGCATCCAGCGCTCGCGGTGCCTGCCGATCGGCAGCTCGTGTTCGAGCGCTTCGACAACGGTCGGTGGCGCACGTATCTCGTGTTCCGGCATGTCGAGCTCGATCGCGCCGCGATCGCATCCGCGAAGCAGGCCGACGATCCGAACACGCATCGGCCGATCGTCCTCGTCGATTTCACGAAGGACGGCGCGGGTCGATTCGCAGAGCTAACGCGCCGCGTGCAGGGGCACAAGCTCGCGACGATCGTCGATGGCATCGTCGTGTCTGCGCCGATCGTCAACAGTCCGATCGAAGGCGGCCACGCTTCGATCTCGCTCGAAGACGCGTCGCAAGTTGCCGAGCTCGTCAGCTCGCTCAACGCGAAGAAATAGGCAGGTTCGGAGCCGACGTTCGCTCGCACGCGCGCAGGCGTGCCGAGCGCGCGCGCGGGTTGCGCGCCACTTCGTCGTCGCTCGCGAAGATCGCTTTCTTCGTCAACACGGCGACGACCGGCTCGACGCGCTCGCCGGCCTCCTTCGCGAGCCGCGGCGGCAACGACGACGTCCACGCGAGATCGCGAAACGCATTCTTGACGAGCCGATCTTCGAGCGAGTGAAAGCTGATCACGACGCAGCGCCCGCCGGGCGCGAGCAGCGCCGGAAACGCCGCGAGAAACCGCTCGAGCTGATCGAGCTCGGCGTTCACGGCAATGCGCAGCGCCTGGAACGTGCGCGTCGCGGGATGAATCTTCGACTTGCGCTGCTCGATCATCGGAATCGCTTTCGCGATCACGGCGGCGAGATCGGTCGTCGTGTGGATCCGATCCTCGCGCAGCGCGTCTTTGACGAGCCGCGCGATCTTCTTCGCGTAGCGTTCTTCACCAAGCTCAGCGATCAGCTGGCCGAGTGATTCCTGATCGAGCTCGCGCATGAGCTCGAGCGCGGTCTGCCCGCGCGTTTGATCCATTCGCATGTCGAGCGGTCCGGCCTTCGTGAACGAAAAGCCGCGCGTTGCATCATCGAGCTGGGGCGATGACACGCCGAGGTCGGCCAACAGGCCATCGACGTGCTCGATCCCGAGCTCGCCCAAGATCGCCGCGATATTGCCAAGCTCGCCGTGTACTAAGGTCGCGCTGGGGCCGAGGCGAGAACGCGCCGCCTCAAGTGCGACAGGGTCCCGATCGATGCCGATGACCCGTCCTGTGATTTTGCTAGCGTGGCCTGCGCCCCCCAGCGTGCAGTCGACATAAACCCCGTCCTGTCGCGGGGATAGATAGTGCAAAACCTCGTCGACCAGTACCGGCTCGTGCACGAACTCCGGCACGTGGCGTTGGTACCACGCAAGTGTCGCAAGCTTGCAGAAATCTTGCGGTTGAATCGCAACTGATGTGCAGTTACGTGTAAGGAAGTGTGACCCTGTTTGCTTGACGATCCGGATGGTGTCTCGTAGACTCCATCGGTTCGCGGGATAGGATAACTGTGCTCAGGTACAAAGAAACCGAGGATATCGACGCGCGATTCAGCGAAGTCGAGCGCACCGTTACCGCATGGCGGCAGGCGATCTCTACGGCAAACCCCGTTGCCCGCACCGAGTTCAACAACCGGTTGCGCATCTCGCTCATCCACCACGATGCAGCGCTTGAAGGCGAGGTCCTGAGCTACAGCGAGATCAAAGCGGCGGTCGATCCGAGCATCATCAGCGATCCATCACTGATCCCTTCGTACGAAGAGATTCGCCGCTTCGATGACGCGTGCAACTACGCCGCGGAATCGGCCGCGAAGAAGAAGCCGTTCAAGCTCGATACGATTCGCGAGATCTACGCGATCCTCGCGCCCGACGAAAAAGCAAAGGGTCTCCCGTTCCGCAAGGAGAACCCGCTGCACCGGCTCTACTACCACGACATCGCGCCGCCCGAGAAAATCGTCCCGGCGATGCGCAAGCTCGGCGAATGGATCGACGAGCCGGCGAACAAGCACCTGCACGTGATCGAGAAGGTCGCGTCGATGCACTCCAAGTTCATGGCGATCTTCCCGTGGGCGAAGGAGAGCGGTCGCACGATTCGCGTCGCCTCGAACCTGCTGCTGCAGGAAGCGGGCTACCCGATCGCGATCATTCACTCGATCGATCGCCAGCGCTACTACGAGGCGCTGCGCGGCGATCACATCGGGCTCACGTCGCTCTATCTCGAAGCGGTGCAGACCACCGCCGAGACCGAGCTGCGCGTCTACGAAGAGGCGCAAAAAGCGCCGACGAAGAAGCGCCAACGCAGCAAGCAGTCCGGCACGGGGTAAACCGATGATCGGTCTCGTGCTGATGGCGATCGCTGCGATCGCGCTCTACATCTTCATGCGCGGCTTCGTGCAGGCGATCCAGTATCCGATCGTCGAGCTCCGCCGCAGCGGATCGATCGTCGAGATCTGGCGCGAGAACCAGCTGTGGAAGCAGTTCGATCGCAGTCGCGATCGCGTTCGCGTCGACACGATGATCGGCACCGATGCGCTCGTCACGGTCGAGATCGCGGGCGAGCTGACGAACATGCGGATTCCGGACTCCGTCGGTCTCGAGTGGCTACAGGCCGATGCGTGATATCCGCATCACGCCGCACCTGACGATTCCGGCGGGCGAGCTCGCGATCGCGTTCGCGCGCTCGGGCGGGCCCGGCGGACAGAACGTCAACAAGGTCGCGAGCAAGGTCGAGCTGCGCTGGAACCCGACAACGTCGAGCGCGCTCGGCGACTACGATCGCTCGTGGCTCGTGTCGAAGCTCGCGAATCGCCTGACGACGGATGGCGATCTGATCGTGACATCGACAGCCACGCGCGATCAGATGAAGAACCGCGAAGATGCCGCTGCGAAGCTCGCGCTGATCGTTCGCGCGGCGCTCGAGCGCCCGAAGACGCGACGCGCGACCAAGCCATCGCGTGCTTCGAAGCGCCGACGCGTCGATGCGAAGCGACATCGCGCCGAGATCAAGCGCAACCGCCGCGGCGACGACTGAGATGTCGATATGAGCGCGCCGCATAAGTGACGCCGCCGTCGCGTCGCCGATATGATTCGCCCATGCGCGCGGTGATCGGACTCGTGGCGGTGACGCTGATGGGCTGTCCGTTCGATGAAGAAGACGGCGATCCGAACAACTACGTCGTCATCACCGAGATCGCGAAAACGTACAAGCGCGCGTATTGCACGTACGCGCTGCGATGCGGCCTGTTTCCCGACGCGGCCGTATGCGAGGGCGCATCGCTCGGCACGACCGCAACGACGTTCGGCGTCGACGTCAACGAGATCGCCGGCGTGTATGCCGGCCGCGTCATCTACAACGGCAGCAACGTCAAGCGATGCTTGGACGCGTTTGCGGCGCAATCGTGCGACCGCAGCGATCGCGATGGCCGCGTGCTCGGCATTCTTGTCGAGTGTCGCGACATCTTGCGCGGCACGCTCGATGCCGGCGAAGCGTGCACGATCGATGCAGAGTGCGTCTCGCAGGTTTGTTCGGGCGGCGATACCGGCACCGAGTGCGTGATGGGGACATGCGTCGGCAGCACGGCGCCATCGTACGAACCGGCGCAGCTCGGTCAGCCGTGCTCGCCGACGTGCGCCGAAGGATTGTTTTGCGATCTGACGAACGACATCTGTCGGCCGCTCTTGGCAGGCGGTCAGCTGTGCCAGGGCAGTACCGACTGCGCGTACGGCCTGCTTTGCATCACCGAGTCAGCGACGACGCAGCGCGTGTGCAAGGTCGCGCCCGCGCTGAACGAGCCGTGCCCGGACTTCGTCTGCCGCGACGACGGCCAGTATTGCGACTCGACAACGATGACCTGCAAACAAGTCGGTCTGCCGCCCGCGCAGTGCACGTCGAGCACGCAATGCTCGCAGTACTACCCGTGCGACTTCACGCTGCAACAGTGCAAGCGCGGACCGAGCATCGGCATGATGTGCTCCACGAGCACGCCGTGCTTCGACGAAGGCGCGTTCTGCGATTTCGCCAGTGGCTTCTGTGCCGCGGCGAAGGCGGACGGCAACCTGTGCAACGCCGACATCGAATGCATTAGCAGGAACTGCGATCCGACGAGCCAGCCGCCGGTGTGCACCACGCCGATGTCGTGTCTCTGATCAGCGGATGCGCATGATGTCGATGAGAGAGCGCACCTTCGGCAGCGTGCGAGTGCGCTCGGGAAAATAGAGGAAGAACCCGGGCACGCGCGGCAGGTAGTCATCGAGCACGATGGTGAGCTTGCCGGTGGCGAGCAGCGGCGCGGCGGTGAGCTCGTCGACGTAGCAGAGACCGAGGCCATCGGCGGCAGCCGACATCGCGAGCACGGTATCCGTCGTGATGATCGTGCTCGGCACCTGGATCGCGAGCTCGCGGCCGCGGCGCTCGAACTCCCAGCGATAGAGGATGCCCGTCGTCGGCCCGCGCCAACCGATGCAATCGTGATCGACGAGGTCGCGCGGATGCTGCGGCTTGCCGCGGCGCTTGAAGTACGCCGGCGAGCCAAGGACGACAAAGCGAAACGGCTGCGACACGCGCACGCCGACCATGTACTTTTCGATCGCCTCGCCGAGGCGAATGCCAGCGTCGTAGCCATCGGCGACGATATCGACGAGCCGATCATCGACCGAGACTTCGAGCGCGAGCGCGGGGTGGCGACTGCGCAGCTCGCGCAGCGCCGGCACCATCACCGGCGCGACCGCGATGTGCGGCACCGTCAACCGCAGCGTACCTGCCGCGCGATCGCCATCGCGCACGGCCGCGAGTGCATCGTCGGCCTGGCGCAGCGCGGGACCGGCGGCCGCGGCGAGGCGCGCGCCGGCATCGGTGAGGCGAACGCTGCGCGTGGTCCGGATCAGCAGCGGCGTGCCGACCGATTGTTCGAGCGCGCGCACCGCTTGGCTGACCGCCGATCGCGAGACCCCGAGCGCGGTGGCGGCGGCCGAGAAGCTCTGCCGTTCGGCGACCGCGAGGAACGTGGAGAGGCCCGCATGCATTGTTCAGAATATCTTAACAACATGTGTAGCATTGGGCGTCTTCTCTGCTCAATGTGTCAGCCCCATGATGCAGGCGAAAGGACAGCACGACCATGACGATTTCTTCTCTTGCGACGTACAGCCTGCTCGGCAAGAGCGGTCTTCGCGTTAGCCCGTTGGCACTCGGCACGATGACGTTTGGCACCGAATGGGGCTGGGGCGTCGATCCAGCCGGTGCCCACCGCCTGCTCGCGACGTATCTCGACGCGGGTGGCAACTTCATCGACACGGCGGACGGCTACACCGGCGGTTCGAGCGAATCGATCATCGGCGATTACCTCGCGGAGACGAGCCGCCGCGATCGCGTGGTGCTCGCGACGAAGTTCTCGTTCGGCGCCGTGCCCGGCGATCCGAATGCGGGCGGCAACAGCCGCAAGAACATCTATCGCGCGCTCGAAGGCTCGCTGCGCCGCCTCAAGACCGATTACATCGATCTCTACTGGCTGCACGCGTGGGACGGCATGACACCGCTTGACGAGGTCATGCACACGCTCACCGATCTCGTGCGCGCCGGCAAGATCCGCTACATCGGGCTCTCCGATGTTCCGGCGTGGTACTTCGCGCGCGCGCAGACGCTCGCCGAGCAGCGCGGTCTCGAGCGCGTCGCGGCGCTGCAGCTCGAGTATTCGCTCGTCGAACGCAACATCGAGCGCGAGCACGTGCCGGCCGCGATCGAGCTCGGCGCGGGCATCACATCGTGGAGTCCGCTCGCGAGCGGCATGCTGAGCGGCAAGTACAAGCGCGATGGCGTGCAGGCCGCCGGCTCGGGTCGGCTCGACGTCGTCAAGAATCAGGGCAATCCGGCGTTCTTGAAACTGTTCACCGAACGCAACTGGAAGATCATCGACGAGCTCGTCGCTGTCGCGAAGGAGCTCGATCGCGCACCTGCCCAGGTCGCGCTCGCGTGGATCACGCGCCGACCCGGGATCGCAGCGACGATCATCGGCGCGACGCGCGCGGACCAGCTCGAAGCAAATCTCCACGCGCTCGATCTCGAGATTCCCGCGCCGCTCGCCGCTCGCCTCGAGGAAGTCAGCCGGCCCGAGCTCGTGCATCCGTACTACTTCTTCCAGCCGACGATGCGCGGCATGTTGACCGGCGGTACCCAGGTCACCCACGAGTGGCCCTGGTATCGCGGGTGATGATAGGTTGCGCTGCGTGCGAGGCAGCGTTGACTACCAGCTCCCGCGCACCGTCCGCGAGGCGCGCCGGCTCGAGATCCAATCGGAGCTGCTGCGCGAGGGCACCGAGCGCTTGCTCGCGGCGCTGCCGCTTCGCGCCGGCATGACAGCCGTACGAAGACGTCGAGCGCTTGATCGCGGCGCTCTATCGCAAGCTCGGCATCGACAATCACATCGCCACAAGCTGCCGCACCTGATCGAGCAGGCGACGGGCGGCGCACCCGATGGCACGCAGGTGACAGGCGTGATCCGCACGATCGCCGAGCTCGCAGAGTTCTTGCCGCTGCTGCTCGACATGGTGCGCGACAAGCTCCGCGAGCACGGCGTGGCGAGCGACGACGAGCTCGATCGGCTCGCCGCCGCGCTCGCGACCGCCGGCGAGCAGCCATCGACGTATTGCTATCGGCCGATGCTCGTCGGTGCGTGGCGCGTCAAAGCGGCGTGACTTCGATGTTCGTCGCGGAAAACGCCTTCGACGGCGGCACCCAAAACGGTGGGCTCGTGAACGCCACCGTCGCCTGCACGCTGTCGATGATCGTCGGCAAATTTGGCGAGATCGCCTGAAACGAGATCGTGCCCGTGACATCGCTCGCCTCGTACGACATCTGGACCGGCCCCGCATACCGCGGATCGCACGAACCACTCGGCTGCTGAACGCGCGCGTATTCGAACGCCCAGTCCGCCGGCACCGAGAGCGAGCCGGTGTTCGTGCCCGGATTCACGAGCTCGATCTGGTAGCAGGTCGTGCTCTCGATGAGGCCGAAGCGAAGACGATTGAGCCCGCCGAGGAGCGCCCACACGACGTAGCTGCCGGTGATCGGCGTATCGATCACCATGCCATCGCCATCGCCCTGCGCGTCGCGCAGCGGCACGTCTCCGCCTTCACACGAAGCGAGCACGCAGAGCGCGGCGACTAGGCGGAGCACCCCACTAGTTTAGTACCGATAGTGGTGCGGCTTGTAGGGGCCATCGACAGGCACGCCCAGATAAGCGGCCTGCTCCGCCGTGAGCTCGGTGAGCTTGACGCCGACCTTCGCGAGGTGCAGGCGTGCGACCTTCTCGTCGAGCTTCTTCGGGAGCACGTAGACCTCACCG
>Ga0070698_100003015_pt1 | contig 18550 bp, 19 predicted proteins | sample KBSK1502metaG_FD_65477 | JGI IMG/M metagenome (GOLD analysis project Ga0070698, IMG submission 65477) | Corn, switchgrass and miscanthus rhizosphere microbial communities from Kellogg Biological Station, Michigan, USA - KBS K1-50-2 metaG | ecosystem: Host-associated > Plants > Roots >...
CGCTTGGCTACTGGGCGCAACGAATATTTCGGGTTAGGCTTGCCCTTTGGACGACCGAAATGGGCGAGCAAAACAACTTTGGCCCCTTTTTCGCGGAGAAGCTGGATTGTTGGCAAGCTCTCCCGGATCCGCGTATCGTCAGTGATCCGAATCCCTTCCTCGACCTCTTCGGTCGGCACATTAAAATCGACACGAACTAGAACCCTGCGTCCCTTTACCTCCAAATCACGAACCGACAGCTTGGGCATGGGCACGCACCTCTAAAGGATGTGTTTGAGGAGATCAACGCAGCGTTGGGAATAGCCCCATTCATTATCGTACCAGCTGATCAGCTTAAAGAAGCGGCTGTTCAATTCGATTCCCGATCCAGCATCGAAAATGCTGGAATGGCTGTCGTGTAGAAAATCGGTCGAGACCACTTCGTCGTCCGTATACGCGAGAATACCCTTAAGATAGCTCTGGCTAGCCTCCTTCATCTTCACACAGATTTCTCGGTAGCTGGTCTCCTGCACTGTGCGCACCGTCAGGTCGACTACCGAAACGGCGGGGCTCGGCACGCGAAATGACATACCCGTCAATTTGCCTTTTACTTCAGGGCAAACCAGTCCAACTGCTCTCGCCGCTCCTGTGGTCGAAGGAATAATGTTGATTGCTGCGGCACGCCCTCCCTTCCAGTCTTTGCGGGAAGGCCCGTCAACCGTCTTTTGGGCCGCGGTGTAGCTATGCACCGTCGTCATCAAACCTTCTTCGATCCCAAATCCTTCCTTAATCAGGACATAGACAATTGGCGCCAAACAGTTTGTCGTACAGCTCGCGTTGGAGATGATTTGGTGATGTTTCGGGTCGTACTTTTCATGATTCACGCCCATGCAGACCGTGATGTCCTCGCCTTTGGCTGGCGCAGAAATGAGCACCTTTTTGGCGCCTGCCTTCAGATGTCCCCTTGCTTTTTCCGCTTCGGTAAACAGGCCCGTGGATTCGATGACGATTTCAACGCCTAGCTTGCCCCAGGGTAAGGCAGCGGGACCTTCTTTTACCGCCAGGCAACGAATTGGATGACCGTCCACCACCAATGTATCGTCGTCGGGGAATTCCGAACTCGATTTTTCACTCCGCACTTCCTCCGCAAATCGTCCTTGGGTGGAGTCGTACTTGAGCAGGTAAGCAAGATTGTCCGCGGGGACTATGTCGTTCACTGCGACAACGTCAACCTCCTTACCGAGCAAGCCTTGCTCAACGATTGCACGAAATACCAAACGTCCGATCCGCCCGAACCCGTTAATTCCAATTTTGGTCATGATGGCTGGTCTCTTAATAAGGTGAGACGGCAATTAAGCGGACACCGAGAGAGCGTCAACTAAAGATACGGGGGGGTCGTATAGGCACTCGGCAGGGACGCGCTCCTCGCGCGTCCGTAAGGGTCCCATTAGACCTATGCGACTCATGAGACCTATGCGCCTGCTAGGAGACTGTACTAGGACCCATGCGGACGCGGAGGAGCGCGTCCCTACCGGAAAAACTGAGAAAGCAACCCGATTAGACGGGCGCCTCGGTTAAGCCGCCGAGACCTTCCGGTTCAGGCCGATCATCGGGCCGCGGTTCGATTCGGACCGGCGGAATCGGAGGCGGAGGATTAATCAGCTTTCCGTAGTTAATGATTTCTCGCACTTGGATTCCGTCCAACGTCTCGTATTCAAGCAGCGCTTTTGCGATCGCGATCAAAACATCTTTGCGGTGCGTCAGTGCCTTCATAGCGCGCTGGTAGGAATCATCACATAAACGCTTGACCTCTCGATCAATCTCCTGAGCGGTCGCCTCGCTATAAGCCCTGGAACGAGATATATCCCGGCCAAGGAAAACGAAATCGTCGTGTTCGCCGTATTCGACCATCCCCAGGCGTTCACTCATTCCCCACTCGCAAACCATTTTTCGGGCAATCCCCGTCGCCATTCGGATATCACCGGACGCACCACTGGTAACGTCGCCAAAAATCATTTCTTCGGCCACGCGTCCGCCCATGATCACCACCAATCGATCAAGCAACTCATTCTTGCGGTTGTTGTACTTTTCCTCAGCAGGCAAGTACATCGTCGATCCCAACGAAGGCCCTCGCGGTATGATCGTGACTTTGTGGACCGGATCGGTGTGATCAAGCAATTCGCAAAGCAGCGCATGACCAGCCTCGTGGTAAGCAGTGTTCTCTTTCTCTTTTTCGCTGATGGCCAAACTTCGACGCTCTTTACCCCATCGCACCTTGTCGCGGGATTCTTCCAACTCCGCCATGGTAATGGCTTTGAGGCCACGGCGCGCCGCCAACAAGGCTGCTTCATTAATCACATTGGCCAACTCGGCCCCGGAGTAGCCGGGCGTACCGCGCGCCGCAACGCCTAGATCAACACCTTCCGCCAGTTTCACGCGCTTCGCGTGCACTCGCAGGATCTCTTCGCGTCCTTTAACGTCAGGCAGATTTACGGTGATCTGGCGATCGAATCGGCCAGGCCGGAGAAGGGCAGGGTCCAGAACGTCAGGGCGATTCGTGGCCGCGATAATGATCACACCTTCCTGAGTATCGAATCCATCCATCTCCACCAGCAACGCGTTGAGCGTCTGCTCTCGTTCGTCATGTCCACCACCCAAGCCGTGCCCACGATGACGTCCAACTGCGTCAATCTCATCAATGAATATGATGCAGGGCGCAGATTTCTTTCCCTGTTCGAACATGTCGCGTACCCTCGAGGCACCCACCCCGACAAACATCTCGACGAAGTCCGAGCCGCTGATGCTGAAAAACGGCACGTCTGCCTCGCCGGCAATCGCTCGCGCCAACAAAGTCTTGCCCGTGCCGGGAGGCCCGACCATCAAAACACCCTTGGGGATACGTCCCCCAAGTTTTTGGAACTTTTTAGGATCCTTCAGGAAATCGACAATCTCCTGTACCTCCTCTTTCGCTTCTTCAACCCCGGCGACATCCTTGAACGTCACTCGATTCCGATCTCGGGCCAGCATTCGCGCTTTACTCTTGCCGAAGGACAGAGCGCCCTTGCCGGCATTGCGGATTTGTTGGCGAAAGAGCAAATAGATCAGGAAGAAGAATAGCGCTATCGGCGCGAAGTTGAGCAGCGCGGTCAACATCACGTCGGAGTCAGCGCGGATATCGACCTTGTAGCCCTTGTTTTCGAGCTCCGACTTGAGATCTTTATTAAACTCTAAAAAGACGGTCGTTTTGAATCGATCTGGAGAAGTCGAGCCGGCGCCCGGCTTTCTCTCTTTGTCGAAAGCACCGCGCAACACTTGGGTTGTCTTCCCTTCGGTGACAACCAGTTGCATCGGCTCATCTTTGCTGATGCGGCCCTCGTTTAGATACTGTTGAAATTCGGTGAACGGAATATCCTCTACGTTTCCGTAGCCTCCGTTCCTAGAAAAGAAAAACACCCCGAGCAACGTAATGGCAAAAGCAAAAAGCAGAATACCACGCCAATTGAAGTTATTGTCGTTGCCAAAATTTCGGGAGTTCTTGTCTTGTCTGGACCTTGGATCTTGTTCTGGCATACACTAATAGATTTGGGAAACTAGCACATCGAACCCCGCGTGCAAAGGAAGCGCATTGCTCAAGCAGCATCGGCCATTCATGCCGACGCTTCAGCTGAATCCCTTCGATTTACACTAACTCCCGAGCAACTCGCGTAGTCTTTCCTGCGCTTTCATGGTTACCGGGTAACCATGCGCAAACGTAAGAAGCCGAACCGGAACCTCTCGAAGTTGCTGAACGGCAATCTCTAACTGCTTGACGTTCAGGCAGTATCTCTCTGGAAGCAGAGTAAAGCCATATCCAGGCAAGTGGATAAAAGCGTCTCCAAATGACAGAATTTCAAGATCTCGCCGGTAAATCGCCACCTCGCCCGGCGACGCACCGGAAAGATCAAAGATCTCGAGTTGGTCCCAGTACACTCCGCCCGGCTCCAGTTCACCGTCGGGAGTAAACCCCAACTCATGTTCGAGACCAGAAGGCGCAAAGATCGGGATCTTCCACTGGCGCGCATAAACTTTTGCCGCTCGGCCGTGGTTTCCGTTGGTCAACAGAATTACGCGAGGAAGCGCTTGCTCGACCAGCGCCGTCGTGGCGTCCGGTGCCAGCCGAATCGGATCGATAAGATAGAGCCCATCATCAATCCGATGGGCGCTACAGCTTAAATCCGTGCGGGAAGCGCGGTCATATTCCTGCCAAAATGCGACAGCCTGATTGAGCCACGCAAAATCACTGGCGCACGGTCCGATCGCCATCACCGGGCGTACTTCACGCTGCAACCGTAAGGCCGGGTAGAGGTCGTCGCCACGGTTTGACCAGCCATAACGGCATTCAGAGCGGTCTTCACGTAGTTCTTGGCCGTCTTTACGTCCCCGAGCTCGGTGCTCGGTTTGTCATCGATCGCTCCCTGGTAAACCAGGATGCCTTGCGGATTGATGATGTACATGTCGGGTGTTGTCTTGGCACCATAAAGATGCCCTACTTTGCCGTCCGGATCGAGCAGCAGTGCCGTACGAGCAGATCCGGTTTTTGTGGCGATCTGGTTAAGTTGATCCGGCGGGTAGTTTCCTTCCTGACCGGCAGCGGAAGAATCAATACTCAACCAGACAACCCCTTTCGAGACGTACTCCTTCTGGAGCGCCTGCATATTTCCTGAATTGTAATGTTTGCGGACAAACGGGCAGTCCGGCTGGTACCACTCAAGCACAACATATTTGCCCTTATAATCGGAGAGATGGTGGGTCTTTCCGTTGGTGTCGGTCAGGACAAAATCAGGTGCGTCTTTCCCTGCCTGAACTTCGGCGAAGGTAACGCCGCAATTGGAAACAAGGACTCCAAGAGAAATCAATAGGGTTCTGATCATATTCATTAACTCATTAATTGATTAACGGATTGGCTTAACCCGATACGAATCGATGGAAATTGTCAGGTGAAGTTTAACCTTGCTTGAGAGCATCCAATACAGTTTGCGCGCTGATCAATTCTGGCAAGAGCGCAGGTTCCCGATTCTTTCCGCCCGGGTAGACCAGATACATTGGGACTCCCGCTCGACCGTGCCGCTTCAATATTTCCGTGATTACGGGATCGCCATTGGTCCAATCTGCACGCAATGTGATTACCTTTTGCTGGGCAAAAGCATTTCGAACCAATGCCGTATCAATGGCAAAGCGTTCGTTTGCTTTGCAGGTGATACACCAATCGGCAGTAAAGTCGACAAATACCGGATGACCCGAGTCCAATGCAGCGTTGAGCGATTCCTGACTGAATTTTTCCCAGGCAACCTTGCTCGGAGCAGTAAAAAAAGAATACCCGGATACTGCAAGGATTACTACGGCCGCGATCGCGCCAGCAGAAAGCCACTTCGTTCCAGCAGAAGCGGCCGGGCTCCAAAAAGAGCCTTTGATCCAGGCGATGATTCCGATCAGGAGGAGAAGCGCACCGAGAACCACCATTTCCTGGACCCCTTTGAGCTGACCGACAATCCACGCTAACCAAAGAACCGTACCCAGCAATAGGAAGCCGAAGACTTGCTTGACGCGCATCATCCACTCGCCTGGTTTTGGCAAGTATCCCAACCACTTTGGATTAACAGCGAGCAAAAGATAAGGTGCCGCCATCCCGATCCCGACCGAGAAGAAGATCAGAAATGTGATCAACGGAGGTTGAGCGAACGCAAAGGCGGAAGCCGTGCCCAAAAACGGCGCAGTACAGGGAGTAGCCAACACCGTTGCAAACACCCCCTGAAAGAAGGCGCTGGCGTATCCCTGACCACTGGCCAGGCGAGCGAGTCCTCCAGTTGCACCGGCGGAGACGGTAATTTCATAGACGCCGAGTAAGTTGAGGGCGAACGCAAAAACGATACAAGCGATAATCAATACGAAGCGTTCATCCTGAAATTGAAAGCCCCAGCCGACGTTCGCACCGGCACCACGCAACAGAACCACCACGACCGCCAGTAGCCCAAAGCAAGCTAATATTCCCGCAGCGAAGGCTAGGGCGAGCCGAAACGCTTTGTCAGGTTGACCACCCGCCTCACTCACGAATCCGAAAATCTTTAAGGAAATCACCGGCAAGACACACGGCATCACATTCAAAATCAAGCCGCCCAGGAGCGCGAATCCCACCGCTTGCAATAATGCAGCTAAATCGAGCGTTTGCCCTCGGTCTCCCCCAAGCGCGGCGTTCAACTTGCCGAACTCCTGTGCCGGCAGCTGGAATGCTTCGATCTTCGACCCGTCCTTGATCACAGCCACCCCGCCAAGTTGATCCAACGCCTTGCCCTCAGAGTCGATCGAAAAGATGACCGTCTGCCCCGATTGCTTACCGTGTCCAAGGACCACCTCAGGTGGGGGCTCGGGATAAAAGTCGAGCGAAGCCGAGGCGCCTATTCCGGAAAAGCTGACTGCAATTTGCTGTGCTTGGCGGGCGACGCTCAGTTGGTAATTCGCCGGAAGTGCCTTCGGCACCTGCGCGGCAAATCGTTGAAATAATCCTGGATCAGCGGCGGTGTGATCGGAGTTGAGCTCGAGACCGAGATTCGCGTCTCCGGGAACACAAGAGCTTTTGCAGACTAGCCACTTCGAATCGGCTTTGATGGGAATCGGACCGGCCGGCAACGACGCTGGCGCCGTTACCTCGGCATACAACAAGACCTCCGAACCATAAGCAAAGACTTCGAGGTCACCGGGTTCCTTGTCGCGGCTCGGCAAAGGCCACTGGAGCGGGCCTGCTTGAAAACCGGGAGGCAGATGCCACTCGATTTCAGTCGGGATACCCGAATCCCCAGCGTATTTCCAATATATGTGCCAATCCGGTTCAATTTTGTACAAGACACCGATATGGAACTTCTGACCTGCCTGAACGGTAGCGGTATCTGTAAGCAGCGTTGCGTGAACCAGTTCACGTCCGTCCTGGACCTGTGCAATGAGGATCCGGGGGCCACAAACGAGGTAAAATAAAACAAGGTAGAAAGATCTCGGGAGGCCCTTTTTCATGAAAATCGTAGGTTACAGCTAAATCCGCTGCAATTTATTCCAGAAAACGCGATTTCGCTAAGTCGAGGTGATTGCGTGCCCATGGATGCAGACAACCGAAGGCTTGATTTGTTCCCAGGGCCACAAGCTTTCACGTAACCACGAGCGGTAACAACCGTCGTTTAGTTTCGGTGGCTTTCAAGAATTGGCGTCTCCGCTCTTTCCCATCCCTATAGAATTCAGGCGCGCTGGCAGGCGAACGAATGATCGCAGGCGGTATAATTTGAATTGACTTTGCCGGTAGCCAGGAAACCATGCGCAGGCGGGGAGCTCCCCGGCCTGCCGCCGGGTCCCCATCGATTTCAAGGAATCCGAGCTCACCTGGACCGGCGATCGGCCCGTTGTGCAAATGCACTTTGCAAGCCGATTCGATCTCCTTGCAAACTCAGTCTGGGAAACCACGGTACCAACCCCCTCCGCTCCAGGGAAACGACAGCACCCACGGGTTGGCACGCAACTAGCGTCCTATAAAAGACAGCCCGTTGGCGATGTTATGATTTCCTGGTTTCTCATTGCTCTAATCATCGCCATCCCAGCAGCCCTCATCTGGTACTCTGGGCCTTCAAGCCGGCCACCCTGGTTATTTCGCGGTTTCTTTCTCCTGATCTTCTTGATTTTTGTTCTAACGGCGCTGTTATCCTAGCTCCGAAGACTTTCGGCTACCGACTAAGCCGGCCTACTTGCGCACCACCGAGGTCAAGCGATTAAAGCACGCTACGCCACCGGTTTCTCCTGTACATCAGGTCCGCCTCGCTCCGCTTTCAACAAATCTCGAATTTCGGCCAACAGTTTTTCCTCCGCAGAAGGGCCTTTCGGAGGCGGTGGCTTACGGAAACGATTCACCTGTTGGATCACAAAAAACAGGACCAGCGCGATTATAAGGAACTCAATTACCGTGTTCAAAAATAGGCCATAAGCCAGCACCGGTAACCCTTGATCCGTGGCCGCCTTGAGCGACGCAGCCGGTTTGGCGGAGAGGTTAACGAAAAGGCTCGAGAAATCGACCCGGCCAAGCAGAAGACCGATTGGCGGCATGACCACATTGGTCACCAGAGAACTGACGATTTTTCCAAAAGCCGCGCCAATTATTACACCGATTGCCAGGTCGATGACTGATCCCTTCATGGCAAAGTCTGTGAATTCTTGAAGGAATGACTTAGCTGATTGTCCGATTTTTGATGAACTCATCTTATTGAAACACCATTGTTAATAACCGAAACGAATACCTTCCAAAAGCACGGTTTTATCCGTGTTGAATTGGGTTAAATCCTCGACCTACTACGTAGCCGAGTTCAGAACAAGACGCATGGCGGAGTCAGAACTTGGTCGCAAATCGCGCTTATTGCCCGGGAATTGATGGCAGAGGACGAAATACTAAGCTTAATCAAGCGGGTTAGAAATTCTGACGAAGCAGCTTCGAAAAGCCTCGTGGAGCTAATGTACCCGACTATCATCCGCATAGTCCGGAATCACCTGCCCCGGCGCGAAGCGGAGGAGGACCTTTGCCAAGAGATCTTTCTAAAGCTCTTCTCGAAGCTCCACCAGTTCCGCGCTGACATGCCGTTCGAGCACTGGGTATCACGGATCGCGGTCAACACCTGCATCGATCACCTGCGCAAGCAAAAGATTCGCCCCGAGTTTCGTTGGTCCGACTTCACCGTGGAACAGGAGGCGATGCTCGACAATTTGAAAAACTCAGCCATTCTTCCACCAGAGCGTTCTCCAGAAGAGGCGCGCGACTTAATTGATCGGCTGATGCAAGGACTTAAGCCGGATGAGCGCGCGGTAATTAACTGGCTCCACCTGGAAGAAAAATCGATCGCCGAAATATGTGACTTAACCGGTTGGTCTGCGTCTAAAGTGAAGGTAATAGCCTTCGCGGAAGGCAAAAACTCTCCTCAATTGTCAAACGGCTTGAGAAATGAAAGATGACGGTTTAGACCCTCTTTTTGAACGCGCCAAGTGTGCACGCATTTCTCCGATCGCACCCCTTCCTGCCGGTTTTGCCGACCGAATTGCCGCCCGCTATCAATTCGAACTGCGCCGGGGAAAAACTGCGGCGCGAGCCTCAATCTGGTCCGTTTCGGCGGCGCTGGTGATTTTTGCGGCAATTGTGACCCTTAATTTGAATGCCATTACCTCTTGGGGCGCGGACGATCAGGATCCCGTAGACTACGTGGCGCAAGTGGTATGGGATTCGGCTGGAAACTGACAATCTCGTTTTTTCTTCTTTTTCTGATCGGAGCGCTTTGCGGAGTAGCCTTGACATTCACATTCGCTGTCTCCCATTCAGGCATACCGAGACTCCATCCACCTCAACAGTGGGAGGATGACGCCGTTCGCAATCTGACAAATCGCCTGAGATTGGATCCCGCTCAGCAAACCCAAGCGCGAGCGGCCGTTCACGACGTGATAGCGAGAATCAGGATAATCCAGCGCGACCAGCAAATCGAAAACATTACTTTGTTTGATAAAGCTCTGGAGACGCTCTATCCGGTGCTCACGACCGAGCAACAGCACAAGCTCGACGTTTTTCGCCAACGCCGGAAGGAGTCTCTGTTGAAGAGATTCGGCTCGCCAACGCCTTAGGGAACGCCGGCTTGCCCGACGAAGCTTCCAGAGTTTCGACGACCGGCGAAGTCGGGGAACGCCGGGAACGCCGGTAACGCCGGCTCGCCCGACGAAGCTTCCGGAGTTTCGAACGACGGGCGAAGTCGGGGAACGCCGGGAACGCCGGTAACGCCGGCTCGCCCGACGAAGCTTCCGGAGTTTCTAACGACGGGCGAAGTCGGGGAGCGCCGGGGAGCGCGGCCCGAAGGGCCTTGGGAACTTAGCCCAGGCTTTTAGCCTGGGTTTGCATGTTTAATGTCGTGCTCGGTCTGAAGGACCGTCTGGAACGCAAACCCTAAGATCGGTTTGGGTTCGTGATCTACAAATTTGGTGGGTCGCCGCTCCGAGCTTTCTCGCGGTCCTTCAGACCTTATGCGTCAAAAATAAACCAACCCAGGCTGAAGCCTGGGCTAAATTCCCAAGGCCCTTCGGGCCGCGTTTCGATCCTGTTTCGTTACCGGCCACCGGCGCTATCGGCGCTCCCAGACTTCGCCCGTCGTTCGAAACTCCGGAAGCTTCGTCGGGCAAGCCGGCGTTACCGGCGCTATCGGCGGTTACCGACGCTACGGCGCTGTCTGCGTTCTCAGGTTCCGCACAAACACCTATTCACATTTGACTATACCGGACAAGTATTCTTACTTCTCCACCAATGGCGATCCGGAGAACATTTTTGCGTTCCTTCTGTGCGCCACAGTGGTCGGATCGATCTCAAGCGCATCCGGTGAATCGGCAAAACTACTCCGAATAGGGTATCAAAAATCCGGAGTTTTCCTGTTGCTCCGCAACGAAGGTTCCCTGGAGAAGAAATTTGCCCCCCTCGGATACGCGATCGAATGGCGGGAGTTTTCGTATGGTTCGCCGATCTTGGAAGCCCTAAGCGGCGGCAGCATTGATGTGGGTCATTCCGGAGATGCCCCTGTGATTTTTGCTCAGGCGGCGGGGATACCTTTCGTTTACATCGCAGCCACGGACGAAAGCCCGGAAAGCGCGGGAGTTGTGGTCCGTAAAAATTCGCCAATCCAAAATTTTGGCGAACTCCGCGGTAAGACCATTGCGTTCGCCAAAGGATCCAGTTCTCACCATCTGGTCGCCCAACTCCTGACTCGCGCCGGCATGACCTTCAACGACATCAAGCCCGCGTACTTGCAGCCGGCCGACGCCCGAGCGGCATTCGAGTCCGGTACGATCGACGCCTGGGCTATTTGGGATCCATTTCTCGCGGCTGCCGAGCTGGATGGCGACGGCAGGGTTATAGCTACTGGAGCGGGTTTTAACGGACACCGCGAATACTACTTTGCCCGAAAAGAGTTTCTGGCCGCCCATCCAGAAGTAGTCGCTCCACTTCTCGCCGCCCTGGTCGAAGTAGGGGTGAAGGCAAAACAAGATCCTAAGGCCACGGCGGACTTTCTCGCTGGCAAATTAGGGATTTCGGCTGCGGTGATGGAGCGTTCTGAATATCGCAAGCAGCGGTACAATGCCCGGCCACTCGACGGTGGCATCATTCAGGAGCAACAAGAGGCTGCGGACACCTTTCACCGGCTCGGACTCATACCACTCGAGATTAAAGTCTCGGAAAATGTTTACCAGGGACCCCCATAGGTCGCATGAAGCTATTTTGGTTTATTCCTACCCACGGAGACGGCCGCTATCTCGGTACGAGCGAAGCAGGCCGAGCTCTCGATCTTACCTATTTGCAGCAGGTCGCAGCGGCAATCGACCGACTCGGCTTTTACGGCGCCCTGCTGCCAACCGGGCGATCGTGCGAAGATGCTTGGGTGGCAGCATCCTTCCTGGCCGCTGCTACTCACCGGATGCGTTTCCTCGTCGCGGTCCGCCCCGGCTTGATCTCTCCCACTTTGGCCGCTCGCATGGCCGCTTCGTTCGATCGGCTAAGCGGCGGTCGGTTGCTCATCAATGTCGTTACGGGTGGGGATCCGGTCGAGCTGGCCGGAGACGGTCTTTTTCACAGCCACGACGAGCGATACGAGATAACGGACGATTTTCTTACCATCTGGCGTGCGCTGCTTTCTAGCCAGGCGGAGGTGAATTTCGAAGGAAATCATCTGACCGTTCGCGGCGCAAAGGTACTGTATCCGGCGCTGCAACAACCATATCCTGCGCTCTACTTTGGCGGATCCTCCGACGCGGCGATTGCCGTCGCTGCCAAGCATGTTGATCATTACCTCACTTGGGGAGAACCACCAGCTCAGGTAGCGGAGAAAATTGCTCGCACCCGCCAAGCAGCCGCTGAAAAGGGTCGCGAGCTGCGTTTTGGCATCCGCCTCCACCTGATCGTACGCGAAACTGAGGCGGAGGCATGGCAGGACGCCGAAAAGCTGATAAGCCGCCTAACCGATCAAACGGTTACCGCCGCCCAGAAGCTCATGGCGCGACACGACTCTGCCGGCCAACAACGAATGATTGCCCTGCAAAAACTCAATGGAGGCAATCGTACCCGCGCCGCCCTGGAAATCAGCCCGAACCTTTGGGCTGGTGTTGGACTGGCTCGTAGCGGTGCTGGTACCGCTTTAGTCGGAGACGCTGAGACAGTCGCCGAACGAATGCGAGAGTATCACGCTCTCGGAATCGAAACATTCATTTTCTCCGGATATCTGCATCTCGAAGAGGCCTATCGAGCAACGGAACTCCTCTTTCCGCGTTTGCCATTGCAGCACGAAATCAGCAACCCGCATAACGGCGACCCACAACGAGCAGAAACACTAATCAAAGGAGAGATGGTCGCCAACGAACTGCTGCCGAGCCGAACGTCCTCGTAAACGCAAAACTTTAACATGAGTGACTCTACTAAATGGATCTGGAGCAGCCGCCTGGTACCCTGGTTGCTTCCGATAGTTCTGATCGCCGGCTGGCAAGGAGCTTCGCTGGCCGGTTGGTTGCCTGGGAATGTCGTCCCCTCGCCATTTTCCGTATTGCTGGCTGGACTTCATCTTGCTCAAAGCGGCGAGTTAGCAGTCCACCTTGGGGAAAGTTTTCAGCGAGCGGTGGCCTCTTCATCGGAGGATCAATCGGATTTGTCCTGGGCCTTATGAATGGCCTTTTCACGATGTCCAACCGGATATTGGATTCGTCGCTCCAAATGATCCGGAACATCCCTCACCTCGCACTGATCCCGCTCGTCATTCGCTGGTTTGGGATCGGCGAACAGGGCAAACTCTTCCTGATCATCCTCGGGGTTTTCTTCCCGATTTATCTCAATACGATGCACGGGGTCCGTTCCACTGATCCTCGGTTGCTGGAAATGGGAAAGGTTTATGGCCTCAGCCCTTGGCGCCTGCTGACTCGCATCATCTTGCCCGGTGCGCTGCCATCGATCTTAGTCGGGTTACGTTACGCGTTAGGAATCATGTGGCTTACACTGATCGTAGCAGAAACTATCGCCTCTGACAGCGGGATTGGGTTCATGGTCATGAATGCACGCGACTTTCTCCAGTTCGACGTCGTCATGTTCGGCATCCTGCTATACGCGCTGCTGGGAAAGGCCGCCGACACGGCAACTCGTGGACTTGAACAATGGCTTCTACGCTGGAATCCGAATTACCGGCACGCCTGAACCGACAGACTCTTATGCAAACGCTGGAAACCAGAGAGACATCTCGTCCGAGCGGCTTCGCTCCGTTTCTCGGAGTGCACTCCATCAGCAAGCGGTTTGGGGAACGCGAGGTGTTGCACCATCTTGATCTCACCGTCCAGGAGGGGGAAATGGTTGCTATCGTTGGCAAAAGCGGCTGTGGAAAATCGACTCTGTTACGGCTGCTGGCGGGTTTGGAAAGGCCGACCGAGGGAACAATATCAGTCGATTGCGATCTGGTGAATGGGCGCAATCGTTCCGCACGCTTAATGTTCCAGGAGTCCGCCCTGCTCCCATGGAGTACGGTTTTGGAGAACGTCGCTCTGGCGGCCCCGGATCGAGCCCGCCGGCGCGAATCAGCTCTCGAAGCGCTCAGACAAGTCGGGCTCGCCCATCGGGCCAACGATTGGCCGGCAATTCTGTCGGGAGGTCAAAGACAGCGGATAGCGCTGGCCCGGGCCCTGGCCAGCGAGGCACGCCTGATCCTGTTCGACGAACCGCTCGGCGCCCTGGACGCGCTTACTCGGTTGGAAATGCAGAACTTGATTGAGAAGCTTTGGCAACAACGCGGTTTCACCGCAATTCTTGTTACCCACGATGTTGAGGAAGCGGTCGCATTGGTCGACCGAGTCTTACTGATGCAGCACGGCGAATTCCGCCATGAAAGTCTGCTCTCGCTGTCACGGCCACGCGACCGTGCCGGCGCGGAATTTGCAGCATTGAAAACAGAGATTCTTTCTCGGGTGCTAGCAGTGTAGCCTGATGCCCCAGCCCGCAGTCGCTACGCGACAGGCGTTGCCGACGGGTCCCGGCTCAGGAACCATTGCCCGGCTCGAAGAAAGCCAAATCGAGAAGCTACCAGACGTAGCGACTGCGGGCTGGGGTATCAGGCTACCTCAGTAGCGCGTGGTCTGTGGACCTGGCTCGCCGGTCACCGTTCCACTCTTCTGCGACTCCGGAATGGCGTGCTCAAGTGAGCCCGAGCCTGACTCGCTCGAGCCATAAACATCTCCGGCGTTGTCTCCGCCGAAGTTGCAACCGCTAAGGAAAAGAATCGCGGCGACCGCGACGACGCCCAGAATTCGACAAATCAAGCCGGACATATGCATTCGATATTTGCTTGCAAAAGATCGGTTTTCAACTCTCGACCTGATCCGTAAATCCAAATAACCAGGCTAAACCGACCGTCCTCGTGGCAACCGACCCAAAACGCCGCTCATGGGGCAAGTCTTGAGCTGGCGCCGGATCGCACAAAAAGAAATTACCGTTGCCTTTCAGTTATTTTTGGCTTTCGCCCATTCGATAAGTAAATAGTTGTGCCGCCACGAAAATGCGAGACGGCGAGGCGTAAAAAAACATTGCCCAGTGAGCCTTCCAACGGTTTCCCCCATCCGCCTGCTTATCGCGGCGCTGGTAATTCTGCCGGTGCTGTATCTGGATTTTCTCACGTACCAATCGGGGAATAACTGGCTCGGCGTTGTGATTCTGGGCCTGCTGGCATTGGGCCTCTATATTTATCTCAGTCCACGTGCCTACACTTTCCGCTATTTGTTTCCGGGTCTCCTCGCTTTTTCGCTCTTCGTTATTTTTCCGCTGCTTTACACCGTCTACATCAGCTTCACGAAATACAGCTCCAGCCATTTGCTTTCGTATCAGAACGTGGCGGAACTCCTGGAACACGACTCGTACATCGTCCCGGACACCCCTTGCTATGATTACGTCCTGTATCGGCAAGGCAGCGCGAAATACGTCCTTCTCCTGGTTGATCAGTCAAACCGGGCGCAACGGTTTCTGTCCGAGCCATTCGATCTGCCACCGGGTGAGACCGTCCATTATCCAACGCTGGTCAAAATCTCCGCAATCGAGCCGAGTCACTCGATTGAGGGAGAACCGCTCAAAATCGCACAAATCACCCGCGAAGGCCTTTTCATCCCGTTGCGCGGATACCAGTTCCTCCTTCCGAATGGACAAACGGTCGAAAAGGAGGGGCTAGACCAATTTTGCTGCCGCAACAAAATCTGGAAACGAAATCCGGACGGTTCCTTTACCGATCAGAAGACTAATTTCACGATCCGGCCTGACTTCGCCCGAGGCATCTTTATCGATGAAAAAGGCGAGCAGATCGGAATAGGGTTCCGCGCGTTTACCGGCTTGGACAACTATATCAAGATAGTCACTGATCCAGAGATCCAACTCCCATTTGTCCGCATTTTCCTTTGGACGGTAGCCTTTTCGGCGATTTCGGCGGCAGGCGCTTTCGCGATTGGGATGGTGCTGGCCGTTGTCCTGGAATGGAAAGAAATACGGCTTCGGAAGGTCTACCGGACCTTGCTGATACTTCCCTACGCGGTACCGGCCGTTCTCTCGATCTTGATCTTCAAAGGTCTATTCAACCAAGAGTTCGGAGCGGTGAACGAGCTTCTCCACGCTGTGTTCAGGTTTGCGCCCCAATGGGAAACCAATCCGTGGGGCGCTCGAGCGATGGTTCTGCTGGTGAATCTCTGGCTTGGCTATCCTTACATGATGCTGATCTGCACCGGGATGCTGCAATCGATTCCGAGCAGCATTTACGAGGCAAGCGCCATTGAAGGCAGCAATCCTTTGACTGATTTCTTCCACATTACCCTTCCCCTTGTCCTTCCGCCCCTTTTGCCGGTGCTCATCGCCAGTTTCGCCTTCAATTTCAATAACTTCTCCGTGATTTACCTTTTGACTGGGGGAGGACCAAAAATGCTCGGCGGCGGTAACGCCGGGGAAACCGATATTCTGGTAAGCTATACTTACAGCCTGGCGTTTCGGAGTTCGGAGAATAACTACGCACTGGCCAGCGCGATTGCGACCCTGTTATTCTTCCTGGTTGGTACTTTAGCCTGGATCAACTTGCGGATGAGTTCGCGGCGAATCGTTTATTAACCCGACCAGAAGCAAGCCAGTCACCCGAGCATGAAACCCGTCCAGAGACTCCAGTTGAAAAAAATCCTGGCTCACGGGTTTTTGCTGGTCGCCCTCGCGCTGGTCGTGCTTCCCTTTCTTATGGTGCTGGTTACCTCGTTGCGAAAAGGGAACTTCCCACCAAACAGTCTTTGGCTGAACCCGGATCAATGGAGCCTCGAACACTGGAAATATGTCCTCAACATTCCTTATTCCGAGATCGTAAACCCGAGCACCGGCGAAACCAGGATGGTTCAGCCTCCGACCCCGCCGCTGCACTGGCTTTGGAATTCGGTTATCGTTTCGGCCGTCTCTTCGGCGGGAATCATTTTGCTCTCCAGCACCGCAGCCTACGCGTTCGCCAGAATGCGATTCAAGTTTCGCGGCCATATCTTGCAATCACTGCTTATCCTGCAGATGTTCCCAGCGGTACTCGCGTTGACCGCTTATTATACAATTCTTGATTCCGTTGGCCGGCACGTCGAATGGTTAGGTCTTAATACCTTACCCGGTTTGATCTCGATTTACCTGGCCGGCGTCTCAACCAACATCTGGATGATTAAAGGATATTTCGATACAATTCCCGCCAGCATGGAGGAATCGGCTCGGATCGACGGAGCATCCCCGTTTCAGACTTTTGTCCGTATCCTCCTGCCGGTGAGCGTCCCCATCTTTGCCGTGGTCTTCATTTTATCCTTTATTTACACGATGTCTGAGTATCCAGTTGCATCTGCAGTGCTCGGAACCCCAAAAACTTGGACACTAGCGGTCGGTGCAAGCTCACTCCTGCGAGAACACGAAAAGCTTTGGGGTCATTTTGCTGCGCTTGCGGTCTTGAGTGGCGCGCCAATTACGGTAATGTTTCTACTTTGCCAACGCTTTGTTATTGGCGGGCTGACGAGCGGTGGTATTAAAGAATAACCCAACCCCCCTAGAACGACTATGAGTCAAGGATCAGTACACATCAAAGATCTGGTTAAAACCTATACGGACGACCGTGGTCGACCGACATTCACCGCTGTAAAAAACATCAACCTGGACATCGATAATGGCGAATTCATGGTCCTGGTCGGGCCATCCGGCTGCGGGAAGACCACGACGCTTCGCATGGTCGCCGGCCTAGAGAAGATTTCGAGCGGAACGATCTCTATCGGCGATCGGGTGGTAAACGATCTGGAACCGAAAGATCGTGGTATAGCGATGGTATTTCAAAACTACGCGCTCTACCCGCACATGACGATCTTCAATAATATGGCGTTCGGGTTGCAACTCGCCAAAAAGAAGAAGGACTTTATTCAAGAGACAGTCACCAGAACGTCCCAGGCCTTAGGTCTCAATCAGATGTTGGACCGTAAGCCGCAAGCCCTTTCCGGCGGTCAGCGCCAAAGGGTCGCTCTCGGGCGAGCCATTGTGCGAAATCCGGTGGTTTTTCTATTCGACGAGCCGCTCTCCAATCTCGATGCCAAAATGCGTGTCCAAATGCGGTCAGAAATATCACGGCTTCATGGACAGCTCGGTTCGACAATGATTTACGTCACCCATGACCAGGTAGAAGCCATGACCATGGGCGATCGCATCTGCGTCATGAAAGATGGTGTGATCATGCAGGTCGCTGATCCGCTCACTCTTTACCGGAAACCGGAAAACCTGTTCGTGGCCGGCTTTATTGGAAGCCCGCCGATGAACTTGCTCCGTGGCAAGGTCCAGAAGCAAAATTCCGGTTTGGTTTTCACTGAAACTGGGGAACAGAACGCTATTTCGATCCCAATCAAAGGTCCGCTGGAATCTTTGGTGTCAAAATACGTCGATAAGCCAATCGTCTTAGGGGTGCGCCCGGAACATATTACGGAGGAAAGCAAAAACGGCTCCCATGTTCCGCTTACATCGGCGGTCGATATCGCCGAACCGATGGGTTCGGAGTCTCTCGTGTATATGAAAGCTGGAGGCGGTAGTTTTATCGCCAAAATTCATGGAGAGAAATTATTCCACCAGGGGCAGCCGCTGACGGTGTACGTCGATACCGGTAAAATACTCCTTTTCGACCCCGAAACGGAAGCTGTGATCCGCTAACCACCCCCTGCCATCCATCCATATGCGTCAAATCCTTGAAACCGAACAATACGTTCAGGTGCCGCCGATGATGATGTCTGATCCGTTTTATCGGATTACCTATTTGATTAAGGAAGAGATCCGGAAATACAAATGGCTGGAAGGGGAAAAGGGTCGTCAGCTCACCTGGGAACAAGCTCGCAGCGAGTGGACCAAACAGCATCAGAAAAAATACGAGTCATTCCTGATTGACACACTGAAGTTCCCGGAAAGCGAATCGGGTGCTTGATCAATTACCGTAGCGGTTGACTA
>Ga0070698_100003017_pt1 | contig 18548 bp, 14 predicted proteins | sample KBSK1502metaG_FD_65477 | JGI IMG/M metagenome (GOLD analysis project Ga0070698, IMG submission 65477) | Corn, switchgrass and miscanthus rhizosphere microbial communities from Kellogg Biological Station, Michigan, USA - KBS K1-50-2 metaG | ecosystem: Host-associated > Plants > Roots >...
TCCGGCGCGGCGCAGTTGCGGCGAACTGGTGCAACTGCGGATGTGTGTCCGGCGTGCAGAGGAGTGGCACGTTCTCGCCGTTCAGCCGGATCCACCTCACGCGAACGTCGCGCTGAACACCGGCGAGCGGCTGCGGATGGACGGCGTCGATACGATCGTGCGCGGCCGCCGCGTCGACCTTCCGCTGCTCTGGCGTATCGATGCCCCGAGCGACGGCCTCGAACGACTCTTGCGGACGGGCGAGCCGATCCGCTATTCGTATGTTCCGGCGCCAGTGCCGGCGAGCTATTACCAGACGGTGTTCGCCACCGAGCCCGGTTCCGCGGAGACACCGTCTGCCGGACGCTCGTTCAGCTGGGAACTCGTGCTCGCGCTTCAGCGCGGCGGCATCGACCTGGCCCACGTCCTCCTCCATACCGGGTTGAGCTCGCTTCAAGATGATGACGTCGACGCCGGGCATCCGCTCTTCGAAGAGTGGTTTGCGGTCGAGGCTCGCGCTGCGGATACCGTCAATCGGGCGCCGCGCGTGATCGCGGTCGGAACCACCGTCGTGCGAGCCCTGGAAACGGCCGCGACGGGCCAGGGTCAGGTGCGCGCGATGCAGGGATGGACCCGGCTCAGGCTGGGACCCGGATCTCCGCTCCAGGTGGTCGACGGGCTATTGACTGGATTCCACGAACCACAGGCCAGCCACTTCGAACTGCTGCGCGCGTTCCTCGACGAGACGCTTCTGGAACGAGCCTACCGAGAGGCGATTGCCGCCCGGTACCTGTGGCACGAATTCGGCGACCTCTGCCTTATTCTCTGAGCGCGAGATCCGGTTCCACCCACTGCCCCCTCGCCTCATCGCTGCCCATCCGCTCCCGCGACCAGTGTCGGTAGGGCAGGTTCTTGTCAAGAAGGTGAGGCTCGGCGGCCAGCAGATCGTCGAAGGGGAGCGTCGGGTGGCGGTTGATGCCAACGCCGACCGCGCGCAGCCAGAAGCGCGTCATCGTCTCGTGATAGCGGTCGGCGTGTCCATGGTGTGCCGCAAATTGCCGAATCGCCCCGGCGACGGCATCGGATGCTCGCTCCGGGCCGAGCCGTCGGACCTGGATCCAGGCCAGCCGCAGGTGATCGCGATGGTGGAAATCCTGATTGGCGATCTGACCCGCCTCAAACGCGGCGAGGAACGTCTCGTCGGCCGGACTGATGCCCGCTTGTCCCTCTGAGTCCATAAAGGAATTATCTCTGTGCTAGCTTGGCACCATCAAAGCAAGCCCAACCTGGACAGCTGTGCTCCTTCTGGTCGCTTCCAAGGTGGGCGTCACAATGGCCGTCGCCGATCGCTACGGCTGGCACCGGGACGAGTTGTACTACCTGGCCTCGAGCCGGCATCCCGCCCTCGGCTACGTCGACTACCCGCCGATCACGCCGCTGCTGGCGAGGATCGACCAGGCGATCTTCCCGGGTTCGCTCCCGGCGTTGCGCTTGCTCACGGTCCTTGCCGGCGCAGGGGTCATCGTCGTCGCGGCACTGATCGCGCGTGAGCTGGGCGGCAATCGGCTGGCGCAGACGCTCGCGGCACTGGCCGTGCTCATCTCTCCATTGTTCGTCGGGGCCAACATCCTCTTTCAGACGGTCAGCTTCGACGAACTCGTCTGGGCGGTTGCCTGCCTGCTGTTCGTCCGGCTGCTACGCGGGGCCGACCCGCGGGAGTGGCTGCTGCTGGGACTGGTGTTCGGCGTCGGCCTCGAGACGAAGTACACCGTGATCGGGCTCGGCATCGCCATGCTGGTCGGGCTCCTCACCACCAGGGCCCGCGGGCGGCTGGCCGGCCCATGGCCGTGGGTCGCCTTCGGCATCGCCATCCTTCTCCTGGTGCCGAATCTCGTTTGGCAGACCGGGCACAACTGGGACAGCGTCGCGTACACCATTGCGCACCGTGGAGCCACCGACGGCCGCATCGCCTACGTGCTGCAGCAGCTCCTGCTTGCCGGTCCCCAGCTGCTCCCCATCATCGCGATTGGTGTCTGGTGGCTTTGGGGCGATGAACGGTTCAGGGCGGCCGCCGTCACGATCATTGCCGTCGAGCTGTTCTTCTTCCTCGTCGGTGGAAAGGCCTACTATCCAGCGCCCATCTATCCGCTTGCCTATGCCGCGGGTTCGATCTGGTTCGTGGAGGCGGTCCGCCAGCCCTGGATCCGCCGCCTCGCGGTGGCCGTCGCCGTCGCGATCACGCTCGTTCTCCTCCCGATCGGGCTGCCGATCCTGCCGGCGAAGGCGATGGCCGATTCGGGAATCTGGAAAGCGCGAAAAGACTTCGCCGACATGTACGGCTGGCCCGACCTCGTCGAGCAGGTCACGACCGTTTATCAGCGGTTGCCATTGTCAGACCGCGCCTCGGTGATGATCCTGGCGAGCAACTACGGCGAAGCCGGCGCACTCGACTTCTACGGGCACGGTCTGCCGACCGTGGTCTCGGCACACCTTACTTACTATTACTGGGCCCCGGCGCACATGACGCCGTCGACCGTCATCGTGGTGGGTTACCAGCGAGGCTATCTCGCACGAATCTTCGGCGACATTCAGCAAGCCGGCACCATCACGAACTCCTACGGCCTACACAACGAGGAATACGGCAAGGCGATCTGGATCTGCCGCAGCCCGCTGGTGCCGCTCGACAAAGCCTGGCCGCACCTCAAGGCGCTCGACTGACGACTTCCTTCGCGACAGCTAGCGGGCGTACGTGGCCGTGAGCGTCGCCTGGGTCAGGACGTGGGGTTCGAGCGCTTTCTGAAAGTCCGCGTGGCTGTAGAGGGGACGGAGAGGCAGGCTCGCATCGACGGCATAGACGGTAAAGATGTAGCGATGCCGGCTGCCCTTCGGTGGGCACGGTCCAGCGTAGCCCTCGCGTCCAAAGTCGTTTCTCCCGCTCACGCCCGTTCTGGGAGTCGGTTCACGAAGGTCGGCCAGTTCGTTCGCCAGCATCCAGTGCGTGAAGCCGCCGTTCGGCGCATCGGGGTCGAAGAGCTGCAACGCATAGGTGCGGGTTCCTGGCGGACCAGCGGTCCAATGCAGATCGGGGACGGCGTCGCCACCGTCGCAGGTATCCGCCCGCGGCCAGGTGCCGGACGACAGCGCGTTCGACGTCACGGCAAAACCCGCTTCTCCGGACGACGAGGCGACCGCACGGGTGGACGGTGTAGCTGGCGTCAATACCTCATGTCCAACACAGGCTGATAGCCCAAGGGTGATCAAGCACGATGCCCAAACGACGAGGCGCTGACGAGCCTGCCCTCGGGTCATGGTCGCGCCGCGCTCATCCCACCGACTGGATGAGATCCCCTCCAAAGACGAGGGGACCCTCGGGTTGAAACTCATCGGCCAGTCGATCGAACTCCTGAAATTCTGGGTCCGAGTCGTGTTCGTGATGCTCCGCCATGCTGGGAACCTCGACGACGATGACGTATTTGACGACAGACTTGCGTTCGTCCGAACCAAACTGCGATCGAAAGAACCGGGCATTGATGAACTTGCCTTGTTTGTGGTAGTCGCGCCATCGCGGTAGCTGGCGTTCGACAAACAACGCTTCGTATTCGGCCGCTTGCTTGGCTCGCACGTGGATCACGATCACATTGACCTGGCTCAGGGAAAGAGCCTAGTCTCCCCCCGGGGGTCGGGGTGGGGGCCGTTGTTCGATAGAGTTGCAAAATCGCCAGCGAGCTCACGATCGGCTATCAGGGGGAACCGGGCGCCTACTCTGAAGAGGCGCTCCACGCCACCTTTCCAACGGCGACGCCACAGGCCTTTCGAACGCTGCGGCATGCGTTCCACCGGGTCGCTGATCAGTCGGTCGATTTTGCCCTGGTCCCGGTCGAGAACTCGCAGGGGGGCAGCGTGTTGGAGACCTACGACCTGCTGCTCGAGTACCGAGCGCTGGTGGTGGCCGAGGTGGCGCTCCAGGTCGACCACTGCTTGTTGGCGTTGCCAGGCACGAAGCGCGAGGAGATCAAGCGCGTCCTGTCACATCCACAGGCGCTGGCGCAGTGCGAGGCCTTCATCGTGCGGGAACACCTCGAACCAGTTCCCGCGTACGACACGGCCGGGGCGGCGAAGCAGATTCAACAGGAGGGCCGCAAGGACCAGGCGGCGATCGCCGGGCGACGGGCCGCCGAGCCGTACGGATTGGAAATCCTGGCGGAACGGATCCAGACCGTGCAGGAGAACATCACCCGCTTCTTCCTGATCACCCGGCGGGGTCCACGCCGGCCCAAGGCGCCACACATCAAGCGCCCCCGCTACGGCAAGAAGACCTCGGTGGTCTGCGCCGTGGCCAACGAGCCGGGTGCGCTATACCGCTTGCTCGCCTGCTTTGCCAACGCGGGCGTCAATCTCACCAAGCTGGAGTCACGACCGCGCCGCGACCCACCCTGGGAATACCTCTTCTACCTCGATCTGGACGGCGGCCGATCCGAGAAGCCCGTCGCGGCATCGCTGCGTGCGGCGCGACACGCCACCACGTTCTTGCAAGTGTTGGGCACCTACGCGCGGGCCCTTCCCCCGGCCGCACCACCGAAACGCCGAAGCCGGAAGCGACGCAACCCCGCCGAGCCCTAGACCGTTAGCCATGCGGCCACCGGAACCGGCGAGGCGGCGCGGGTCGCCCTCCGGAGCGCCGCAGAGGGACCGGGCCGCCTCACCCACCATGGCTACGTCGGAAGTAGGGGATCTCGGTCGAACGGCAGAGGCGTTTTACGCCGGCCGAACTGCGACCGGTTCAGACGCAGCAGGCCGGTCCCTCGAGCAGTCCGGAGGGTGCGCCGCCGCCAGCGGCTTGCGGTGGTCGGCCCGCATCCGGAGGGTGCGCCGCCGCCAGCGGCTTGCGGTGGTCGGCGCCGCATCCGGAGGGTGCGCCGCCGCCAGCGGCTGCGGTGGGCGCGATCTTATCCGGTGTTCTGGAGTCCGGCCGCGATGCCATTGATCGTTCGTAGCACGGCCTGCAAGTGGGCGGCGCGACGTGGATCGCCGGCGGGAAGGCGGCGGAGCTCGCGCAGCAGTCTCACCTGAAAATAGCTCATCGGATCGATATACGGATCCCTGAGCCGCAGGCTCGCGAGAAGTTGGGGTTGCTGCTCGAGGACTGACGCCTGCCCGCTGATCCGCAGCACGGCGTCATGCGCCCGCTGAAACTCCGCCTCGATGATCGAAAAGAGACGATCCCGCTCGCGCACATCGGCGACGAGGTTCGCGTACTGCCGGGCGATCCGCATGTCCGCCTTGGCGAGCACCATCTGGAGGTTGTCCACCAGCGAACGAAAGAACATCCAGTGCTGATACATGTCGCGCAGGCATTCGAGGCCTCCCGGTCGCTGCGCGAACAGGGCAAATGCCGAGCCGGCACCGTACCAGGCCGGCAGCAGGTGCCGGTTCTGCATCCAGGCGAACACCCAGGGAATCGCCCGCAGGTCTTCGACGGCAAGCGTGCCCCCGCGACTCACCGGCCGTGAGCCGGTGTTGAGCTGCGCGATCTCCTCGATCGGCGTCGCCTGCTCGAAGTAGGCCTGGAAGCCGGGGTCCTCATAGACCAGGGCGCGATACTGCCGTCGGCTCTCCTCGGACATCGCGTCCATCGCAGCTCGCCACGCGGGATGCGGTTCGCGGATCTCGGCCGGCATCAGGACGTGCTCGAGCGTGGCGCCGAGCACCAGCTCCAGGTTGTGGCGCGCCGTTTCCGGGCGCGCGTACTTTCGATGGATGACCTCACCCTGCTCGGTGATCTTGATCCTGGGGTCCGGCGCGGACGCCGGCTGGGCCAGGATCGCCTCGTGGGTGGGGCCGCCGCCGCGGCCGACTGTCCCACCGCGCCCGTGGAAGATGCGCAGCCGCCGTCCGTGCCGCGCGACGACCGTGGCGATCGCTTCATGCGCGCGGTCGAGGGCCCAGGCCGCCGAAAGATACCCGACCTCTTTGTTGCTGTCCGAGTAGCCGAGCATCACCTCCTGGATGCCGCCCCGGCCGTCGAGCTGGCGGGCATAGACCGGATCGCTCAACAGGCTCTCGATGATCGCGGGGGCGCGTTCCAGCGCTTCGGAGGTCTCGAAGAGCGGCACGATGTCGAGGTCGCTCCTGGGCGGGTCGGTGGACAGGTCGTGAAGCGCCGCGAGTCCGGCGAGAAACAGGGTCTGAAGGACATCGTCGCCGCTTTCGGTCATGCTCAGGATGAACGTCTGCGCTGAGCCCGGCGCTGCCTGCTGCGCCGCCGCCATCGCCGAAAGGGTGGCGAGCAGGTTGCCCGTGGCGGGTGACCAGCGGCCCGCATCGAGCGAGATCGGCGGTGGATTGAGCGTCGCGCTTCGACGCCGATCCGATACGGCGCCGAGGCGGTTCACCACTTCGGTCGCGGCGGCGCGAACCACGGCGCGATGCTGGCGGACATCGAGGCGGGCCCCGATGAATCCGAAGGCCCGCACCTGGCGCCGCAAGCGAAGGAGATCGCCGTCGGCGACAGCGCCGCCCGCGTGGCGGCGAAGGCTGACGTCCAGCAGATCGAGGTCCTCAGCCAGGTCGTCGGCCGACGCGTACGCAGTGGGCTCTCCGTCGAGCGTCGCCCCCAATCGCCGCCAGACGAAGGAGAGTTTGCGCCGGTAGGGTTCGTCCGCCGTCCCCGGCGAGAGGGTCTCGGCGTAATCCGCCAGCTCCGCCTCATCGCGCCGGATTGACGCCGTCAGCTCGTCGCTGACCTGCGTCAGGCGCGTCGATTGACTCAGGTCCCGCGCCAGCTCGCGCACCCGCTCGCGGTAACGGGTCAAGAGCGTGCGGCGTTGCAGACGCAACGTTTCGGTCAGAATCGCGGCGTTGGCGTTCGGGTTGCCGTCCTGGTCGCTCCCCACCCAGGACCCGAGGCGAATCGGCGGGTCGAGCGGGACGCGGATGTCCGGGTAGTGCCGAAGCAGCGCCTCAGCCAGTTGCTGGTGGACATCCGGAATCGCGTCGAAGAAGGTGCGCTCCAGGTAGAAGAGCGCGTTGCCGACTTCGTCGAGCACGCGCGGGCGGACCGAGCGGACCTCGTCCGTGTGCCAGAGGACCTCGACCTGGGTCGCGATCCGTTGCCTGACTCGGTCGCGCTCTCGGGCCGAAAGCGGCGCACGCAACTGCGCGAGCTCCTGGCCGATGCGGTCCTGGTGGTCGAGGATGCTGCGCCGGACCGCCTCCGTCGGATGCGCGGTGAGCACCGGCCGGACCTCGAGCTGCTGGAGTGTAGCCGTCAGGCGATCGGCAGGAATGTCGTGCGCCGCGAAACGAGCGACGGATCGGTCCAGCTCCCCGACGTCTTCGGTCGTCTCCGCCACGGATCGAGCCTGCCGTTCGAGCTCCGCGAGGTTGACCAGCTGAAAGTAGGTGGCGAAAGCCCGAACCAGCCGTGCGGCGTCTTCGAGCGGGATACGCCCGAGTTCGGCGACGAGCCTGGCCTCCTCCGTGGCGTCGTACCGCTGGCGGAGTTCCTTGGTGCGCAGCCGGATCGACTCCTCCAGCTCATAGAGCGCGAGGCCCTCGTGCTCGCGCAGAGTCTCGCCCAACAGCTGCCCAAGGAGCCGGATCTCGGCGCGAAGACCGGCCTCGGGCAGGATCGCTTCGGTGGTGCTGACGCTCATGAGGGTGCTGCCGTCCTTGCTGGGGTGTCGTCGCATCGTACCGGTTCGGGCAGTAGAATCGGGCTTCGAGGAGGGAAAAGGCATGGCGGACCCAAACGGCGCGTCGCCGCTGAAGCGGCAGAGCGCGCGACTGACCGAGGGCGACGCTCGTGCGGGCGCGCGCGCCATGCTGCGGGCGATCGGCTTCACCCGCGAGGACCTGGGAAAGCCGCTGATCGGCGTCGGGCATAGCTGGATCGAAACCATGCCTTGCAATTTCAACCATCGCCGCCTCGCCGAAAAGGTGAAGACTGGCATCCGCGCCGCCGGAGGCACGCCGATGGAGTTCAACACCATCGCAATCTCCGACGGCGTCTCGATGGGCACCGAGGGTATGAAGGCATCCCTCGTCAGCCGCGAGGTGATCGCCGATTCGATCGAGCTGGTCGCGCGTGGACATCTCTTCGACGGCCTGGTCTTGATCGTGGGCTGCGACAAGACGATCCCGGCCGCCGTGATGGCGCTCGTCCGGATCAACATCCCGGGACTGGCCCTCTACAGTGGCACGATCGCCGCGGGCCGCCATCGCGGCCACGACATCACGCTGATGGACGTCTTCGAAGCAGTCGGCGCGGTCGCCGCCGGAAGGATGGACGCGGCCGAGCTGCGCGAGGTCGAAGAGAGCGCCTGCCCAGGCGCCGGCGCCTGCGGCGGCCAGTTCACCGCGAACACGATGTCGACGGCGATCGAATTCCTGGGAATCAGTCCGGCGGGGGCGAATGCCGTCCCGGCGCTCGACCCCCATAAAGATGATGTGGCGGAGCAGGCAGGCAGGCTGGTCATGGAGCTGATCGCCAGGGACGTGCGACCCCGCCAGATCGTCACGAAGGCCGCGCTCGAAAACGCGATTGCCTCCGTCGCCGCCACCGGTGGATCGACCAATGGCGTCCTGCACCTGCTCGCGATCGCGCGAGAGGCCGGTGTGCCCTTGAGCATCGACGACTTCGAGCGAGTCGCGTCGCGCACGCCGGTGGTCGCCAGCCTCAAGCCCGGCGGGGATTACGTGGCGAAGGACCTGCACGATGCCGGCGGCATCGCGCTGGTGGCGCAGCGCTTGTCCGAAGGCGGGCTGATCAACGGCGCCGCCCGCACGGTCGACGGCAGGACCATGGCGCAGGTAGCCGCGGCCGCCGTGGAGACCCCCGGCCAGAAGGTGGTGACGTTGCTCGCCAAGCCACTGAAGCCGACCGGCGGCCTTGCGATTCTCCGCGGCAATCTCGCGCCCGAAGGCGGCGTGGTGAAGCTCGCCGGCCACGAGCGCCTGATGCATCGCGGCCCGGCTCGCGTCTTCGACAGCGAAGAGGCGGCGTTTGCCGCGGTTCGGGCGCGACAGATCAAGGCCGGCGATGTGGTCGTGATCCGCTATGAGGGTCCGGTCGGCGGGCCGGGGATGCGCGAGATGCTTGGCGTGACGGGCGCGCTCGTGGGCGAAGGCCTCGGCGATGCGGTCGCCCTGATCACGGACGGCCGCTTTTCCGGCGCGACGCACGGGCTCATGGTGGGCCACATCGCGCCCGAGGCCGCGCGCGGCGGCCCGATCGCGGCGCTACGCGATGGCGACAGCGTCGTCGTAGATGTTGCGAAGCGTGAGCTCAATGTCGAGCTACCCGAGGCCGAGATCGCTCAGAGGATGAAAGACTGGCGGCCGCCCGAACCGCGTTATGCGACCGGCGTGTTCGCGAAGTACGCCGCCCTGGTCTCCTCGGCCAGCGAGGGAGCGATTACCAGGCCGGCCCACTAAGCGACTACTCGCCGAACTCTGGACCGTAGTCGTTTGGCTGGCCCGGTGTCGCGGGATGGTCCACCGTGATACCCCAGGCCGGGTGGATCTCGGCCCAGTTTTCCGCGGCCCGGCCCTGATAGAGGATGCGGTGCAGGCTGTTCGTGTCGATCACGTACGGTCCGGTCACCCTGATGTGGTCTCCCGGAGCTGGTCTGGGCGGATCATTGAAGCCGCCCGCGTCGGCGTTGTTGGCGCGGAACAGGATGCCCTCGGGGTTCTGCGGAATGATCTCGACCACCAGATGGGGCCCGGTGTGCCCGTTACACGTCTGTAGCGCGTTGGCCGGCTTGAGCAACGCCGCGTACTGATCGTCGACTCTGAGGCGAACATGGTAATCACCATCCGGCTCGAGCTTTAGGCAGTCCACGGTCCCCGTCACGGTCCGGCAGCGATCCATCAGCCGAAGGCGGCCGGATAGGTAGACGCCGGCGAGCGGCGGCCCCCACTTGCATTGCCCCGCCTCAAGCGTGAACTTCAGGAAGGGAATCTGCACCCAGTAATAGGTTGTCACGGCCAGCAGACCCGCGATGAGAACCAGGGCTAGTCCGGCGATGACCGGTACGCGCGCACTGGAACTGATGCTTCCTCCTCACCCGTCCTGCGTATGGCGGCCTTCGTGAATTATGCGTCGCCGCGAGGCGGCATCGGCTCGGGATCCTTTCCGGCGCTGAGGCTGTCGGAGAGTGACATGGTCCGGCGGTAGGCGGCCCACACCGCATCGGCGAGCACTGTGCGCAGGCGGCCGCGCTCGAGCTCGTGCAGCGCCGCGGCTGATGTACCGCCCGGCGAGGTCACCATGTCGCGAAGCTGGGCGGGATGTTTCTGCGTCCGCTCGGCGAAGGCGACCGAACCCTTCAGTGTCTCGAGCACCAGGTCGTGCGCCAGGTGGCGAGGAAATCCGAGGTGCACCGCGCTGTCGATCAGCGCCTCCATCACCAGGAAGACATAGGTCGGGCCGGTGCCGCTGACCGCGGTCGCCATGGCGACGAAACGCTCGTCGCCCACCTGGAGCTCGTGGCCGAGCGCGCCGAGCAACGCGCGGGCCTGCTCGCGATGCGCCTCGGTCGCCTCCGCCGTCGCGTACCAGATGTTCACGCCTTCGCCGATTTGGGCCGGCGTGTTCGGCATCACGCGGACCAGCGCGCTGTGGTCGAGGCCCTTGCGTAGCGTCTCGGTCGTCGCCCCGGCGATGATCGAGATCACCAGCTTCTCGGGCGCCAGGCTACCGCGAAGTTCGGCCAGCACTCCGGCCATCACCTGAGGCTTGATGCCGAGCACCACGACATCGCCGACGCGGGCCGCTACCGCGTTGTCGGCGGTGACCTGGATCCCGTGCTTCTCGGCGAGGGCATGCCGCCGATCAGCCCGCGGGTGGCTCGCGATGATCGACCCGGCCGGCACCAGCTTGCGCTCGAGGACGCCGGCGATGATCGCCTCGGCCATCACCCCGGCACCGATCATGCTGAGCTTCGATTCTTGGAGCGAACTCATCTGCGGATTGTACGAACTCGATCTCGCTTCGATTTGACGAGGCCTCTCCTATTCGGTACAGTGTGCCCTTACGCGGTTCCTGATTAATTCGATCTAATTAGTCAACAATCGTTTGGGGAGGAAGCAGATGGCGACCTTATTGCGAGCCGATCCGACTTTCTATGCCTCGCCCCGGCTGGCCGCCCAGGCGCCACCGGAAACGCTGGCCTACGTGGTCATCGTCAACCCCGGCAACGGGCCCGACGGCCTGGCTACCCTGGACGCCGACCGAAGCTCCCAGACGTACGGCACGGTGCTCAACACCCTGACGACGACGCACACCGGTGACGAGCTCCACCACTTTGGTTGGAACGCCTGCAGCTCTTCCCTCTGCCCTTATGCCGCGCATCCCCATGTCGAGCGCCGCTACCTTCTCGCGCCCGGCATCCGCTCGTCGCGGATCTACGTCATCGACACCAAGCCGGATCCGCGCGCACCGCGCATCGTCAAGACCATCGAGCCGGAGGAAATCGCGAACCGCGCCGGCTACAGCCGCCCACACACCAGCCATTGCGGGCCTGACGGGATCTATGTCAGCGCGCTCGGCTCCCCCACCGGCGACGGACCGGGCGGCATCTTCATCATCGACCACGACACGTTCGATGTCCGAGGCCGCTGGGAGCTCGACCGCGGGCCGCAGTATCTCGCTTATGACTTCTGGTGGCACCTCGGCTACGACACCATGATCACCAGCGAGTGGGGCACGCCGAAGATGATCGAAAACGGCGTCAACCCCGAGATTCTGCTGAAAGGCGGCTACGGCCATCAGCTGCACATCTGGGACCTGCCAAAGCGCCGTCATCGCCAAGTGATCGACCTCGGTGCCGAGCAGCAGATGGTGCTCGAGCTGCGCCCGGCGCACGATCCCAGCAAGGCGTACGGCTTCGTCGGCGTGGTGACCAGCTTGAAGGACCTGAGCGCCTCGGTCTGGGCCTGGTACCAGGACGGCAACACCTGGAAGGCGCGCAAGGTGATCGAGATCCCGGCCGAGCCGGCAGATCCCGATCAGCTACCCGACATCCTCAAGGGGTTCAAGGCCGTGCCGCCGCTGGTGAGTGACATCAACCTCTCGCTCGATGACCGCTTCCTCTATGTGTCGTGCTGGGGTACGGGCGAATTCCTGCAGTACGACGTCTCCGACCCCTTCAGCCCCAAGAAGACCGGGTCGGTGCACCTCGGCGGGATCGTCCGCCGCACCGCGCATCCGAACTCAGGCGCGCTCAACGGCGGTCCGCAGATGGTGGAGGTCAGCCGCGACGGCAACCGCGTCTACGTCTCGAACGGGCTCTACAAGGCCTGGGACGACCAGTTCTATCCCGACGGCTTGAAGGGTTGGGTTGCGAAGCTCGACGTCGGTGACAACGGTGGCTTCGAGCTCGACCGCAAATTCTTCGTCCAGTCGGAGCAGCGTTTCCACCAGGTCCATCTCGAAGGCGGCGACGCATCGTCGGATTCGTACTGCTTCTCGTGAGGTAAGGGTATGACGGCCTGGTGGCCCTGGGATGTGTTGATCATTCTCGGGGCCTACCACGGTTTGAACCCGGGGATGGGCTGGCTGTTCGCGGTCGCGCGTGGATTGCAGGAACGGCGCCGCTCCGCCGTCTGGGAATCGTTTTTCCCGATCGCCATCGGCCACGAGGCGGCTATCGCGGTGATCGTGGTGCTGGTTGCGGGGGCTCAGTTCTTGATCGCGCCGCAAGCGCTGCGCATTGTCGGCGCGGTTGTGCTCTTAGGGTTTGCGCTCTACCGGCTCTGGCGCAAGCACGCGCATCCCCGCGGGTTCGGGATGCGGATCGGCCCGCGCGGACTCTTCGGCTGGTCGTTTCTGATGTCCTCCGCCCACGGCGCGGGCCTGATGCTGGTGCCGATCCTGTTGAAGCTATCCCCCCATGCCAGCGGAAGCCAGGACATGACGCTGATCGCATACACCGCCTCCTTCTCACCGTGGCAGGGACTGGCGGCGGCGACCCTGCATACCGTGGCGTTGCTCGTGGTGATGGCGCTGGTCGCGATCGTCGTCTATGAACGTGTTGGCGTCGCCTTCCTGCACCGCGCCTGGCTGAACGTCGACCTACTCTGGACGGTGACACTGCTGCTCGCCGGCGTCATCACGCTCTTCAGCTGACTCCAACATTTCCCTCCCGGGCTTGCGGGGTGGGCCCCTCGGCCCACGCGAGCGGCGCTTTAGTGCCAGGCGAGCGTTTGAGACGTGCAGGGTGGGGGCTACTTGAAGCCGTTGAGCACCCAGACAACGAGGCTTGCCAGGGCGAGCATCGGGAGAAGGAGTCCGAGCACCGTCAGGTAGGGGTGGGCTTCCACCCAGCTCACGGCGCCCGGGATCGTCCGCCGCAGTCGAAAGGCGCTCGTGAGACGGCTCGCCAGATTCATCTCGAGCGGAACGCGCAGGGCACGCGCGAGCTGGACCGCTTCATCGTCCGCCGGGTAATATCGCCTGACTCCTAGCAGGCAACGACCACTGGCATCGAGCAGAAGCAGGCGCGGCTCCGAAGAGGGCAAGGCGAAGCTGGTAACGACAGGACACGCCACGCGGGCGACGTCGCTCCGGGACACGACGCGCGACAATCCAAAGAGATTCACGCGGCGCACGGTGAAATCGTCGACGACGAGCATGCGCCGATTCCGGTAGAGCCAGTGCAGGACGACACCGGCCACCATCCCGGTGACGGTCGCCACGAGGACGACCTCGGCGATCGAGCCAGGCGTCCTGAACCGCAGCAGCAGCAGGGGAACAAAGATCGCGACACCGATCAGAGACACCCACCAGGGACGCCCGGTCGGCATCGGATGCGGCCTGAGAATGAATGGGAGCGTCAGACCGGCCGGCTGGGAGGCGGCTGCTGGCCAGGACATCCCGGTCCGCTCGGCCAGCGCGTGGCGCAACAGCATCTCCTGTTCTGCCATCGGCAGGGTCGGGCCGATGTCCAGCTTCGACCCCGCCTTCACGCCTTTCCGTTCGCGCAGGAGAAAGAAGCTCAGCGCCCCGATCACCATCCCGACGATCGGCAGGAAGGCTCCAACCGTGCCCAACTCGTCTTGCTGGTAGATGGGATTGTCCTGCGTCACAATGCTTGCCCCGCCCACGGAGACGATGGTGATCGCCCCCCGGTAGATCTGGGCCCGAACCGGGGCCCCAACGTGGAGCGCAGCCTCCTGGTTCGGTAACGTCGACGCCCAGACCGACCCCGTGCCGTTCGGGAGCTGCAATGTCATCTTCGTGTCATCGCCACTCCTGCTGCTGCGCGTGGTGGAAAAGCTGAGGAGTGTCCCGGCAAGCAGCTGGTAGCACGGAACGGTGGTCGGTACGTCGGGACAGAGCTGGGCGTTGCGATACGCCTGGACGGCCGCGTCGCGCTGGCCCGAGGCGACCAGCAACGCGACCCCGACAACCACTGCCACCACCGGGAAGACCACGCCGTACACCCAGAAAAAGATTCGCCCCAGGGACGGCCAGCGCCTGGTTCCGCCCGAGGGCTGCTCGATGTGCGTCTCGCTCGGGTTCAACATGCGGTCTGTCTTCGAAAACGGACCGGCCTTCATTTCCCTCCCGGTCTGTCTTGACAAACGAACGTATGTTCGCTAGACTTACACAGAATTGTGGTAGGCGCCGAACCGACTTTGACACCGAGCTCCCACATGGCGGAACTGCTGAGTGCGATCGATCGTTTCCGCCACCGCCCGAAAACGAATCGCCAGCCGGCGGAGCTTGCAGCCGAGCTGAGAGGTATCCGGCATGGACAGGACCTGCTGGAGCTGGAGTTTTCCGAGACCACGGCCGCGTTTAGCAAGACGGAGGAGTACGACGAGCAGGGGTCCGTGAGCCCCATCGATTGGATCCGGCATCACTGCCGGATGTCCAGTGGGGCGGTGTGGAACAGTCTTGCGGTGGGTCAGCACCTCGACAAGCTGCCCCGCAGCGTGGAGGCGGTGGAGAGTGCAGAGATCGGCTACGCGCACCTGGCGCTCATGGCGCGAACCGCGGAAGCGGTACAGGGATCGTCTACCGCTGCGCCGTTCGAGGAGGACGGTCTGCTCGAGAAAGCGAGGGAATACAGCGTGGGACGGCTCTGGCATTTCTGCAACCACATGCGCCACGCCACCGACCCCGAAGGATTCGCTGCGGAACAGAGCCGTGCGACGGAGCAGCGACACCTGAAGATGAGCACCTACGAAGACGGCTCCCTGGCCCTCGAGGGCTGGATTGACGCGGTTGGTGGCGCCGTGGTACGAAGCGCCCTCGAACCGCTGGCCCAGCCCCATGGCGATCATGACGAGCGCGGCCGGGAACACCGCAACGCGGACGCGTTCGTCGAGGTCTGCGGCCACGTCCAGGATACGGGCGTACTGCCGCAACGTCCGCATCTTCAGGTGACCGCCTCGCTCGATACGCTGCGCGGTATCGCGGGATCGCCGGCAGGTGACATCGAGTACTCGGTGCCGGTTTCGGCGGCGACCGTGCAGCGTCTCGCGTGCGACGGCACGATCACTCGCGTGGTGCTGGCCCCGGAGTCGGTCGTGATCGACGTTGGACGCGCTCGTCGCGTGGTCGCAGGGGCCATGCGTCGCGCTCTCAACGCCCGCGATGGGCATTGCAAGTGGCCGCGCTGCGATCGGCCGGCATCCTTCAGCGATGCCCATCACGTGGTCCACTGGACCAAGGGGGGCGACACCGATCTCGCCAACATGATCCTGTTGTGCCACCGACACCACTGGATGGCGCACGAAGGTGGCTGGCAGCTGGTGCGGACGGAAGACGGGGAGCAGGTGCTGGCCGTGCCCCCTCGTCCACCCGGGTTGGCGCGCGTGGCCGACGTCGAGGATCAGGTCGAAGCCGCTAAGCGGTTCGCGGAACAGCTACGCGTCGCCCGTTCCCTACGAGCTGACTGGCCACCAGGAGAACGGGTTCTCGTCGACGATGCGCCCTGGGAGCGGATCATGCAGGAGCAAGCCGCCGCGTTCCTCCAAAGGCATCAGTCCTTAGACCTCGACGCAAGCGAACCCGACCCCGCCGCTTAGCACGTCGTCCCTCTGGGTTGACACCGCAGACGGGCCACCGCAAGCGGCGAGGCGGCGCGGGTCGCCCTCAGGAGCGGCGCAGAGGAGCCGGTCCGCCAAACCTACGATCGCCACGTCTGAACAAGGGAATCTGAGCCCGAATGCCTGAGGCGTTTACGCCGGCCGGTCCGTGGCCGATTCAGACTTAGCTCGCCGGCCCCTCGAGCAGTCCGGAGGGTGCGCCGCCGCAAGCCGCTTGCGGAAGTCGGCGTCGCCGACGTCAGCCGGGTGTGGGCGGGTCGACGTCTACGCCCGAGAGGCGACCGTCCCTTCGTGCGCGTTTTCGATGCGGGCGACGTCGGCCTTCGGTGCGACCCTCCAGAACCGATGCAACGCCGCATGCCAGTCATCGAGGATGGCGCTCGCTGCCGGGGAGCCGGTGTACGCGGCGTGCTGTTCGATCAGCCCACGTAACCGCAGGCCCTGCTCCGCCAGGAGCTGGTGTTCACCGCTGAGCCGGTGGACGTCGACCAGCTCGGGATTCACCATCGCCGGCACTCCAATCCCGTCGTCGTAGACGAAGACTTCGCCGCCCGTCATTCCGGCGCCGAGGTTGTGCCCGACCGGGCCGAGCACGACCAGGGTGCCGCCGGTCATGTACTCGGCGGCGTGCTCCCCCACGCCCTCGACCACCGCCGAGGCACCGCTGTTGCGCACCGCGAAGCGCTCGCCTGCCTTGCCCGCGCAGAAAAGCTCGCCGCCGGTCGCGCCGTAGAGGACGGTGTTCCCGAGCAGGTGCGGATCGCCGGCATCGTTGGCGGGCGGCCGCAGGATGATCCTCCCACCGCCCATCCCCTTCCCCACGTAATCATTGGCCTCACCGATCAGGATGAACTCGATGCCGTCGGTGAGGAATGCCCCGAAGCTCTGGCCGGCCGACCCGGTAAACGTAAAGGTTGCCGATCCGGCCGGCGGCGACGCCCCACATTCCCTGGCCAGCGCGCCACCCAACCGCGCGCCCACGGAGCGGTCGGCATTTTCGATTGGATAGGTTGCCCGCACATCCGCGCCGGTGAGGACCGCCTTCAGCGCGTCCAGGCAGATCCGGTCGCCCAGCTCCGACGACGGACGCTGCAGCGGAATGGAGCGGGAGAAGCGGCGTGGCTCCGACCCATCGTCACTCAGGAGTGGCGAAAGGTCCATGCGGTCGGCCCGCGGGTCACCGGTAATTCGTTGCGATAGCAGGTCCGTCCGGCCGATCGCATCGTTCAGGCTTCGCAGGCCGAGTCCCGCCAGGATGTGACGGATCTCCTCGGCAACATGCGTCAGATACGCCTCGAGCATCTCCGGCGTTCCGGCGAACTTGGCTCGTAACTCTGGACGCTGGGTCGCGATCCCTGCCGGGCACGTATCGAGGTGGCAGGTGCGCACCATGATGCATCCCTCGGCCAGTAACGCCGCGGTACCGAAGCTGTACTCGTCGGCGCCGAGCAGCGCGGCGATGACGACGTCGCGACCGGACTTGATGCCCCCGTCAACGCGAAGGCGAACCCGCCCGCGCAGCTCGTTGATGCGAAGCGTCTGTTGGGTCTCCGCCAGTCCGATTTCCCAGGGCATCCCGGCGTTCTTGATGGACGATAGCGGGCTGGCTCCCGTCCCGCCATCCATGCCGGCGATATGCACCACGTCGGCCAGCCCCTTGACCACGCCGGCGGCGATCGTCCCAACGCCGGCCTCGGCGACCAGCTTGACGGACACCGCCGCCAGGGGATTGACCTGCTTGAGGTCGTAGATCAGCTGCGCCAGGTCCTCGATGGAATAGATGTCGTGGTGCGGCGGCGGCGAGATCAGGGCGATCCCTTGCTGAGTATGGCGGAGGCGGGCGATCTCGGCGGTGGCCTTGTGACCCGGCAGCTGGCCGCCCTCGCCGGGCTTCGATCCCTGCGCCATCTTGATCTGGAGCTCATCGGCGAAGACGCAATACTCGGGCGTGACCCCGAATCGTCCCGACGCGACCTGCTTGATCCTCGAGTTGCGGTCGATCGGGAGTCCCTTGGTGCGGTATCGAGCCGGATCCTCGCCGCCCTCGCCCGTGTTGCTCTTACCGCCCAGCCGGTTCATGGCGATCGCGATCGTCTCGTGCGCCTCCGCGGCGATGGAGCCGTGCGACATGGCACCAGTGGAGAACCGCTGAAGGATCGCGCTGGCGGGCTCGACCTCATTGAGCGGTACCGGTGGGCCTGCCGGCCTCATCGCCAGCAGGTCTCTCGGATAGGTCGGGGGACGGTCATTGACCAGCCGGGCAAAGCGCTTGTACGAAGCATAGCCATTGCCATCCGGTCCGGTGGCCACTGCGCGCTGCAGCGCGTGGGCAGCGGCCATCTCTTTCGGCGATGCCGCAGGCGTCTCCGTCGCGTACACCATTTGCCCTCCCCCTCCGGGGGAGGCAGCGGACATCATTTCTCCTCCCCCGCTTGCCGGGCCCGTCGGCCCACGCGAGCGGCGCTTTAGTGCCAGGCGAGCGTTTGAGACGTTCGGGGAGGGCAGGG
>Ga0070698_100003018_pt1 | contig 18544 bp, 15 predicted proteins | sample KBSK1502metaG_FD_65477 | JGI IMG/M metagenome (GOLD analysis project Ga0070698, IMG submission 65477) | Corn, switchgrass and miscanthus rhizosphere microbial communities from Kellogg Biological Station, Michigan, USA - KBS K1-50-2 metaG | ecosystem: Host-associated > Plants > Roots >...
GGCGGGCTGCCCGGGTCAGGCGGTCGCGGGCAGGGCACGCACCCGAGGCTGGCCCGCGGCCCGGCCGGCATCCAGCGCCGCCTTGATCGCCGCGACCACCTGGGCGGGCTCGGTCCTGATCTGCTTGGGCGTGAAGTGCAGCACGAGGATGCCCTGCGCGGTCATCCTGGCGTGGCGCCGCATCGTCTGCTCCCACTGCTCGGCCGACAGGTGCCACTCGCGCGAATCGACCTCCGCCGCGACGCCCGCCTCCGGCCACCACGCGTCAGCCACGGCGATCAGCACCTTGCCCGCGTACAGCCGCGCGTTGAACATCGGCTTCGGCAATCCGGCCCTCATGACCAGGTCTCGGAGCTCAGCCTCTACCGTGGACCGTACGCCGTCCGCCACCTCGGCCAGCACCCGCCGGAGGTGTGCCGAGCCGGGTGGAGAACCCTCCTCGAGTTCCCGCATCAGGTCCCCTATCCGGCACCAGCCCGACTGCACCGAACCTGCGACCAGAGCACGGACCTCGCGCAGCTTCGGCAGGCTGCGCGCGGCGTCCGCCACTGCCCGGGCCGCCATGGCGAAGCGAATCTCGCCGCTGACGCAGGAGAACCGCGGCATCCTGACCGTACGCACAACGCGAATGAAGCCGGTGCTCCGGCGCCCGCTAGCCGAAGGAACGAGGACATCGACCGTCCGCAGGTCCGGGACGCGGAACCCGAACCTGCGCAGCGCGGCATACCCGGTGATCACACTGCCCGGCCCGGCGTACAGGAGCGCCGCCATGTCCCGCTGATCCGTCCCCGGCGATCCTGTCTGGGCGAGGTAGATACCGTGCAGCAGTGTCCGCCAAGGCCCGTCGGGACGCGTGCGGTGGCGGAGGGCCTTCTCCGTCATGCCACACGAGAACGCCTGAGGCCGGGTGATCACGTCGTGCTGCCAGCGGAGCAGTCGCGCGAGAAGCGCGCGGTCAAGCTGTTTCGAGGCCACCATGTCCGCAGATTGACAGCGACCGCCGACAATTTCTCGGGACAAGGGATCCGACGCCCGTGATCGATCTCGCTACTGGCGGATTTCCGCCCACTGGTGGGCGGAAATCCGCCAACGATCTTGCTTGGCACAGGCTGGGGTTGCGACGGGCGCGGTTCCGTGGGCTGGGGCTGGTTCCTAGGATGTAGGGACGACGCGGGAGGAGCAAAGGTGACGGACATCGAGGGCGTGCAGATCACCGGCCGGATCGGCCCCAGGTACGAGGAGATCCTGACCTATGAGGCACTGCGCCTCGTCGCCACCTTGCACCGGGAGCTGAGCGATCGCCGCAGGGAACTGCTGGCGGCCAGGCACGAACGGCAGCGCGCGCTGGCCGAGGGCGGGACGCTCGACTTCCTCGTAAAGACCAGGGACATCCGCGAGGACCGGTCCTGGCGGGTCGCCGAGCCGGCCCCGGGCCTGGTGGACCGGCGGGTGGAGATCACCGGGCCGACCGACAGGAAGATGACGATCAACGCGCTGAACTCGGGCGCGAAGGTGTGGCTGGCCGACTTCGAGGACGCTAACACGCCGCTGTGGGACAACATGATCACCGGCCAGCTCAACCTCAGGGACGCGCTGGACCGCACGATCGACTTCACCAGCGACGAGGGCAAGGACTACAAGCTGCGGCCGGACGAGGAGCTGGCCATGATCGTGGTCCGGCCGCGCGGCTGGCACCTGGACGAGAAGCACATCCTCATCGACGGCGAGCGCGCGTCCGGCAGCCTGACCGACTTCGCGCTCTACTTTGCGACGTGCGCGCGCAGGCAGCTGGACAAGGGCAAGGGCCCGTACTTCTACCTGGCCAAGAACGAGCACTACCTCGAGGCGCGGCTGTGGAACGACGCGTTCAAGATCGCCCAGGACGCGCTCGACCTCCCGTACGGCACGATCAGGGCGACCGTGCTCATTGAGACGATCCCGGCCGCCTTCCAGATGGAGGAGATCCTCTACGAGCTGCGCGAGCACTCCGCCGGGCTGAACGCCGGCCGCTGGGACTACCTGTTCAGCATCATCAAGAACTTCCGCACCAGGGGCCGCGACTTCGTGCTGCCGGACCGCAACTCGGTCGCGATGACCGCGCCGTTCATGCGCGCCTACACCGAGCTACTGGTGAAGACGTGCCACGGCCGCGGGGCGCACGCGATCGGCGGGATGGCCGCGTTCATCCCGAGCAGGCGCGACCCGGAGGTCAACAGGGTCGCGATGGAGAAGGTCCGGCAGGACAAGACGCGGGAGTCCGGCGACGGGTTCGACGGCTCGTGGGTCGCGCACCCCGATCTCGTCCCCCTCTGCCGGGAGGTGTTCGACAGCGTGCTCGGCGACCGGCCGAACCAGCTCGGCAAGCTCCGCGACGACGTCAGCGTGACCGCCGAGGACCTGTTGTCCGTGTCCAAGACGCCGGGCCAGATCACCGAGGCCGGGCTGCGCAACGACGTCAGCGTGGGGCTGCAGTACCTGGCCAGCTGGCTGAACGGTTCCGGCGCCGTCGCCATCTTCAACCTGATGGAGGACGCCGCGACCGCGGAGATCGCCCGCTCCCAGGTCTGGCAGTGGCTGCACAACGACGTCACGCTGGACGACACCGGGCAGAAGGTCACCCAGGAGCTGGTCGCGCGGATCATCGACGAGGAGCTGGCGAAGGTCAAGGACCAGGGCGGCGAGGAGTTCCAGACGGCCCGCTACGACGACGCGGTCGCGCTGTTCAAGGAGGTCGCGCTCGCCGACGACTACTCCGAGTTCCTCACCCTGCCCGCGTACGAGCGCATGCCCTGATGGCCGCTCCCGCGGTCGTGGCCGGCTCCTCGCGCGGGGCAGCCGGCCTGCGCCGCGGGGAGGAGTTGCGATGATCGACACGCTGATCCCGGCGGTGACCAAGGTCTGCGGCGCGCAGCACGTGATCACCGATCCGGCCGAGCTGCGGACGTACGAGTGCGACGGGCTCACCTCGCACCGCAGCGTTCCCGCGCTGGTGGTGCTGCCGGAGACCGCCGAGCAGGTGGCCGGGGTGGTGCGCGCGTGCGTGGCCGCCGGGGTACCGTTCGTCGCGCGCGGTTCCGGCACCGGGCTGTCCGGCGGCGCGCTGGCGCCCGGGAACGGCGTGCTGATCGTGACGTCCCGGATGCGCACGATCCTCGAGATCGACCCGGCCGCTCGGCGGGCGGTGGTCGAGCCGGGAGTGACCAACCTGGCCGTGAGTCAGGCGGCGCAGCCGTTCGGATATTTCTATGCTCCGGATCCCTCCAGCCAGGTCATCTGCTCGGTCGGCGGGAACGTGGCGGAAAATTCGGGCGGCGCGCACTGCCTGAAGCACGGGTTCACGGTGAACCACGTGACCGGGCTCGAGGTCGTCACCCCGGACGGCGAGATCGTGTGGCTCGGCGACGGCAGCGGGGCCGCGCCCGGGTACGACCTGGTGGGCGCGTTCACCGGGTCGGAGGGGACGCTGGGCATCGTCACCAAGATCGTCGTGCGGCTGACCAGGATCCCGGCGGCGGTGACGACGCTGCTCGCCGGGTTCGGGACCACCGGGGAGGGCGGCGCCGCGGTCTCCGCGATCATCGCGGCGGGGATCATGCCGGCCGCGATCGAGATGATGGACGCGCTGTCGATCGAGGCGGCCGAGGCCGCGGTGCACTGCAACTACCCCGCCGGCGCCGGCGCGGTGCTGGTGGTCGAGCTGGACGGCCCGGAGGCCGACGTCGAGGCCGAGACCGCCGCGGTCCGGCGGATCTGCACCGACGCGGGGGCGTTCGAGATCAGGATCGCGGCCGATCCGGCCGAGCGCGCGGTGATCTGGGCGGGCCGCAAGTCGGCGTTCGCCGCGGTCGGCCGCATCGCCCACGCCTACATCGTGCAGGACGGGGTGGTGCCGCGGACCGCGCTGGAGGACGTGCTGGACCGGATCGCGCAGATGTCCGCCGAGACGGGGATCCGGGTGGCCAACGTGTTCCACGCCGGCGACGGGAACCTGCACCCGCTGGTGCTGCTCGACCCCGACACCGACCCCGCCGCCGCCGAGGAGCTGTCCGGCGCCATCCTCGACCTGTGCATCGAGCACGGCGGGTCGATCACCGGCGAGCACGGCGTGGGGGTGGACAAGACACGGTACATGCCGAAGATGTTCGGCCCGGTCGACCTGGACACCATGCAGATGCTCCGCTGCGCGTTCGACCCGCGCGGGCTGTGCAACCCGGGGAAGATCTACCCGACGCCGCGGCTGTGCGGGGAGGTGCCCGGGCTGAGGCGAGGGCCGCACCCGCTGGTCGCGGCCGGGCAGGCGGACCTGTTGTGACCAGCCAGCCGGCGGCCGGCGGCCGGGCCGGGCCGCCGCCGGGCGAGGGCGCGGCCGCGGGCGCCGGCATGGCCGCGGGCGCGGGGACGGCGGCGGCTGCGGGCAGGGGCGCAGAGGGGACGGCGGCGGACGCGGACAGGGGCGCGGGCGGGGGGACGGGGGCGGACGCGGACAGGGGCGCAGACGAGGGGACGGCGGCGGACGCGGACGGGGGCGCGGGCGGGGGAAGGGGGGCGGACGCGGGCAGGGCGGCGGACGCCCTGGCCGCCGCGTGCGCCGACCTGCGCCCGGCCGGCCCCGCGGACGCGGTCGCGGGCGTCCTGCCGTCGTGGGTGGCCGCCCCGGCCAGCGTGGCCGAGGCGGCGGCGACGATGCGCGTCGCGGCCGGGTTGGATCTCGCGGTCGTGCCGCGGGGCAGCGGGTCGCGGCTGTCCTGGGGGCTGCCGCCGCGCAGCTGTGACCTGGTGATCGAGACCGGCCGGCTCGACCGCGTCCTCGAGCACGCCGCCGGGGACTGGATCGCCAGCGTGCAGGCCGGGGTGAGCTTGGACCAGCTGGCCGACGTGCTCGGCGAGGCCGGCCAGCAGCTCTCGCTCGACGTGCCCGCGCCGGCCGGCGCGGGGGGCGGGACGGTCGGCGGCGTGCTGGCGACCGGGATGGCCGGGCCGCGGCGGATGCGCTACGGCACGCCGCGCGACCTGCTGACCGGGATCACCGTGATCCGCGCGGACGGTCGGGTGGCGCGGGCCGGCGGCAAGGTCGTGAAGAACGTCGCGGGCTATGACCTTGGCAAGCTGTACGCCGGGTCGTTCGGGACGCTCGGCCTGATCGCCGAGGCCACGTTCCGGCTGCACCCGGTGCCCGCGGCGAGCGGTTACGTCACGCTCGAGTGCGGCACGGCGGCGGAGGCAGCGGCCGCGGTCGCCGCCGCGGTGGAGTCGCCGCTGGCGGCCGCGGCGGTCGAGATCGACCGGCTGGCGCCCGGCGCCCCGGTGCGGGTGGCCGTGCTGGTGGAGGGCAGCCCGGCGGGCGTGCCGCAGCGCGTGACCGGGATGCGCGAGCTGCTGGGTGACGGCGCCGTGGTGGCCGACGACGTCCCGGGTTGGTGGGGACACGGCGCGGCAGCCGCGAGCGACAGCACGCTGATCAGGATCGCGTTCTGGTCCAGCGCGCTGCGGGCCGTCCTGGACGTGCTCGACTCGGCGGCGCTCGCCGCGGCGCTGGAGCCGTCGGTCGGCGGATCGCCGGGGGCGGGCGTGCTCTACGCGGCGGTGGACAGCCTGGCCGAGCCCGCGGCGGTGGCGGCGTTCGTCGCCGCGCTGCGAGCCGAGATCGGGCGGGTGCGCGCCGCGGGCTTCCCGCCGGCCCGCGGCAGCGTCGTCGTGCTGAACGCCCCGCCGCTGGTCCGCGGCGCGGTGGACATGTGGGGGCCGGTACCGGGGGCGGCGCTGATGCGCGCGGTCAAGGACCAGTTCGACCCGGGGCACCGGATGGCGCCCGGCCGGTTCGCCGGGGGAATCTGATGGACGGCCACGGCCGGGCCGGGCCGCCGGGCGACCCGGGCGGCGGCGGGCTGGGGAGCGGCGGGGAGCTGGCGGGCGAGCCGGGCGGCGGCGGAGGGCTGGCGGGCGAGCCGGGCGGCGGCGGAGGGCTGGCGGGCGAGCCGGGCGGCGGCCGGGATCCGTTCGGCGAACTGCGCGCGCTGGCCGGGGACTGCGTGCACTGTGGGTTCTGCCTGCCCGTCTGTCCCACCTACCAGCTGTGGGGCGAGGAGATGGACTCGCCGCGGGGCCGGATTCACCTGATGACGCAAGTGCTGGACGGCGCGGAGCTGAGCGACGCGACCGCCGAGCATCTTGACCGCTGCCTCGGCTGCATGGCCTGCGTGCCCGCGTGCCCGTCCGGAGTCCAGTACAACCGGCTGATCGAAGCCGCGCGGACCTGGGTCGAGGACCCCGGCGAGCGGCCGGGCGCGCACGACGCCGAGGACGGCGGGTACAGCAGGACGCTGCGCGGGCGGGCGGCCCGGGCAGCGATCTTCTCGGTGTTCCCGCACCCGCGGCGGCTGCGGCTGCTCACCGGACCGCTGCGCGCCGCGCAGCGGATGGGGCTTGACGAGCTGATCCGGCGCAGCAGCCTGCCGGGCCGGGTGTCCCCCGAGCTCGAGGCCGCGCTGCGGCTGGCGCCGCCGCGGCCCGGCCGGGTGCCTCGGCTGCCGGCCCTGGTTCCCGCCCGGGGCCAGCGCCGCGCCGTCGTCGGCATGCTGACCGGCTGCGTCCAGGGCGTCTTCTTCCCTCGGGTCAATACCGCCACGGCGCGCGTGCTCGCGGCTGAGGGATGCGACGTCATCATCCCGACCGGTCAGGGGTGCTGCGGCGCGTTGTCACTGCACGCCGGCCGCAGGTCGGAGGCCGTGCGCCTGGCCAAGCGCACAATCGCGATGTTCGAGCGGGCGGGCGTCGCGGCGGTCGTGGTCAACTCGGCAGGCTGCGGCTCGGCGATGAAGGAGTACGGCCAGCTGCTGGCCGGCGACCCCGATTGGGCGGCCCGGGCGGAGGCGATGGCCGGCCAGGTGCGGGACTTCGCCGAGTTCCTGGCCGAGCTCACCGGAGAGCCAGCCGGTGCGGGCGGGACTACCGGTGCGGCAGGGACGGTAGGTACCGGCGGGACTGCGGACGGTGGCGCCAGAGACGGCGGCAGCGGACCTGTGGCGCCGCGGCATCCGCTGCCCGTGCGGGCGGTGTATCACGACGCCTGCCACCTCGGGCACGCGCAGGGCATCAAGGCGCAGCCGCGGGCCCTGCTGCGCGCGATCCCCGGGCTGGAGCTGGCCGAGACCGGCGACGGCGGCGTCTGCTGCGGCTCGGCCGGCGTGTACAACCTGCTGCAGCCGCAGACGGCGCGCGAGCTCGGCGTCCGGAAGGCCGCCACCATCGAGGCGACGGGCGCCGAGCTGCTCATCTCCGCCAACCCGGGGTGCTCGCTGCAGATCGCCACCGCGCTCGCCGCCCGCGGCGTATCCATGCCGGTGGCGCACACCGCGCAGGTGCTCGACGCCTCGATCCGCGGGCTGCCGGTGAGCAGCCTGACCAGGCCCGCGCGCTGATACCGGGCCGCTCGCCGCCCTGCCGGCGCGGCCCGGGGCTGCGTGGTGACGACGGCGGCCGCTGCCGCCCGACCGTCCGGTCCTGCCGCGTCGCGTGCCGCCGCGCCGAGTGCGACGACGGTCATGACACCGCGTGACTCGTGACGACGTCAGTTCTGCGTCATAACTGACGTCTACTGCCGTCACTTCTCGCTTGACTGACGTCATAAATGATGTCATTATGACGTCATGGAGCTGTCAGAGTACATCGAGACGCTGCGCCGCGAGGTCGCGGCCGTCACCAGGGTGGCCGGGGACGACGTGGCGCGAGCCGGCCAGATGATCGCGGAGGCACTCGACTCGTCGATCCGGCTGACCCTGCTCGACGTGCTCTCCGGCGCGGCCGCGGAGATCACCTCCCGGCTGGAGGACACGGCGGTCGAGTTGCGCCTGTCCTCGGGTGACCCGGCGTTCGTCGTCGTGCGCGCCCCGCAAGACGTGACTCCACCGCCGCCGCCTGAGCCCGCTCGCGGCGAGGGCGAGGAGGAAACCGGGACGTCGCGGGTGACGCTCCGGCTGCCGGACGGGCTGAAGGCCCGGGCCGAGGCGGCGGCGGCCCTCGAGGGCCTGTCGCTCAACGCCTGGCTGGTCCGCGCGGCGAGCCGCGCGCTCGACGGCCGTTCTGAGGCCGGTCCCGCGTCGTCGCGGCGCGGCCCGGGTCAGCGGATCACCGGCTTCGCCCGCAGCTGACCAGCTGACGTGCATCACCATTCACCGCCAAACCCCGCCGATGCGAAGGAGACAACACGGTGACTACCTGGGAATTCAGCACATCCGGGCCGATCGAGGCGCAGCTCAGCGTGCCCGCGGGCACAGTGATGGTGACGGCGACGCCGAAGCAGGCCGTGACCGTCTCGCTGCTGCCGCACCGCGAGGGCGACGACCGCGCCGAGCGGCTGATCGCTGACAGCGAGGTGAGCTTCGAGGGCGGGACGCTGACGGTCGAGGTACCCAAGCGAGCCCATGTCCGCGGCGGCACACCGCTCGACCTCACGGTCGCGCTGCCCGAGGGCTCGTCGGTCACGGCCAGCACCGCCTCGGCCGACGTGTCCTGCACCGGTGAGCTGGGCGCGCTGGAGGGCGCCACCGCCAGCGGAGACATGCGAGCCGAGCGGCTCACCGGGCAGGTCAGCCTCGCCACGGCCTCCGGCGACGTGCGGCTGGGCGACGCGGCCGCCGACGTCAGGGTCAACACGGCGTCAGGAGACGTCAGCATCGAGCGGGTCGGCGGCGACCTCGCCGCGAAGACGGCCAGCGGAGACCTGCGGGTCGGCGAGGCCGGCCGGTCGGCCGAGGTCAAGACGGCCAGCGGCGACGTCCGCATCCGCAGCATCGCCGCCGGCCGGGCCGACGTGACCAGCGTGTCCGGCGACGTCACCCTCGCGGTGCCACCCGGCACCGCGGTCTATCTCGACCTGTCCTCGCTCAGCGGCCGCGTCCGGAGCGAACTCGACTCTGGCGCCGATCCCGGCGATGGCGGCGGTGATCCCGACCTGATCCTGCGCTGCAACACGGTCAGCGGGGACATCCAGGTCACCCGGGCTGCCCCGGCCGCCTGACCTGCCCGCCACCGATGAGCCTGCCCCGGTAAGCCGGTCAGAACCCGTGAGCCACTCAGCAAGGGAGACTCCCGTGAATCAGTACCAGGCAGGAAAGCTGGCCAGCCAGCACCGCGCCGAGCTCCTCGTGCTCGCCGCGCACCACGGTGACGCCCGGCAGGCTCGGGCCGCGGGCCGGGCCCGGACCGCACACCAGACGCAGGCCGCACCCAACGCTCAGGCCGGACGCCAGGCCCGGGCCGCGCGTCAGGCCGGTGAGGTCCTCGCGACCCGGGCCCAGCGGCACCGGATCCGGCGGCGGGCCGGCTGGGCGCTGGTCGCGCTGGGCCTGCGGCTTGCCTACGCGGCGGGCGAGGACTGATCGGGTTTGCCCGACAGCCAGGCCTCGTCCAGCTCCCCCTCGGCCACGATCACCGCGGGGCCAGAGAGCAGGCTGGTCCGCCCGTCCAGGGTGACCCGCAGCCGTCCCCCCGGCACGTCGACGATCCAGGTCCCCGGCGGCACGGCGGCCGCGGACGACGGACCAGCGGCGGCCGGGTCGGCCGGAGCGCGGGACGGCCCGGCTGCGGCGGCGGCCACCGCGGCCGCGGCCACCGCGGCGGCGACGGCGCCGGTCCCGCAGGATCGCGTGGGCCCGCTGCCCCGCTCGTAGACCAGCATCGCGATGTGCGCCGAGCCGACGACGCGGACGAGCTCGAGGTTGACCCCGTCGGGGAACTCCTCGCCGTCGGTGCGCGGCGGCTGCGACAGGTCGAACTCGGCCAGCGGGCGGTCCACCACGCAGGCCAGGTGCGGGTTGCCAAGCGACACCCGCAGCCCCCGCAGCGGCCGGCCGGCCAGCGTCGCGCGACCGGTCCCGAGCACCTGCGGCTGGCCCATGTCCACGGTGATCTCCCCGTCCGGCTCTCGCCGCACCAGCCGGGTGCCGGCGCGGGTGGCCACGGTGAACTCGGGGCCGGGCACCAGCCCGTGCTCGAGCAGGTACCGGCCGAACACCCGGACTCCGTTCCCGCACATCTCCGCGACGCTGCCGTCGGCGTTGCGATAGTCCATGAACCACTCCGCGCCGCCGGCCGCCGCCGCTGCGGCGTCATAACCAGAATCCAGAGACAGCGCAGCGCCGGGACCGGAGCCAGCACCCGGCACCCGGACAGCGCGCAGCACGCCGTCGGCGCCCAGCCCCGCGCGCCGGTCACACAGCCGGGCGACCAGGCCGGGCGTCAGGTCGACCTCCCCGTCCGGATCGGGAATGATCACGAAGTCGTTCTCGGTGCCGTGTCCCTTGGCGAACCACATGTGCCGATCGTAGCCATCGCCGACCCCAGCAAGGCCGCTTCGCTACCGTGGCCGGCCTCGAGCCAGCTGATCCGCGGATCACGGTGAAACCACGACTCCTGGCGGCGGGCGAACCTCCTGGTCGCGCGCACCGTCTCCAGCCGGGCCTGATCCGCCGACCACTCCCCCGCGAGAAACCGCAGCACCTGCGCGTAACCGAGGGCCCGGCTGGACGTCCGGCCCTGCCGCAGCCCGCGCCGTTCCAGGGCCCGCACCTCCGCCACGAACCCCGCCCGCCACATGCCGTCCACCCGGTCGCTGATCCGCCGGTCGAGCTCGGCGCGGTCCAGCCCCAGCCCGACCTGGACCGCGGGGTAAACGGCCTCGTATCCAGGTAGCTCGGCGTTGAAGGGCCGCCCGGACAGCTCGATCACCTCGAGGGCGCGGACGATCCGCCGCCCGTTCCCCGGCAGGATCGCCGCGGCAGCCGCCGGGTCCAGCCTGGTCAGCCGCTCGTACAGCGGGCCAGGGCCGACCTGGTCCAGCTCGTCCTCCAGCTGCCCGCGCAGCCGGGGGTCGGTCCCGGGGAAGTTCAGGTCGTCCAGGACGGCGCGGACGTAGAGGCCCGACCCACCGACGAGGATCGGCACCCGGCCCCGGGCCCGGATGTCGTCGACGGCCGCGCGCGCCAGCCGCTGATAGCCGGCGACGTTCGCGGCCTGCGTGATGTCCCAGATGTCCAGCAGGTGGTGCGGCACCCCGCCGCGCTGGTCCGGCGGCAGCTTCGCGGTGCCGATGTCCATGCCGGCGTACAGCTGCATCGAGTCGGCGTTGACGATCTCCCCGTCGAGCGCCCGCGCCAGGTCGATGGCCAGGCCAGACTTGCCGGCCGCCGTCGGGCCCACGACCGCGATCACCGGCGGCGCCATGTGGGTCAGCCGGTATGCGCGGCCCGGGGCCGGGATGGCATGCCGACCAGCACCGGCCCGGCCCCGGCCGGAGCCGGGTGCCCGGGGCCAGCCGACCCGGCAGCGCCGGCCGGGAGGCCCGGGCCGGCGTCCCCGGAGGCGTCACCGCGGCGGGCCTGCCAGGCGTCCCCGCCCGCGGTCCGGCGGACCGCCAGCGGCGCGCCGTCGGCGATCAAGTGGTGCGGCGCGGCGCGGGTGATGACCGTCGTGACCACGTCTCCCGGGCGCGGCGCCGGGCCGGCCGGGCGGAAGTGCACCAGCCGGTTGTCCCGGGCCCGGCCGGACATCCGGTGCGTCGCGCCGTCCTTGCGGCCCTCCCCTTCGGCCACCAGCACCTCGACCTCGCGGCCGGCCAGCCGCTCGTTCTCCGCCAGGGTGATCTCCTCGACCAGCGCGACCAGCCGGTCGTACCGGTCGCGCACGACCTCGGCGGGCACCTGCTCCGCCATGGCAGCCGCCGGTGTGCCGGGGCGCTGCGAGTACTGGAAGGTAAAGGCCCCGGCGAACCGGGCCTGGCGCACGAGGTCGAGCGTATCGGCGAAATCCCGTTCGGTCTCTCCTGGAAAGCCCACGATGATGTCGGTGGTGATCGCAGCGTCCGGGATCGCCGCCCGGACCCGGTCCAGGATCGCCAGGTAGGAGTCCCGGCGGTAGGCGCGGCGCATCGCCCGCAGCACGGTGTTGGACCCGGACTGCAGCGGCATGTGCAGCTGCGGCATCACGTTGGGGGTCTCCGCCATGGCCGCGATGACGTCGTCGGTGAAGTCACGGGGGTGCGGCGAGGTGAACCGCACCCGCTCCAGGCCGTCGATCCCGCCACAGCTGCGCAGCAGCTTCCCGAACGCCTGCCGGTCGCCGAACCCGGCGCCGTAGGAGTTCACGTTCTGGCCCAGCAGCGTCACCTCGAGCACGCCGCCCGCGACGAGCGCGCGGATCTCCGCCAGGACGTCGCCGGGCCGCCTGTCCTTCTCCCGGCCGCGGAGGCTGGGGACGATGCAGAACGTGCACGTGTTGTTGCAGCCCACCGAGATGGCCACCCACGCGGCGTAGGCCGACTCGCGGCGGGCGGGCAGCGTCGAGGGGAAACGCTCTAGCGACTCGGCGATCTCCACCTGCGCCTCGTCGAGCACCCGGGCGCGGTCGAGCAACGCGGGCAGCGAGCCGATGTTGTGCGTGCCGAACACCACGTCCACCCACGGCGCGCGGCGCAGGATCTCGCCGCGGTCCTTCTGCGCGAGGCAGCCGCCGACGGCGATCTGCATACCCGGGGTGGCCGTCTTCACCGGCAGCAGCTGGCCGAGGTTGCCGTACAGGCGGTTGTCCGCGTTCTCCCTGACCGCACACGTGTTGAACACGACGACGTCGGGGACGGCGCCGGCGGCGGCGCGCTGGTAGCCGGCGTCCTCGAGCAGCCCGGCGAGCCGCTCGGAGTCGTGCGCGTTCATCTGGCACCCGTAGGTGCGGACCTGGTAAGTACGGGAGGCTGTCATGACGGAACAAGCGTACGCGGGCCGGCCCGGACCGGCTGAATCAGCGGCGACCGCGCTCGCCGGCGAGGGGGCGGTGACGAGGCGGCTGCTGGGCTAGCGGGCGTACTCGGTGGCGCGCGACTCCCGCACCACCGTGATGCGGATCTGGCCGGGGTAGGCGAGTTCCTCCTCCACCTGCTTGGCCACATCGCGCGCGATCACCTGCGCGTGGAGGTCGTCCACCTGGTCCGGCTTGACCATGACCCGGATCTCCCGGCCGGCCTGCATCGCGAAGACCTTCTCGACGCCCTCGTGCGCCGAGGCGATCTCCTCCAGCCGCTCCAGCCGCTTCACGTAGGCCTCGAGAGACTCGCGGCGCGCCCCGGGCCTGCTGCCGCTGATCGCGTCGGCCGCCTGGGTGAGGACGGCCTCGACCGTGCGGACCTCCACCTCGTTGTGGTGCGCCTCGATGGCGTGCACGACGTCCTCGGGCTCGCCGTACCGGCGGGCGATTTCGGCGCCGATCAGCGCGTGGCTGCCCTCGACCTCGTGGGTCAGGGCCTTGCCTATGTCGTGCAGCAGGGTGCCGCGGCGCAGCAGCGCGGGGTCCAGGCCGAGCTCGCTGGCCATGATGCCGGCGATGTGCGCGGACTCGATCAGGTGCCTGAGCACGTTCTGCCCGTACGAGGTGCGGTAGCGGAGCCTGCCGAGCAACGCCATGAGCTCCGGGTGCATGTCCGTGATGCCGAACTCGGTGAGGGCGTCCTCTCCGGCCCGGACGCACAGCTGCTCGACGTCCGCCTTGCTCCGCTCGTGCGCCTCCTCGATCCGCTGCGGGTGGATCCGGCCGTCGAGGACAAGCCGCTCCAGGGTCAGCCTGCCGACCTCGCGCCGCACCGGGTCGAAGCAGGACAGCAGGACGGCCTCCGGCGTGTCGTCGATGATCAGGTTTACCCCGGTGACCGACTCGAAGGCGCGGATGTTGCGGCCTTCGCGGCCGATGATCCTGCCCTTCATGTCGTCGCCCGGCAGATGCAGCACGGAGACCACGGATTCGCTGGTCTGCTCGCTGGCAATGCGCTGGATGGCCAGCGTCACGATCTTGCGGGCGCGCTTCTCGCCGTCCTTGCGCGCGTCGCTCTCGATGTTCCTGACCGTGACCGCGGCCTCTCGCTTCGCCTGGCTCTCGACGCTGGCGATCAGCTCGGCCTTGGCCTGCTCGGTGGTCAGCCCGGCGGCCTGCTCCAGGACCTGGCGCCGCTCCTCCCCCAGCCGGTCAAGGTCGGCGCGTTCGCGTTCGAGGTCGCCGCGCAGATCATCGAGCGAGGCTGACCTCACCTCGAGCTTGCGGACCTCGTCGTCCAGCCGGTGCTCCCGCTCGGCCAGCCGCGCCTCACGTCGTTCCAGGTCGGTGCGCAGCGCGGCTACCTCGTTCTTCACCGCCTGGATCTCGGCCTCGGCCGCACTCCGGGCCCGCTCGGCCTGCTCTGCCGCGGCCTCGGCCTTGCGCAGCATCCCGGCGGCATCAGATTCTGCCCGGGCCCGGATCTGGTCGGCCTCGGCGGCGGCGACCGGGCTCAGGTCCGGGGCCTGACCCGAGGCCTCCGCGATCTGCTCGGGCTGGTCCGGCGCGGTCACGGCCGAGCGCGCGGCGGTCCTCTTCAGCGTGCGCAGCACGACGCCCAGCGCGAGCAGGATCGCGAGCAGGAGGATCCCGATCAGCGTGACTGCGAGTGTGCCGCTCACCGCGCGCCCTCCCTGCTCCGCTACCCCGGGTGTCAGGTTCCTACCCAGAGATATGCCCTGGCGCGAGGGTTCACGCGCGCGACGCTGCTGCCAGACGCCGGAGCCCAGCCGACAGCGTCGCGGCCGGCCTGGCTCCCGCCGACCTGCGCGCTTCTCGCAGGTCCGGTCCGGCCCAGTGGGCCGTCCCCGCCGGGGCCTGGCAGTGGATCTATGTTCATCCGCAAGCGCGGAGTGACACCTCGCCTGCCGGAAGGTTAAGCGTTGATAACAAATTGGGCAAGCAACCCATCGGTTCTTCGCAAAGTTCTTCTCTCACCACGAACCGGATTCCAAGGCAGGGAAGTACCGCTCGGGGCTGGATCCCGAGGTCAGCGGGCCGCTGAGGCCGGAGGCTCGCGACGGCGAGCCGGTCAGGCCATGTCGGGGTCGCCGTCCGGATCCGGCTCGGCGGTCACCGCCAGGTCGGCGTCCAGCGCGGCTTCAGTCTCGAGCCCGGCGCGCCCGGGGTCGATCCCTTCCTGCTCGAGCGCCTCGCGGATCACCCGGTAGGCCAGCCCCGCCGGGTATCCCTTGCGGGCCAGCAGGCCAGCGAGACGGCGCATGCGCGTGGCCAGCGGCCGGCCCCTGGTCGCGGCGAGCTTCGCCTCGACCAGCCGCCGTGCGGCCTCCGCTTCCTGCTCCGGCCCGAGACCGGCCACGGCCGCCCGTACGTTGCCCTCGTCCACCCCGCGCTGGCGCAGCTCGGCGGTGAGGGCGCGGCGGGCCAGGCCGCGACCGCGGTGCCGGGTGTCCACCCAGGCCCGCGCGAACGCCGCGTCGTCGATCAGGCCCGCCCGGGTGAGCCGGTCAAGCGCCGCGTCCGCGGCCTGCTGCGGCACCGCGCGCCGCCGCAGCGCCTCGTCGAGCTGCGCGCGCGTCCGCGGCGCGGCGGTCAGCAGCCGCAGGCAGATCTCCACGGCCGCGGCCACCGGATCCCCGCGCTGCTCGTCACCATCGGCGGCCGCCGGGTGGTGACGCGCCGCGTTACTTGTCACCGCCCGGCCGCCGCCCGGCGCCGTCACCCGCCGGGCTGCCCGGCACTTCGGCTTCCGCGTCCATCCGCGGGCCCACGCCGAGCTTTTCCTTGATCTTCTTCTCGATCGCGTTGGCGATGTCGGGGTTGTCGTGCAGGAAGGTCCGCGCGTTCTCCTTGCCCTGCCCCAGCTGATCGCCCTCGTAGGTGTACCACGCGCCGGACTTGCGCACGATCCCCTGCTCCACGCCGAGGTCGATCAGGCCGCCCTCGCGGCTGAGCCCGTGCCCGAACAGCAGATCCATCTCCGCCTGCCTGAAAGGCGGCGAGACCTTGTTCTTCACGACCTTCACGCGGATCCGGTTTCCCACCGCCTCGGTGCCGTCCTTGAGCGTCTCGATACGCCGCACGTCAAGCCGGACCGACGCGTAGAACTTCAGCGCCCGCCCTCCGCTGGTCGTCTCGGGGCTGTTGTGAACGATGATTCCATCGGCAAGGTAGTTGTGAGAGTCTTCCACCTCGATGTCGAATCGGCTCATGGTCGAGAGGCTGGATTTGCGCTTGATGTCTAGGACACGCGCGGGGACCGGGTGAATCGTCGGTTCTTTGAATTCGGGCTTGACCGAGAACTGCCCACGGAACCTCACGAGAAGCTTGTAATCCATCGTTGGGTGAATGTACGGCGCTACGATCTGCTGAAACTGCTCCGACGCTGCCGTTGTGAACTGAAGCACGCTGACCTGACGTGCCCCGCGGGCCATCAGCTTAACCTCCAACCCATAGTTGTCCCGCAGGTATCGGACCAGTCTCTCTCGTGACTCCGGGCTCATCGCCTCGACACAGATCTCGATCCGCCCGGTACCACCCTTAGTTCTCTCTTGGACACCCTTCGAGCGTACTGTGAAACACCCATCGTCCATGTACCAGACCGCTAGGGCCAGTGGCGTGAGTTTCTTGAGGTACTCCCAGGTGAGGTGCTTCTTACCGTCACCGGAGTACATGGTTTTCCGCAGTTCGGCCAGTTCCGATAGCGGGGTGAAGTCAGCAAAAGCTGCATCCTTCGCATTCGTCGTCATTGTATGCGGGATGTTCGCCAGCAACGACACTTTCCAGTCCAGGTAGCCTGACTGCTTTGCCCCGTGGCCCATGCGGAAGCGAGCGCTTTCGTCATCTCGACGAACCGGTTTCGAGAGGGCTCCATCGCCCATGAGTGCGCCGCGGATCACCTGCAGCTGCAGGTCGCTGAGGAAGCTGGACTGGGCAAGCAAGACGCGGTCGCCCACCGCGATCTCCTGTGCTTCCCGCCATCCGCCGGGAGTCCGGACCAGGTGGTTGCGTGTGAGATCCATGATCGCACGACCGTGACCCGTGCCACCGCCGGAGCGCTCCACCACGAAATGAAGGAACTCGTCAGCCCGACCGTTGTTGAACCAGTTGACGACCTTCTTCGGGACGATCTTTCCAAGTGCCGGATCGTAGGAGAGGACCTCGACCGGCATCTTCCGATTGACGATCTTGCCAATTCTCTCTCGTGTCCCGTCCGCCAGAGTGACCCACGTGTACCAGGATGCACACCCAAACATGACTCCGACCTTTTCCCGCAGTTGGTTGATGAAAACCGCGGTGGTCTTCGTCTGGTTGATCGCGCCGGTCAGCTTCCTGAGGGCCTGGGACATGAGCCTGGCCTGCAGGCCGACGTGGCTGTCCCCCATCTCACCCTCGATTTCCGCGCGCGGGACGAGAGCGGCAACCGAGTCGATGACGACGATGTCGATCGCGCCGGAGCGGATGAGCATATCCGCGATCTCAAGAGCCTGCTCGCCGGTGTCCGGCTGCGACACGAGAAGGCCATCGGTATCGACGCCGATCTTCTGCGCATAATCCGGGTCGAGGGCGTGCTCGGCGTCGATAAATGCCGCGATCCCGCCTGCCTTTTGCGCGTTCGCTATCGCGGACAAAGCAAGCGAAGTTTTCCCTGACCCCTCGGGTCCGTATATTTCCACGACGCGGCCGCGGGGCAGGCCGCCGATGCCCAGTGCCACATCCAGCGCGATCGACCCGGTCGGGATCACCTCTATGGGCGCCCTGACCTCGTCACCGAGCCGCATGACCGATCCCTTGCCGAACTGCCGCTCGATCTGGACGAGCGCGGCTTCCAGGGCCTTCTCCCTGTCCCCGCTCCGGACGACGCCCGTCCTGTCACTGCCTGCCATGTGGACTCCCTGTCGGGGTGAGGGGCCTGCGCCGGGGCGGGATGCCGCCGGTGCCGACCAAGCCGGCGGGCCGGTCGTGGTCGCCTGTACGCCGGGCCGCCCGTTACTGTTGGCGCCGACGCTACGCGGGACCACCGACAGTTTCGCGCGGCGTGAATCCGGCCCGGATGCCGGGCCGGGAGGTGTCGAACCCATTCTCACACCCTAGACGAACATCTGTTCGATCATGAAGGCGACACGCCGGCCGCGCGGCCAGTTCTTCGCGCGCTAGCGGAGATTCTCCGGAACATCGAACGCCTCGCACACCGCGAGCCACACGGTCCGCACGTCCTCCCCGTCGGCGAGTGCCTGGCTGGCGGTCCGCCCGCCGACGCCCTCGAGGACGTAATCCTTGGCCACGCTGGCCGCGTAGGTCTCGCCGAACTGCCTGTTCATCCGGTCCCAGAAAACGGTGAGGCGCACGTTCCCAGGTTATCGGCGGTGCCGGCCGCACCGGCTGCTGCGACCGGGCACGGCAGGTCCGTTCCGCGGACGGCTCATCGTGATTATGGTGCCTACCAAGGATCATGCTCGTGGTGCGCAATTCCGTCTGCCGTTGGAGCACGCGATGACGACTCCGCCCGCCGGCCAGGGCGACAATGCCGACCTCCCCCAGCCAGGCCAGCCCCCGCCAGGCCAGCCCCCACCCAGCCAGCCCGAGCCAGGCCAGCCCCCGCCAGGGCAGGCTGAGCCAAGCCAGCCCCCGCCCGGCCAGACCCTGCCCGGTTATCCCCAGCCCGAGCCAGGCCAGCCCCCGCCAGGGCAGGCTGAGCCAAGCCAGCCCCCGCCCGGCCAGACCCTGCCCG
>Ga0070698_100003019_pt1 | contig 18543 bp, 8 predicted proteins | sample KBSK1502metaG_FD_65477 | JGI IMG/M metagenome (GOLD analysis project Ga0070698, IMG submission 65477) | Corn, switchgrass and miscanthus rhizosphere microbial communities from Kellogg Biological Station, Michigan, USA - KBS K1-50-2 metaG | ecosystem: Host-associated > Plants > Roots >...
GGAGGCCGTCACGCTATCGAAGCCCACGACGATGGACAGGCCCGAAGCGATTAGGAATTTGAGCCTTCCCGCGATTGCGCCTGTGACGGAAACGAATTGGGCGCCGCCGGATGTCGATGAAACGAGGCCCATGATTGACCCCGGCGCTGGATGTGCCTTGGATGAAGTAATACAGAGCGCGGGCTCGCATGTGGCGGATTTAGTGAAGAACGTCGACCGCTTCACGGCAACCGAGGAAATGGAACACGAGAGCCTGAGCCCGCTCGGGGTGCAAATTTCTCGCGAGAGCCGGACGTTCAATTATCTCGTTGCCATCCGACAGATTGGCGCTCGAGAGCTGGATGTCCAGGAGTATCGCAACGGCTCGGTTTCCATACAGCACTTTCCGGCGCATCTAGGCACAATCGGTCTGCCAGTACTCGCATTAGTTTTCCATCCCTTCTACCAGGATGAGTATGAGTTAGCGTGCGAGGGACGCGGACAATGGCGGGGTAAGCGCGCGTGGGTTGTTCATTTCCGGCAGCGCGGCAATCAGATGAACGAAATGCGCGTCTACCATGTCGGGGGTATGTCTTTTCCGGTGCGTTTGAAAGGGCGCGCGTGGATCGACGTGGAGAGTTTCCAGATTGTGGCTATGGAAGCGGACATGCTGACTCCTGTGCGAGAGATTCGCCTGCTTCGCGACCACCAGTTGATCGAGTATGGGCCGGTGGAGTTTCGAAAATCGAAGACCCCGCTCTGGCTCCCCAAGAGTGCGGACTGGTACTGCAATCTGGGGGGACAGCGATATCATCGGCGTCACAACTTCAGCCATTTCCTGCTTTTCTCGGTCGAGGATTCGCAGGAAATCGGCCAACCCAAGGAAGAGCAACGATAGTCAATCGTTTCTACTTGCACAGATGCCGCCGAGTCCGGCGGCGCTACACGGTGAGGATCGCTGTGGCATTCAGGGACTGGCGGACCCAGCCCCGACCCTTCGACATCAGAAAATTGAATTGTATCAATAGAAATTTCAAAACCTGCGTTGGTTAGTAGCCACATATAATTCGGCTCGACGAAGCACAAAGCCATCGGCAAGATGTAATCCGGTTGATTGCCAATCCAGGGCCAAATCTGACCCTGCGGGGTCAACCTACATCCAGGGGAGCGAAAATAAAATCATGAAGCACGTGGTATCGACATGTTGTCTTCTGTTTGTCTTTGCCATGGTGCTCCCGATTCCCCTCCGTTCGGAACAAACTTTAGCACTTGCGATTTCTCCCACTGTCCTGTTCGCTCAAGCCTCCGCTTCCACAAACGAGACTTCAAAGGCCATAAGCGACAAACTTGCCGACCTCGATAAAAAAGTGGCTTCCGCGCAGTCTTCGGCCGATAACGCCTGGATGCTGGTTAGCGCGGCGCTGGTTCTGCTGATGACCGGCCCGGGGCTGGCGTTGTTTTATGGTGGTCTCGTTCGCCGGAAGAACACGCTCGCCATCATGATGCAGAGTTTCATGTTGATGGCGGTGATCTCCGTTCTCTGGGCGCTGGTGGGCTACAGCCTATGTTTTGGAGGTAACGGTCCGGTGATCGGTAGCTTCGAGCATGCATTTCTGCGAGGTGTGGGTGCCGATCCAAATTCCGATTACGCCGGGACGATACCTCAGGCGACATTCATGATCTACCAGTTGATGTTCGCGATCATCACGCCGGCGCTCATCACGGGCGCGACTGCAGAAAGAATGAAATTCAGTGGCACGGTCCTTTTCTTAATCTTGTGGTTCTTGTTTGTGTATGCGCCCTTAGCGCATATGGTGTGGGGGAAAGGCGGGCTGCTGAACGCTGCTCTCGGAGGTAAGTTTCCGACCTTGGATTTTGCGGGCGGCACCGTTGTCCATATCAGCTCGGGCGTCTCCGCATTGGTGTGCGCACTATATCTCGGAAAAAGGACGGGTTTCCCAAAACAGCCCATGCCACCGCACAGCCTGGTGCTCAGCTTTATCGGCGCCTGTTTACTGTGGGTGGGGTGGTTTGGATTCAATGCGGGTAGCGCTCTGGCTTCGAGCCCGTTGGCTACAAGTGCGTTTGTGGCCACCCACTTCGCGACGGCGGCAGCCGCACTGAGTTGGAGCGCAGCGGAATGGATCAAGAACGGTCGCGCGAGTGCGTTGGGAGCAATTTCAGGCGCAGTCGCCGGACTTGTGGCGATCACGCCAGCCGCCGGATTTGTAGCCCCGATGCCGGCTTTGGCGATTGGCTTCACGGCAGGCATCGTGTGCTATTGGATGGTCACGAAGGTGAAAGCGGCTTTCGGTTACGACGATGCTCTGGACGCTTTTGGCGTTCATGGCGCCGGCGGAACGATTGGGGCCCTTCTCACGGGAGTGTTCGCTCAGCAGGTCATCAATCCAATTTTTGGCGCCGGAAAGGCGGTAGGTGGACTCGACGGGCATTGGGGACAAGTTGGCAATCAAGTTGTGGGTGTTCTGATCGCCTGGGCCTTTGCGCTAGTAGGAACCCTGGTGCTCCTAAAAATCACAGACCTAATTACAGGCGTGCGCGTGTCCGAGGAGCAAGAAATCGAGGGTCTAGACATTACTCAACACGGCGAGGAAGCGTACAACCTGGAAGCGTGAGCCTCAATTTTGGCGAAGTCAAAAGTGCCGTTGACAGTTGAGGCTCGCGGCCGGACCTGAACGTTCGCTTAGCGGTCGCGATCAGCTAAAGTGGACGCTGGCCTCTGAGTGAGCAGTGGATGCAGGCGCGGAGCGGAACTTTACATGATGAAACTTGAGGCGATTATTCAGCCCTCGCGGTTTGAGTCGGTAAAAGATGCATTACGAGAGGTCGGCATCGAAGGCATGACGGTCACCGAAGTGCGCGGCCATGGCCGGCAAAAAGGCCACACCGAGGTTTACCGCGGACGCGAATACACCGTGGACCTGTTGCCCAAGATCAAGCTGGAGATGGTCCTGCCGGACAAATTGGTGAATACTGTCGTGGACACTATTCTGAAGACCGCTAAGACAGGGAAGATTGGCGACGGTAAAATATTCTTATCCAGGGTTGACGAAGCTATCCGGATCCGTAACGAAGAACGCGGTGAAAACGCGCTCTGATTTGAGATGACGACCATCGCCCGTCCAGGTCTTCATCCGGTCCTTCAACCCGTACAGACCATGCAAGGCTCTCTACCGCCTTTGTCTGTGCTAGGTCCACGAGCCGAAGCCGAGCGGCAACGCATCCGGCAAGAGTTCGAGGCAGGCGTGAGCGCGCGAGATACGGTGAGCGCGCTGTGCGACCTGGCGGACAACAACATTCGCGAAATCTTCGGGGAAGTGTTGCGTGTCCACAACACGCCGCCCGCGGGTTTGTGCCTGCTAGCGCTTGGCGGCTATGGCCGCAAACTGCTCTTCCCGTACTCGGATCTGGACATCCTCTTTCTCTTCGGCAACGAGAAAGCTGAACTCGAGTTTCGTCCGTTAATTGCGGACTTTACGCGCACGCTTTGGGATCTCGGATTTCGCGTTAGTTCCGCCGGCCGGACGATCGAGGAATGCAAACGCATTGAAGAAGACAACGCGGAATTTCATTTGGCCTTGCTGGACCGCAGGTTCCTGGCTGGGGACGCGGAATTATTTGAGAGGTTGGACACCCGAGTCCTGCCGGGTTCGGAGAGACAGGCCCGGCCATTTCTCCTGGCGGAACTTCACAAGCTCACGAAAGAACGGCTCACGCGGTACGGCAATACGATTTTTCACCTGGAGCCCAACGTGAAAGAAGCCCCTGGGGGGCTGCGTGACTATCAGGCGGCCGTCTGGCTGCGTCAGATTTCCGGTGAGCCAAAGGAAATGCTAAACAGCTCCGCGCTGGAAGAAGACTTGGCCAGTACTGCAGTGGACTTCCTCAGCGCTATCCGGTGCTTCCTGCATTACAGCAACGCTCGCAATGACAATACGCTCACCTATGAATTGCAAGCTGCCGCTGCTGAGCGATCGCTTGGCATTTCCGATGGGGCGCAACGAAATGCCGCGGAATGGATGCGTCTATATTTTCGCCACGCGCGGGCACTGAACCGGCAGCTCTTGCGCTATCTCGAACAGAAACCGGCAACGGCACAGACACTGCGGCAACGATTGTTCAGCGCAGCGCGCGCAACGCGGTTCGAGCCCAGCAACGGCAAAGCTTTCGCCGTTCGCGATGGAATGTTCGAAGTGCTGGACCAGCCGGCGATGGCCGATCGAGCCGTGATCTTCTCGCTCTTCGCCGAAGCGGCGCGGACCGGGATACCACTCAGCCGGCGGGCAGAGCGCGCGATTGGCTACATCATGAAGCACCCCGAGCTTCCGGTGCAAAACGCAGACATCACGTGGCCAGTCCTGCGAGAGATTCTGGCTGCCGATTTTCCGGGACTAGCGCTCAGGCCGATGCAGCGGCTTGGACTTCTGACCGAAGTCCTTCCCGAGTTCTCTCGGATCGATTCTCTGGTGGTGCGTGACTTCTACCATCGCTACACGGTCGATGAACACTCGCTGCGAACTATCGAGCACCTACAGGAGTTGGCCGACTCTCCCGATCCGCGGGGAACTCACTTCCAGTCTCTTTGGAAAACTGTCGAGCGACGAGACCTGCTGATATTGGCGCTGTTGCTGCATGACGTTGGGAAGGGCATGGCTGTGGAGAACCATGTAGCCGGGAGCCTGAGTGCTCTAGCTACTGCGGCAGATCGGTTTCAACTTTCCGAGGACGAAAAGAACGAAGTCTACTTCTTGATCGAGCATCATCTGGATATGTCTGCCACCGTGCAACGCCGCGACATATTCGATCCTGCGACGGTGTCGTCTTTCGCTGCCTCGGTCTCCAATCAGGAACGTCTGCAGCGGCTGTGCTTGCTGACTTACGCGGATATCCATGCCGTGAATCCCGAGGCGCTGACTCCGTGGAAAGCAGACATGTTGTGGCAATTGTTTGCGGCCACTTCGAACTATTTTAGTCACACTCTGGACCGCGACCGTCTGCACGCTTCCGATGAGCGGTTCTTGCTCGAGCAAGTGCGTGCGCATGCTGCCGGGGCAATGATCCAGGAAATTGAGCGCTTTCTCGAGGGCTTTCCGAGGCGCTACCTCGCCGTACATTCAGCCGCTGAAATCGCCGCGCACTTCGCGCTCTATCAACGCCTCGCGTCCGAACCGGTGCAAGTTGAGCTTCAACAAGCGCGTCACGCATTTTCGCTCACGATCTTGACGGCGGATCGCCCTCGGCTGTTCGCCACCATCGCCGGCGTATTGGCGGGCTGGGGCATGAACATTATCAAGGCCGACGCGTTTGCGAATGCAGCGGGCATTATCCTGGATACATTTCATTTCGCGGATCTTCACCGCACTTTGGAACTCAACCCTACGGAAGGCGAGCGTTTCCAGCGCAGTTTGATCGATGTTGTCAACGGAAAGGCGCCGCTCGAGCCCTTACTTATGGGCAGAGACTCGGCAAGCCGCGCTCGTCCACCGAAAGTGGCCATCGAAACACGCACGAGCTTTGATGACGCCTCGTCGGAACACAGCACACTGCTGGAAATTGTGGCGCAAGACCGTCCCGGACTGCTCTACGACATGGGCTCGACGCTCGCGCGGCTCGGCTGCAACATCGAAGTGGCGCTGATCGATACCGAAGGGCAAAAAGCGATTGACGTGTTCTATCTTACGGAGCGTGGGCAGAAACTCACTCCCTCCAAGCAAGAAATGCTTCGCGACGCCTTACAAGGAACGTTGGGATAAGAAGTTAGGCCCGCCCCGCTGCCTTTTCTGGCTGACTCAGTTGATTCTGCGAATCTCCAACGCCACGATGGGAGTTCCACCACACGGAATGTTCGTCAAAAAACGCAAAGTTCCAGCGCTATCCTCGAATGCCAGCCCGGACTGAGCTGAGCCTCCTCTAAACTGGCCCCAGCTTTTCGGTACGGTCGCGTAGCAGGCTGAATCTCCGAATTGTAGGAGCTGTGGCCGAGCTTCGACCGTCTTGCTGGAATAAACCTTCAAGACGAAAAGAAATGTCGCCAATAATACGATTGAGACCACCGCCAGTTCTAGCCTCTTTCTCACGAAAATCTCCTTCAGACCCTATTGTTCATAACGTTGGGCTGTCTGGAACGTAAGTGCGATTTGTGACGTTAATGTGAAAGCGAGGGCGCTGCAAGTAAGCTTTTCTGACGCATTACTTAGGGTCTGCTAATGGGTCCCATCCATCGGAACCCGCGAGGAATGCGCGAGGCAAATATCGCGCTGCCTCCGCCGCGCTTAACTGCTTTGAATGCGGATCGCGAGTGGCCGCGTTTGCCCCGGGCCCCCTGGATTGAAATTCGGCATATGTTGCGGTGTCGAGCGAATGTGTTTCCCCTGGGTGCCACTCGCTCCACCCTGTAGGATCAATGGGAGCCTCCAAGTCCGCGCTGAGAAATACGACCGTTGCGTACGCGCGCCACGGTCGGCCAAGAAAGATGTGCTCGATTTCGCGATCGGCAGTCACTTTGCAGTGATCGAAAACATACCCGCTATCTTCATTGGCGTAATGTTTACTCTGGGCGGTGAGCATCACCGTCTTGTGTGCAATCCCGTGAATCTCGCAGTTAGCAAAAACCGCCTTCGCGTCCCCGAAAATGAAGTCCACATGACCTTCAATGTAGCAATCCGAAAAGAACTGACGCGCAGGGACGCACGGTCGTTGCTCCGAAAGGCATCCTTTGCTGCCTGCGAACAACGTGTCCTGCGCTCCCCGGACGCGCACGTTGCGAAATACAGCGCGGTCAGCGCTCACGGCCAGGGCAATCGCCTGTGAACCCTGGGCTTGTGGTTTATTGTGCTGGCTGAAGTCGTTAGCGAAGGTTATGCCACGCGCAGAGAAGTCGTCTCCGTTGACATCGACGGTTGCCGAGTTCAGAGTCCCGCCCGCCGTCCCTGCGCTCTTGTCAAAAATAATGACGACCTTCGATGGATCCGAAGCGTCCCCCTCGAGCCGCACAGCGCGTTTTGAAATCTTGACGATTTCGCGGTAGGTGCCGGGACGAATCGTGATCGTGCCACCCTGATCGGGCAGTGCGTCGACGCCTTGCTGAATGGTACGAAAGTCTCCTGACCCATCCGTGGCAACGACAAAAGCACGCTCATCATGTCGCACACCGTTTGTTGCGGGCTTGTGAGCCGCATCAGCGGATTGCGTTGCCGTGTTTTGATCGACAGCAGAGAAAGGCACAAATCGAGCATCGCATGAGAGCACTTTGTGATCTCCGGCGAGGCGAAGTACTTGGACGTCGTCCCCGGAAAATTTGAAATTCACTTGGCCCGGGCCGGTGGAGATTTGTGCGTGGGCCACTCGAATCTGGTCCTCCTGCACACCGTTCAGCTCCACGCCATCAAAGCTCATCTTCAAAGGATGCGTGGAGTCAAATCCTTCCAGGGATACCTTCCCGCCTCCCAAGACGCGAATGTTTTGCAGCAGGATGTCCTCGAAGCGAGGTACGAGCGAGCCGGTCGTCGTTCCCTCATAAGTCGTCTCCATGACGATCGGATTCTTAACGTCACGAATGCAAACGTCGCGATAGGCAACGTCGTGCACCAATCCTCCGCGCGTTGGATTCGACTTGATGCGAATGCCGTTATCCGCACCTTCGATCGTCAGGTCGCGAACCTCGATGGCGCTCACACCGCCTTGCGTCTCACTCCCGATGGACATGCCGTGGCCGGTGTAAAAATGGTTGTGGGCGATGGTGATGTGGGTCGAGGGCCCGGCCGCGCCTGCCTTTATCGCCACGTTGTCGTCGCCCGCGTGGATGTAGGAATGGAGAATGCTGACGTTGCTGGATGAGGACGGATCGATGCCGTCGGTGTTGCGCGCCGTTTTCGGAGAGTCAATTCTTACGCCCCACGCCGTGAATCCATTCGTGCGGCTTACGATGACATGAAAGTTCGGCGAATTCCGAAACGTGATGCGATAAAGAACAAAACCGTCCGCCTGGTCGGCCACGATGATACGCGGCACATTTTGGGCAGCTTTCTTGACTTTTGCTTCTTGTGCTAAATCCCACCAAGACACGTTCTGTCCGACGAGCTTCGCCCCGCCGCGCCCGTCTATGCTTCCGTCACCCATGACTGCGGCATCGTGAGCTGCGGCGATGTGAATCAACGGACGGCAGCCTTTGCCGCTATGATCCACGATTCCGCAACTTCCCGGGCTTACGTCGTAGTCTCGTGGATTGCGGGAAGCGAATAACGTGGTGTTCGCGGCGACCAGCAGCGTAATCCCTTGCTTAAGTTCTAGCGGCGCGGATAAGAACGCAGTGCGAGGGCCGGACGAGCGTAACTCAACCGCTGTGCCCGGCTTACATCCGTCAATTGCTGCCTGGATGCGCTGCGTATCGAGCTTCGACTTGTCCGATTCCGCAATCGCCCCGTTTTTCTGCCTAAGCTCGGCGTCCAGGCTACGGCAGACGGGCGGAATGCGTGGTTCGGTGACATCCCGGGTGTCCTGCGCTGATACGATGCGTACGGTGAATGCCGTGATCGCTATGATTAGTGCAAAAGCTGACGGTCGTTTAGTATCGAGGTGGCGGAGCAAAGTGCTGATGCGCCCGATCATTAGCCGAGGCGCTCGAGCGTCGTGCCGTTGATCCGCACATTGCGCACGGAAATGTCCCGCACGTTCTCTACGACGTTGGGCTTTGCTACTCCGCTGAAATCGCAGTCGATGAACGCAACCTTTTCAATGGGCGCGTTCTCAAATCCACGAAGATAAAGCGCGTACTGTGTCTTCTGCGTCCTGAGCTTCTCAATCGTTACGTTGCGGACCACGGGCTTGAAGCTGCCTACTTTGCCTTCCTCATAATAGAAATCGATCGACACCGCCGCATTGCCGACCTGTCCCACGCTGATGTCCCGCACGTAGATGTTTTCGAGTAAGCCGCCGCGCATAGCATTGTTTTTCAGGCGAATGGCGATATCGAGTTTTGGGCTGTCCATTTGACAGTGCTCAGCGAAAACTCCGTGTACGCCGCCGGAGATTTCACTGCCCACCGTCACTCCGCCATGACCATTTTTCATGTGGCAATCGCGAATAATAATGTTCTGGGATGGCACGTTCACGCGCCGGCCATCGGCATTTCTTCCGGACTTGATTGCGATGCAGTCATCACCCGTGTTGAACACGCAATCTTCAATCAGAACATCTGTGCAGGATTCCGGATCGCACCCATCCGTGTTTGGTCCATCCGCATTAATTTTCAGCTTGCGGACTGTCACATTGGCGCAAAGGACCGGGTGAACCTGCCACATCGGTGAGTTCAATAGCGTCACGCCCTCGATGAGCACGTTCTTGCAGCGATAGGGCTGAATGAACTGTGGCCTCAGATAGTGGCCCTCGCCGAAGATGCGCTTGCTGACGGGAACACCGGTTTCCGCCATCTTGATGAGTACATCTCGGTCGTTCGGCGTAGCCGTAAGATCTTTGCTCGGTCGCGTGCGCGATTTCCAGGCCCACCAGTGTTCTGCGTCGGCACTGCCATCGATTATGCCCTGGCCGGAAATAGCGATGTTCTCTTGCTCGAGCGCATACAGGAATGGGGAGTAGTTCATCAGTTCCATTCCCTCAAATCGCGTGAACACAAGCGGATACTGTTTCGTATCGCGCGTGAAGCGAATCGTAGCGCCCGAGTTCACGCGCAAGTTGACGTTGCTCTTGAGGTGGATTGCTCCTGTTAGGAATTCTCCCTTCGGAACGACAACCCGCCCACCGCTAGCCGCGTTGCAGGCCGTAATTGCTTTGCGAAATGCCTCGGTGCAATCGGTCTTGGCGTCGCCAACAGCGCCATAGTTCTCAACATTGAATTCACGCGATGGAAATGCAGGTGGCTTGATCCGCTCCAGAATCCGCGGAACCTCATCCCATGGATCCCCGGAAGTCTCAGGGTCAGGAAGTGGACCGGGTTCCGGCAAGTGCGCCCCCCGGGTTGTGCCAAACGCAATGATCGCTGCTCCGCATGAGGCAACCAGCTTGAGAAAATCACGGCGGCTTTCCATTACACCTCTTCCTCAATGAATCGTGCACAACACTTGCGCATTCGGCCAAGCGGCATCACTCAAAACACAAACCGCACGCCGATTTGAAGTTGTCGCGGTCGGTTTGCCTGTGTATTGACGAGACCGAAATTCGTGCTGTTGACCTGCGTGTTGGGAGCACCGAAGGTCGGATGATTCACCAAATTGAACGCCTCCAGCCGAAATTGAAAATACGTGCTCTCGTTTATGTTGAAAGACTTCAGAATGGATGCGTCAAAATTGTTTTGTCCGTCTTGCCGCAGGCTACTGAAGGTCGTCGGCAAGGTGCGAAGGTGGAACTGGAACTGTCCACCCGACGCCGTCACGAAATGCGAAGTATCAAACGCTGTCCCGTTGATGTGCCGATTGTCCAAGTGCAGCGAACCGGGGTCCAGGGTGACACCTTCCGAACCTACTGGACACAGCCCGTTGGTCACAGCCACCGCACAAAGAGGATAGTCGCCGGGGTTGTTCGTGCTTCCGTTCATCCACAGGATCGGCGCTCCTGTCTGGTAAGTGTAGATGCCGTTCAGATGCCAGCCGCCGACCAACAGATCAGCCCACCGAGGTTCTAGGTTCAGCGCCTTGCCGCGACCAATCGGCAATTCGTAGTTGGCCGCCACTACAAATCGATGCGTGTGATCGAATGGAGAGATGCGCTTCTCAGGATTGAGGTCGGTCGCGTTGAGAAACTCGTCTCGCTCGATCAATTTGGAAAAACCGTAGATTCCGACGAGCTGTAGGCCTTTCGACAGGCGCTTCTCCAGCCGCACATTCAAGCTGTGGAAGTACGAACTGCCCAAGTTTGCATTTCGCTCCACCAGCCCGCTGCTGAAAGTGGTGGAATCCGTCACAGGGTACTGCGGAAAGGGCGCCAGGACCTGCTGCACGGTTGTGTTTGTCCCATTTAGGCTCGTACCGGGCAACAGACCCGCGAAGGGATTGGGCACCGACGCTGTAAGTGTAGTGATCAATGTTTGATCTCGGCGCGGCAGAGTGCTGAGGAACTGCCGCGGAATTCCGTTCAACTGTACGAATGCCACGGGAAGATGCACGGCATGATTGCCGATATACGCCACCTCAATCAGCGTATTCGGCGTGATCGCGTGCTGCACTCCAACGGTCCAGCGCTGCGAATAGGGATTCGCCATCTTGGGATTGAGGAAGATAACGTTCTGCCCGTTGAACGTCGCCAGCCCCGCCGCCGATCCGACCGGCTGCAAAATTCCGGTCGGGAAAGGATTGCTCAGAGTCGTGCCTGGCACAAGGAAGTTGGCGGGAACGACGAACTGCGTCGTCTGGCTGAATCCCTGTTGCGTCAGGATCGGGCTTGTCGAGTAGCTCCCCGTCGGATTCAGGTTTGACAGCGCGACCGGCTGCACAAATAGCCCGAAGCCGCCGCGGATCACAGTTTTCTCGTGAAAAATACCCGGTGTCCAGGCAAAGCCCAAGCGCGGGCTCACCAGGTGCGATGTGTTGTCGTACACCGCCCCATCGCTTGGTGACGGAAAAGTCAGCCCTCCCGGCACTGCGAAATTTACAGGGAACGGCATCTTAGAAGCCGTCTTGGCGTTGAACGCCGCGATAGCCGCACCCGCCACTGGGTTCGTCGCTGTGCGGTCAAAGCCGTTGTTCGTGCGACCGAGCTTTTCGGTATAAGGCGTGTCGTGATCGAACCGCACTCCAAGGTTGATTGTCAGGTTTCTCTTTACACGCCAATCATCCTGCACAAAGAATCCGTAATAGTTGGACGTGTAAATGCCGTGAGCATTCAGATCGAACTGGCCGAGCGTGGGCACGCCCAGCAAGAATGCGGCAAAGTCCTGACCAAAATTCGATGCGGGCGAACTTGAGGTCGGTCCGTTCGTCCACTGTGTTCGGAAGGTGTAGCTGCCGGCAGAAGCGCCATAGCTCTGGGCGTCGAGCTTGTACTGCCGCGCATCCACGCCGAACTTGAGCGTGTGGCTTCTCAGCTGCTTCACGACATCACCGAATAACTGGTAGGACTGCGAGGGAATAAGGTCTGAGCCGGTCCCGCCGAAACAGTCGAAGCTAGACGCTTGGGTTGTGTCGCTCCCGCAGGAACTCCCAAAACTGATCGCCGGCAGTTGCTTGTAGATGCTTGTCGAGGTGACATAAGACGGAAAGCCGAGAGATGCCGGGTCGAACCCCACCAGCGGCGCCGGATGTGCCTCGCGCATACGCGTGTAGTTGGCTCGAACATCGATCACCATTGAGGAGTTCACTGTGTACACCTCATCCACAGTCCCACCCCAGTTTTCGCGAGTCAGAAGCGATCCCGTCGAATGATTGCCAAAGTAATTGTTCTTGGACTGAAACTGGGTGTTGTGCCGCGCGTTGAAAGCCAGCCGGCTGCGGCTGCTCATCGCCCAATCGAGTCGGCCGAGCTCATTGCTGTAATCGTCGTCCGTGGTCACATTGTTTCCGTAATTTGCGTAGCCGGTCGATGTTCCGGTCAGGTTAGGCTTTGGATAGAAGTTCAGGTACGCCAGGGCCACGGGGTTCAGCAACTGCTGTGGGAGTTTGTTGCAAGGAGTCCCGCCAGTCTGCGTCCCGAATCCCGGGCCTGCAGTCAGCTCCGGCGTGATGGGATTTCCGCTGGCACCGCACTTGAACGGCTGTCGGTTAACGGTGTTTCCGCTCAGCGTGCCGCTAAACGGGTTATAGATCTGGTAGCTAGGCCCCAATTTCGACAACGCCGAGAAATCGCCCGTTCGCTCGGCATCAGTCGGGACCGTCAAAAACTTGGCATTCGGCTGGCTATCTTTTAATTTCTCATACGCGAAGAACCAGAACAGCTTGTTGCGCCCATTGAACAATTTCGGCAGGACCACCGGTCCGCCCACAGTCAACCCATACTGATTGAACTTGGTCGCCTGTACCGGAATCCCTGCCAGATCGTTGAACAAACTGTTGGCGGCAAGTGAAGACGGCTGAGTGAACTCGTACACCGACCCGTGCAAGCGATTCGTGCCGGTCTTCATGACCTCATTGATCGTCCCGCTCGCCGTGTGTCCGTAAGCAGCATCGGTGTCGAATGCCTTTACTTTGACCTCTTGCACCGCATCCTGCGGCGGTGCGTAAGCTGCTCTGTTATCCCACGTAGCGTTCGGCGCCCCATCCATCAGGATCTCGCTAGTTTGCGACGGCGCTCCGCCGATGCTCCATGCCGCCGCTGCGCCATTATCGAAGGGATGCACCAGGGTCGGATTGCCCGTGGCAATCACTCCTATCGCCAACTGCGCGATCATGATCGGATTTCTTCCGTTTAGCGGAAAATCCTCTACCTGCTTGGTGGTGATCGTCTGGCCCGTGGAGCTATTCGCAGTGTCCAGCAAAGGCGCTGCTGCGGTCACTTCCACCGTTTGGCCCATCTGACCGAGCTGCAGGGTAATGTCGATGATGGTGTGATCGCCGGAGGCGAGCTGGATTGCCCTTCGCACGAAGCCCCGGAATCCGGTCATTTCCGCCTGCACCTCATAATTGCCCGGGGGCAAAAACGGAACGTTATAGTTCCCGGCGTTGTCGGAGGTTATGACCGTCCGCACGCCCGTCCGGACCTCCGTGACGGTGATCTTTGCGCCCGGGATGCCCGCGCCGGAACTGTCATACACGCTGCCGCTGATTGTGCCTCTGGTTTCTTGCGCCATTCCGCTTGACGCGCATAGCACGGCCGCCAAAATGGTCAAAACCGCAATGATCATCTTCATTAGGAGTCTCCCACCCCGCGGATGAAAGCGCGCACTCCTCGACAATGCGTGTGTTACCCGCTGCAAATTTCTGCTGACCGAATGCAGCCTCTGCACCCCGGCGGCCCATCTAAGGGCCCGTTTTGGCATGTGAAACGCAGTTCCGATGCGAAAAAATAGCTAGTCCGCACTCGTTCTGTCCATCTAATTCTGTTGAATGCACTATTTAGTGCGCCTCAACAATTGCGATCGGGACACAAGATGACCCTGCATTGGCAGCATTATGAATTACGAGGATGGGTGTTCTTCTTGTGACGAACGAAGATCGAGAGGAAAAGCGGTACTCTTAGCAAATAATCCGCACGAACCAGAACAGTAGCTACGACGGATCTCAGTCATGCCCCAAACGCGTGCGAATATCGCGATCGGTTCGGGTTTATCCCCGCGTGGCGCCTTCCATTTGCGAGACGGCACGATGCGCCGAGAGAGCCGCGCCTTCCTGCCATCCCACCACGTGACTAACGTGATCCCCAGCCATATATATGGGACCATCGGGCTCGAGCAAGCGGTCATATCTCGGCGTGGCGCCCTTGGGTCCCCGATGGCTGATCCAAGAACCCAAGTTGTACGGAATGTGTCCCCAGGAGACGTAAACAGGTTTGCTCAATTCCTTGGAGCACCCGGGATGAAGACGGTCGACCGCTTGCCGCGACGCAGCAAGCTTCCCCGGCAGATCAAGATTGGCAAACTCCGTTCCGTTTTCCAGAGAATAGCCGGCGATAAGGATTCCTGTTTCAGAGAACAGATTGGCGCTCGGGTACCACACCACACCAACCATCTGCTTCGGAAAAGAGATGCCTCCATAGATGCCGTAATCCTGCTCCCAAAATCGGCGGGACTCCCACGCAATTTTATACGCGGAGTCATAACTTGCGCCTTCAATCGCTTGCTTGAACTCCGGCGAGAAATCCGTGTCTATGGTCTTCAGAATCGAGAGTGGTAGCGCACAAATACAACCATCGGCCTCTATCGCGCTCGCCACTCCTGTTTTTCGATCCTGATAACCAACGCGAACGCCTTTTGGCGTTTTTCGAATTTGTTCAACGGTGGCTTCAAAGCGAATACAGTTGGAAAGCCTCTTTTCGAACGCCGCAGCGATCCGGTCCATTCCGCCCACGGGCTGGAACATCGTGGCCTGCATGTCAAACAGGTCTTCGAAGAGCATTCCGTCCCAAAAGTTCGCATCCAGCAGCGCGTGCATGTCCAGAGGATCGCGCGGCACGCCGAGCTGCGTGCCGGCTCCAGGCATGACTTTATAACCTGATCGCGCAGAGCCTTTGTAGAAGTAATTCGGCGATAGGTCACCGTACTTACGAAGAAACGCCAGCATGCGCTCCTTGTCGTCGCCAGTTAGTTCTTCATCCAACGCGTTGCGGTTCACGCATTTGGCCAGGAGCTCCGCTACATGGCCGCGGGTGTCATTGATCGCCTGCCGTTGCTGCACAGGTCTGCCGTCGTTGAATTTGTCATTCTGCAATAGCGCGCTGCGTGAGCTGTTGACCTCCACTTCAAGCGGCACACCAAACTCGCGGCAATAACTGAGCATCGTCACATGCTGTGACGGCAATCGGGCCGGACCAGCGTTGAAGTAATGACCGTCCGCAAAGCTGCAGGTTTGCGTTGTGCCGTCGGTCATTTCGACGCGAGTCCCGTTGCGAATCGTCCAGTTGCGTCCGCCCACGCGGCTGCGAGCCTCTAAAATAGTGCAGTTATATCCAGCCTTCTGCAGTTCCCAGGCCGCCACCATGCCTGCGATTCCCGCGCCGAGAATCACAACGCGTTTTCCCTGGCCGGAGCCCTCCGCAAGGCGAACCTTACTTGCTGCGGCCTCGGGAAGCGGCAGCAGACCTAAGGACTGCATCATCACGTAAGCTGCCCCAAAGCCGCCTGCTCGTCCCACTTGTGTCAGAAATGTACGTCGAGTCGTCATTCTCTCATCCGGCTTCGTACCCGGGCGCCAAAGTCAAACCATCGGCCGTTCGGCTCCTGACCTGCATCGACATCAAAATGTCAGCCGGCCTCCGAGCTGAAGATAACGCGGAAAATTTGCTTGTTGCGTGATCTTCCCGAAGTTCGCATTGCCAAAGGCCATGTTTGGAGCTCGAAACTGCGGTGTATTAAACGCGTTCAGCGCTTCTGCGCGGAACTGGAAGAAAACACGCTCACCGATGGGAAATGACTTGAACACCGACAGGTCCCAATTCCTAAGGCCCGGCGAAAGGCATCCCACCGTTCGCGGTGCGTTTCCGTACGTATACGCGGGAGCCGTGCTGAATCCAGCCGAGCTGATGTAACTGTCGAGCCGGTCTTCTGGCGTTCCCGACTTGCAGGGATTGATCCCCGCCACGAGGTTAGGACGCTGAAGATTGGTGCCAATCTTTGAATTGTTGTTCGTATTCTGATAGATGGCGAGGGGCGAACCGCTCTGAATCACCGTGATGGCATTGAAGCTCCAGTCGCCAATAACGTAGTTCACAACTGAGTTTCCGACAGAGAATCTCTTGCCCCTGCCAAACGGAAGCTGATACGTACCTGCCAGTGTAAATCGATGCGGAATATCGAAAACGGAGCGGCTCCATTCCGCATTCAGGTTGTAAACGTTTTGAGGAGCAGTTTGCGAAGCGTTCAGAAAATTGGACGCGGCCCAAGTGGAATCCTCGGTCTTCGACCAAGTGTACGTGGTCAGGAACATCAAGCCGCTGCCCAGGCGCTTCTGCGCTTTCAAGATCAGCGCATCATATTTCGCGTGAGCGCTGTAGTCGTAAAGATTGACGGTACTGAATTCTGGAAACGGGCGGAGCAGTTGGTTATAGGCAACCGTAGAGCTGCCGATCACACCGACTCCACCGTGGCCGAAATAGGGATTGGGGACGCTCTGTACCAGTTGCGATCCCAAGGACAGAAACTGGTCCGGCAACTCATTGTAGTTCGCGATGCCGCCGGGCAAATTCCCAGGCAAGAGGTGCCGCGAAAGCGAACCTACGTAGCCGACTTCAACACCTATCTGACCCGGCAGTTGGCGCTGAATGTCGAACGAATACTGCTGAACGATGGGTGATTTTGCTTTTTGAAACCAGGTGGTCACACTGCTGCCCACTCCCGTCAAATAACCGCTGGCATTGCCTGAGGGTTGCAGCACACCCCCAGGGAAAGGATCGCTCAGCGTGCCCGCCGGTGTCTTGAGGCCATCGTTCGAGGCCACATATGTGGTGGTCTGCGTATAGCCGGGGGCATAAGCCGAACTGTTGGTGAAGCTCACTGGCGCATAAAAAATCCCATAGCCGAGGCGAACGGTGGTCTTGGAGTTCACTGCGTAGGCCAGACCGAAACGCGGTCCGAATTTTGTGGTGCTGTAGTCGCAGCAAGTCGTGGGATATCCGTTCTGACCCGCGAACATAATGCCGCCTTTCGTGGGATATCCCGAGGTTTGCGCAAGTGGATTGGTTACGTTTTTGTCGAAGCCTACGGCATCTTGATTGTTGCGCTCGCTCAACCCAGCTTCCCATTCGTAGCGCAGACCCAGGTTCAAAGTAAGCTTGCTCGTAAGGCGATAGTCGTCTTGCACGTATCCGGCATAGTAGGGAGCATTCGTGGCCAAGTGAGTCGTTGCCGTCACCGAACCGGAGGACGGATAGCCCAGCAGCAAATTAACCAAATCGGTTTTTTTGACCGTGTCACTGGGAGAAACAAAGTCGTTGGCGAAGGTAAACGTCCCTGCGGCCGTGGAGACATCTGTAAAATCCACGCTGATAGAACGGAAATTAAATCCAGTCTTGAGGCTGTGCTTGCCAAGATATTTCGCAAAGTCCAGCACCACACTTCGGGAGTAATACACTGCGGGTCCCGAATTGGTTGTTCCCAACGACCCAAAGTTGGTCATCACGATGGCCGGAAATGCCTTCTTCTGAAGCTGGTTCACATAAGACAAAGGTAGCCCCAGGGTGGATTGATTAAAGCCGTTGGAAATATCCAGTGTGTTGTTTGGGAAGCGATTGAAGCCGAATCCCAGGGTAACTACGCTGGTGGGAGAAGGCAGAAAAGTATTGTTGAGTTGGAAGGCGTCTACTTTGCGAAAAAGCAAATAAGAAACCGCATTCGTTCCCGCGGGGCTTTGCAGCGGATTGCCTCCGGGCTCTCTGCTGGCGTAGTGAAGATACGATGCATTGGCCCTCCACCAGGAAAAGAACTCGTGATCCACTTTGGAGTTGAATTCGTCGGCGCGGTCCTTCAGGTTGTCGACGCCATGGTAGTTATTCGCCGCGAACGGCACGCCGCTGATGTTCGGCAGCGGATAAGTGGCGGCGATGGCCACGCCCACAGCGTTCAGTTTCGCCTGCGGGATAATGTTTCCGGGAAATTGCGCGTGGGTAACGGGATCGTAGATGTTGATTCCGCTTTGCGAAAAGTTCCCCTGTCGTTCCAGCGCCGTGGGAACCGTGTAGTCATTTGTTAGCGGAGACTGCTGCCGGTATCCTTCTTCTGCCACCCAGAAGAAAGTCTTGTTTCGCCCGTCGTACAGCTTCGGCAGAATGACCGGGCCACCGATGGATCCAGCGTAGTTGTAGAAAGGCGTGTCGGGCCGTGGCGTGCCGGAGCGGTTCAGAAAGAAATTGTTGGCTAACCAATCGGTCTGGCGGGTATAACCCACCAGCGATCCGTGCAGTCCATTGGTCCCGGACTTGAGTGTAGTGTTGAATACGCCCCCACCGGTG
>Ga0070698_100003022_pt1 | contig 18539 bp, 17 predicted proteins | sample KBSK1502metaG_FD_65477 | JGI IMG/M metagenome (GOLD analysis project Ga0070698, IMG submission 65477) | Corn, switchgrass and miscanthus rhizosphere microbial communities from Kellogg Biological Station, Michigan, USA - KBS K1-50-2 metaG | ecosystem: Host-associated > Plants > Roots >...
TGGATTCTCCACGGCTTCAACAAGTATCTCCCCACCGGGAACTACCCATCGGACCCTGGCGCGAAGTTCTCCTCCCTCAACATTCAGGCCGCCCTCGACGCCCGCATCGGCACGGTCTTGCTCTTCCCTGTTTTCCGGCGGCTCGACGGCTCGGGACAGAACGCCCAGTACGAGATCATCGGCTGGATCGGGTTCCACCTGACCAGCTACGACGTGCACGGCAACAACGCCACGCTGCACGGCTATTTCACGGAATACATCGCCCAGGGAATCCTGTCCACGACCGGCGGCGGCGGCGGACCCTCAAGTTCCTTCGGCGTGAAGTCGATTCAACTCATCGAATAGCTCAAGTCCTCAGGCCCTTCTAGCGAAGAAAAGAGAAAGGACTATGAATTATCGCGCCAAGAACATCGGGATCGCCGTCGCCCTGGCCGCACTTGCCGCCATCCTGACGAGCGCATACGTCGTCAACTACAAGCGCCACGTGCAGAACGGGGAAGGCAAGGTGACGGTCCTCGTCGCCGCGCGCGACATCCCGGCGGGTACTTCAGGCGCGGACGTAGTCGACCAGAAGATGCTCAAGGAGCAGACCGTGCCCCGCAAGGCAGTCGTCGCGGGCGCGATCTCGTCTCCGGACCAGCTTGCACAGTACGTCGCCACCGAGGATGTGTTCGAGGGTGAGCAGGTGAGCACGCGGCGCTTCGCCCCTCCCACGGAGCAAGGCATCCGGTCTCAGATCAAGGGCACTCAGCGAGCCTACGAGCTCGCAGGTGATCCGAACCAGCTCCTCGCCGGCACGCTCAAGGAAGGCGACCACGTCGACGTGGTCGGCAACTGGACCGTCAAGGTCAACGGCGGCAACGGCGACGATCATCACGTCACTCGCGTTGTCCTTCGCAACATTCTCGTCATGCGCGCGCCGGTCGGTGTCTCTGGCGGGTCAACGGTCACCTCCGGTGGCGACAAGTCGCAGAACGTCCAGCTCCGCGTGACGGACGTCGAGTCCCAGAAGCTGTTCTGGATCGAGAAGAACGGCGACTGGCATCTCACGCTTCGACCTCCGGTGAACGCGGTCGACAGCGGCAACACGATTCAGGAAGTCGACACCATGTACTTCGACGGACCCGGAAGGAGGCCGTAATGAGCTCCGCTAACGAAACAACCCAGCGCGTGCGTGTTTACGCCACCGGATCCTGCGAAGGGTTCGACAAGCTCCGCGAGTCGCTGGCCAGTCATCCCGAGATCGAGCTGGTCGGTTCCAGCACCAGCGTCGCCGACGGCGCCGCGGCGCTGGCCGGGGGCCACCTCGACGCGATCCTCCATGCAACACGTGGTGCGTCACTGCCGGCGGACGAGCTGGCAGCGATCAGGGAGCACTCCCGCGCCCCGATCCTGATGCTCGCGTCGGGCGGCTCTTCGGGGCTGCTCGAGCAGGCCCTGGACGCAGATGTCGCAGACGTCCTGCTTCTGCCCCAGCTCGTCGAGAACATCGTCTTCGCCATTCGGAAGGCGACTCATACGACCCGGCGTCACCACGACACCGGTCCGGGCCGGCACGGCAAGATCGTGACGGTCTTCTCGCCGAAGGGCGGCACGGGCAAGACGGTGACCGCCACGAACCTCGCCGCCGCCTGCGCGAAGTTCGAAGGGCGCAAGACCCTGCTCCTCGACCTCGATCTGCAGTTCGGCGATGCAGCGATCATGCTCGGCATCGAGCCCGAGAAGACGATCTACGACCTGGTCGTCGCCCCGGGCGAGCTCGACACGGAGAAGCTGGCCGGATACACGACCAAGCATGCGTGCGGGCTCGAGGTACTGCCGGCTCCGCTTCGACCCGAGGATGCAGAGCTCGTGACCGAGGCCAAGCTCGGCCGCCTGCTCGAGGTCGCCCGCGAGTCGTTCGACGTCATCGTGGTCGACACGTCGCCGTTCTTCCACGGTCCGATGCTGGCGACCCTCGATCGCACGGACGAGCTGCTCCTGCTCTGCTCGCTCGACGTTCCGACGCTGAAGAACCTCCGTCTGGCGCTGCAGACGCTCGATCTGCTGTCGTTCCCGAAGCAGCGCGTGCGCATCGTCCTGAACCGCTCCAACTCCAAGGTCGGCATGAAGCCGAACGAGGTGGAAGGAGCGCTCGGGATGAAGGTGCGCTTCGAGTTGCCGTCCGACCGTGCCGTTCCGCTCTCGGTCAACCGCGGCAACCCGGTCGTGCTGGCCGAGGAATCGGCGGACGTGTCGAAAGCGGTCAAGGCAATGGCGAAGGAGCTCTTCCCGGTTGTCAAGGAAGCGGGCAAGAAGCGTCGTCTCCTGCCCGCGCTCGCGAGGTCGTAACTCATGGGCCTTCACGACCGCCTCAAAACCTCCAACGGGAGCTCCTCGGCAACCGCGGAGCTCCTCACCGGCCAGAGCCAGCATGAGGTCCCGTCCTCCGCTCCCGCGCAGGACCCGTATGCCGAGCTGAAGACCCGCATCCACCACGCGTGCATCGCCACGCTGGGTGCGGAGCTGTTCAAGCGCGAGGCAACCGGCGATATCGGTGAGAGGGTCACGCGTGCTGTCACCGAGCAGCTCGTGCTCGACCGGACGCCGCTGACGCGTGAAGAGCGCCGTCAGATCATCCGGGAGATCACGGACGACATTCTCGGCTACGGGCCACTGGAGAACTTCCTCCGCGACGACTCCGTCACGGAAGTCATGGTCAACGCGTACGACCAGATCTACGTCGAGCGGCTGGGCAAGCTCGAGCGGACGCAGGCCGCGTTCGCAGACAACTCGCACCTGCTGCGCATCATCGACAAGATCGTGTCCCAGATCGGCCGGCGCGTGGACGAGGCTTCGCCGATGGTCGACGCCCGCTTGCCTGACGGCTCGCGTGTGAACGCGATCATCCCGCCTCTCGCCCTCAGGGGGCCGACGCTGACGATCCGGAAGTTCTCGCGCGACCCGTACACCATGAACGACCTGATCTCGTTCGGCTCGATCTCGCCGAAGGCGGCGCAGTTCCTCGCTGCTTGCGTCAAGGGCAAGCTGAACGTGCTGATCTCCGGAGGTACCGGCACTGGTAAGACGACGACGCTGAACGCGATGTCCGCCTTCATCCCCGGCGACGAGCGCATCGTCACCATCGAGGATGCGGCCGAGCTCCAACTCCAGCAGGAGCACGTGATCACGCTGGAGTCGCGTCCGCCGAACATCGAAGGCCAGGGAGAGGTCCGCATTCGGGAGCTCGTGCGCAACGCACTGCGCATGCGCCCCGACCGCATCATCGTCGGCGAGGTCCGCGGCCCGGAGACCCTGGACATGCTCCAGGCGATGAACACCGGCCACGAAGGTTCGCTGACGACGATCCACGCGAACTCTCCGCGCGACGCTCTTTCGCGTCTCGAGACTCTCGTGATGACCGCCGGGGTCGAGCTTCCCTTGCGGGCGATCCGGGAACAGGTCTCGAGCGCCTTCGACCTGCTCGTCCAGATCACGCGTCTCGTCGACGGCTCCCGCCGGATCTCGCACATCACCGAGGTCCTGCGCATGGAGTCCGAGGTGATCACGCTGCAGGACGTCTTCCATGCGAAGCCGCCGGACGAGCAGACGGCCTCGAGCGGTGTCGGCGTGCGGCTGCTCTCGCCGCTGGCCTGCACCGGGCTGAAGCCGAACTTCCTCGAGAAGATGGCGGCCAACGGCGTCATCCTCCAGTCGAGCTTCTTCAGTAAGGACGACGACACGGAAGCTCCCGTGGTCGGCCAGGGACACCAGGCCTCCAAATTCAAAGGAGCGTTTCAATGAGCCGACTCCGGCTAGCCGTCGCCGGGCTCGCGTTCATCCTTCTCGCAGTGCCGGCCGCCGCAGGTGCGGCGGTCCAGCTGCGGGGCGTAGACGCCAGCGCCTACCCGACCATTCGCGCGTCGATCTACACGCCAACCGGCGGCGGTCGGCCTGCTCTGTGGGAGAACGGGACGCCGGTCGCCGGCTACCAGGCGCAAAATCTCGGCAGCGTCAAGGCGATCGCGACGTTGATCGATCGTTCGCAGTCGATGCGGGGCAGGCCGCTCGCGGACGCTGCAGCCGCCGCCCGGGCATTCGTGGCGGCCAAGCAACCCGCCGACGAGCTCTCGGTGATCGCGTTCGGCTCCAAGGTGGCGACCCTGTCGCCGTTCTCGAACGTCAGGCTCGACGCGGACCTCCCGCTGGCGCGCATGACCGTGGATCGCCACAGAGGAACCGCGCTCTACGACGCTGTCATCGCCGCGGCCAACCAGCTCAAGGGCAACCCCCTGCCTGGTCGCGTGATCATCGTCCTCAGCGACGGGGCCGACAACGCCAGCGCCGGCACGCTCGAGACCGCGGTCAAGGCGGCCCACGACGCGAACGCTTCCATCTATTCAATCGGGATCGAAGGCACCGGATTCACGCCCGACCCACTGAGGGAGCTGGCGACCTCGACGGGTGGTCAGTACTACGGTGCGGCGTCGACCTCGCAGCTCGCGAGCGTCTACGGCTCCATCGCCACCGCACTGAAGAAGACGTGGCGGATCCAGTACGTCACCGCCGCGCGGCCGGGGGACAGCATCCGCCTGACGGCGTCGATCGTCGGCGCGGGCTCGACAACGCAGCTCGCGAAGATCCCCGCAGGGGATATGGCGACCGCGCCCGAGCCGTCGAAGCTCCTCCCGACGAACGCGTACGGCCCCGGTGGTCCGCTTGCGATCGCCATCGCCGTCGCTGTCCTCGTGCTCTTCGGGTGCCTCTTCTTCCTCGCCGGCATGCGGGGCTCGTGGGTGCGCAGCCGAATCCTCGCGCACACCGGCGAGGGCAAGGGCAGCGCGAAGAAGAACCGTAAGGAGCGGCGCAGCGAGGCACTTTCCTCGATCTTCGCCGTCACCGAGAAAGGTCTCGGGCATCTGAAGCAGTGGCACAAGATCAGCCGGATGCTCGAACGCGCCGACGTCCAGCTCCGAACCGTCGAGTTCGTCTGGATCAGCGTCGGTGCGGCTGTGCTCATGGCGTTCCTCGCACTTCTCTTCGGGGCAGGCTTCGTCCTCCTGGTCGCGCTAACGGTTGTCGCCGGGATGATCCCGTTGAGCTGGGTCTGGCTCAAGATGCGAAAGCGGCTGAAGGCGTTCGAGGACGCGCTGCCCGATCTCTTGATCACGATCGCCGCCTCGCTGAAAGCCGGCCACTCCTTCAAGCAGGGGCTCCAGGCCGTCGTCGACGAGGGCCATCCCCCTGCGAACCAGGAGTTCAAGCGGGTCTTGACGGAGGCGTCCCTCGGCCGGCCGATGGACGACGCGCTGCTCGAGATGGCCGAGCGCATGGCATCGAAGAACTTCGAGTTCGCCATCACCGCCGTTACGATTCAGCGGCAGGTCGGCGGCTCGCTCGCAACCCTGTTCGACATGGTCGCCGATACGGTCCGCCAGCGGCAGCAGTTCGCCCGCAAGATCAAAGGGCTCACGGCGATGGGGCGGATGTCGGCCTACACGCTGATCGGCATCCCGTTCTTCCTGGCGGGAGTGATCACGCTCGTGAACAGGAACTACATGCACCCGCTGTACTACTCCCACACCGGCCACCTGCTCATGCTCATCGGACTGGTGATGATGGGCTTCGGCTCCCTCATCCTGAAAAAAATCGTCTCTTTCAAGGGTTGATGACATGTCACTGATCTTGACTCTGGCAATTGCAAGCATCGGAGGCGCGGTCTTCTTCTTCGCGGAGACGGCCACGTCGCCGATGCGAAACCGGCGGAACCTCGTGCACCGCGCGGCGAACTACGGTCGCCTCCGCAGCGTCACCGGCAAGGAGATGCCGCGCTTCCGCGAGCGTGCTCTCGACCCATTCGTGTCAAAAGCGGCTCGACTCGTTCTCCGGATCAATCCGCGTATGTCGGTGGAGGCCGTATCGGAAAAGTTGATGGCGGCCGGGATGCGGAGAACGTCACCGACCACGATCATCGGTGCAAAGGGCATTCTCGGCGTCGGCGGAGTCTTCCTCGGTTTCGCTCTCGGCAGCACGGCCGCGCCGAAGTACATGCCCCTCCTCGCGCTGCTCTTCGGCCTGATGGGAGCGTTGGCTCCCGGTCTGTATCTCAACAGCCGTGTGAAGTCGCGTCAGCATGCGGTGTCGGCGGAGATCCCGGATGCGCTCGACCTGCTCGCGGTGAGTGTCGAGGCCGGTCTCGGCTTCGACGGCGCCGTACAGAAGCTGACCGAGCACATGGAGGGGCCGCTGATCGAGGAGTTCGAGCTGGCACTGGGCGGGATCCGCATCGGCGAGGGCCGGAGCGAAGCGCTGAAGAAGATGTCCGAGCGCAGCTCGTCGCAGGAGATGGCCAGCTTCGTCAGGGCGATCATCCAGGCCGACCAGCTGGGCATCTCGCTCGGCCGGATCCTCAAGGTCCAGGCCGCCGACACGCGTCTCAAGCGACAGCTGCTCGCCGAGGAGAAGGCGATGAAGGCGCCGATCAAGATGCTCTTCCCGACGGTCATCTTCATCTTCCCTGCGATGTTCCTGGTCGTGCTGGGGCCCGCGTTCCTCAACCTCTCGCACTTCTTCAAGTTCTAGAGAAAGAAGGGTGTCAGTGGCCGAACATGGCACCGAAGGCGGTTTCGGCACCGGACTGAGGGCGAAGCTCCAGTCCGGCGAGGCGCCGCCAGAACCTCGCTCGCCGGCGGAAGCGATTGCGGCTGCAGAGCCGGTAGTCGTCATCGGTGAGACCGAGGCGGAGGCCCTTCGCGCCGAATTGACTGCGTCGCTCGCGCGCGAGCAGAGTCTGCGCGCAAGTCTGAGCGAGCAGACGGAGACGTCGGGCCGCGACGGCCAGATCGAGCAGCAGCTCGCCGAGCAGTCGGCCGGACTCGACCGCCGCGCCGCGGCGCTGGCGGAGACCCAGGCGGCGCTTGACGACCGCGAGCGCCGGATGGCCGAGCGTCTCGCCGAGCTGGACGGCTTGCTCGAGGAGAAGGAAGAGCTCACCAAGCTCGAAGCGCGGCTCGCGGAGCGCGAGCAGCTCGTCGAGCTCAAAGTTCACGAGCTGAAGGCCAGTGACGACGAGCGCGCGTCCAGGGCGACAGAGCTCAAGGAGAAGCTCGACGAGATCGCCAAGCGTGAGCAGGACCTTGCCAAGGCAGAAGCGCGTGTGTCCGCCGCCGGCGGCGAGACGGAGGCGCGCCAGGCCAAGCTCATGCGCGCGCTCGAGGAACGCGAAGAGAAGGCGCGGGTCAAGGACGAACAGGCCCGAGCTCTCGAGAAGAGAGTTGCGGAGCGCGCAACGAGCCTGACCGCCACGGAACGCGAACTGACTCAAGCACGCGTCCAGCTCGAAGCGCGCGAGAAGGTGCTCGGGAAACGTGAAGCCGAGATCGAGTCGGAGAGTGTCGGCGTCGAAGAACGACTTATCGCCCGGGCTCGTGAGCTCGACGAGCGCGAGCTCGAATTGTCGAAGAAGGCAGGCGACGTCACGGCGCGGATCGAGCAGCTCGAGCAGCAAACCGGTTCGCACCTGGCCGCCGTCCAGGAGGCCCGGGCGAAGCTCGAGGAGGCGCAGGGGCTCGGGCAGGCGCTCGCGGGCCGCGAGGCGAAGCTCGCAGCGGTGGAGGCCGAGCTCACGCACACGCGCGCGCAACTCGAAGCGCGCGAGAGCGTCGTCGCGAAGCACGAGTCGGACCTTGCCGCCGGATCGGGGCGGACCGAGGAGCAGCTGGCGGTTCGGGCGCGAGACCTCGATCAACGTGAGCTGGAGCTGTCGAGCAAGGCCAGCGAGCTCAAGATGCGTGTCGAGCAGCTGGAACGAGAAGCGGCGGATCGCGCAGCCGCGGCCGAGAAGACGAAAGCCAGGGAAGAGGAGTTGCGAGTGGCCCAGGAGTCGCTTGCGGCGGAGGCTCGTGAGTTCGCGCAAGCACGTGCGCAGCTCGAGGCGCGGGAGAAGCAGGTGGACAAGCGCGAGTCGGATGTGGCCACCTCCGGCGGCCGTGACGAACGTCTGGGCGCTCGAGCCCGGGAGTTGGACGAGCGCGAGCTCGAGCTCTCCGCGCGTGCGAGCGACCTCACGGCGCGCATGCAGGATCTCGAGCGACAGGTCGCCGAACGCGACGCGGTTGCCAAAGAGGCGGTCGCCCGGCTCGACAGCATCGAACAGCGCGAGACCGAGCTGATTGCGCGCGAGGCCGAGCTCCATCGTCTGGAGGCCACCGCACGGCGAGCAGCCGAGGAAGCGCGGAAGCCCGAGGTGGACGAGCTCGCGGAGCGCCGCTTGAAGCAGCGGGACGAAGACCTCTCGGCGCGCGAGGCCGCGCTCAACAAGGCCGAGCAGGCGATCCTCGCCTCACGCAGCCGCTACGAAGGCAAGGAGAAGGGCCTCGACGAGCGCGAAAAGGTGCTCGCCAGCCGGGCCAAGGAGCTCGAGGAGCGCGACGCCGCCCTCAACCTCCGCGAGGCCCAGATGGAAGCCGAGCTCGAAGTCCGGGAGCAGCGGCTCGAGCAGCGCGAGAAGGCCGGCGCCGAGCTCGAGGCAGCCCTGTCGACACGGGAGAGCGACCTCTCCATGTACGTCGCGCAGCTGCAGGACAACTTCGACCGCCGGGAGTCGGAATGGTGGTCGAAGCAGCTCGGCAAGGACACCGGGCAACAGCCCGCCGCGTGACGACGTAGCCACCCGTCAGAATCCTCGGCATGGCCCAGACGCTCAGTGATCGCGAGCTCGTCGCACGTTGCCGGTCCGGTGACCAGCAGGCATGGGCCGAACTGGTCGACCGCTTCTCCCGCTACGTCTACGCGATCTCGGTCCAGGCGTTCCGCTTGCCGGACAGCGACGCCGAGGACGTCTTCCAGGAAGTGTTCGCGCGCGCGTACGAGCATCTCGACAAGCTCCGGGACGACGCCGCGGTGAGGCCCTGGCTCGCACAGCTGACGCGACGGTTGTGCATAGACCGGCTGCGGGCCACCTCGCGCGAGCGTCCGACCGCGGATGAGGAGCTGGAGCTCGCAGGCTCGGAGGAGACTTTGACCATGCTCGAAGACGCGCTCACCGTCCACGAGGCCCTCGCCGCCGCGCCCGAGCACTGCCGGGAGATTCTCGACCGCTTCTTCGCACGCGACGAGAGCTATCGCACGATCGGCGAAGCGCTCGACCTCCCCTCGGGAACGATCGCGAGCCGCATTTCCCGCTGCCTGGGACGGCTCCGTGAGCTCCTCGAGGGAAGAACTCGGCCCGATACTCCGTCTGGTTCTCGATGACCGCTTTCGATGAAGAGCGTCTTGCGCGCCTGATCCGGGCTCTGCCCCCGGCGCCTGAAGCGTGGGTGCGCGCGGCACAGGAGCTACCGCTGGCGAGGGCCGGGCTCGACGAGATCGTCGCCCGTGCCGAGGCCGACGCGGAATTCCGGGCCAGGCTGTTGGCCGACCTCGAGGCTGCGCTGGAGGCCGAAGGCTACGAGCGCGATCCGGCGGTCGTCGAACTTCTGAAGGTTCGCTTCAAGTCCAAGTAGCGCTTCGAGGACAATCCCCGCATGGCCTTGCTCGACCTGCGCCTGCGGGAGTTCCTCGACGAGGTCGGGGCCGAAGGAAGGACTCCAGGTGGAGGATCGGTCGCCGCTCTCGTCACCGCGATCGCGGCCGGCCTCCTCGCCAAGGTGGCCCGCACGTCAGCAGCGACCTGGTCGGAGGCGGCGGGAATCGCGGCGCAGGCAGAGAGCCTGCGCGACCGCTCGGCTCCACTCGTCCAGGCAGACGCGGACCAGTACGAGGCCGCGCTCCGCGCCCGCGGGCAAAGCGGCGCGGGTCAAGGCGCGCGGCTCGACTTCGCGCTCGGGCAGGCCTACGCGAAGGCGGCCGAGCCTCCGCTCGAGATCGCGCGCGCCGCGAGCGACGTCGCCCTGCTCGCGGTGACGGTTGCCCAGAACGGCGATCGAGCGCTCTACGCCGACGCCGTCACGGCCGCGCTGCTGGCCGCAGCTGCGGCGAAGGCCGCAGCGGAGCTGGTGGCGGTCAACCTGACGGCTTCTTCCAACGATCCTCGGGTCCTCGAGGCCGCGAAAGCGGCGGAGGAGGCCGCCCGCGCCGCCGAAGCGGCGCGGGCGGTGCGGGAGTAGATCAGGCGATGTGAACCGCCGGCCGCCGCATCACGAGCCCCCTCAGGGCGGCGGTCCAGCGGAGAGTCCGAGTTCTCGCTGTCGATCCGCTCTCCGGGTCCCCCGCGCGGATCGACGCCGCTAGACGCTCCTGAGTCGCTTCGCGGAGCAAGTCCGCGTGGCGGCTTCGAGCGATCTCTTGATGCGAGTAGTAGGACACTCCACCTACCAGACGGTCGCGACCCCTCTTGTCTTCCCGACACCGCGGCTCGTACGCTGCATGGATGTCCGAAGAGCTACCGGCCTGGAGCCTGTCCGCAGAAGGTGCCGAATCCATCGTCTTGCCGGAGGAATGGCCCGGGGAGATCACGCGCGAGTGGGCCTGGGGCGGAGCGACCGGAGCCGGCGCGCGGGTGTGCGTCCTCGACAGCGGCATCGAGACCGACCATCCGCTGGTCGGTGCGGTGCAGAAGTCGGTTGCGATCTCCGTCGAGGGTGAAGAGGTGATCGTCGAGGACAATGACACCGCCGGGGACCTCTGCGGACACGGCACAGCGTGCGCGGGGGTGATTCGCTCGCTGGCACCCGACTGCGAGCTCGTGAGCGTCCGGGTGCTCGGGGCCGGCTACACGGGGAGCGGCGCCGTCCTGCTCGAAGGCTTACGCTGGGCGATCGAGCAAGGCTATGACGTCATCAACATGAGCCTCTCGACGACCAAGCAGAAGTTCGCGTCGCTCTTGCACGAGCTCGCTGACACCGCATACTTCCGACGAACGATGCTCGTCGCGTCCGCTCACAACATGCCCGTGGAGAGCTATCCCTGGCGCTTCTCGAGCGTCATCTCGGTCGGGAGCCACGAGCAGGAAGACCCGTACACGTACTACTACAACCCGGCCCCGCCGGTCGAGTTCTTTGCCCGGGGGGTCGACGTGGAAGTCGCGTGGAACGGCGGTGGGCGCCTCGTGTGCACCGGCAACAGCTTTGCGACCCCGCACATCGCCGGGATTGCTGCGCTCGTCCTGTCCAAGCATCCTGAGTTGACTCCGTTCCAGCTGAAGAGCGTCCTTTACCTCACGGCGTCGAACGTGGGAGGTGCCAGATGACCGAAGGGGCCGGCAACGATCTGAGGGCGGCTGTCGCCGCCGGCGTCCTCGGGTCGGAGGAGCAGTTCCGGGCACTCCTGCAGTCGATCGTCGATGTGGCACGGGCGATCTTCAAGGCGAAGGCCGCCTCCATCCTCCTGCTGGACGCAGAGACGGACGAGCTCGTCTTCGAAGCTGCCGCCGACGAGGCGTCGGAGTCGCTGATCGGCAAGCGTTTTCCTTCGAGCACAGGTATCGCCGGCTTCGTCCTCGTCAGCCGCCAGCCGCTCGTGATCGAGGACGTGCTCGCCGACCCACGCTTTTCACGCGAGACCGCCGAGAGCACGGGCTTCGTGCCGAAGGGGCTCATGGCCGTCCCGCTGCTGCACGAGGAGAACGCACTCGGGGTGCTCGAAGTGCTCGACCGGCCCCGGGAGGCCAGGTTCACGCTCGCGGAGATGGAACTGTTGGGGCTGTTCGCGAATCAGGCGGCAATCGGGCTGGACTTGCTGCAGCGGGCGCGGCGCGCTCAGCGCGCCTTGCGCGGCGACGGCGATCTCGGCGTCCTCGCGCGCGTCGCGGAGGCGCTGGAGAACCGTCGCGGCGAGGAGGACGGCTCGCGCGAGGGCGCCCTGCGTTTGCTCGCGGAGCTGGAAAAGCTGCTGTAGGCCCCGCCGGAATCGTCCCGGCTTCAACGCTTAGATCGAGCCGAGGCTCGGGAGCGAGCCGAGCCGGCTCGAGATGACGGCCTGGGCGGCCTCCGCACTCTCGGGGTGACCGGTGACCGCGCTGATGAACTCATCCCGGTCCAGCGCCAGGACGTCGGTGTCCGTGCGAGCCGTGACCGTGGCGGTCCTCGGCGTGTCGCGGAGCAGAGCGATCTCGCCGAAGAACATGCCCGCCTGCAACGGCTCGGCCGGGCGACCGTCGACCCGAACGTCGACTTGCCCTCGCTCCACGACGTAGAAGCGGTCGCCGTGCTCGCCCTGGCGAACGATGTCGGTGCCCGCCGGCACGTGCACCGGACGAAGCTCGCGCGCGAGCTGCTCCAGGACCGCGGCGGGAAGGGGCCGAAAGATCGGGATCTGCCGCAGGAGGTCAAGATGGGGCGGCGCGCCCGCGCTGGTTTCGTCGAGAGCCCGCAGGCGTCTCCACGCGAGAACGGTCACGACTGGAAGCACCGAGCCGACCGCGACGAGGGCCCCGCGATTCCCGAGGCCGTCGATGAGCAACGGCGCGATGATCGCGCCCAGCCCCAGACTCCCGACGAAGACGCTTTGGACCACTCCCATCACGCGAGTCAGCACCTCGTCCGGGACGGACCGCTGCAGAAGCGTCAGCCCGGCGACGTCGACGATCGTGATGCCAAGGCCCACGAGCGCCATCAGGACGAGGGCCGGCGCGGTGTAGGGCAGCAGCGCGATCAGGGCGATCGGCAGTCCCGCCAGCGCGAGTCCAAGCCCGAAGGCCGCGGCCAAACGTGGATACGCAACAAGGCCGACGGCGACGATGCCGCCGACGAGCCCCCCGACTCCGATCGCAGAGTTGAGGAAGCCGATTCCGGCCTTCCCGAGATCGAGGACCTCGATCGCCATGACCACCACCAGCACGTTGAGCGCCCCGGCGGCGAGGGTCTGTCCCCCGTACAACCCGATGACGAGGCGCAACCGGCCGTCTCCGAGGACGGTGCGGAAGCCGGCGAAGGCCTCGTGCAGGAAGCTGCCGCGCAGCGCCACACGGGCTGCGGGGCGGTCGGCACGGACTCGTACGAGCAGCAGCGCCGCCCCCAGGAAGATCCCTGCCGTGACGGCGAAGACGATGTCCGTCCCGGTCGCGGCCAGCAGGAGGCCGCCGACCGCCGGCCCGACGAACAGACCAACGCTCTCGATCGTCGTCAAGACGAGGTTCGCCGAGGTCAGTTCCTGCGGTGTGCGTGCCAGGAGTGGCAGTAGCGCCGCCTGCGTCGGGCGGAAGGTCGATTGCAGCAGGCCCATCACGGCGGCAAAGGCGTAGACGATGCCGGCAGGAGCGCTGGCGAATGCCGCGATCGCAGCCCCGGCGATGGTGAGGCTCCGCGCGACGTTGATCGCCATGATCACCCGCTCGCGCGGATACCGGTCACCCAGGAGGGCTCCGAACGGGGCCGCGAAGAACGCGGGCAAGACCCGCAACAGCCCCACGAGCCCGACCGCCGCCGGCCCGCCCCGCTCATAGGCATAGAACGAGAGCGTGACCATGAACATCCAGTAGGCGGACACGGTCCCGGCCCAGGAGACCTGAACCCGACGCAAATTGGGGTTCGTGAAGACCGAAGCGAAGGCTCTGCGCGACTCGTCGAGTCGCTCGCGAAACGGCGAGGGCATCCGGGCGATCGTAGAAGGGTTTGCGTTTTTGCGGAAGAGAGGGAAGATATGACCTCGTAGCCCCGTCTAGTGGGAGTAACCGCCGGACTCAGCTGCCGGCATCGAGCAAGGAGGAGTCGTGGACGAGAAGAAGGAGAAGAGGCTTTCCGACGAGGACGTCGAGGCACACCTCGCACACAAGGACCCGGAGCGCCCGTACGACGAGCTTGACGCGGCTGCCGAGGAGCCCGAAGTCGAAGGCCATGGTCTCGGCCGACCGTTTGAGAAGCCCTTCGAGAAGCCGTTTGAGTAAGTACGGCTCTTTGCAGCTTGCGTCGGGGCGGCTCTAGCCGCCCCGACTGCTGCTGTCACCCGTTTATCGCACCCGCTCCGGTCAGTCGAGCTTCGCCATCACGTGCTTGATCTGGGTGTAGTCCTCGAGCGAATACGCCGACAGGTCCTTGCCGTAGCCGGACTGCTTGAAGCCCCCGTGCGGCATCTCGCTCACCAGCGGGATGTGGTCGTTGATCCAGACCGTCCCGAACTGGAGCTTGCGGGCGGCATTCAGCGCCCGACCGATGTCACGTGTCCAGACGGACGCCGCCAGCCCGTAGTTGACGTCGTTCGCCCAGGCGAGCGCCTGGTCGTCGTCGGCAAACCGCTGCACCGTCACGACCGGCCCGAACACCTCGCGCTGCACGATCTCGTCCTGCTGGTCGACATCGACCACGACGGTCGGCTTGACGAAGAAGCCGCGGTCGCCGTTCGTTCCCCCGCCTGTGAGGACGGTCGCCTTCTTCGCGCGGTCCAGGAATCCGAGCACGCGCTCCTGCTGGGACTTCGAGATCACCGGGCCCATCTCGATCTCGTCGCCCTCCGCGGGATCGCCGACATGAAGTGACTCGACGGCCGGAACGAGCTCCTCCAGGAGGCTGTCGTAGATCTTCGGGCCGGCAACGACACGCGACGCGGCGGTGCAGTCTTGACCGGAGTTCCAGAAGCCGCCGATCTTGATTCCGGCTGCGACGGCCGCAGGATCGGCGTCGTCGAAAACGATCACCGGCGCCTTGCCGCCGAGCTCGAGATGCACGCGCTTGAGCGAGTCCGCAGCTGTGCGCGCGATGATCTTTCCGGTCTCGACGTCGCCGGTCAGCGAGACGAGCCTGACGTCGGGATGCTTGACGATCGCCTCACCTGCAGGAACGCCGTCTCCCGTCACCACGTTCAGCACGCCGGCGGGGAGGATGTCGGCGGCCAGCTGCGCGAACCGCAAGGTCGTCAGCGGCGTCTGCTCCGACGGCTTCAGCACCTGGACGTTGCCCGCCGCCAGAGCAGGAGCGAGCTTCCACACCGCCATCATCAACGGGTAGTTCCAGGGTGCGATGCCGCCGACGATGCCGATCGGCTCGCGTCGGAGCCACGAGCTGTAGCCCCGCATGTACTCGCCCGCGGACTTGCCTTCCAGCAGCCGCGCCGCGCCCGCGAAGAAGCGGATGTTGTCCGACGCGACCGGGATCTCGTCCCGCGCATAGCCCAGGGGCTTGCCGACGTTCTCCGACTCGAGCTCGGCGAGCTCCTCCGCATGCTGATCGAGCGCGTCGGCGAGCTTCAGCAGCATCTCGGCGCGCTCGCCCGGCGTCGTCTCGAGCCATTCCGGGAGAGCCTTCTTCGCGGCCTGCACGGCCCGGTCGACGTCCTCGGCGCTCGAGCGCGGCACCTCGGCGATCGTCTCGCCGGTGGCCGGATTCAGCACTTCCATGGTCTCGCCGCCGGCCGCGTCGACCCATTCGCCTCCGACGAGGTTCTGGTGCTTCGAAACGGTGGTGCTCATGCTGCCTCCTTGGTTACTGGTTTCGAAGGATGCCTGACTCACGGGTGAGCCGCTGAGCGATGGTCACCGGAATGATCGTGATGAGCAGGATCACGAACACGATCACGTTGACCTCTGGGAGCTGCTGGCCGATCCGGATGTTCCCGAAGATCCAGATCGGGAGTGTGTTCTGCGCGCCGGCCGTGAACGTTGTGACGATCACCTCGTCGAACGAGAGCGCAAAGGCAAGCAGCGCCCCTGAGACGAGAGCGGTGGAGATCGCGGGGAAGGTGACGAAGCGGAACGTCTGCCAACCGTCGGCTCCGAGATCCATGGACGCCTCGGTGAGCGACGTCGGCGTGCGCCGTAGCCGGGCGATGACGTTGTTGTAGACGATGACGATGCAGAAGGTCGCATGCCCGACGATGATCGTCCAGAGGCTGAAGTTCGTCTTCCAGAAGGTGAAGAAGGAGTTCAGCGCCATCCCGGTGATGATTCCGGGAAGCGCGATCGGGAGAACGAACAGGAACGAGATCGCCTCTCGTCCAAAGAAGCGAAAACGATGCACGGCGAACGCGGCGGCAGAACCAAGCAATAACGCGATCACCGTCGCGCCCAGCCCCGCCTTCAGAGAGAGCAGGAGGGCTTGCTGCATCTCGCCGTTGTGGAGCGTCGGGCTGAACCACTTCGTCGTCCAGTTCGTGATCGGCCAGCCCTGAGCTGTTTGTGCATTGAACGCGTAGAGGATGATGATGACGATTGGCAGGTAGAGGAAGAGGACAACGGCCAGCGTCCACGCGCGCAGACCGATTCTGGTTGCCCGGGTCTCCATCAGAGCGCCTCGAACGCGCCGGAGCGCCGTGCGAGCACGAGATAGACGGCCATAACGGCGAGTGGGACCGACGCAAACGCAGCAGCAAAAGGAAGGTTGCCGGCGGCGCCGAGCCCGGTGTTGTAGACGACGTTCCCGATGAATGTCGAGCCCGCTCCTCCGACGAGAGTCGGCGTGATGTAATCGCCCAGAGTCAGGGAGAACGTGAAGATCGAGCCAGCGATGACGCCAGGCAGGGCGAGCGGAAGGACGACCGTCCGGAATGTCTTGAACCCTCTTGCGCCGAGATCTCGCGACGCCTCGATGTACGAGTCCGGAATCCGTTCGAGCGCCGCATAGACGGGCAGGATCATGAACGGGAGCCAGATGTAGGAGAACACGAGCCACATCGCGGTGTTCGAGTAGCCGATGTTGGCCCCGGGAAGCCCGATCCTCTCGAGCGACCAATTGAGAATGCCGTTCTGCGCAAGGATGACCTTCCAGGCGTAGACGCGAACCAGATAGCTCGACCAAAGCGGTAGGAGTACGAGGACGAACAGAACGGCCCGTGTTCGTCGTGATGCGAGGCGGGCCATGTAGAACGCGAACGGAAACGCCAGGATCGCGTCCGTGATCGTGACGAGCGCCGCGATGACGACTGTACGGACGACGACACGCCTCCACGCCGCGCTCGTGAAGATCTCACGGAAGTTGTCGAGATTCCAACTGTGGACGACCTTTGTCGTGAAGACGTCCACTGACCAGAACGCCGATACGAACAGGACTGCGAGCGCCGCGACGTAGAGCAGCAGAAACCAGCCGACCGGCGGGATGAGAAGTGCGATCCCGCGCAGCCACGGGAACCGCCAGAACGGGGCGGAAAGGCGGCGGCGGACCCTCGCGACCGAGGGCCCGCCGCGGCCGGAGCCTAGGAGGTCGCCTGATTCCAGGCGCTCACCCACTTGGTGTAATCCGTGCAGTCTTTCTTGCCGTTGCCGCAATCGGCGATAGGTGTCTTCCAGAACTTGATCGAGCGGTAGTAGGCCTCAGGGGCGTTTGCGTGGTAGGCCGCGCACGATCCCTTGACGAGCTTGTTCATCTGCGTGCAGGCGAGTTTGTTCACGGGGGTCTCGCCCCAGGTCACTGCCTGCATCGCCTGCACCTTGGGGCTGGAGATGTACGAGTACCACTTGTACGCACAGTTCGGGTGCTTCGCCTTCGCGGAGAGCATCCACGTGTCGAGCCAGCCGGTGGCCCCTTCTTTCGGGATGATCTCGCGGACCGGCACCTTTGCGGCCTTCAGCGTCCCGGTCGTGACCGGCCAGGACGCGCCGATCCAGGCGTCGCCGTTCTTGAAGAGGCTGACCTCGTCCGACGAGAGTCCCCAGTACTTCTTGACGAGCGGCTTCTGCTTCTTGATCAGGGCGATCGCAGCGTCGAACTGCTTCTTGTTCAGCTCATAGGGATCCGTGATCCCCAGCGAAGGCTGCGTCTTGGAGAGATAGAGCGCAACGTCCGCGATCTGGATCGGGTTGTTCGGGACGGTGATCCGGCCCTTGTATTTCGAGCTGTAAATCGCGCTCCAGCTCGTAGGAGCCGTCGTCACCTTCTTCGTGTTGTACATGAGCGTGTTCGGGCCCCACTGCAGGGAGATGCCGTAGTGCTTCCCGCCGACCGTGTTGTTCGGCGGATCCTGGAATGCCTTGAAGAACTTCTTCCAGCTCGGCACGAGCGACGTGTTCACGGCTTGGACGTCCTTGCCGTAGATGAGACGGAGGCTCGCGTCACCGGACGCCGAGACCATGTCGTACTGGCCGCCTCCGCCCGAGCGCATCAACGTGACCATCTCGTCCGACGAACCGGCGTACTTCGGCTGGATTTTGCAACCGGTCTGCGCCTGGAACGGTTTGACCCACTTCGGATCGAGGTAGCCCTCCCAGGCGATCATCGTCAGCTTGCCCTCGCCGGCGGCGATCCTGGTCGGAAGTGCGGTGCCGGGCTTGCCTGAACTTACTCCCGACGCGGGCACGCACAACGCCGCGGCCAGCGCCGCGACGAAGACGTGAGTCCTGCGAATCCTCCTCATGCTTCTCCTCCTCGTTCGATCTCGAAGGTGTGCTCGGGACGCCACTCGAGGCGCACCCGTCTGCCCCTGGACTCGAGCGCGTCCTGAGAAGACGCCTCGAGGTTCTGCTTGACGACGCTGAGCTCGCCCCCGGAGTCGAGCTCGACGATGTATCTGGTGAACATGCCGACGTAGACGACGTCGCGGATGCGGCCGAGCTCGCCGCCGCCGTCGGTTTCGTCGAGGTGCATCCGGATCTTCTCCGGTCGGACCGTGAACTTCCTGCCGCTCCGCTCGAGCACGTTCGAGACACCGACGAAGCCGGCGACGAACTCGGTCGCGGGACGCTCATAGACCTCGGCCGG
>Ga0070698_100003023_pt1 | contig 18538 bp, 16 predicted proteins | sample KBSK1502metaG_FD_65477 | JGI IMG/M metagenome (GOLD analysis project Ga0070698, IMG submission 65477) | Corn, switchgrass and miscanthus rhizosphere microbial communities from Kellogg Biological Station, Michigan, USA - KBS K1-50-2 metaG | ecosystem: Host-associated > Plants > Roots >...
TTCGAGCGCGGCGAATACCAACACCTCGATCAGCGCTCGCCCGCACTGACGACGCGCGCCGAAGTCGGACGCAGCGTCAACGAATGGGGCGGCCTGCACGAGCTCGAGCTGCGCACTGGCTTCGAGAACGTCACCACGCGCCATCGCCTCGACATCGCGGTGCCGGCGCTGCGCCGCGAAGGCGAGCCGCCGACAAGCGATGATCCGATGGAAGTCACCGAGCGCTACGTCGGCTACGTCGAGACCGCGAACCTCGCCGGCTGGAGCTCACTCGCGGCATCGCTCGACGAGCGCGTGCGCTTCAACGTCGGGCTTCGCGTCGATGCGTACACGCGCGCCGATGATGTCGCGGCCCAGCCGCGCGGCGAGCTGCAGGTCAAGGTGCAGCCAACGCTCGTCGCGCGCGTCTCCGCCGGTGCGTACAGCCGGCCCGCCGAGTACCAAACCGAGCTGCTCGATCCAACGCTCAAAGCAGAGCGCTCGCAGCAGCTGATCGCCGGTGTGCTCTACGAGCCGATCGAGGGCGTGCGGTTGCAGTCCTCGCTCTATCACACGCGGCGGTGGAACCTCGTCACGCGCGACATGATGGGCGAGCTCGGCAACGAAGGACGCGGCGCGACCTACGGCGGCGAGCTCGTCGGCATGCTGCAACGTGGCCCGTGGTTCGGCTGGCTCGCGTACGCGTATTCGCATTCGACGCGCGTCGATTTGCCCGGCGGCGTCGTGCGTCTGTTCGATTACGATCAACCGCACAGCCTCAACGTCGCGGGCAGCTATCGCATCGGTCGCTGGCAGTTCGGCGCGCGCTTTCGCCTGCACTCGGGTCTACCGACCACGCCCGTCGTCGACGCGATCTACGACAGCGACGCGAACATCTATTATCCGGTCTACGGCGCTGTGAACTCCGAGCGCGCGCCGATGCATCACCAGCTCGATGTCCGCGTCGATCGCACGTCGCACTGGGGCCCGATCAAGATCACCCAGTTCGTCGACATCCAGAACGTGTACATGAACGAGACCGTCGTCGGTTACTTCTACGGCTTCGACTACACCCAACGCGCCGCGTTTCGCATGCTGCCGATCATTCCCACCGCGGGTCTGCGAGGTGAGTTTTGAACCGGGCGCTGTGGCTATTCCTCGTCGCCGGATGCATCGACAAGATCGACGAGCGCTGGCAGCTCGATCACGATCACGTCGTTGCCGCGCGCGCGACGCCGCCGCGCATTCGTCCCGGCGAAACGACGAACCTCGATGCGCTCGTCGCGCACGTCGGGCGTGGCGTCTCCGTCGAAAATCCGCTCACGGCAGAAGTCACCACGCCGCAGTTCGCAGAGGACCTCGCGTTTGTCGATGGCAGCTGGGTCCTCACCGCACCGAGCGCGACAACACTCGCCGCCGCGCGACCGGCGATGAATCTTCCCGAGGATGCGCCCGTGCCCGTCGATATCATGCTGACGTTCGCGAGCGCATCGAACGTCAAGAAGACGGTGTGGCTCGGCGAGCCCGCGACGAATCCCGAGCTGCCACCGATCACGATCGATGGGCAGCCTGCGGAATCAGCGGTCGTGCTGCCGATCGGCCGCGACGTCTATCTCGAAGCGTCGACGGATCTGCGCATCAACTGGTTAACGTCCGTCGGCGCGCTGTTTCAAGATGACGAACGGCGCGCGTTCATTCGCGTCGCCGCCGAAGATCGCGGCGAGGGCGAGCTCGTCGTCGTCGCGCGCGATAGCGGAGGCGGCGTGGTGTGGCAGATCTGGCCGGTTAGCGTCGCTCGCTGACGGGCCGTTCGATCCACGGCTCGGCATTCGCGTTCGAGAGATCCGGCACCGAGCAGTCGCGATAGACCGGATGCGCGCGGTTTAGATTGAGCGGTCCGGTGCCTCGGCACGGCACGCTGCCGACGAACGACGGAATGCGCGTCGCCAGGCCGGTGTGCGCCACGATCCACCAGTACGAGGGCCACTCGATCGGAAACACGATGCGCGATGACGTTGCGCGGCCGAGCCCGTCGTGCGCCGGCTCGAAGCGCGTCCCGAACACGCGCTCGACCGCGATCTTCTCGAGGTTGTAGCCGGGGCGCTTCAAGAACTTCGTGCGCTGGACAACGCCGCGCTCGTCGATCTCGAGCAGCATCCAGGCGCGTGTCCACGCATCATGCTCGATCGCCTCGTCGCTGTATTGCGGCGCGACCCTCGGATCGCGCAGTGGCACTGGCAATTTGAACCCCGGGCCACGCTCGCGAATGATGATGGTTTCGCCCGGGACCGTGCGCGGCTCCTCGGCAGAGGCCGTCGAGGCGACGAGCAACACCAGCAGGGTCACGCGCATAGGGGGAGCATGCCGCCGATGGTGGTTGCAGGATGTGACGCTCTGGTAACAGCCGAGTGATAAGCTTTGGCGGTGACAGGGCGCGGCCTCACCACCGTCGAGACTCGGCCAGCCGCGCAGCGCATCGCGCGGATGTTCGCGTCGCCGGCGGCGGTGCTCGTGATCTTGCCCGCGCTCGTGATCGCGGCCGGCGTCGTCGTGCTGCTGCTCGGTCGGCGCTCGACGCGCGAGACCGGCGAGAACATGGCGCGACGTCAGCTCGTCGCCCAAGCACAAGCCGTGCAGCACGACGTTGACTTCGCACTCGATCAGGCAGACCCAGTGCTCTCGATGATGCACACGCTCGGCGACGTCGCGATGGCGACGCCCGACGCGCTCGCGCGCTTGCACGACATCGTCGAGGGCCGGCCGGGCATCACGAACGCGACAATCGCGTTCCCGGTCGGCGAGCTCTGGGGAACGTACAAGGAGCCCGGCAGCGGCGAGCTGCACATGCACGTGACGCGCGGAGGCTCGCGTACGAACTACGAGATGAAGGGTGGCGTGGCGGAGCCGATCGGGACCATTGCGAATGATTACGATCCGCGTACGCGCCCGCATTACACCGAGGCGGTGAAGGCGGGGAAACGCGTTTGGTTTCCGCCACGCGTGTTCTCGTCGTCGGGAAGAACCGGTGTGACGGTCTCGGAGCCTGTCTTGAACACGGACGGTTCGCTCGCCGCCGTGATCACGCTCGACTACGATGTCGCCGAGCTCTCGCAGCTGATCCGCAATCCACCGCTCGCCGGCGCACGCAACGTGCTGTTCACCGCCGACGGTACGATCCTCGCCTACCCTGCTGTCGCGCTGCCGCAGATCGCGATGCAGGAAAAGCGACTGCTCCGACACACCGACTTCAAGGATTCCGCGCTCACAGCGCTATTCGCGGCGATGGGCACACAAGCGCAAAGCGGCCAGCGCTTCTTCCACATCGAAGCGAACGACGACAAGTACCTTGCATCGATCGCGATTGTCGGCGGCAAGCGTGCCGGCGTCGATTGGTACCTCGCGACGCTCGTTCCCGAGGAGACGCTGTTCGGCGCGATGCGCCGCCTCGGCCGTGATTCGATCATCGCGTCCGGTGCAGCGCTCGCGATCGCGATGGGCATCGCGCTGATGTTCGCGTGGAACATCTTGCGCATGCGGCGCGCCGTCACCGTCGCACGCGAGCGCGCGCGTTCCGCCGAGGAGCGCGCGAAGGAGCTTGGCAGCTATCGCCTCGTCGAGCGCCTCGGCAGCGGCGGCATGGGCGAAGTCTGGCGCGCCGAGCATCAGCTGCTCGCTCGCAAAGCCGCGATCAAGCTCGTGCGTCCCGACGTCATGCGCGACAAGAACCACGCGCTGCTCATCCGCGAGCGGTTCCGCCGCGAAGCACAAACGCTCGCCTCGATGCGCTCGCGCCACACGATCGCGCTCTACGACTACGGCGTCACCGACGACGGCACGTTCTTCTACGTCATGGAGCTGCTCGACGGCCTCGATCTCTCGCAGCTGGTCAAGCAGTACGGGCCACAGCCCGCGGGACGCGTGATCCGCATCCTCGCGCAAGCGTGTCAATCGCTCGCCGAAGCGCACGATGCCGGCCTGCTCCATCGCGATATCAAACCGGCGAACCTCGTGCTCTGCCGCGCCGCCGACGAGGTCGATATTGTCAAGGTCCTCGACTTCGGCATCGTCCACAACCTCACCGAGCCGATCGCGCCACCGACGCCGCGGCACACGCCGAATCTCGCAACCCCACCTCGCGGCGACTCGGGCGAGCGACTCACGAGCGAAGGCGTCGTGATCGGCACGCCCGGCTACATCCCGCCCGAGCAAGCGCTCGCGTTCAGCATCGATCATACGGGTGACCTCTACGCGCTCGGCTGCGTCGCCTGGTACCTGCTCACCGGCCGCGAGGTCTATCCGCGCCGCACGGAAGAGGAGGTCATGCGCGCGCACGTGTACGATCCGGTGCCATCGATCCGCGAAGTCACGCGCAACTGGGTTCCGATCGCGCTCGAGGAGCTGCTGCGGCAGTGCCTCGCGAAGCATCCGGCGGAACGCCCGCCCGATGCACGCACGCTCGCGCAGCTGCTGAAGCAGATCGTGGTGCCGATCGAGCACGCTTGGACCGAAGCGCAGGCGGCAGCATGGTGGAGCGCGATGCGGCGCCCGACGACGGAAGGCTCGGCGGCCGACACCGAACGCGTGCTCGTCGTGCCGCAGCGAAGCGACAACCAGGGCGGCAGTCCCGAGGCGATGACGATCGCAGCGCGCCGCAGCGCTCGCACGTATTGATGCGAGCGGTTGTCGCGCCGCAGCGCTCGCACGTATTGATGCGAGCAGTTGTCGCACTGTTCGTCGCGCGCGCGGCGGCGGCCCAGCCCGCGACCGACAGTCCGCCGATTCCGGGCGGCGGCGATGATCCGATTCGCGAGCTGACGCTCGATCCCGGCGTTGTCGATACGCCGCGCGGGTTATCGATCCGCGGCGGCGCGCCGATCGATACGCTGTCACTGATCGATGGCTTCCGAGTGCCGTCGCTCGAGCGCATCCCCGGCGCACGCTCGATCGTCACGCATATCGGATTCGAGCCCGTCGTGTTGCAAACGAATGGATTCGGCGTCGAGTTTGGATCTGGGACGAGCCTCGTCGCAGTGGCGCCACGGCGAGGCACGCGGGATCTGGCTGGCGACGTCGAGCTTTTGACGAGCGGCTACGCATCCGAGGCGATGGGCGCGGTCGAAAGCGGCGCCTCGCAGCCGTACACCAGTTATCTGTTCGGGCCTGTCACCGCGGACCACGCGCGAATCAGCGTGCGCTCCGGGCTCACCGAGCTCGCGCTTCCCAGCATCGGCGCGCTCGAATCGATGCATCCCGCGTTCCTCGATGTCCATGGCCTCCGCGAGATCCAATACGGCAAGCATTGGCTGGTGCGGGGCTCGGCCGTTGGCTCCTTCGATCTGGACCACAGCTGGATCGCGCGCCCGACGTTCTCGCTCGCATACGCAACAGATCGATGGTCCGCGTCGATCGCACTGTCGCAGCTGTCGGTGCGAACGAAGATCGAAAGCGGCAGCGAGCTGCACCTCGATATCGACGAGACAACGTGGAGCGTACGTCCCGAGCTCAAGCGCACCGTACCGGAGCTCGCGGGCCTCACGAACGTCGTCTGGCAAATCGGCGCGCAGACCGACTCGACGGAATACGACCTCGATATCGCGTGGCCGTTTCTGCCGCGCGAAGGCTGGCCGCAAGCGACGACGCCAAATCCCGGCGACACCTCGATGCGCGCGAAGACGTCGTTCTGGCGCCACGACCTCGCGCTGTGGAGCGCGATCGCCGCCAACCTCGGGCCCGCCATTCGCGCGCAGATCGGCGTACGCATCGATGGCTTCGGCGCGTTCGCCGATCGCGCGACGTATACCTCGACGCAGCCGCGCGGCTCGCTCGATTGGCGGCTGCGCTCCGATACGCAGCTGCGATTGTCGGCGGGTGCGTATCGTCGGCCGCCCGAGCAGCTCGACGAGCTTCTCGTCCTCGACACGCTGCACCCCGAGCGCACGACGCAGCTCGACATCACGCTCGCGCATCGCGTTCACGACGGCATCGACGCGCTGGTGTCGACCTACTACATCGATCGCTCGCGCCTCATCATGCGCGAGCGCGACGGCGTCTTGCGTAACTCGGGCTCGGGCACATCGTACGGCGTCGAGGGCACGCTGATCGCGCGCCGCGAGCCGTGGTACGCGCGCGTCGCGACGAGCCTCGCGCGATCGGTGCGGCGGGATAATCCGCGCGCCGCGGAACGCCCCTTCGAATTCGATCAGCCGTTCCGGCTCGATGCACTCGTCAGCTGGAAGCATGACAAGTGGCAGCTTGGTGCGCGGCTGCGCATCGCGTCGGGCCTGCCGTACACGCCGATCGTCGGCACCGTGTACGACAGCGACAACGATTACTACGAGCCGCTGTTCAGCGACCGCATTTACTCCGAGCGCGCGCCGCTGCAGCATCGCGTCGATCTGCGCGTCGACTATGCATTCGTCGATGACAAGCGCGCGACGCTCGCGGCGTTCATCGATCTACATAACGCCTACGCGAGCCGCAGCGAGCTCGGCTACGACTACCGCTTCGACTACGGCGAGCGGCTGCCGATCTACGCGCTACCGATCTTTCCGTTCGTCGGCGTGCGAGGAACCATATGAAGCGCGCGCTCGTGCTGCTCGTCGCATGCACGCCCGAGAGCGCGCCGGCGTGGCGCCTCGATCAGGATCGCGTCATCGCGGTGCGCGCCGAACCGCCGCACATTGCCGCGGGCGCGATCGCACGCTTCGATGCGCTCCTCGCGCATGCCGATGGGCCGACGACCGTCGAGCCGCCGGCGTTTGCCTCGTCAGAATCGCCGACGCTGTTCGACATCGTTCACTTCAACATCGACCATTGGGAGGTCGTCGCGCCCGACGAGCAGCGCCTCGCCGTCGAACGCGCCACGCTCGGCCTCGCGATCGACGCGCCTGTCCCGCTCGAGGTCACGCTCGAGCTCAGCAGCGGCTTGCTCGCGAAGAAGATCGTGTGGCTCGGTGACAGCCGCGAAAATCCCATCGCGCCCGTCGTCGCGCTCGCTGATCCGCTGCCTCTCGCGCGCGACATCCCGCTCTCGGTCGCCGCCGATGGCACCGTGCGGTGGTTCACGTCGTGCGGCACGCTGCGCGACGCCGAGGCCGCGACCGCAACGCTGCGCATCGACGAGCCATGCACCGGCGAGATCGCGGTCGTCGTACGCGATGGCCTCGGCGGCGTCGCGTGGCAGGTAATCCCCGCCCGCGCCGAATAGAAAATTTGCGCGCGCAGCGCGCTGCACGGGACAATCCGACGGATGCGGTCCTTCGCTTTGCTGATTGGCCTCGCCGGCGTCGCCGCCGCGCAGACGGGACCTCCGCCAAATCCACCGCCTCCACCTGACACCACGACGCCGACGCCGACGCCCGAGCCCGGCCCACCGCAATCGAATCCAACGCCACCACCGCCGCCGAAGGCGACGGCCGCGCCTGTCGTCGTCGAGCCTCCGCCGCCAACGCGACCCGAGGGCCTCTCGTTCGCGCTTGGCATCGGCTACGGCTTTCCAACATCGCTCGAGATTCCAAATCGCACGAGCGCGCGCATGCGTCTGTCATCGGGCCTGACGTTCGAGCCGATGCTCAACATCTCGAACACGTCGGAGACGACCGAGACGATGACCGAGGTCACGAACAAGATCACGACGCTCGGTCTCGACTTGCTCGCGCGCTTCCCGGTCATCACGCATCGCAAGGTCGACTTCGAGATCCTCGGCGGCGTCTCGTTTCGCAATCAGAAGGAAAATCCCGACGGCGATTTCAACACCGTCACCGCGAACCAGTTCGCGCTGCTCTACGGCATCGGCATCGGCTACTGGTACTCGCCGCACTGGCAGCTCAGCATGAGCACGCTCAATCCGCTCGTCGCGTTCGCGCAGACAAAGCGGCAGACCGGCCCCGACATGACGACGACCATGACAGAGACCACGATCGGCCTCATCTTCGAGCCGACCGTGATCTTCATGATCCATCTCTACAATTAATGATACGACCACGCGGTGGATAACGCCGCGGTCGCGTCTGCCGTCGTGATGCACTATCGGCGCGACCGCCGCGATTTGCCGTGGCGACGCACGCGCGATCCATACGCGATCTGGGTCAGCGAGATCATGCTGCAGCAGACGCGCGTGCAGACCGTGATTCCGTACTGGCAGCGCTGGATGGAACGGTTTCCAACGGTGAGCGCGCTCGCCGATGCGCCACTCGATGACGTGCTCGCCGCGTGGGCCGGCCTCGGCTACTACTCGCGCGCGCGCAACCTGCACGCGGGCGCGCAAACCGTGGCCGCGAAGTGGGCCGGCGCGTTGCCGCGTCGCGCGAGCGAGCTACGTGAAGTGCCCGGCATCGGTCCGTACACGGCGGGCGCGATCGCGTCGATCGCGTATGACGAACGCACGCCGCTCGTCGATGGCAACGTCGCGCGCGTACTCGCGCGCGTGTTCGCGATCCGCGACGACATCAAATCCACCGCCGGGCAACGCGCGCTGTGGGCACGCGCGACCGAGCTGATGACCGCGCTGCCCGAGCATCACGCGCCCGGCGAGCTCAACCAAGGCCTGATGGAGCTCGGCGCGACGCTGTGCACGCCGACCGCGCCGCGCTGCCTCATCTGTCCACTCGCCGCGCACTGTCTCGCCGCGCAGCGCGGGCTAGCGAGCGAGCTGCCTCTCGTCGCGCCGCGCAAGCCCGAGAGCGCGCTGCCGCTGCTCGCGCGCGAGCTCTTGTGGATGGAGCGCGATGGCCAGATCGTGCTCGCGAGGCGCGTGCCGGAGGGTCTGTTCGGCGGGCTGTGGGAGCTGCCGCCATTAGACGGCGCGACTGCGCTCGGCGTTACGATCGATGATGCGCCGGTCGCACATCACCAGCAGACGCTGAGTCATCGCCGTCTGCGCATCGCTGTGTTTCGCGCCAGCTGGCCGCGGCGGCTTGTCGGAGCCGCCATTGTGGGCTACGACGCTCTCACGCGCGTCCCACTTAGCAAGGCGCGCTCGCTCGGAGTCGCTGCGGCGACCACCGCGATCCTTTCGAAGTACGAGGACAGTCCATGGAGCTCGATCCCGAAGCGCTCGCTCTCTTCACCGAAGGCTACGACAAGATCATCCAAGGCCTCCAGCGGCTCGGATACGACACCGAGGACCCAAACTTCATCGACACCGCGAAGCGCGCGGCGAAAGCGGTCCACGAGCTCGTCCACGATCAGAAGCAAGTAAAGCCCGCGGTCGCGGAGCTGCTCGCGAAGACGTTCCCCGCGAAATATACCGAGATGGTGATCTCGAAGCACAACACCGCGTTTGGTGTGTGCCCGCATCACCTGCTGCCGGTCATCTACCGCATCTCGATGGCGTACATCCCGACGCAAAAAGTACTCGGGCTGTCGAAGCTGACGCGCCTCGCTCGCCTCGTCGCGCGCAGCCCGCGCTTGCAAGAGGATTTGACGCACGAGCTAGCAGACATCCTTCACCTCGAGCTGCAGAGCCAGGGCTCGGCGGTTTACATCGAGGGGCTACACATGTGCATGGCAGCGCGAGGTGTCGGAGCACACGAGGCGCGGCTCGTAACCAGCGGCGTTCGCGGGGTGTTTCTCGAGCTCGCGACGCGCGAGGAGTTCATAAAACTCGTCATTGCACCCCAGACGACCGTGCTGTAGAAGCGACGTTTATGGATAGGTTCACGATCGGTGGCGTCCTGAATACAGGCTTCTCGGTCTTCTTCAGGAACTTCATCCCGTTCACGATCATTGCGGCGTTGGTGTACCTGCCGGTGATCATCGGCACCGCGGTGCTGCTCGCGAATCCGCTCGATCACGAGACGTACGCGATCTGGAACTTCGTGCTCGCGTTGGTGAAGATGATCGTCAACCTCGTCGTGACGGCCGCGCTGACCTACGGCGTCATCATGCAGCTCAACGGCACGAAGGCGTCCCTCGGTTCATGCATCGCGACCGGATTCTCGCGCCTGCTGCCGGTGCTCGCGGTCACGTTGCTCCTGTTTTTCATCCTCATGCTCGGCTTCGTGGCGCTGATCGTCCCGGGCGTGATCCTCTATCTCATGTTCTTCGTCGCGACCTGCGTTGCGGTCGTCGAGAAGCCGGGTGTGCTCGCGTCGCTGAGCCGCAGCCGAGAGCTCACGCGAGGCCGCAAGGGCGAGCTCTTCTTGATCGTCCTCATCATGTTCGGGATGGCGTTCTTCTTCGGCGCGTTCCTCGCGATCGGCTTTATCCCCAAGTACGGCACGAACGGCGAGTTCGAGACGCTGCCGCTCTACATCTGGCTGCGCCTCGCGATCGACATTCTCGTCTCGTCGCTCACTGCAACGATGACGGCCGCCGCCTATTACTTCTTGCGCCGCGAGAAAGAGGGCACGAGCACCGAGGCTCTCGCGCAGGTATTCGCGTAGCGACATGGAATTCAGGGTCTTCTCCGCGATCGGGATCGCCTTCAAATCGTGGTTCCGTAACTTCATCCCGTTCACGCTGCTGACGGGCGTCCTGTATGCGCCGGTGATCTGGTGGCTCGCCACGTTCAACGCATCGTCGGTGGACGACGGTGAAACGATCGTCATTCTCATGCTCGCGGTGCTCGGTATCGTCGCGAGCCTCGTCGCGCCACTCCTGACGTATCGCGTGATCCAGGAGCTCAGCGGCAATAAGGTCTCGATGCTGACGAGCATGAAGTACGGGATGCGTGGGTTTCTCGCGGTCCTCGTCGCCGGCATCATCACCGGCATCGTCGGTCAGCTCACGATCGTCGGCTCGATGGTCTCGATCGTCCTCGACTGCGTGTGGTGGGTCGTCGGCCCCGCGGCCGTCGCCGAGAAGGTCGGCCCGTTCGTCGCGATGTCGCGCAGCGCAGAGCTCACGCGCGGCCGCCGCTGGGGCATCTTCGCGCTCATCCTCATGCTCGGCGCCGTCAAATGGGGCTTCGTGATCGCGCTCTTCGTGCCGATGCTCTCCGGCCATGACGCAGCACTCGAGGGCTGGCGAAGCACGCTGATCATCGCCGTCGTCGTCTTCGGCGTGTGCTTGATGTTCAAAGGAATCGTCGAGGCCGTGTCGTACGCGCTGCTGCGCAACGACAAAGACGGACTCTCGCACGAGCAGCTCGCCACCGTGTTCGAGTAACTACTTGCGCGCGAACTTATCTTCGCGGCGCTGACCGAACACCATCTTCTTCTCGAGGTGCGCGCGCTGAGCGGCGTAGAAATCGCGCAAGAAGCGGTCGACATCGCGAATCTCGCCTTCGTAGCGAATCTTCATCCGAACTTTGTCGCAGACGGTGCGCAGTGCATCGTAGTGGCCGACATTTGCGGAATCGCTACGCAGCAGCGCCTCGAGCACCTGCAGCTCGTAGATGCCGTAGATCGAGAGCTGTTCGTCGGTGAACGTGAACGTCTGCGCGGTGAGCGGGTTGACCCACGGCGGAGCGGCCTTCGCTTCGTCGACGAGGTCCGGCACGAGCACGACCTTCGGCTGCAGCACCACGCGCGTGCCCGCGATCATGTCGCCGATGCGCAGGCGATCCTTGTTGAACAGCGGGAAGAACAGAAACACGACGCCCCACGCGGCGGCGATGACCGACGCCCACGCCGGCGCGTTGGGCCACAGCAGCTGGCGCGCGAGCAGAAATTGCAGCGACGTCCACACCTCGAGCTCGCGGATCAGGTTGCGCGCGAGCACCGCGCTGGTCTCGAGCTGACCGCCGCGCGCGTCGATGACGCGGATGCCGACCTTGCGCTTGCCAGGCGTCGCGCCTTGCCAGCGCACCTCGAAGAACACGAAGTAGAAGTGCCGCAAGAGGAACGACAGGATCACGATGATCGCGGTGAGCCACGTGCCGGAGGCGGAACCGATGCCGAAGAAGACTGCCATCCATACGGCGATGAGCAGACCGAACTGGATCAGACAGTCGAGCAAGAACGCGCCTGCGCGATCGCCGGCGCGCGCCAGCGTGAATCGCACCGGGATGCCCTCGGGCGTGATGATCTCGCGGATCCATTTTGGATCTTCGGTTCGCCGCAGCGACTCGAGCGAGAGCTTGCTCGTCATCGAGCGACCTCGAGCGAGCCACTCGTCTCGGGCGCGAGCTCCGGCATCAGCTTCTTCGCGCGCCGCGGCAACGCCGCGAGTGCCGCCGCTTCACGCTCCGCGCGATCGCGCGCGCGACCGACGAAGCCGAAGTAGAAGATCCACCACGCGGCGGTCGTGCCCGCGACGGCGAAGCGGATCGGCACGCTCGTGACCGTCTGGCGGAAGATGCCTTCGATGCCACCGGCGATGAACAGCATGAGCACGCCGCCGATCACGATGATCGATGCGGCACGGCCGCGTTCGCGCAAGCTGTCGAGGCGCAGGCGCGAACCGGGGAACACGAGCCCGTGCGCGAGGAGCAGGCCGGCGGCGCCGCACAACATCACCGCGGAGAGCTCGGTCACGCCGTGCGGCAATAGCCAGGCCCACAGATCGACGCCGAGCCCGCGCGACGTATAGAGCGCGACGAACGCGCCGAGCACGAGGCCGTTGTAGAAGAGCAAAAAGATCGTCGGCAGGCCGGCGACGAAGCCCGTCGCGAACGCGAGGATCGCGATGCGTGAGTTATGCGAGAACAGACTCGCCGCGAAGTGGGCGAGCATGCCGGATCCCGACTCGGTCTTGTACAAGCCATCGTGGAGCTCGGCGGTGGACGACGCCGGCGTGCGGCCCTGCGCCATGTCGCCGACGAACGAGTAGTAATAGTCCATGTCGCTCATCGTCAGCTTGTACGCGGCGATTGCCGCGGCGGCGGTGAGCAAGAGCGAGATCAGAAAGTGCCACTTCGCGGCGCGCACGGTCGACGGCAGCTTCCAGCCGAAGAAATCTTTCATCTGGCGCCACAGGCGCTGGCGCGTGCCGTAGACGACGAAGTACGCGCGCCCGACGAGGTTCTCGAGATATTCGACGAGCGCGCGATCGAGCGAGATGCTCCGCGCCACCGACAACGACGACAGCGTCGCGCGATAGAGGTGCGGCAGCCGCGTGAGCGACTCGGCGCCGAGGGTCTGCACGCCCTTTTTGTCGGCGACGGCGATGAGGTCTTCGAGCTCGCGCCACGTCGCTTCGCGCTCGCGGCGGAATGCCAAGCTGCGCATTTGCATCGGCGCCTGCATCAGAACAGCTCCCTGCGTTTGAGCTCGATGTAGTGGTTGATGAGCGACATCGAGAAGTTCGCCGGCGTCGTGTCGATGCACTGCGCGCCGACGCGGCGGAGGCGCTCGAACACGACGTTGCGCTCGCGGGCGAAGTCCGCCGCGACGACAGCCTGGTGCATCGCGACGAGCGAGCGTGGCCGCGCGAGCGCGCGCGTCTGCAGCGATGGATCGCTGAGCGCGACGAACAGCACGAGATGCCGCCGCGCGAGCCGCGTGACGTTCTCGATCATCAGCTCGGCGGTGACGGTATCGAGAAAATCCGTGAACAACACGACGAGCGAGCGACGCCGCAGGCGCGTCGACAGCTCGGCGAGCGTGAGCGTGAAATTCGTCTCGACGTGCTGATAGTCGATCTCCGCCGACATCGACTGGATGCGCTGGAACGTGTGCATGCCGCCGGCCGGCTCGCTCCACTGCCGCACGCGCTCGTCGAAGCCGATCATGCCGACGCGATCGCCGGTGCGCAGGCAGAACCAACCGAGCAGCATCGCCGCGTTGATCGCGTGGTCGAGCTTCGGTACGCCCTCGACCGGCTCGCACATCAGCTGACCACCATCGATCGCGAGCACGATCTGGTGATTGCGCTCGGCGCGGAACTCCTGCACGAGCAGCTTGCGGTGACGCGCCGACGACTTCCAATCGATCGCGCGATGGTCGAGGCCCGGCACGTACTCGCGCAGCGATTCGTACTCCGAGCCATCGCCGAGGAAGCGTTCGACCTTCATGCCCGCCATGAAGTTGTGATCGGAGAACATGCGCAGCGCGATCGCGCGCACGAGCGCGAGATTCGGCACGACGCCGACCTTCTTGCCGCACGGAAACGCGACGCGCTTCTCGATGAGGCCGAGTGGGCCGGTCCAGCGCACGTGCGCCGCGACGACGGCGTGGTCACCGCGCCGGCGCGGCGCGAGCATGACGTTGATGTTCGCGGTCGCCGGCTGCTTACCGCCGGGCGACACGAGCGTCGCTTCCTGCGGCGGTTGCGACTCGAGGTTGTCATCGAGCTCCGGCACGAGCTCGACGGAGGCGCCGCGTCGGCCCGCGGTGAGCTCGAAGCGCGCGGCCGATGGCTCGCCGATGAACATCTGCTCCGGGACGTGCGCATTCATGCGCAGCTTGCGTCGTGGCATGCCGAGCAGCGCGTCGAAGCCGGCGAGCAAAATGCAGGCGCCCAGGTACATGACCCACACCGTCCACAGCCTCGGATGGATCACGACTGCACCGAGGGATAGCGGGATCCCGGTGAGAAACAGAACGAGGCAGCGGATCGTGGGACGCATTAGCGAGGCGCGGGGACTTGCTCGAGCAGCTGACGGAGGACACCTTCGGCCGAGAGGCCTTCGATCTCGGCGCCGGGCGCGAGCACGACGCGATGACGCAGCGCTGGGATCACGAGCTCCTTGACGTCGTCGGGGAGCACGTAATCGCGGCCACGCAGTGCGGCGTATGCGCGCGTTGCGTTTGTGAGCATCGTCGCTGCACGCGGCGAAGCACCAAACGCGAGGCTCGGCCGCTGGCGCGTCGCGCGCACGAGATCGACGATGTAATCGAGGATGCCGTCGCTCGTGCGAACCTGCTGCACGGCCTGCCGCATCGCGACGAGCCCGCCGAGATCGGCGATCGGTTGGATGTTGAAATCCGATAGCCGCGGCATCGTCGTGCGATGACCGTGGCGGCGCACGATCTCGCGCTCTTCGTCGCGGGTCGGGTAATCGAGAACCACTTTGAACAGAAAGCGATCGAGCTGCGCTTCGGGCAACAGATACGTGCCCTCCTGCTCGATCGGATTTTGCGTCGCGATGACCATGAAGCCATCGCCGAGCTCGTAGACGATGCCGTCGACGGTCACCGCGCGCTCCTGCATCGCCTGCAGCAGTGCCGCTTGCGTCTTGGGCGGCGTGCGATTGATCTCGTCTGCCAGCAGCAGCTGCGTGAAGATCGGGCCCTTCGTCAGCGTGAACTTGTTCGTCTGGAAGTTGAACAGGTTCGTGCCGATGATGTCACCGGGCATGAGGTCGGGTGTGAACTGCACGCGGCCGAACTGCAGCGACAGGCTTCCGGCGAACGTGCGCACGAGCAGCGTCTTCGCGGTGCCCGGCACGCTCTCGAACAGGATGTGACCTTCGACGAGTAGCGCGGTTAGCAACAGGTCGATCGCGTGGTCCTGGCCGACGACGACTTGGTGGACTTGGTCGCGCAAGCGCGCGGCGATTTCACGAACGTGTGTCAATTCCATGAGTCATCTCCATGCGCCAGCGAAACACTTCGTCTGCAACTTCGACGACGCGTTGCGGGGTATTGGCGGCCTCGACAGATAGCTCGAGGTCGCGAAGCGAGATCTTGCATTTGCGAACGACGCGCACGCGCTCCAGCCACGCGACGGTCTCGTGAGGAGCCATCGTCGGCGCGTGCAGGGCACGGCGTACTTCACCGATCGTCAGCTGCAGGTAGCGCGCGAGCGCGTGCTTGTGGTGGCCACCGTACTGCAGCAGCGCGGCGGTGTTGCGAATCAAGAAGTCTTTGCCCGGCCCGATCGGCGGTGCAGAGCCGCGACGCGGCCCGAACCGCACCATCGCGGCCCATACAGCGAGCAGCGCGCAAACGAGCACCTGCATCGTCGCGAGCACGAGTGGGAAGCGAAACAGCGTACGCAAGAGGCTCGGTGTCTGCGCGTAGCCATGCAGCGTCTCGTCGATGACGACGGGGCCGCCGCCACGCATGCGATCGATCTCGGTCACGATGAACCGCGCGTTGTCGGGATTGCGCAGGCCGTAGTTGTTCAACACGTCGGGGTCGCTGAGCAGCCAGACCTCGTGGCCTTCGACGTTAACCGTGCCGAGCAGGATGTGGCCTTCCGATTCGATCACGGGCGAAATGTCGCGCGATTTCACGAGCTGCGGTTCGCGGATGTTCGGCATCGCGACCATGTCTTGGCCGGTGAACACGGTCGCCATCGGCAGCCGCACGATCTCGGCGTCGATGCCGAGCACCTCGAACATCGGCTTGATCTCCTCGACGGGGATGAAGTTCACGTCTTCGATCCACGTGCGACCGCGCTCGGCCTGGCCGTACCACTTCGGCAACACGACGAGCGTCGTGGTGCCCGACTGCAGCAGCTTTTTCAGCTTCTCGCGCGCGGCGTCTTCGGTAAGCGTCGGCTCCGCGATCACGAGCAGACCGTTCTTCGCCTTCGTCGCAGAATCGCCGCGGCTGACGATCACGGGCACGTCGAGCTTCTGCAGGATCTTGACGAGCCCGCGGTGGCCGATCGCCGAGGTCGAATAGCCATGAACGCCGGCCGAGCCGTCGTCGTCGTCGGTGTTCATCACCGTCAGTGTCACGGCCGCCGCCATCGAGAGAATGACGACGCTGATGATGATCACGAGCGTGCGCTTGGAGAACGGATTCGTCATGCGGCCGCCTGTGCGCGCGACGAGCCGCGCAGCGCCTGCGCGAAGACGTTGAACTGCTCGCGGCAGCGCTGATAGTCGGCCGCGTTTGCCGGCTCGTCGCCAAAGTGCGTGATCTCGACGGCGGTGATCAGCCCGGCGAATGCTTCGCGCGCATCGGCGAGCAGCGGCACGCGCGCGAGGATCTCGCGGCTCGTCATCGCGGGTGCGACGCGCACGGCCGAGCTCTTCACGAGCTCCTGCAACGTCCGCAACAGCAGCGTGTGAATCGCTTCGGCGAACTCGCCGCGGCGAGCGAGCTCGTCGGCATCGCCGAGTGGCTTCTCGATGATCGCATCAACGGCCGCCTGCATGGCGACTTGCGACTCGCTCGCGGGCAGCTCTGCATCGCCGCCGTACTTCGTAAACTCGCTTCCGATCCACACGACGAACAACACCGCCATCACGATGACGAGGCCCCACATCACCATCGACGCGATGCCCGACATCTCCTGCGGCTGATGCTCCTCGGTGCGCGTGTCGACCCACTCGCGCTCGTGCACCTCGCCGTTCGCGCGGCGTCGCGAACGCCGCATCGCATCGCGATCGTTCACCTTGCCGTCTTGGCCGCCATCGATCGCGCCGTGGTCCGTCTCGTAGCGCGGTAGCTGCTGCTGGTACTCCGAATCGAGCGACGTCTGGCGAGCGCGATCGATGCGATCGGCGCTGACGTCGGCGAGAGCCGGTGCGGCCAACCCCACCACCGCTAACACGACGAACAGCAGCCGCACCGGCCTACCATCGCACGGTTTGTTCGCCACGAGGCCGGGGACGCTACCAGGTTCGCCATGCTCCCGCTCGGAGATTCTCCGACGTACACTTCATACGTCGATGCGTTGCGCCTTACTTCACGGATTTGCAGGCGATCCGTCCGTCTGGGACGAAGTCATCGCCGCGTGGGTGTTGCGCGAGGCGCCGATCGCCGTCGCATTGCCGGGTCACGGTGGCGGCCCCGTGTTGCCAACGTGGGAAGACAATCTCGCAGTGATCGCGGGCGCGATCACGGGCTGCGATGTCGTCGTCGGCTACTCGCTGGGCGCGCGCGTCGCGCTCGGGCTCATCGCGACAGGTCGCTGCGCGCATGCCGTCTTGATCGGTGTCAATCCCGGCATCGGCGAGGCCGAGCGCGAACCGCGTCGCGAATTCGACGCGGCATGGGCTCGGCTCTTACGCGCCGATGGTGTCGCCGCGTTCGACGCCGCATGGACGAAGCAGCCGCTGTTCGCGACCCAGACGCGCGCACCCGAAGCAACGCGCGACGAGCGCCGCGCGCGCCGCCTCGCGCTCGATCCCGAGCAGCTCGCGCGCAGCCTCGAAGTCATGGGCCTCGCAAACATGCCCGATTACTGGAGCGCGGTTCCGGCGCACCGCGATCGCATCGCGCTGATCGCAGGTGCCGACGATCCGAAGTACGTCGCGATTTCAGCAGGCCTGCCTGCGACCTCGTTCGAGACCATTCCCGATTGCGGTCACGATCCAACGCTCGAGCAACCGCGCGAGCTCGCCGCGGCGATCGCACGCGCGGTCGAACGTTTGCGGTAGCCGAGCCGACGGCGGTCGAACGCTTGCGGTAACCGAGCCAACGGACGTCGAACGTTTGCGGTAGCCGAGGCCGACAGCCGCATCGAAGTTCGCGCCAACGCTTCATGCTTGTCGACCGCGTGCGCGCGTGCGGGTCAGGGCCGAGCGCCCGCTGCGGCCCGGCGTCGCGGGCATGTGGCGCGGCGCTCGATGCGGCCCGCGTCGCGGGCATGTAGCGCGGCGCTCGATGCGGCCCGCGTCGCGGGCATGTGGCTCTCTCTTCTCCTACCGAAAATAAAAAGCTGGTAGTAGCAGGCCTGTGAGCGGTGTGAAGACCGCGCCATTACGTCATCGAGCGCGGTGAGCGCGGTCTTCAAGCGACTGTGGAGAACGCGAATCCAGGGCATGCAGCAAGGT
>Ga0070698_100003024_pt1 | contig 18537 bp, 17 predicted proteins | sample KBSK1502metaG_FD_65477 | JGI IMG/M metagenome (GOLD analysis project Ga0070698, IMG submission 65477) | Corn, switchgrass and miscanthus rhizosphere microbial communities from Kellogg Biological Station, Michigan, USA - KBS K1-50-2 metaG | ecosystem: Host-associated > Plants > Roots >...
GGATCGTTGTAAATCCCCATCTCCATCTTCACCTGCGCGTCGGCCTCCTGTCCCGCCGAGATTTCCTGCGCCTCGCTCATCAGCGAGATCTGGCGCTTACCGGTGGCAGGATTTGTCGCACACCCGACGGCAACGGCGAGCGTAGCGACGAGCGCAGCGAGCCAGGGGCTCAGTTTCATCTAGACCCGCACCGGCAATACACCCAGCGCGTCGAGCTGACCTCGAATCGTCTGGACGATCTGCTTCGACGCCGGCCGGAGCGGCGGACGAGGCAGTCCGCCGTTGAAGCCAAGCAGATCCAGTGCCGCCTTCAGTCCTGGAATTCCGAAGCCGCCGCCAACTGATCGCGCAATCGGCATCAGCATGCGCTGCAGTGCTCGCGCCTCGGCAATCTTGTTCTCGCGGACCAGGTGCACCAGGCGCACGCACTCGTCGGGCAGGAGCGACGCCACCGCGAGAATGGCGCCGTCGCATCCCGCGCACAGCGATTGAAACAGGGTCGTGGCCGAACCAGCGAGGACCGTAAAGTCATCCGGCGTACGTGAGACGCATTCGCTGATGAGCAGCAGATCGTTTCCCGATTCCTTCATACCGACGATGTTCGGATGCGCCGACAGCTGCTCGACCGCATCAGCCTGGAGCGTCACGCCGGTATACATCGTCACGTTGTAAAGGAGGACGGGGATGCGCGACGCGTCGGCCACCTCGGCGTAATGGCGTATGAAGACCTCGCTGGTCATCGCGTTCTTGAAGAAGGACGGCGTGCGCACCAGAGCGGCGTCAGCGCCAAGAGCGGCGGCGCGGCTGGTCGCCTCGATGGTCGCCTTCGTCGATTCGCGGCCGGTCCCGACAATGAGCGGCCGATCCTTCGGCATGCCGGCGCGGACAATCTCGATCGCGCGATCGGCTTCCTCGTCCTCGAGCTGCGGCGCCTCGCCGTTGGAGCCGAGCACGACGAGGCCGGTCAGCGGTGTCGTCATCCAACGCGCGACGTTGCTGCGCAGCGCTTTTTCGTCGAGGACATCGTCGGTGGTAAAGGGGGTGACAATGGGCGTGAAGACGCCGGCAAAACGCTTGCCCTGAGCGTCGTCGAAGGGCTTGCCCTGAGTACTGTCGAAGGGTTTCATGGTTCCAATTGTACAGGGCTGCGGCCACTGCCTTGAACCAGGAGATTCACAGAGAGCACAACGAGGAAAATTGCCGCGGCGGGGGCGAGCATCCACGGCGCCTCGCCGAGCATCGCAACGTTGGACGCGTCGTGCAGCATCGTTCCCCACGTCGGCACCGTGTCCGGAAACCCAAGGCCGACGTACGAGAGCGTCGCCTCGGCCAGAATGAACGCCGGAAGCAGCAGCGTCGCCTGTGTCGTCAGGTATCCGTTTGCCGCGGGAAGCAGATGCTTCGTGAGCAGGCGCCAGGGCCCAGCGCCGGCCGCGCGTCCGGCGGCCACGTATTCCTGTTCGCGCTCGGACGCGATGATGCCACGGACACCGCGCGCAACCACCGGCCAGCCGACGAGGGCGAAGATCCCTGCGAGCAGCAGGAACACCGTCTGCGCCGGCAGGACGAGCGGCATCACGGCGCGCAGAGCCAGCACGACGTAGGTGGCGGGCAGTACGAGCACGAAATCAGAGAGGCGGGAGAAGAGCTCGTCGATCGCGCCGCCTGCGTAACCGGCAATGCCGCCGAGCGCCGCGCCGAAAATCATCGCGGTCAGCGTGGCGAGCGCCGCGAGGCCGAGCGATGCGCGCGCACCGTACAACAGCCGCGAGAAGATGTCGCGGCCGTACGGGTCCGCGCCAAGAAGGAGCAGCGGCACGTCCTCCCCATCGTTCACGCTGAGCAGATGTCTGTTGCGGAACCACTGGAGCGGGATCCGTCGATCCTCAACCTCCTCGAATCGCCGCTCGAGACGACTCACGATGCGCAACGGAAAGAAATAGGGCGCCGTCAACCCGCCATCGAAGAGACGGACGTGCGTCGGTGGCGCGAACAGGTACTGCGTGAACTGCCGGTCCGGCGGGTTCGGCGCCAGGAGCGGTGCGCCGGCGGCCACGAGCACGATGGCGATGAGCAGCGCACGGCCCGTCTTCTTCATGCCGCCTGCCCTTCGCGGACGCGCGGGTCGGCGGCAAACAGCAGCAGATCCGCGACGAGGCTTCCAAGCGCCAGGAAGACGCCGCCCATGGCCGCGCATCCCGCCACAAGATAAATGTCACGCGCCCGCAGTGCTTCGTACATCAGCCGTCCCAGACCAGGCCAGGCCGTGACGTACTCGACGACAAACGAGCCGGAAAGGAGTGCGCCAATCGCAAGGCCGTAGATGGCGCACATCGAGCGGAGCGACGCGCGCCACGCGTGGCCGATCACGAGCCGCCTCCACGGCACGCCCCGCGCGAGCGCCGCGACGACGAATGGCTGATGAATCGTCTCCGCCATCGACTGAGATTGCAGCCGCTCGAATGTAGCGGCAATCGGCAGCGCCAGCGCGATGGCCGGCAGTGGAAGATGCCGCGCGACGTCAAGGATCCAGGATGACCAGCCCGAATCAACGGCATCGACCGATGTCATCCCGCCGGCGGGGAGCCACCCGGTGCGCGAAGCCACGAAGACGAGGAGCAGCGACGTCAACAGAGGTGGAATCGACAGGCAGACGAGCGATGCGCCGCGAATCAGCAGTGGCGCCACTCCGCCGTGGCTGCCGCTGATGATGCCGAGCGGGATGCCCAGGAGCGTCGCCAGCGACAGCGCCGCCAACGCGAGCACCGCGGTGTTGCCGGCTGCGCGGTGAACCAATCCGCCGACCGGGCGGTTGTAGAGAAAGGAATCACCGAAGTCGAAGCGGATCGCGCGCAGCGCCCAGCCGCCCCATTGCGCCGCCGGGCTGCGATCGAGGTCGAAGCGCGCGCGCGTCCGGGCGACCTCTTCGGGCGGGGCGAAGGCGCCCAGATTCGCAGTCACGTCGCCCGGTGCAAGGCGCGTGAGAAAGAGCGCGCCCGACGACACGGCGACGACGAGCAGAACCGCAAAAGTCAGGCGACGTAGAAAAAAACGGATCATCGTACAGAGATCGTGTCCGCGCTCCATAGCGCCGGTGGCCGCTGCACCGACAGCATCACGCCGAGCACGCGCGCATTGTGCGCGTAATAGATCCGCGGCGCCACGAAATAGAGCGCCGGCAGGTTCTCCGCGAATATCCGCTGCACGTCGTTGAAGATCGCTTTGCGCCTCTCCGGATCGATCGTCGACGCCTGCTCCGCCATCAGCGTGTCGATCCGCGACTCCCATTCGGGCGCCGGTGTTTCGTTCGGTAGGCCGGCTCCTTTGGGTCCTGGCATATTCCAGAAGTGGCTCGAACCGTTGCTCGTCCAGAAGTCCATGTTCCCGGCGGGATCGAGGTCGGTCGACAGCGGGCGGTAATACATCGCCTCGTAGTCCGACGACAGGAGCCGCTGGATGAGCGCACCGTTGTCGATCGGCGCAATCTCGAGCGCGATTCCCGCCCGCGCCAGGCGGGTCCGCAGTTCCGTCGTTCCGCGCTCGTACCATCCGATACCACGCTGCGTGATCACGGTGAACCGCGCCTCGTGGCCCTGTAAGTCCTCCACGACGCCATTGCCGTTGCGATCTTCGAGCCCGATGCTCTTCAGGATCTCCTTAGCCTTGTTCACGTCGTGCGGATAGCGCAGCACGTTTGGCGAGAACCAGATGCGGTTGCCCGGCGTGACCGGCCCCCAGATGGGCACGGCCGCGCCGAGAAACACGTTTTCGGCGAATGCCTCGCGATCGACCGCATAGGAGATCGCGCGCCGGAACTCCGGCTTGCTCAGGAAGGCGAATCGCGGGTCGTTCTTCCAGGCCTCGGGCTTCAGGCGGAACCAGAAGGCGTCGGCATCGACGCCGACGCCAAGCTCCTCGACCGTCAGACGTCCTTGATCTTCCGAGCGGCGTGCCGACACGTAGTCGTCCGGCCGCAGCTCGCTCTGCGTCAGGTCGCTGTCGCCCGACTGCAGCCGAAGCAGCTCGGCGTCCTGATCAGGCACGACCTGGAGGACGATGCGATCGAGATACGGGAGCTGCGTCCCATCGGCGGCCTTGCGCCAGTAGCGCGGGTTGCGGTCGAGGACGATCCGCTGCCCGGGGATGTACTCGCGCAGCAGGAACGGACCGGTGCCGACCAGATCCGACGGCGGCGTGGCGGAGTCCCACGATTTCGCGAATGTGCCGGCGGCAAGCGCGCCTTCAAGCTTGTGCTTCGGCAGGATCACGAGACCGTCGAGCAGCCTCAGTCCGGGCCCTGATGGCGCGGGATACGTGAGAACAACAGTGTGATCGTCGGGGGCCGCCGCGGCGATCGGCTTGCCGGCCACGGTCAACTGGTTGGCCACGACGCTTTCAGATTTCGGATCGAAGACCGCCTGCAGCGTGAAGAGGACATCCGCGGAGGTGAATGGTGTGCCGTCGGACCACGTCACGCCAGAGCGGAGGTGCAATGTGAAGGTCCGTCCGTCGGGCGACGCATCCCACGTTTCCGCCAGCCATGGCTCGAGGTCGAAGGTCGATCGGTTGATCCGAACCAGCCGCCCCTGGGTGAGGAAGCTCAGGAGCTCCGTCGTCTGCTCGCGCGCCACGATCCGGTTGAAGGATCGCGGCACGGCGCGAATCGACCCTACAAGCTGTCCGCCGCGGGTCGCGGCCGGCGTGGCAACGCCATCCGCAATCTCCGGCGCTGCTATCGAACGCCAGAATGCGAAGCCTCCCAGGAGGATGGCGGCAGTAATGGCGATGCTCCGAAACCGTATTTTCATCGAATCAATTTCTGCCACCCGGGGCCAAGAAGTTGGCCGCGCGATCCCGTCGCATCACGGATTGCGCAACAGGAGCATATCTCCGAGTAAAAGCCGGCCGGACGTGCAATTCGCTCGGGGCCTGTCTACTAAGTAGCCGTACCCACAAGTCAATACGCTGGCTCCGCCCATGTATCGGCGCGAGTCCAAACGCCGCACACCTCTGCGGACAAGTCGTTCTCGCGCAACGGATTAGTCCGGTACCGCGCGCGCACACTTTTACTGGCATCCCTCCTGCCATTGGTTGGGCTTGGAGGAACCCAGTCGTGTCAACAGAACTTCATGAAGGCACCGTCGAACCCCGGTTGGGACGCAGCGTCTCGATCGATCAGGCCGCGACGCTTCTGAACGTATCGCGCCGCACCATCTACAACCGGATCCGCGACGGCCGGCTCCACACGATCCGCACGCTAGGCGGGTCCCAGCGCGTGCTGGTGGAGTCACTCATCGAGCTCGGCTTCCGGCCGCAGGCGTTTACTGCCTCCGCGTCGCAGGCCTCGTTAACTCAGCGCCCGCTCGGTCGTTAATCGCCGCAACCGGCAACGAACACAAAGGACGACTCATGGTGATCTTCAGGCACTCCGCAACCTCCCCCCAGGACAGGATGCTGTGCGCCACGCGGCTGCTGCTTTTCGCAGCCGCATTCGTGATCGCCGCCGCCATTCCGGCCGGCGCTCAATCCCGTCGGGCGCGCGTTTCCGACGACCTCAAACGACACCTTGATTCCGGCGACGCGACGGCCACCGCGGTCATCGTCGCCGGAAACTCGGCTCAGGTAGACGCGATCGCCGCGCGTCACGGGCTCCGAGTGCGGCGGCGCCTGTCGAGCGGCGCAGTGCTCGAAGTTCCCGCGGGGCGCCTCGCCGAAGTGGCGGGCGACAACGACATTCCGCAGCTCTCCGGCGATCACATCATTCGCGGGCAGATGGCTGTAACCGACGTCTCGATTGGCGCCGACCAGGCGTGGTCGGGTGATTTCGGTCCGATGCGCAGCGGCGTCACCGGCCAAGGCATCGGGATCGCCGTGCTCGACTCGGGCGTGACGATGGTCCCAGGGCTGGGCGGGCAGGTGACAGCGCGTGTCGACATGATCGATGCGCGCGGTAACGGCCGCGACGAGTGGGGTCACGGGACGCACGTCGCGGGGATCATCGCGGCGGCCGGCTCGCTGGCGCGCAACGAGACGCGCGGCGTCGCGCCTGGTGCGTCCATCGTCAGCGTGAAAGTGCTGGGAGCGGACGGTTCCGGGCACGTCAGCGACCTGCTCGAAGGGATCGACTGGGTGATCGCGAACCGGCAGCGGTATCAGATCAAGGTGATCAACCTGTCACTGGGCGCGGCGGTCGAGCAGGGGTGGCGCGACGACCCCGTGTGCCAGGCGATTGAGCGCGCATGGCGGGTGAATGTGGTGACCGTGGCGGCGGCCGGCAACCTGGGGAAGACGGCCGACGGCAAAGAGATTCTTGGCGGCGTGACGTCGCCGGGCAATTGTCCCTACGCGATCACGGCGGGGGCGGTGAATACCAAGGGGACGGCGTTCCGGTCCGACGATGTGATCGCGACGTACAGCTCGCGGGGGCTGACGCGGTTCGACCATCTGATCAAGCCGGATCTGCTGGCGCCGGGGAACCGGATTCGGAGCCTGCTGGCGCCGGGCGGGCTCATCGCGAAGGAGCATCCGGAGCTGGTGACGGGTGCGGGGAACGACGCCACGCTGGAGCTGTCGGGGACGAGCATGTCGTCGGCGGTAGTGGCGGGCGCCGCAGCGCTTCTGCTGGAGGCGCGGCCAACGGCGAACGCTGAGACCATCCGGGCGCTCCTGCAGCTTGGGTCGGAACGACTCCCAGGTCTGGGATTGATTCAACAGGGCGCAGGCAGTCTGAACGTGCTCGCGTCATTGAAAGGTCCACAAGGCGAAGACGCCGGTACAACGTCAATCGCCGGCGAACAGATCGCGACTGGCCGGCTCAGCTTCGCTCAAACGTCGGTCGGCGGCGCCCACATCGTCTGGGGCGACACGCTGGTCTGGGGCGACACGCTGGTCTGGGGCGACACCCTGGTCTGGGGCGACACCCTGGTCTGGGGCGACACCCTGGTCTGGGGCGACACCCTGGTTTGGGGCGACACGCTGGTCTGGGGTGACACGCTGGTCTGGGGTGACACGCTGATCTGGGGCGACACCCTGGTCTGGGGCGACACCCTGGTCTGGGGCGACACGCTGGTCTGGGGTGACACCCTGGTCTGGGGCGACTAACTAGAAATAAGGAGACATCATGCGCGCACTAATTATTTGGGGCGAATAAGCCGATAAGCGACCTGGGATTTCCGTCTTCAGATGTCGCACCAGGAAAAGCAAGCTACACGGCCAAACACAGCGTATCTCGCTGTGGTCACTGTGTCTGGCCTTCTCATCATCGCTAAGTCCCTTAGCGATACCATCGTCGCGCCTCCAGGCGTGGAATGGTTCACGTTGGCAGCACTCACGCTGTTGACTGGCTCCTTCACCGTCAAAGTTCCTTCTCTTTCGGCGCGATTTTCCGTATCCGAGACGTTTGTTTTTGCTTCGGCGCTGCTGTTCGGTCCCTCCGCTGGAACGTTGACAGTCGTCCTCGATGCCCTCGTCATTTCATTCTGGTTGAGTAAATCAACCCAATCGCTCTCGCGAATTCTTTTCAATGTAGCGGCTCCGTCGATTGCGTTTTGGACGGCCGCGACGATGTTCTTCGCTCTCGCACACGTAGCGCCTGGCGACGTTCACCGACACGACCTCGGCGAGCTCGTGGTGCCTCTGTTCGTATTTGCGCTTTTCTACTTCTTGACAAACACCTGGCTGGTGGCTGGCGCTGTGGCAGGCGAAAAACATTTGTCCGCCGCCAGGATTTGGTTTAGTCACTTCGCCGGGTTCGGAATCAACTATTTCGTTGGAAGTTCGGTGGCGATTCTGCTCGTCAGCTACGCCGCGCGGATTGACTTCACGGTTCTCAGTATCATCGTGCCGCTGCTCGTAATCTCATACGCAACATTCCGGTCATCGATGGGGCGGCTCGAGGATGCGAACCGACACGTCACGCAACTGAATCAGATGTACCTCTCAACGGTCGAAGCTCTCGCAATGGCGGTTGATGCAAAGGATCAAATCACGCATGGTCACATTCGAAGAGTTCAAATCTACGCGCTAGAACTCGCGAAACGACTTGGAGTCAACGAAGAGCGACAGCTGAGGGCCATCGAAGCTGCGGCGCTGCTTCATGACATGGGGAAACTCGCAATCCCAGAGCATATTCTTAACAAACCAGGCAAACTGACAACCGCGGAATTCGACAAGATGAAACGCCACGCCGAGATTGGCGCAGATCTCCTGTCTTCAGTTAAGTTTCCTTATCCTGTCGTTCCGATCGTCAGACATCATCACGAGCAATGGAATGGCGAAGGGTACCCGGCCGGAATTTCGGCAACAGACATACCCATCGGAGCGCGCATCCTTTCGGTTGTCGACTGTTTCGATGCGCTCACTTCTGATCGGCCGTATCGTCCACGATTGACGTGCGAAGAAGCGTTCAAGATCCTGAGGGAAAGGCGCGGCACGTTCTACGATCCCCTGGTGATCGATACATTCATTGCGTCTTACGCTGAGATCGCGCCAGCTGCACACGAAGCCGAACAAGAAGTTCTCGCAAACGAGGGTGCGGCAGCTATCGCGAGCGCAGACCAACCGAGCGTGACAACGCTCAAACACATCAGAGCAAGTGCTGCGGAAAACGCCTTGCTGATAACGCATCGCGAAAAGGTCTTGAGCGCGGGTTCGATCGACGAAGCTTTCGGCTCCGCGGCTCAGTGTCTCCGACAGCTGACGCCCACGGTTGTGTGCGCGCTGTACATGTACGACTCATCGACGGATTCGCTGACGTGTAGAAGAGCTATCGGAGACACGAACCACCTTCTTTCGGGGTTTACGATTCGCATGGGCGAGCGCGTTACGGGGTGGTCAGGAGCCACTCGACGAGCGTCAATCAATTCACATGCGTCACTCGATTTGGCCAATGTATCTGAGTATTTCGATCCGCCGCTGCTCAGCGTTCTATGCACGCCGCTCCTCCACGAGAACGAGCTCGTTGGAGTTTTGACCGCGTACTCGAATAAACAGGACGCATTCAGAGACGCTCATGCTTATGCTCTTGAACAGATCGGCTCGGCGCTGGTGGACAAACTTAGGACCGTATCTGATATAGATACGACTCGGAATTTGGTATTCCGCGCTCGCAACCGATAAATGTTGCCGGCCCGATACGGCAGCATCTCTAACCGGGATGAGCCGTATGACTTACGAAGATTCGTTGAAGCTGTTCCGGAAAGGCCATTTCCGTGAACTCATAGACGGTTTCAAGAGCACAGGCACTGCGACGCGACACGCAGAACCTAAGCTGCGTATCTTGTTCGCCTATGTGCTCGCCCTCACAGACGAAACGTCTCTTGCCGCTACCCTTTCGAACGTTGATCACTCAACACTAGCGCCGAGCGTTCGGTCGCAAGCAGAAACGACCATCGGCCTGATCAATTGGCGAATGGGAGACCTCGACTCGACATGGCACCATCTTCAATCCGGCCTCAGATGGGCGCGAGAATCAGGAGATGCCGAGCGAATAGCCTGGGCTCACCTTCATCTTTTTCGATTCGCCATTGAAGCGCAGCCGCTCGATGTTCTGATGGGGCTGTTGCGCGACGTGCGCGCGGCAGTTGTCCGGGCGGCTATCCCTTATTTGACAGCCTACCTGCATATCTGTGTTTCCGCCCTTGAGGGCCAACGCGGTCATCTTGACGAGGCTTGGCGTCACTGCGACATTGCCGAGTCGTTGCTGGAGCTCGAACCAAACGCCTGGGTACTGGGAGCTTCTTTGGTGAACAGAGGCTGTATCGCTTGCTTGCGGTGTGATTTCAAGGAAGCGACGGAATACAACCGTGCAGCGGTCGAGCTCACGCGCGTCAATGGCAGCATGCGAAATCGAGCGGCCGCCGACATAACCTCCGGACACATCCAAATGCTCTCGGGCGAGTTCGAAAAGGCACAACGCACTCTAAACGCGGCTCTCAAGGATCCTTATGTTAGAGGTCTTCGAACCATCGGTGCGGCCGACAGTCTCGCGAGGGTCTACTTAGCCCTCGGAGAGTTCGACAAATGTGACTCGACGCTTGCTTTGGTGAATTTCTCCGACAAACAAGACGACACGACGACGAACTCTGTGTACGCGAGACGGTGGGCTGCGCTGACGCGTGCGAAGTTGCTAATACGACGCGGTCATCTCGACGAAGCATTGAGTTGGCTTTACGACCTCGAAACACAATCGAGTCAGCTGGGCGATGGTCCATTCACTGCTGCAGTGCATCTCCTAATCGCCCAGACCCTAGCGCGAGCCGGGCGAACGGCCGAATGCGCAGATCGAATACTCAGAGCTGATATTGCCGGCATTACTCGAAGCCGGGACCTTCAAGGGCAGTTCTATCATTCGGTGGGCAATATCGTCGCGGGCGACTCGACCCAAGTTGGGCGGCAGTTGAAGGACCGAGCGAAGCGCATTTGGTCGACGCAAGGCATCGTCGCTGTCCGCTCGGAGATGGGCGATCCATCAACCACGCTTCCCCGCAATCGAGTGGATCGTCCAACCGCCAAGGACCGCACTCAATCTGTCGTCAATTCCTTAGGCTCGATATTCGACATCGCGTACAGCCCCACACTAGTGGGAAACGAACTACTGAATGCTCTTGATGCACTCGGTTTGTCAGCGAAGGCAAGAATCGTCGAAACGAGTCATGCTGATCGTGAACAGCCAGCCGACTCTTCAAGCCATGTCCTCTCACTTGGGCGCGGTCGTCAAGGTAAGACCGTCGCCCTAATCTGCGATTTTCCACGGGACCCTCTAAATGCGCTCGTGCTTTCGGACATATTTCGCATTGGCCGTGCGGCGCTGGCGCTCGAGAAAGCCAAACAGGAAGAGCGCAACCGCTCTGCGCTCTGGCCGGCCACCCCGATCGAGGAGCAAGCGGGCGCGTTGTTTATCGCGGAGGACATGCAGACGCTGTTGACCACCGCGCGGCGCGTCGCCGCGGCAAATATTCCCGTGCTCATCACAGGTGAAACGGGAACCGGCAAGGAAGTGATCGCGCGCCTGATCCACACCTATTCCCCTCGCGCGTCGAAGACGTTCCTGCCCTTCAATTGCAGCGCAACGCCGCGCGAAATGCTCGACGCGCAACTCTTCGGGCACCGCAAAGGCGCCTTCACCGGCGCGACGGAGCACTTCGCCGGTGTCATCCGCGCCGCCGCGGGCGGCACGCTGTTTCTTGACGAAATCGGCGAGAGCACCCTCGATATTCAACCCAAGCTCCTCCGCTTTCTCGAATCCGGCGAAGTACACCCGATCGGCGACACGCACCCGCAACGCGTGGATGTGCGCGTGCTTGCGGCGACCAACGCCGACGTCGACACGCTCGTGTCGCAGGGCCGCTTCCGTGAGGACCTGTTCTATCGCCTCAACATCGTGCGGCTCCACATCCCGCCGCTGCGCGATCGTCGTGTCGAGATCCCGTCGTTCGCGAACCACTATCTGCAGAAGTACGCGAAGGAGAGCGCCAAGGGCGAACTGCGCCTCTCCGAAGAAACGATGGAATACCTGGTCTTGTACCGGTGGCCGGGGAACGTGCGCCAGATCGCGAACGAGATGCGTCGGCTGGCTGCCCTGGCGGAGCCCGGTGCCGTGCTGATGCCGGAGCATCTGTCATCGGACATCGCCGCCTCGCGCAGGACCGTCCCGCCGTCGCAACGCATCCTCGACGACAACGAGATCGTCGTTCGCACCGATCAGCCGATGACGGCTGCTGTGCAGCATCTCGAACGCACAATGGTGCAGTCCGCGATGTCGAAGACCAGCAGCGTCGATGAGGCCGCGAAGTTGCTCGGCCTGTCGCGCAAGGGCCTTTATCTCAAGCGGCTGCGCTTCGGCATGGAGATCGATCGCCCGCGCGGCGAGGTGGAGGTGGCGTAAGGTTACCGAGGTTCAGCCGATGACGGCACGCGGCGCGGGTTGACGATCGTCGAACCTCCGCTCGTATCGGCGATGCATGAGCGGCGACGACCGCAGGAAATCGGCGGTCGAACGGCACCCGCCACGACACTCGTGACCGATGAGAATGTCGCGATCGTAATGCCCAACTCTCAGTTCATTTCCGAACGGGTGACGAACTGGAGCCGCCCCGGCCGGCTGACGGCCACTCTCGTGCCGTTCGCTGGCGTGACCGTCGCTCCATGGCACTACGTCGTGAGGCCAGGCGTGGAGACCGGGCAGGCGCCGAAAGAGTGACCTTCATTGCGATGCCCTGTCATTTGTAGGACAAGACCTTACAGACTGACAGCAGTGTGCTGAATCGAACAGCGCCTCCCCTCACGAAGCGGTTAGTCTGCCGCTCCCATGGTCGATATGAACGACGACGAAAAATCAGCTCGGATCCGTGAGCTGACAAACCAGTTGAGAGCGCTTCTTGCCGAGGCCGGCGACGACGTCCGCGCAAGATTCTGGAAAAGTCGACAGGCGGATAAGACGCTGGACCTCCTGCGCTGCTTCCGTCCATCGGACGACAGCGGCACGTCGCGCTAGTGTGGTTTCATCGAAACCGCTCGAGTTCGAACCCGGGTCCCGCGCGGCAACGTCGCTCCGCCGCTCGGGATGCTGCACGTGCACGACGGGCGTCCCGACGGAAGTTCTTGAGTGCTGCGGCTACTCCACCGGGTTCGCGGTCCTGGGGTTAAGGCAAGTGCTGCGGCGAAAAACAGCCGATGCCACGTCGCTCGCGCACGACGTCCGAGCTAGCGCACGAGGTCCAGCCCGATCGTCGTCTCGGTGAGGCTCAGCGACAGCCCGTCGATCGGGATCTTCAAGGACACCGGAATATCCAGCGACGACACCACGGCGCCGGTATCGCGACGCTTCAGGTCGAGCCTGACGCCGTCGCCGTTCACCTGGATGCCGCCGTTGACGATCGTGGTCCGCAGCTGGCCCGTCACCTCGGGCCGATATCGCGCGAACACGTCCTGAATCAGCGTGGCCACGAAGTTTTGGACCACGGCCGATTGCTCGTCGACGATCTCCTTCACCAATTGACTGGCGAAGGCGGATATTCTTGGTCCGTAGTCCGAGACGGCCTGTTGCTCGATCGCATTTACCAGCCCGCCGATACGCGGCGTCACCGTCGCGTTGATATCTTTCCCAATGGCGTCGATGAATGTGTTCACGTCAGACATGACCCGTTACCTCCTCACGCACGATGCAGCGTCCCGCCGTGGCCCTCATGGAATGTTCGGCAGGTGGATCACGATTTCGCCAATCTTGACGCGGGCGACGACAGGGATGTTGATCTTGAGGAGATCCTTGCTCTTGTGCTGGTCCCGCAGGACAGGCTGGAGTGCACCGCTGATATTGACGCCGCCGTCGACCAGTTGAATGGCCAGCGCGCCGGTCAGGCGTAACCCATTGCGTTCGACAAGGTTCTCAAAGAAGTCATCAACGATCGACATCGGCAAATCCTCCTCAGTCCGTCAGGGGAAACAATCGTGGAAGCTTGAGCAAGGCCTCGTTGAAGAAGAAGACGGTCAGCACATAAAACCCCCGCTGATGGGCGCCGTCGATCATCGTGAGGACGAGGCGATTCACGGCCTGCCGCGCCGTCGCCAATTGATCGTCGTTGGTCACCAGCGGAATCCGTGCCTGCAACAGGGTCAGCAGCGCATCTCTCACGGGGTCGAGCGTGAAATCGCGGGTCTTCGCGGCGGCAGCGGCCGTGTCCCAGAGCGCATTGACACGTGCGCGCGCGGCCGGCGGCAGGACTTCCAATCCTTTCGCGCCGATCTCCGTCGCGACCTGTTCGTCCGCCTCGGTCTCCACCGAACAGGTGCTCGGCGGATTGATGCATCCGTCCTCCGGCGAAACGGTGTAGTGACACCGATCGATGGCGCTGATGAGCCGAACCTTCAATGGCAACTTGTGATCCTGCATGGGCGGGGCGGCCGGATTCGGCTTCAGGATCGAGATGTCCTCGTCGGCGATCGGCAGGCCGGCTGACTTCGCCTTGTTCATCATCCACTTCAGCGTGATGTCGTTCAGCCCGCTGTTCCCGTCGCCTCCGCCCACGTCCGAATGGACGCCGCGAAACCACACTTCGACGGCGCCTGGCAGTCGCGTGGGGAGGAACGACGGGCGGCGCTCGTCGAGCGCCATGGCGTGAAAGCAGTACTGAAGGCTGCTCTTGGGCAGCGACAGATGATGGCCGATGTTGAGCAGGTCGTCCCCGAGATTGGCCAGTCCGAAAGCCGCCACGACATCCCACACGCCGAGAAACCGGATCCGTGGGCTCGCCTCGACCACCGAGTCGCTGCCGGGCCGGCGGATCCCGCGACCCATCACGCAATGACAGAAATCGAGCGTGGTGGCGGCACCGCGGCTGAATCCGACGATGTCGATGGTCGTGTCGCCCGCCGCCCAGTTTTGACAAAGCTGATCGTAGGCTTCGTTGATGCGTGGCAGCTCGCCGAGTCCGAACACCCCGCCCAACGCCTTGCCCACAACACCGAACCGCGTGCCCACGCCGGCCAAGTAGAAGTCCTTCGTGCCGGAGTGCTTGCGATAGGTCTGGAAGAATCGTACGACGTTGGTGTCCTTCGGATCCGGATCGTCACCGTCCTTCGCAGCGTTCCACGTACCGTCGAATGCGTACAGCGCCATGTCCCTGCTCCTCAACGTTTCCAGCGAGGTCAGGCCTTGCCCGGCCTCGAACGAACGACGGGTAGAAGGCCGCCAGTTGCAATACCACGTGTTTCCAACCACATGTGCATTCGGCGGTGGCTGCCCATGGGCCTTGCGCCATGGAAATCGCAGCAAAGAGTCATCGACAGCGGACGGCATGTTTGCCGGCACCAACCGCTCAGTCGATTCTCCAAACGTGGCGGAGTCTACCAGGAACCCCGCCACCCGTACTTTCGCACTCGTCCGAAAACACCGAGCGCGTTTTCATCTACGTCAGAAATCCCCGTAAGGGGATGCAACGGCGAGGCGAAGGTCCCGCCAAGCCTGGGTGTTTCGCCTCCAGGGCCCGATAAGAAAAAATTCCGGCTACTAGGGCACTCAGTCTGTCTGCGATCACGATGATCCCGCCGCTGATCGAGTGCCCGTAGACGCATCGCCATCTACGTCACCCTTGCGAGCGTGAAGACGAGGTGGCCGGCGACCGCGGCGCGTACGAAGGGAAGAGCCGCTCGTATGCCCTACGTAATTGGTGCAATTCACGCTGCGCGCGGGACCGTCTCACGCGCTGAACGCGGCATGGTACTTGATCGTGCCGGACGCACCGCGCAGAAAACCGGCCTGCAGCTCCACAGCCATGAACACGTCTTCTGGTACGTCGTATTCGGACCTCATGCCAAAGCGGGCGGACGGCGAGAATCCGAAGCGCGGGTAGTAGGCCGGATGGCCCAGGACCACGACCGCGCCGAAACCAAGCCGGTTGCACTGTTCAAGGCCGGCGCGCACGAGCGCGGACCCGATGCCTTTGCGCTGACGATCCGGGAAAACCGCCATAGGGGCGAGGCCCATGATGCGCAGCGCGGGATGGCCCGAAAGTGAGACGGGCGAAAACATGATGTGGCCGACGATTGCACTGTCATCATCGGCGACGAGTGAGACGAGCGGCTCCGCCTGTTCGCGCAGAGCGTCGACGAGATTGGCTTCGAGCGCAGTCTCGAATGCCGATACGTTCACCGCACGTACACCGGCCCGGTCTTCCTGTTCTTCAGCTCGAATCAGCATGGACAGCGCCAACGCGAAATCGTTTCACGACGACCCGAACATGGTTCTGGTGCGGTTGCCTCCTCCTGCCGAAGGCGTCCCGGGGGAGTGATGTGCCTACGTTGGACTCCGATGCGCACGAAAAGTTCGGCGGGACGTCCTGTGCTATTGAATTCGTATACCGCCAGAGCCGGTGACAAGCTGAACCCGGGCGCCTCCGCCTCGCACGCGTCCCTGCAAGCGTCGCCGTGACGTCGCGCCACCTCCGCTCACCGGTTGCGTGCTCTCGACACCGCCCGAGCCCGACCGGGCATCGAGATCGAATGGAGTCTCGCCGACGACACGCATGTTGATGCCGCCGGATCCGGTTTGCAGATCCCACGCATCCAACGGCTGCCCCTCGATGCGAATCCCTCCACTACCGGTGCGAGCCCGGACCAGGCTTCGCACGCCTGCGATCGCAATCGTGCCGGAACCGGTGCGTGCCTCGAGTCTTCCGCCGGCGTCTTCGATGTCGATGGAGCCGGAACCCGTGGCGGCCTGAACATCACCCTTGACCTGTCCAACTCGAACGCTGCCAGAGCCGGTGCTCACATCCACAGGACCCCGAAGATGGCTGATCGTTTGACGGCCAGAGCCGACTCGCGAGCGCACGCGGGTGTCTTCCGGGACGGTCACCTCGTAACTGATGCTGATATTGCGGTACAGATCGTTGTCCCGCACCTGCCCGATCCGGATGGTGTTGCCGCTTTGTTCGATCGGCGGCGCCGCTTCGATCCGCCTCACACGGTCCTCGGGGTCGCTGGTGAACCACATGCTGGCGCGGATGCGGGCGACGACATGAACGGCATCCACCGCGCCGGTGTCGATGTGCACGCTGCCCGATCCGGAGCGTATGTCGAGATCGACGGGTCCGTTGACCACGAGCGTCCTGTCGAATGCGCCCTCGACCGGCGGACGCGCATCGACGTCACAACCGGACAAGAGAACGGCAAAAACCCCGCAGGACACCACGCCTGCAAGACGTCGCGCGACTTTCATTGGCGTCACCTCGCTCGATATAACGGCGACACGGGTCACCGGGTTAACACGCGTCTATACGGTCGCGTCGTTGAGGAGGTTTCACCGCACCGCGCGATCGGCGAGCGCAAAGAGGCTGCCGAAGTCGTATGCGAACCCCCCTGCCCGCGCCAGGTCGGTTTCTCGATCAGTTCAGTCCGGTTGGAATACGTGACGGAGACAGGCACTCTGATGTTGCTCCCCACAGGCGCGAGCGTCAGCTTTGCCTGGAACAACCCGAAGCTGCCTTTCTGAGCGAAGACGGTTTTCGCCCCCGCGGGGAGTCCGACGAAACTGACGCCCGGGATCGGATTCAGCGGATCGACCTGCAGCAGCGCCGGCGAATCCTGGTACTGGTAGTAGACGGCGAGGCTGAACACCGCCGGGCCCAGGATCGACGCCTTGTCCAGCCCGTGGTCGAGCTGCAGCGCAACCTGCGCGTCACGATACCGCCTGGCGCCTGCCGGCGCATCGGCAGGAAGCGTGTCCTAGACCGTCGCGCCGCCGTTGCCCACCAGCTTCGTGCGCGGCGTCAGCGGCCAGTCGACTATCTGCTGCCGTAATCCGCCTTGGCGATCAGGACTGTTCCGATGTGATCCTTGATGAGCAGCGTGATCTCCTGGCCCTTCGGTCCTTCAAAGAGGGAGGAATCCGGAACGGCTTTCAGGCTGCACGGCATGGCCCGATATGTTACGCGCGGATCATCGCCATCCGAGGCGGATGACATCGAAATCGCCGGCGGTGAGGCTGATGAATGCGGGATTCAGCTCCGAATTGTTCCAGCGCAGGTCCATCGTGCCGGTGACATACATGTCGCCGCCGTTGTCGGCAACGATCAGCCCGTAGGTCTGCATGGCCCGAAACATATTCTGAATGTACGGCGGATATCGCGACAGATCCTTCGACGCCTTCAGCCGCAGCCGCGCGCCCATCGGCAGGGCGCCCGCCGTACTGCCCGCGCGGTGCGAGGCCGGCCAGACGTAGTTGTTCGTCCGACGGACGGTTGCGCGGAGCGCGTGCCGGATTGGACCGCGCATTGCTTCCTCGTAGCGAACCAGCCCTGGCAGGATTGCGAGACCCGCGGCGTCCGCAGACGTCCATCCCTCCGGCCGCCGGGCATTGGACGACAGGTCGAAGACCGCCCCCGATCCAGCTTCCCACCGCTGACGCGAGGCGTTCCAGCCCGCCGCGAACAGCTCGTACAACGCCCACTTGTCGCGATCGACGATCAGCAGGTGGCGATCGCCATCCGACCCGCCGCCGGGCACACTGCCTTCGATGAAGTTCGGCTGCGTCTTCGCCGCCTCTGGAATCGGATAGCCTGCCTCTCCGCGGAAGCCCGCATCGCTCTCGTCGCCGTAATCGACAAAGGCAACTGGCGTGCGCGGCTCGGTGCCGCCGACGCCGACGAACGGGATCCCGTAGGGAGGCGGTCCGAAGTCGGGGTGCGCGGCGCTTGTCCGTCCGATGAAGTCGATGTACGCGCTCGACTGAGCATCGACCGGCGCGTTCGTGATCTCCTGGTTCCACCAGTTGTCGGACGGAAAGAGCTGGCGCCCGCCGAAATCGTCGTTCAACCGCACGGCACCCTCGCCGGGATTCGGGATTGGGGATCCGGGATTCGGAGATGGAGACGGTGGTGAGGGCGTCACGCCGGGCACCACAGAAGGGGCCGGCTCCATCGGACTGCCGCCACAGGCCACGAGCAGCGCACAGCCGATGAAGAGCTTTCGCATTTCGGGCAGCTTCCGCAAGAAATACACCACCTTCAAGACCGGGATTCGGGACTCGGGGTTGGGATTCGG
>Ga0070698_100003027_pt1 | contig 18526 bp, 14 predicted proteins | sample KBSK1502metaG_FD_65477 | JGI IMG/M metagenome (GOLD analysis project Ga0070698, IMG submission 65477) | Corn, switchgrass and miscanthus rhizosphere microbial communities from Kellogg Biological Station, Michigan, USA - KBS K1-50-2 metaG | ecosystem: Host-associated > Plants > Roots >...
TCCGGGACGTTGATCTCGGCCCAGCCCGTCGGGCCAAAGCCCTTGCGCGCGACGATCGCGTAAGTGTCGTAGAAGAGCGCAGTGGCGAAGTCGACAAACATTCCGCGCTGCGCAGTCGGACTGAGGTAGCACAAATCAACCTTGCCGGTGTGCACGTCCACCAAGAGGTCAGCCCAATTCGACTCGACGACAGTGATCTCGACCCCGAGCTCTTCTGCCAAGTTGCGCGCCATGGTCAGGCAAATGCCGCCCCACCGGCCGCTTGCCGGATCCCGGTAGGAGTAGGGTTCCTCGGCGATCAGGCCGGCAACCCGCAATTTTTTCGTCCGCAGGATACGCGCCAGATTTGGCTCATTGGGCGGTGGAGGAGGCGCAGCTCGATCCGAGCCGCGCCGGCGCACTGCCGCTGCGGCGGCCACCCCCCCAGCGAATTCCCGGCGGCTCAACATCACGTACCCGGCCTCAGACTACTCGGTGCAGCAGCGCTTCACCGGTGCGAAGGCGCCGGCAGTTCTCGGCAATGACCAGCAGACTGCGCTCGAGCGTTTCCGTCGTAAGCCAGGCGAGATGCGGTGTCACGACGACGTTTGGCAGCCGCAGCAACGGGTCGTCGGCACCAACCGGCTCTCGCGAAAACACGTCGAGGCCCGCGCCACGGAGCTGCCCACTCGTCAAGGCGTCGCGCAAAGCGGTCTCGTCCACGAGAGGTCCGCGCGCGGTATTGATCAGGACGCTGCCGCGCTTCATCGCCGCCAAAGCTGCCGCGCCGATCATTCCCGTCGTTTCCGGGGTCAGCGGCAAATGCAGGGACAGCACGTCGGCGCGCGGCAAGATTTCGCGGAACGGCAGGAATGGGATCGGCGCATCGGGCACGGCACGGCGGCTCGTGTAGAGAACCTCGGCGCCAATCGCCTGCAGCATCGGCACGAGACGCCGGGCGACGGCGCCAAAGCCGATCAGGCCGACGGTGCGGCCAGCGAGCTCACCGAGATCATCGGGCAGTTCACGCTCGAACTCCCAGCCCTTCCCGGCACGGGCGAGATCATCCAGCTGAGCCAGCTGACGCAGCGTCGCCAAGATCAGCAGCAAGGTCATCTCCGCCACCGCCTGGGTGTTTGTCCCAGGCATATTGCAGACCGCAATGCCACGACGGCGGGCGGCCTCCAGATCGATCGTGTTGACACCGATCCCGATCTTCTGGATCAGTCGCAGACGAGGCGCGCCCTGGATCACGGCAGCGGTCACCGGTTCCAGCACGTGCAGCAAGATTTCGGCGTCGCCCATCTCCCGCAGAAATGTCTTCTTATCGCTTTCGTCGACAATGACAGTCGGGAAACCGAGCACAGCAACTCGCCGCCGCAGGCCCGGACTGGCGCGATATTGCAATACCGCCTTCATCCTCGCCGCCACCCGGCGAAGGGCGCCGCCGGCCCGAAAGCGGCTTCGATCCGCAGCCCCTCATTCCACTTCGCCATCCGCTCGGAGCGCGCGAAGGAGCCGACTTTGAGCTGGCCTGTGTTCCACCCGACCGCGAGGTGCACGATCGTCACGTCCTCGGTTTCACCGGAACGGGCGGAGACGACCGTTCGCCAGCCCGCGGCCCGGGCCGCCGCGAGTGCCGCCTTTGTTTCAGTGACGGTGCCGGCTTGGTTCGGCTTCAACAAAACCGCATTGCAGGCGCCCCGAGAGGCCGCCGCAGCCACCCGCTGCGCCGAAGTCACGAGATAATCGTCGCCAATGATCTGAATACGCCTGCCGAGCTTGGCGGTGAACGCAACCATCCCGGCATCGTCATCCTCGGCGACCGGGTCCTCGATGGACACGATCGGGTAGCGGCGGCACCAGTCGCTAAGAAGCCCGACCAGTCCTTCGGTTTCGAGCTCGGCCCCATCCGCGGCAAGGCGGTAGCGGCCACGGCTATAAAATTGCGAGGCAGCGACATCGATCGCGATACCAACTTCCTCGCCGGGGACGAGCCCGGCGCGCTCGATCGCCGCGACGAGCGTGTCGAGCGCCTCAGCGTTAGAGGCGAATTCCGGCCACCAGCCACCTTCATCGGCAACGCCACGCAAGTGGCCGCGATCCGCCATGATCTCGCCGCCCGCCCGGTAGACATGCGCGGCCATCGCAAGCGCCCGATCGAACGAGGCGGCGCCGATCGGGATGATCAGGAAATCCTGGATGTCGACGCGCCGGCCGGCATGGGCGCCACCGCCAAAAATCTGAATCATCGGCATCGGCAGACTCACCTGCCCACCTTCGGCTACCGCGCGCCACAGCGGCTCGCCCCTTGCCGCTGCCGCTGCATGCAATACCGCCATCGAGACCGCGATCATTGCATTGCCGCCGAGCCTGGCCTTGTTCGACGTGCCGTCCAGCTCGATGAGTCTGCGGTCGATCGCCGCCTGATCGGCAATCGGCATCGAGCGGAGCGCCGCGGCGATCTCACCGTTGATGCTTGCGACCGCACGATCGACGCCAAACCCGCCAAAGGCGGGGCCGTCATCCCGCAGCTCGACGGCCTCGTGCGTGCCGGTGGATGCGCCGGCCGGAGCGATCGCCCGCCCGCTCACTCCGGTGTCGAGAAAGATCTCGGCCTCGACCGTGGGCCGGCCGCGCGAGTCCCAGACTCGCCGGCCGACAATGCGTTCAATGCGAGGTTCGGCCATCGGTGCCCTCCGGCTCAATGATGTCTCGCTGCGCTGTCAATCACCTCGCCCCGCTTGCGGGGAGAGGTCGGAAGCCGCGCCCCGCGCGGGTTCCGGGTGAGGGGAAACTTCCGCGCTACCTGGTACGGTCCAGTCTCGCGTGGGCCCCTCACCCGGCCCCTCTCCCCGCCAGCGGGGCGAGGGAGCCAGACCGAGGCATCTCGAGATTGATTTCCCTCGCCCATGCGCCGCCAATCTCTGCTAGGCGATCCGGCGGGTCAGCCAGCAAGTATCGCGCAACCCGGCGCACCGGGTCCTTGTCCCGTTCCTCGGTCAGATACTCGACCGGCGATTTGCCGTCGATTCGCGCCAGAAAAAGACCGGGCAGCAGCCGGGCTGTCCTGCGGTCGATTGCCTCGCGCGGCTCCCAATCGACACCGCCGAGATAGATTTCGGCCAGACAGTCGAATGCGGTTAGCAACCGGACAGCAGCCAAAGGCACCCACAGGCATTTGAGGAGCAGGTGATTGAGGCAGAAGGCGAGATCAAAAGCGGGGTCGCCGAACCAGGCGCATTCGGCGTCGATGAAGACCGGGCCCTGCGGCCCGATCAGGATGTTTTTGGGGCTGACGTCGCCGTGGACGAGGGTCAGCTTGGTGTGCGCTGTCCTCTCTGCGAGGCTCTCCAGGGCGGCAGCGCGGTCGGGGTGTGCCCGGGCCGTCGCCAGCAGATAGGGTTCGAGCCGGATCGCGTGGAAGATAGCGTCGGTCGCAAAGTCGCTTGCAGCCGCGGGAGATCGCGCAAACCTGCTGTGAATACGGGCCAACCGCCTGCCGACTTCGCCAGCGGTGGCGAGGACCACATCACCGCGCTGTAACTTCGCCTTCCACCCCTCGAAGGACCGCGGCGGCAAATAGTCCATTGCGAACATCCCGGCTTCGGCGTCCTCGGCCAGAACAGCTGGGACGGCCTCCGGCATAAAAGCGGCGACGCCTCTGATCCAGGCTGCCTCCTTCGAGTTGCGTTCGATCGGCGCTTGCCAATCGGCGGCGACCCGCAGCCGGGGCAAGGCTCGCTTGACACAGAACGCCACAGAACCGGCACGCACCAGCCAGATGTCCGATGACACCCCGCCGGGGAGACGTTCGAAGCGGGCGCCCGTGCCGCGGGGCACCAGTCCCGAACGCGTCACGAAATCGACGAGGGCCGGATCGGGGTTATCCTCGTGCCGCCCGCTTTCTTCCGTCACGCCGGCTCCGGCATCCATCACCGTCGATCCTTTGCCCGAAAACGATCCAACCGCCAATCTACCCGTCATGCGCGCCCGACCAACAGACCTCCTTCAAAAGCCGCTGGCGAAGTTGCAGCGGGTCGAAAACAAGCCGGATCGGGCGCGTTTCTGGATCGGGCTCGGCCTTGGCGTTCTCGCGGTGATCTTATGCCTAGGCTGGCTGATGTTTCCGGTCGGCGAATGGGTGGTGGCGTTCCAAGGATCGCTGCTCGGCCTTGGAGCCACAGGCGTCGCGATTTTTGTCGGGCTGTTCATCGCCGCCACACTCGTCCTGGCGCCGGACTGGCCTTTGGCGATAGCCGCCGGAATGGTGTACGGGTTTTGGGCGGTTCCGCTGATTTTCGCGGCCGCGATCGTGGCTGCCTCTCTCGCCTTCCTGGTCGCGCGATATCTTTTACGGCGTCGGATTCGCGCCGTTCTCACAACCAGTCGCAAATTCGCGGCAGTCGATAATGCCGTCACCGAGGAAGGCTGGAAAATCATCGTCCTGCTGCGCCTCAGCCCGCTGGTGCCGTTCAATGTGCAAAACTACTTGTTCGGCATCACCGATATTCCGTTCCGGCACTACTTCGCCGCAACCTGCGCCGGGATCGTCCCCGGCACGATGCTGTTCGTCTATATCGGAGCGCTCGGCAACGCCTCTGCCGGGCCGGTCGAGTGGATGTTCTCGGGCGTCGGGCTGTTGGCGACCGTGCTCGCCGTCATCCTCGTGATGCGAAAGGCCAGGGCAAAGCTCGCCGAACGGGGGCTCGACAATCGGGTACTGTGACCGCGGGGACATTCCGCCCCCACCTTCGTTAGCTCAGCCGAGAAATCACGTTGTTCCCGATTTCACCGAGGGCGGCTGATGCCAGAGACCGAGACCGGTGTTCTACCGCGCGTCGCTATCATCGGTGCCGGCTTCGGCGGGATCGAAGCGGCGCGCAAGCTGGCGCGAGCACCCGTCGAGGTGACGGTAATCGACCGCCACAACTACCACCTCTTCCAGCCGCTTCTTTATCAGGTCGCGACCGCGGCCCTCTCGCCTGCAGATATCGCCGAGCCGAGCCGCGTCGTTTTGCGCCGCCAGAAGAACGCCACCGTCCTGCTCGACGACGTGACCGGGGTGGACATAGCAGGGCGCCGGATCGAGACCCGCTTTGGACCGGCCCAGAGCTACGACCATCTGGTTCTGGCGACGGGGTCGCAATACACCTATTACGGCCACAATAACTGGCCGCGACTGGCTCCGGGCCTCAAATCGATCGACGACGCCACGTTGATCCGCCGCCGCGTACTGCTCGCCTTCGAAGAGGCGGAGACTGTGACGGATCCAGCCATACGCCAGCGCCTGTTGACTTTTGTCCTGGTCGGCGCCGGGCCGACCGGCGTCGAGATGGCCGGCGCGCTCGCCGAGCTCGCGCACGCGACCTTGTCGCGCGACTTCCGTCACATCGACCCGCACACTGCCCACATTTTGCTCGTTGAGGCTGGGCCGCGCGTGCTGTCGGGCTTCCCCGAAAGGCTCGCCGCTTTCGCGCGGCGCTCTCTCGAAAAGATGGGGGTTGAAGTGCTGCTCGATACGCCGATCGAGGCGATCGACAGAGATGGCGTGCTGGCGAAAGGCAAGCGGATCGAAGCGGCTAATGTCATCTGGTGCGCTGGTGTCGAAGCCTCGCCAGTGGCGCGATGGCTCGATGCACCGGCGGCCAAGGGTGGCCGAGTCAAAGTCGCTCCCGACCTATCCGTCCCCGGCCACCCGGAGATCTTCGTCATCGGCGACGCCGCTTTTGTCACGGCGCCGAATGGCGAGCCGCTGCCTGGTCTCGCGCCGGTCGCCAAACAACAGGGCCAATATGTCGGAGAGCTGATCGCCCGCCGGGTGCGCGACGAGCCTGCGTCGCCACCCTTCCGTTACCGCGACGAGGGGGCGCTCGCCACGATCGGCCGCCACTCGGCAATCGCCGATCTCGGCTGGATCAGACTGACCGGCTGGGTAGCCTGGGTCCTCTGGGGCATCGTCCACATTTTCTTTCTGATCGGCTTCCGCAATCGAATGGCGGTCTTTCTGAACTGGATCTGGGCCTGGCTCACCTATGGCCGCGGCGCCCGGCTGATCACCGGCGACACGACGTCTCTGGCTTTATCAGCAAAACCGCCTCCACGCGCGATCGTCCAAGACTTCAGCAACAAAGGGGCACCTGACGGTCGCAAGGTTGACAGCGCATTGCAAGAGGAAGCGGACAGTCGCGTCGGATACTGACGCCGCAAATGATCGTTTCTGGCAGCACGCCGCAATGCCGAATTCGTTTTGCAATTGGCGAGCCGACGATCGTCGAGGGCACGCCGCCGGCCGATCTTTGGCCCGGTCGGCTACAGGCCGTGAGCGATGTCCTTGCCGACCGGTACGAGGCTCACTAAAATAAAAGATGCTGGGGTCGAGGCAGACACCCCATTAGACGGCTCGCCGTCCAAGCTCTGCGCCACTTCGCTTTACGCGAGGAGCGCGCACGCATGGGCGGACCAAAGCCACCTTCCACCTCTCCTCAGAATTTATACGGCGCTTCCGTTGCCGCAGGTGCCGGCCGGAGCTGGGTATCTGAAAAGTCCCATGCGCGAAAAGTAGCGCTCGCCGCTTTCCTTGTCGTGGCGCCCGGTCTTGCATTTGCGGCCGATGACGGCTGGCAGGCGCGCGTCGGCGAGGCGCTCGGAAAACCGGGCTCGGAGATGCCGGGCGGCATCTATCGCGTCGGGCTGCCGCGGACTGATCTGAAAGCCACGCTTGACGGCGTCGAGCTCAAACCAGGTTTTGCGCTTGGCGGCTGGCTGGCGTTCGAGAACAAGGGCAATCAGGGCATGGTGATGGGCGATCTCGTGCTGACGCAGGACGAGGTCACCCCGGTGATGACAAAGCTCGCCGCGGGCGGCATCGATGTGACGGCCCTGCACAATCACCTGCTGCGCAACCAGCCGTTCACAATGTACATGCATGTGCTCGGGCACGGCGATCCTGTGAAGCTCGCCGCGGCGCTGCACGCCGCGCTTGCGGAAAGCAAAACACCGCTTTCGGCGGCTCCTACTGCGGCTGCGGGGCCGCCGCCAATTGATTTCGACACGGCCACCATCGATCAGACGCTCAGCGCGAAGGGCACCAATAACGGCGGCGTCTACCAGTTCAGCATCCCTCGCGCGGAACCGATCAAAGACGGCGGGATAGATGTCCCGCCGCCAATGGGCTCGGCCAATGCGATTAATTTTCAGGCGACCGGCGGCGGCAAAGCGGCGATCACCGGCGATTTTGTGCTGATCGCCAAGGAGGTGAACCCGGTGCTGAAAGCACTGCGTGATCACGGGATCGAGGTCACGGCGATCCACAATCACATGCTCGACGACCAGCCGCATCTCTACTTCATGCATTTCTGGGCTCATGACGATGCCAGAAAGCTTGCCGAAGGGCTGAAGGCAGCACTTGCGCAGATCAATATAGCGAAGAGCTGAGCGTGTCGGGCCGGGCGATCTTGCTTGCCGCGTGCGTGACGTGGTCCGCCGGCGTGGCGGCACAGACGGCCGGTGCGCCTCTCGTGCTCGAGACGAAAATCCCGCTCGGTTCGGTGAGCGGCCGCATCGATCACCTCGGCATCGATACGAAGCGCCAGCGGCTGTTTGTTGCCGAGCTCGGCAACAACAGCTTGGGCGTAGTCGATCTGGTGGCGGGCAAAGTGCTGCGCAGGATTGCCGGTCTGAGCGAGCCGCAGGGCGTCGCCTATGTCCCGTCTGCCGACAGCGTTTATGTGGCGAATGCCGGTGACGGCTCGGTGCGGGTGCTGCGCGGCGATGATCTTGCACCGATCGGCCGCATCGAACTGGGCGACGATGCCGACAACGTGCGGGTGGACGTACAGCGCAATCGCGTGCTCGTGGGCTACGGCAAGGGCGCGCTTGGGATCGTCGATCCAGAAACTCGGACCAAGGCGGCCGATATCCGTCTCAAAGCGCATCCCGAGGGTTTTCAGATCGACGACGCCGGGACCCAGGTCTTTGTCAATGTGCCGGACGCGCGCGAGATCGAAGTCGTCGACCTTACGGCGGAGTCGGTGCGCTCGCTGCCGAGGCAGGGGGCGGGATCGAATTTTCCGATGGCGATCGACGCCGAAGCACACCGAGTGCTGGTCGTCTTTCGCAGCCCGCCGACCTTAACAGCGCTCGACAGCCGGGACGGCCATCTCGTGGCCAAGGTCGAGACCTGCGGCGATGCCGACGACGTGTTTGTCGATGCCAAACGCCGCCGCGTCTATGTGAGCTGCGGCGAAGGGGTGGTCGATGTGTTCGGAGAAGCAGAAGCCGGCTATCGGCGCCTTGCGCGCGTGCCGACGGTATCGGGAGCGCGCACCTCGCTCTTCGCGCCCGAGCTTGACCGACTATTTGTCGCGGTGCGGGCGAGATCGAATGAGCCGGCGGGAATTTGGGTGTTTCGGCCGGCCCCATGACGAGGGCCGGAGCGGCCGCCGTGCTCTCTGCCGCAGCTGCCCTTTTTTGCTCGCACGGCAGCGCGTGGGCCTATCGTCCCTTCGACGGCACGGATGCCGCCGTGGCGGAAATGGGCGAGATCGAAATCGAGCTTGGCCCGGTCGAGTATCTTCGCGAAGGAGCCGAACGCTCTCTGCTCGCTCCCGATGTCAGGATCAACTATGGCTTCACCCCGGGCTGGGAAGCATCACTCGAAGGTAAAGTCACTCATGGTCTGACCGCCGGCATCCCCGGGACGGGCCTGGTTGAAAGCGACGTCCTTTTCAAAGGCGTGCTGCGCGAGGGCAGCCTGCAGGAGAAGCCCGGGCCTAGTATCGCAACCGAATTCGGCATTCTATTGCCAGGGATCAATGACGAACACGGGACCGGAGCAGTTCTTAACGGTATTGCTTCACAGCGCTGGGACTGGGGAACGGTCCACCTCAATGCGCAAATTGCGGTCACCCGGGAGCAGCATGCCGATTTGTTTATCGACGTCATCGTCGAGGGCCCGCATGACTGGGTAATTCGGCCCGTCGCTGAAATCTTTCACGAGCGCAATATCGGCCAGTTTCAGACGCGCTCCGCTCTGGTTGGCGCGATCTGGCAGGTACAAGACAATATCGCCGTCGACTTCGGGCTGCGAGGAGCGCGCGTCAACGAAAACACAACGGGCGAGATCCGTGCCGGCGTGACCTTCGCCTTCGGCGTGACGAAGGGGCCGGATCTTTTATCAAACCTCGCCATGCATGGAGGCTGGGCGTGCGGAGCAGACCGATGACCGGCGACGAGTGGTGGCGGCCGCTGCCCCAGGGAGCTTCGGCGGACGCGTTGCTTGTCCTGGCAGCACGCGGAGTGCGGGCGTTTGGCGATGGTTATGTCGCGTTGCTGCTTCCGATCTACCTTGTCGAGCTTGGATTCAATGCGCTCGCAATTGGCGCGATCGTGACCAGCACCTTGATCGGCACAGCGCTACTGACACTCTGGGTCGGCTGGATCGCCAACCGGCATTCCCGACGCTTGCTGCTCCTCGCCGCTTCGATCCTGATGGCAGCAACCGGGGTGAGCTTTGCGGCGGTCACAAATTTCTGGCCGCTGCTTATCATCGCCTTTGTCGGCACGATGAATCCGACCTCGGGCGATGCGAGCGTCTTTGTACCGCTCGAGCAGACCGTGCTCACCCAGACGATCGCGGCGCGCCAGCGAACCGCGCTGTTCGCCCGCTACAGCGTCATCGGCTCCTGCGCGACGGCGCTCGGCGTGCTCACAGCTTCGCTTCCTGATTTTATGACCCTGTGGATCGGCTGCACTCGGTTAGCCGCGATGCAACTGATGTTCGGCCTTTATGCAGCGCTGGGGTTGGTGGCGTTTGCAATGTACCGGCCGCTTTCGCCGGCCGTCGAGATCGCCGACGACGCGCCTAAGGCGCCGCTGCAGCAGTCAAGAAAGCTCGTGTACGGCATGGCTGCGCTCTTTGGCATGGATTCGTTCGGGACCGGCTTTCTGGTGCAATCGCTGCTGGCGCTGTGGCTCTACCAGGCCTTCCAGCTTTCGGTAACGACGACGGCAGCAATCCTGTTCTGGAGTGGAATTTGTTCGGCCGTCTCCTATCTCGTCGCCGTCCCGATCGCCGAGCGCATTGGGCTCATCAGAACGATGGTATTCACCCACCTTCCATCGAATATTTTACTCGTTCTCGTGCCCTTTGCGCCCGATCTTGCGACGGCAATCGGCTTGCTGCTGGCGCGCAGCGCGCTGTCGCAGATGGACGTGCCCACGCGCGCCTCATACGTCATGGCCGTCGTCGCACCGGAAGAGCGGGCAGCAGCCGCGAGCATCACGGCGGTTCCGAAAACTTTCGCCTGGGCCGCGGGTTCCTTGATCTCCGGGTATTTACTGACGCTTTCGAGCTTTGGCTGGCCGCTGCTAATCGGCGGCGTCATCAAGGGCGTCTACGACATTCTGCTGCTGCTAAAGTTCCAGAAGGTGCGGCCGCCCGAGGAAGCCGGAACCGAGACTGCCGGCCGCCTAAAGCACACGGGTTGAGATCTCTTTATCTACTCGACCAACCGTATCATTGCTTGGCGTCAGGTATAGGCGAAGAGGGACGCGGCATGGGCGGTGCACGGTGCTCGCGCGGTGGATGTTGACGGATCTCTGACGATGAACATAGTAGTATATCTCCCCGCATGGCCGGGGTTCCTCCGGCCGCGCGGACGAAACTTCCAGCCCCGCTTGCCGGGGCTCTTTTTTCGCCGATAACCTGCGGCTGTGGCTGATCGGGAGCGACGCTCCCGTCGCCGACGACGGGAGCCCGGTCGGCAATGGCCGGGCTTTTTCTTTATACAGGCGTGATCGTGAATCCCGATGCGAATCGGGCGTAATCGTCCGGTATTCTCTTGATCATCAACCTCAGTATGCCGGGCGGCAGGTCTATCGAGATGGGCTCGCCATCCCCAAAGTCAGGGGGTATCGTAATTGTGCGCGCCCTTGTGCTGTCCACATCCAAAGGAGAGGTTCCCTGGACCAAGAATATCCCCGCCGGGACAAACATCTCGAATGAGACAACAAGATTGCCGGTGGCATTATCCACGGTGATAGACCCTTAGTAATTGACACCACCGCCGTCAGATCCCATAAGGATACCATCTTTTACGGTGAAGGCGCCAATTCCAACCCCCTATCTCTCCCGAGTAAACAAACCCCTATGTTCCGTCCATTATGTAAGCCTCATCAAAGAACCGCCCTCCCCTGCAGTTTTGGGGGATAGCACAGCCGTCCCAATCCCGGAACGAAAACCAGGGGCGCTTTAGTTTTGATAGACGGGGGACGGAGCAACGGCGACGATTGAGCGTGAGCGTAGGTGCCTAAAGGCGAATCGACCCGGCTCGACGCGACAGATGCCCCGCTTCGGGTCGTGGCTTTTTATGGGTGTCGATCGCGTCGTAACACCGCGAGGATCGCGGCGGGCGAGCGCATCTTAACCGAGTTCCATTTTGGGTAGCCACCGATGGCTGGCTTTTTCTCGTAATCAGCCCCTTGATCGCCCCAACAGGCGATGGGAATTTAGCCGTAGCAAGTCGAGGTCACACTGACGGGAAAACCTGGGGGTCCAGTGCAACCAAGACCACAATCTTCAAGGGTATCCCCCTATGCGTATTCATCCTGGCCTCAACTCTCATGAAATTGATGCGGCCGAGGCCTTAGCAAGAATTTCGCCGCTACTTGAGAGAATACGACCTGATCGCGTCGACGTAGTTATCGACTGCGTCGACGCTATCCGATTGAAAGGTAACGATCCTCGCGCCAGATGGCAGAATATACCGAACCGATGATCGAAGTTATCGAGCGGGCGGCCGCTAGATACGGCGCTCGCGGGCGGGGGCCGGCGGAACCAGCCGAGCCTTGAAAGAGATAGTCCCAGTCGGGGGCAGGCTCCCCATCCTTGATCTCAGTCGCAAGCACCCGGAGGATCGCTGATCGGGCGCTTTCCGGCGCCGGCGAGAGGAGCCCGGTCGGGAGGGCAGCTTCGCTTTAGGCGCCGGTTATCACCTACATTGCGTTTCGCGTTTTCGGTCTTCCACCGTCGGCTCTGGCGTCGCTCGCAGCAACAGCTCTCTCATCTGAGCTCGCTGCTCAGATGTCAATCGCGATACGTCAATCGTAGACTTGGCACTTCGGGGTTGGTCGGCTTTTTGTAGCTCTGCGGCAGGAAATGATTTTGATTTGACATCACCCCTCACAGACCAGTCGCAGGTCACGGAGCCCTCATCTATAGAGGCGACGGTCATTAGATGACCGCCACTCTTAAGCGTCACTATGTCACCAACCTTGAGCCCCGCGTCTTCAGGCATTTAGGAGAACCTCCCGCGTTTCCGGGCAGCTAACGAACGCGGAACCCGTTTGCTACCCGAATTGCTACCGGACAGGGTAGCATAGGGTGGTATAGGGGCAAACGAGGCGAGACGAGTGGCGGCCGGGGGCCACAAGAGACACGCCAACGCCGTAGCCAATGCGCCGGATCTCGGCCAAGGCGCGATTGATAGCCTGACTCTTTGCGCGACCTTCTGCGGCTGCTAAGCCGATCCGCTGCGGTCTTCGGCGGGTGCTTACGACCTAGCCTCGCCGGGTGGCGACGACCGCTTTTGGTTCCCCCTGGCGCACCGCGGGCTAATCCGCCCTACAAAAGACTACTTCTCAAAGTAGCGTAGATACTTTGTTTATCTTATTTTACCGCAGCGTAAACATGTGGTTTTTGATGATTGTGTTTTCACGGCTGGCCCTCCAGTTGCGCGGGCACCGCTCCAAGACCGTACGATTTATTTCCCGATTGGGCCGATTTATTTCCCGATTAGGCCGATTTATTTCCCGATTAGGGGCAAAAAAATTCCCGGTTCGGCCGGCTACGGGAATTGGCTTGCAAGGCCTTGATCGGGCTAGCGATTTTCGGAGCCGAACGGCCCGGGCAGAGCTGAAAAACGCGATTTTTCCCGTGGAACCGGGAATTTGGCCCGAGAGCGGTCTGGCGAAACCTCAAGGCCCCTAGCGGCGGCGTCTAAGCATCGGCTCGTTTGAAGCTCCGGAAGCCGTGCGGCACGCGCCGGATGTCCTGGATCAGCTCGCGCGGCAGGTGCCCCGGCTGCGCCGGGTTGGCGCGGGCGTTCAGCGCATCGGTCAGGCCGCCAAAGCGCTCTTCGATCGCTTTGACGATCTGGTCGTAGCGGCCGACCGCGGCGAACAGATGCACGACATCGTCGGGCACCTCCTTCGCCATCTCGGTCCACTTCCCCTGGCGGGTCATCGCATTGAGCTTATGGCCGAGCTCCTCGAGCCCGTGCGGCGCCAGCACCGGCCAGTAGGCCTGCGTTGAGCCGTAGAAGGCGACACGCTCGCGCACCCACTCGAACATGCGCGCGACCGTCGCGTCGTCGGGGCCGGTAGCGAGAAAGCCGCCGCCCGAGATCTCGTAATTCTCGCGCCTGCGCCCAGCCTTCGCGAGGCCTTCGGCGAGGCGCGGCATGACGGCCTCCTCGATATATTTGCGGGTGCAGAAGCCGTGGAGTTTGACGCCGTCGCATTCCTCGGCCGCCACTTTGAGCATTGCCGGACCGACCGCGGCGATCATCACCGGGGGCGGCGGCGCCTCGATCGGCTCGGGGGCGAAGTTCGGGGTCATCAATGTGAAACGGTAATGCTGGCCTTCGTAATTGGGTCTTTCGCCGGTCTTCCAGCAGCGCCAGATCGCACGCAGAACCTGGATATATTCGCGCATGCGCGGCGCCGGCGGCGTCCACGGCACCGAAAAGCGCCGCTCGTTATGGGCTCTGACCTGGGAGCCGAGACCGACGACAAACCGGCCGCCAGTCGCGCCGGCGAGATCCCAGCCGACATTGGCGACAGCCATCGGCGTGCGGGCGAAGGCGATCGCGACGCTGTTGTGCAGCTCGATGCGCCCGGTTGCGGTACCGGCGATGGCGAGCGCCAGAAACGGGTCGTGCTTGTTCTCCATCGAGGCGACGCCGTCATAGCCCTCGGCCTCGATCGCACGGGCCGCCGGCGCGACCTTACGCAGATCCTCCTGCGGCAATGTCGTAAATACTCGCATCGGCGCCCTCCCCTCCCCGCTCGACCAGCCGCGCGGAAAGGGGCCACAACTCGCCCGCCGAACGCAAGGCTCAGGCGGCGGGCGCGATCCCGAATGTCTCAAAGAATCCGCGCTTACCTTTATCGCTGACGAGCACGGCGCGGGTGTCGCGAATGCGGGTTATCCAGCCGAGCTCGAAGCAGCGGGCTGCGAGGGCGGCTCCAACGGCGCCGGCCAGATGGGCGCGACGTTCGCTCCAATCGAGGCACGGCCGGCAGAACGGACGGCGCGACGGGCTCTTCGCACAAATGTCTATGCCGAAGCCGAGGAAGAACTCTTCTCCCTTCGGGGTCACCATGCCGCCATCCTCGGAGAGCGCAATGTGGTTCCGCTCGGCGAGCGCATCGGCCAAGGCCACGCCGAGACGCCCGGCCAGATGATCGTAGCAGGTACGGGCGTTCCGCACGGCGTCCCCGCCGCGCCAGCGCGGCTGGTAGCGGGCCGGACCGTCCGCGGCAACCGCCATGATGCTTTCCAGCATTTGGCCAATCAGCGGCGAGGCGAGACTGAAATAAGAGTGCCGACCTTGCTTCGCCAGGGCGAGCAGACGGCCTTCGGTCAGCTTGGCGAGGTGTTCGCTGGCCGTCTGCGGCGCCACGCCTCCCGCATAAGCAAGTTCGGCGGCGGTCAGCGCTCGACCATCGAGCAGCGCCGTCAGCATATTGGCACGAGCGGGGTTTCCGACGAGCGCGGCGACTTCGGCGAGGGACGGCTGGATGGCTTGCATTCCGGCAAAGATAAGGCCGCTGGCTGGCGCTGTCATCGCACGACACTACGGAATCGGCCGAACTGATTGCTGCAGACAACCACGCCGGATCGGGCCATCTCCACCGATGTTCGACCCAGAAAGAAGGAGGAGGTGTCCGATGCAGCTTCCCGATGAAAAGCTGGACCCCCGCGAACAGCATTTCCGCATCCCGAGCCATCACTGGGGGCGCTCGATTTTCCTTCGGCATCTGCCGCCGACTGACGGCCATCGAGTGGTCCTCTATGTGCACGGCGGAACGTTTCCATCCGCTCTCTCGATCGCCCACCGGATCGACGGGCGGTCTTGGCGCGACGAGCTGTGCGAAGCGGGGTTCCATGTATGGGCGCTCGATTTTCATGGGTTTGACCGGCTCTCCGACCCCTACCCCGAGATGGATCGGCCCGCCCATGCGACACCGCCGCTCGGCCGCGCCGAGGACGCCAGTCGCCAGCTCGAGCACGCCGTGCGCTTCATATGCGACGGGCATTCGCTCGAGCGGATATCGATCATCGCGCATTCGTGGGGAACCATCGTAACCGGCCGGTTCGCCGGACGCTGCCCCGAGCTCGTCGACCGGCTGGTCTTTTTCGGTCCGATCGCGCGGCGAGAGCCGGCGGGAGATCCTATCCGGCTGCCGGGATGGCGGCTGATCTCGCTCGAGGATCAGTGGAGCCGCTTTACCGAGACGGTTCCGTCGGGCGAAAACCCAGTTCTGCTCCTTCGCCACTTCGAGGAATGGGGACAGCGCTACCTCGACTCCGATCCACAGAGCCGCATGCGGATTCCGGCGTCCGTGAAGGTGCCGAGCGGGGCGTTTCAGGATATTTACGACGCCTGGGCCGGGGAACTCGCCTATGATCCCGCTCTCGTTCGTGCTCCCGTCGCTATCATCCGCGGCGAGTGGGATGGAATGTGTACCGACCGGGATGCGCGCTGGCTGTTCGATGCGCTGAGTGCCTCTCCGATCCGGCGCGACGTCAAGATCAGCCGCGCAAGCCATCTGATGCACCTCGAAACGAGCCGCTTCGCCCTCTACCGCGAGGCGGAAACGTTTCTCCCGGCGGGAGACGTGGCGCCGGCAATCGACCGACTTTCCGTCATCCGGAGGATGGACAATGTTCGCCGTGATCTTTGAAGTGAACCCGAAGCCGGAGCAGTGGGAGGCCTATCTCGGCTACGCCAAGATGCTGCGGCCCGAGCTGGAGCGCATCGACGGATTTATCGACAACGAGCGCTTTGCGAGCCTCTGCCGACCTGGTTGGGTTCTGTCGCTGTCGATATGGCGGGACGAAAAGGCGGTGATCCGCTGGCGGAATTTCGCACCTCATCACGAAGTTCAGCAAAAAGGCCGCAGCGAGGTCTTTAGTGATTACCACCTGCGGGTCGGGGAGATCATCGCCGACAACCGGCTGCCGACCGACCAGAACCTGTCCGAGCTACGGTCCGACGAGACACAGGTTCGGGCCAAGCTCATCGCGCTATCGGAGGCCGGCTTGGACAATTTGCCGCCAAGGCCCGATGCCCTGACGATTGCCGCTCGGCTCGGAGGGCCCGACCACGCCGCACAGCCTGGACTGGGCGACTGGGATGCATTCGAAAGCATCAACCAATCCGGCAAGTTCATTCTGCTGACCTCATGGCGCGATGCGCCAGCCGCGGCGGCAGGGCGGGCTGCGCCGCCCAGTAGCGATTTCCGCCACCGCCGCATTCGGGTCGTCCGGGATTATGGCATGTTCGACCGCGCCGAGGCGCCGCAACACTTCCCGTCCGCGACTAAGGTCGTGTAGGCGCGGCGATGCTGCTAACCTTGGGCGAAGGCAGATCCGAGGAGGGAAGGATGCCGAGGAATGTCGCCATCGGGCTTGGCCTGATGGAGTTCCCGTTCTCCGGGGTCGGAGGGTATTGGCGATGGGTCGATCTGTGCGAGGCGGGCGGTATCGACTCGCTGTGGCAGACGGACCGGCTCGTCAGCCGCGAGCCTATCCTCGAATGCATGTCGGTCATGGCGGCACTCGCCGGACGCACCCGCCGGCTCAAATTCGGCGTCAATGTCCTCTCGCTGGCGTTCCGCGACCCGGTCCTGGTCGCCAAGCAATGTGCGACGATCGATTTCCTGTCCGAAGGGCGCCTGCTGCCGGCTTTCGGCATCGGCAGCCCACTCGGGCCGGAATGGCGCACACTCAACCTCGACACCAAGACGCGCGGCCGCAAAACCGATGAGGGGCTAGAGATCATCCGCCGCCTATGGAGTGAGGACGAGGTCGACTTCGAGGGTGTGCATTATCATCTGTCAGGCGCCTCGATCTCGCCAAAACCGGTGCAGCCGGATCTGCCGATGTGGATCGGCGGCTCGTCCGAGGCGGCGATCCGGCGCACGGCCCGTTTCGGCACCGGCTGGCAGGCGGGAGCCGAAACCCCAGCCCAAGTCGAGCCGGTCATTGCCGGCATTCGCGCTGCGGCTGCCGCCGAAGGCCGCACAATCGACGACGACCATTACGGCGCCGGCATCCCGTTCCGCTTCGGCCGGCCGGACGATCCCGGCCTCGACCGGCTGTTCGAGGCCTACCGCAAACGCACCGGGCGTGATCCGCTGCGCTATTTCGCGATCGGCGATGCCGAGGCGGTCGTCGAGCGCATCGCCGCCTATGTCGCCGCCGGCATCTCCAAATTCATCCTGCGCCCGGCGGCCCGCGGCGACGAAGAGATGCTGTCCCAGACCCGCCGCCTGATCGAGGAGGTCTTGCCGCGCGTCGCGGGGCGCTGGCCCAAACCCGCGAAGCGCGCTGCGGCGGGGTGAGACCGATCGCGGAATTCCGCCCATCGGCTTCTCCGCGGGCGGCATTCTGGTCAGGGTGAACGGCCCTCGCGGCGAAGTCGGACCCGCTGGTTGCTTTTTTTCGGCTGAGGCTCTAGATCCCTCCCGCTGGCTGACGGGTGGTCCCCATCGTCTAGAGGCCTAGGACATCGCCCTTTCACGGCGGTAACAGGGGTTCGAATCCCCTTGGGGACGCCAAGCAAATCAGATAGTTATAGTCCATCCCGGCTGCTTTTCCGAGCCTTATGTCCAATTTTTGTCCAATAAACACCCTTGGACGCTCCTGGACGGCGCCGCTTTCGGACAACATATACCGCGACGATTCGGCGTCCGCTAACCGCGCTCCGTTTGTCGGCTAAAGTTGGGGCAAGGAACCCTGCGACAGATAACTCCTGCGCCGTCCCTTCGACGGTCCGTTCCGCGGTTTGCCTCGTCCGCCATATCAGGCGGAGATAGTCTCTATCTTGTCGGGAAGGCGCTTGGGCACCGTCGATCCCGAACCACCAAGTCGATCCCGAACCACCAAGCGCTACGCCCATTTGAGTGACGACTCGCTCCGCGCCCGGCGCCTATCGCAGGTCGCAAAAGATCGCGGCCGTCATGCGGGGCAGCCGGGGCACCAAAGTCGTTCCGCTGCCGTCTCCAGAAGCGTCGGAATCAGAGCGCCGGGTGAACGAGACCCCAGAGCCGGCCAGGCTTCGACTCCCGAGTTGCGTGCGTCGAGTTCAGCAAATTGGCCATGGCGCTGACTGATTGAGATCAATAACGACATCCCTGTGTTCGATCGAAACGACCATCCCTTCGCCCACCCGCGCCGTCGCCGTCCTTGGATGAAACGCGGCGCCAAGTGAGCCGAACAGCGAAATGGCACAGGGCGGCTTTGTAGCTATCCTCG